>Ga0209023_10001763_pt1 | contig 28287 bp, 24 predicted proteins | sample LakOneMetagenome_FD_187468 | JGI IMG/M metagenome (GOLD analysis project Ga0209023, IMG submission 187468) | Freshwater and sediment microbial communities from Lake Erie, Canada (SPAdes) (version 2) | ecosystem: Environmental > Aquatic > Freshwater > Lentic | place: Lake Erie, Canada...
GGCAGGGCAAGCTCGATGCGCCGCTGGCCGCGCTGGCGCTGCTGACCGCACTGGCTGCGCTGGAACCGTTCGCGGCGCTGCGACGCGGCGCCATCGAGGCGGCGCGCAGTGCATTGGCCGCACGCCGCCTGGCGCCGCGCCTGCAAGACGAGGCCATGCCGGCGCCGGCTGTCGAGCATACCGAGGGCGGCGATGCTCTGCGCTTGGATGGCGTCAGCGTCACCCACGCCGGCCGCCGCCAGGCAGCGCTCGATGCCATCGAGCTGCACGTGAAAACCGGCGAGCGCGTGGCAGTGATCGGCGCCAGCGGCACCGGCAAGTCGACACTGCTGGCGCTGGCCGCCGGCGAACTGGCGCCGCAGTCGGGCCGTGTGGCGGCAGCGCCCTGCACCTGGCTGACCCAGCGCACCGAACTGTTCCAGGACAGCCTGCGCGACAACCTGCGCCTGGCCGCGCCGCAAGCTTCCGATGCCCAGCTGTGGGACGCGCTGCACGCCGCCGGCCTGGCCGGGGACGTGCGCCGCCTGGCACAAGGCCTCGATACGCCGCTGGGCGAGGGCGGCCTGGGCCTGTCCGGCGGCCAGTCGCGGCGCCTGGCGCTGGCGCGCCTGCTGCTGCAGGGTGCCGGCTTCTGGCTGCTCGACGAACCGACCGAAGGCCTGGACGGCGCCACCGCCGCCGATGTGCTGGCGCGCCTAGAGCGCCATGCCAAAGGTCGCACGCTGCTGATCGCCACCCATCTGCGCCGCGAAGCCGCGCTGGCCGAGCGCCTGCTCGTGATGCGGGCAGGCCGCATCGTGGCCGAGCACCGGCGCGGCACACCCGGATACGACGCGGCGCTCGCCAGCCTGCGCCAACACTGAACCCACACCACCTCAACAAAAGCAAAGAAAGGCTTTCATCATGGATCTCGATGTCGTCGGGCTCTCCCGGTTACAGTTCGCCCTCACGGCGCTGTACCACTTTTTGTTCGTACCCCTGACCCTGGGCTTGTCGATGCTTGTCGCCATCATGGAGACGGTCTACGTGATGACCAACCGTCCGGTCTGGCGCCAGATGACCAAGTTCTGGGGCATCCTGTTCGGGATTAACTTCGCCATCGGCGTCTCCACCGGCCTGGTGATGGAGTTCCAGTTCGGGATGAACTGGAGCTACTACAGCCACTACGTGGGCGACGTCTTCGGCGCCCCGCTGGCGCTGGAAGGCCTGATGGCCTTCTTCCTCGAAGCGACTTTCGTCGGCTTGTTCTTCTTCGGCTGGGACCGGCTCTCGAAGCGCGCCCACCTGGTCGTGACCTGGCTCACCGCCATCGGCACCAACTTCTCGGCACTGTGGATCCTGATCGCCAACGGCTGGATGCAGAACCCGGTCGGCGCCGCACTCAATCCGCAAACCATGCGCATGGAAGTGACCGACTTCTACGCCGTGCTGACCAACCCGGTGGCCCAGGCCAAGTTCGTGCACACCGTCTCGGCCGGCTACGTGATCGCCGCCTTCTTCGTGCTCGGTATCTCGGCCTGGTTCCTGCTCAAGGGCCGCCACGCCGAACTGGCCAAGCGCTCGATGACGGTGGCGGCATCCTTCGGCCTGGCCGCCTCGCTGTCGGTGGTGGTGCTGGGCGACGAGAGCGGCTACCTGTCGACCGAACACCAGAAGATGAAGCTGGCCGCGATCGAAGCCATGTGGCACACCGAGCCGGCGCCGGCCGCCTTTACCGCCTTCGGCTTCCCCGACCAGGCCGCGCGCGAAACCCATTATTCGATCCACATTCCCTGGGTCATGGGCCTGATCGGCACGCGCTCGCTGGATGGCCAGATCCCCGGCATCCACGACCTGGTGCAACTGGCCGAGCTGCGCATCCGCCAGGGCATCGTCGCCTATGACGCGCTGGAGCAGATCCGCGCGCTGGGCGGCAAGGGCGCGGTCCCGGCCGAACTGCAGGCGACCTTCGAGGCGAACGGCCCGCACCTGGGTTATGCGCTGCTCCTGAAGCGCTACGTCGACGATCCGCGCCAGGCCACCGATGCGCAGATCGCGCAGGCCGCCGGCGACACCGTGCCGCAGGTCGCGCCGCTGTTCTGGTCCTTCCGCGTGATGGTCGGCCTGGGCATCTACTTCATCGTGTTTACCGGCGTGTTCTTCGTGCTGTCGGCGCGCCGCCAGCTCGACGCCTACCCATGGCTGCTGAAGCTCGCCGTCTGGTCGCTGCCGCTGCCCTGGATCGCCGCCGAAGCCGGCTGGATCGTCGCTGAACTGGGCCGCCAGCCCTGGGCCATCGAAGGCGTGCTGCCGACGGCGGTGGCGGTGTCGAACCTCGGCATCGGCACCGTACTCGGCACGCTGATCGGCTTCGTGGTGCTGTACACGATCCTGATCGTGGTGGAGATGAAGCTGATGCTCAAGGCGATCCGCAAAGGCCCCGAAGCCGACGATGCGCCGGACATGCCGCTCGCCGGCGCAGTCCGCGTCGCAGCCCCACGCAACGCCAGCGTGAAGCCTTCCTGACATTCCGGAGTACACAACCATGATTCTTCATACACTGCTCGACTACGACGTATTGCGCGTCATCTGGTGGATTTTGCTGGGCGTGCTGCTGGTGGCGTTTGCCATCACCGACGGCTTCGACCTCGGCACCGGCACCTTGCTGCCCTTCGTCGCGAAGAACGACCTGGAACGGCGGGTCGTCATCAATTCCATCGGCCCGGTCTGGGAAGGCAACCAGGTCTGGCTGGTGCTGGGCGGCGGCGCCATCTTCGCCGCCTGGCCGCAGCTGTACGCGGTCTCGTTCTCGGGCTTTTATCTGGCCATGTTCGCGGTGCTGTTCGCGCTGATCCTGCGCCCGGTCGGCTTCAAGTACCGCAGCAAGCGCGAAGGCGCCCGCTGGCGCGCGACCTGGGACTGGCTGCTGTTCGTGGGCGGCTTCGTGCCTTCGCTGATCTTCGGCGTGGCCCTCGGTAACGTGCTGCAGGGCGTGCCGTTCCGCTTCGCGCCTGATATGCAGATCTTCTACGACGGCAGCTTCTTCGGCCTGCTCAACCCGTTCGCGGTGCTGTGCGGCCTGGTGTCGGTGGCGATGCTGGTGATGCACGGCGCCAGCTGGCTGGCGCTGAAGACCGAGGGCGCCGTGGCATCGCGCGCCCGCAGCTGGGGCATGGGTGCGGCCGTGGCCGTGGTGGTGCTGTACGCGTTGGCCGGGTGGGCGCTGTGGACCTTTGTCGATGGCTACCGCATCACCAGCGAGATCGTGACCACCGGCGCCTCGAATCCGCTGTTCAAGACGGTGGCGGGGGAGGGCGGCGCCTGGTTCGCCAACTATGCCGCCCATCCGTGGACGATGGCGGCGCCGGTGCTGGGTTTTGTTGGCGCGCTGCTGGCGCTGCTCGGCCTGGCGCGCCGCTGGGAAGGCTTGACCATGGTATTCAGCAGCCTGTCGATCGCCGGCATCATCCTCAGCGTGGGGGCCTCGATGTTCCCCTTCATCCTGCCGTCGTCGATCCAGGGCGCGGCCAGCCTGACCGTGTGGGATTCGTCGTCGAGCCAGCTGACGCTGTTCATCATGCTGGTCGGCAGCTGCATCTTCCTGCCGATCATCATCGGCTACACGAGCTGGGTCTACAAGGTCTTGTGGGGCAAGGTCGACGCGGACGGTATCCGCGACGGCAAGGGCCATGCTTACTAACTTATTGACATTCAAGGAGTCTGATCATGTGGTATTTCGCCTGGATTCTCGGCCTGCCGCTGGCGGCCGCTTTCGCGGTATTGAACGCGATGTGGTTCGAGCTGGTGGATGACGACAAGCGCAAGGCTTGAAGCTTACCGACGGCGCGCGCCGCCGAGGCGCGCTTCGATCAGTTCCAGCATGCCCTGTGCGGCAATCGACAGGGCCCTTTCCTTGTGCTGCACGATGAAGATGGGCCGCGTCACGGCGTCGGTCTCGAGCGGGATCGCCACCAGGCCGGCGCTGCGGAACTGGAACAGCGTCAGTTCCGGCACCAGGCTCACGCCCAGGCCATGTTCGATCAGGCCAGCCACGGTGGCCAGGTGTTCGACTTCCAGGCCCGAATGGCGCACCGGCAGGTCGCGCGTGAGCTGGTCGACGTGCTGGCGCACGCTGGTCGACGGCGCCAGGTGGATCAATTCGCAGCCGGCCAGGTCGGCCACCCGGATCTTGCGCTCCTTCGCGAGTGGATGGTCGCGCCGGCAGACGAGATAAAAGGGATCGCTGCACAGGGTACTGGTATGAAATTCGGACAGGTTCGCACCCGGCGCGGTCAGCGCCAGGTCGACCTTGCCCTGCCTGAGCATGTGCAGGCACTGGTCCGAGAGGGCGTCGAACAGGCTCACGACGATGCCCGGATACAGGGTCCGGTATTCCGCGATCACGGCGGGCAGGCCATTCGCCGCCAGCGAGGGCAGCACGGCCAGCGCGACCCGGCCCTTGCGCCGCGCGATGAAGTCGCCCATGTCGGTAAAGGCGGCGTCCAGGTCGGCGAGCAGGGCGCGCGCCACTTCCACGAACAGCTCGCCTTCGGTTGTCAGCGTCACGTTGCGCGTGTCGCGCTTGACCAGCTTTGCACCGACCGCCGCTTCCAGTTTCTGGATCACCGCGCTGAAGGCCGATTGCGACAGGTGGCAGCGTTCGGCGGCATGGGTGAAATGGCGGCATTCGTCCAGCGCCAGGAAGGCTTGCAGCTGTTTGGTGGAGATGTTCGGCAGCATCGCGCGTTTCGATTTATCTGGAAAACAGCATAATCAATCGCAAGAATCCATTTTACAAGAGAATTTTCGCGCTCCAGAATAGTTGCAAGTGCTGCATCGATCAGCACATACAACAACATCTGGAGACTTTATGCTGGCCTTACTCGGCTTCATTACCATTTTTGCGCTGCTCGTCGTCATCCTCGGCAAGAAAATGTCCGCACTGGTCGCCCTGATCGCGATTCCGGTGCTGACTGCGCTGCTCGCGGGATTCGGCGCCGAAATCGGCGGCTTCATTACCACCGGTATCAAGGCGATCGCACCGATCGCCGGCATGCTGCTGTTCGCCATCCTCTTCTTCGGCATCCTCACCGATGCCGGCATGCTCGACCCGATCGTCAACCGCATCCTGAAGGTCGTCGGCACCAACCCGGTGCGGATCACCCTCGGCACCGCCATGCTGGCGGCCATCGTCCATCTCGACGGTTCCGGCGCGGTGACCTTCCTGGTGACGGTGCCGGCCTTGCTGCCCCTGTACATCAAGCTGAACATGGACAAGCGCATCCTGGCCTGCATCGTGGCGATGGCGGCCGGCGTGGCGAATGCCTTGCCCTGGGGCGGCCCGACCCTGCGCGCCTCGGCGGCGCTGCACATTCCCATCTCCGAGCTGTACCTGCCGATGGTGCCGGTGCAGATCTGCGGCATGCTGTTCGTGTTCGGCTGCGCCTGGATGCTGGGCCGCCGCGAGCAGCGCCGCCTCGGCCTCGCCAACGCCGTTGCAGCCGGCGCCGGTGCAGACATCCACCACGTGCGCGAACTCGGCGAAGAAGAACTGAAACTGCGCCGCCCGGGACGTTTCATCCCGAACGTGCTGCTGGTGCTGCTGGTGCTCGGCACCATGATCTCGAACGTGCTCGACCCGGTGGCTGCTTCATGCTCGGCACCGTGCTTGCCCTGGTGCTGAACTATCCGAACGTCGCCGAGCAGCGCGCCCGCGTCGACGCCCATGCCAAGGCGGCGCTGATGATGGCCAGTATCCTGTTCGCGGCGGGCGCCTTTACCGGCATCATGAAAGGCACCGGCATGCTGGCCGCCATGGCCAAGCTGGTCGCGGCCAGCATCCCGGCCGGCCTGGCGACCCATCTGCCTTTCGTCACCGGCCTGGTGTCGATGCCACTGAGCCTGCTGTTCGACCCGGATTCCTTCTACTTCGGCGTGCTGCCGGTGCTGGCCGAAGCCGGCACCGCGCTCGGCGTGCCGGCGGTGCAGATGGGGCAGGCGGCGCTGATGGGCCAGATGACCACCGGCTTCCCGGTCAGCCCACTGACGCCCGCCACCTTCCTGCTGGTTGGCCTGGTCGGCATCGACCTCGCCGAGCATCAGCGCTTCACGATTCCTTTCCTGTTCGCCGCATCGGTCTTCATGACCTGCGTGAGCGTGCTGTTCGGACTGTTCCCCATCTGACGACTTCAAGGAGTACCTGCATGAAAACCCTGCGCATCGGCGGCGGCGCCGGCTACTCGGGCGACCGCATCGAGCCGGCGGTCGAACTGGCCGAGCACGGCGAGATCGACTACCTGATCTTCGAGTGCCTGGCAGAGCGCACCATCGCCCTGGCCCAGCAGGCGAAGATGAAGGACCCGGCGCTCGGCTACGACCCGCTGCTGGAAGCGCGCATGCTGGCCGTGCTGAAGACCTGCGCCGAGAAAGGCATCCGCATCGTCACCAACATGGGCGCCGCGAATCCGCTCGCGGCGGCGGCGAAGATCCGCGAGATCGCCGTTTCGCTCGGCCTGGGCAAGCTGAAGGTCGCGGCCGTGGTCGGCGACGACGTGCTCGCGCAGCTGCAAGCCGGCGACTACCGCGACGACACCGGTGAGCCGGTGGCTGAACTGGGCGCCCGGCTGCTATCGGCGAATGCCTATCTTGGGGCGCAGCCGCTGGTCGATGCGCTGGCCGCCGGCGCGGACGTGGTCGTCACCGGCCGCGTGGCCGACCCGGCCCTGGTGCTGGCGCCCCTGATCCACACGTTTGGCTGGGCCATGGACGACTGGGAGCGGCTGGGGCAGGGCACCCTGGCCGGTCACCTGCTGGAATGCGCGGGGCAGGTGTCGGGCGGCTACTTCGCCGACCCCGGCTGCAAGGACGTGGCCGGGCTGGCGCGGCTGGGCTTTCCGATCGCCGTGGTCGGCGAGGACGGCAGCATCGAGATCACCAAGGTGGCCGGTTCCGGCGGCAGCATTACCACCGCCACCTGCACCGAACAGCTGCTCTACGAGATCCACGACCCGGCTGCCTACCTGACGCCAGACGTCGTGGCCGATTTTTCGCAGGTCACGATGACCCAGGTCGGCCCCGACCGCGTTGCCGTCAGCGGCGCCACCGGGCATCCGCCCAGCGGCATGCTGAAGGTATCGGTGGGCTACATCGACAGCTATGTCGGCGAAGGCCAGATTTCGTATGCCGGCTCCGGCGCGCTGGCGCGTGCCCGGCTGGCGCAGGAGATCGTCGCCGAGCGCCTGGACATCATCGGCGCGGTGCTGACCGAAGTGCGCTCCGAACTGATCGGCGTGAACGCCATCCATGGCGCCGGGCTGGCTGCGCAGTCGGCAGAACCCTACGAAGTGCGACTGCGGGTTGCGGGCCGCGCCGACAGCATGCGCGAGGCTGTCCGGGTCGGCAACGAAGTCGAGACCCTGTACACCTGCGGACCGGCCGGCGGGGGCGGGGTCACGAAGGCTAGCCGCGAGGTGGTGGCGATCCGCTCCACCCTGCTGGACGCAGCGCAGGTGCAGCCTGCGATCCACTTCGAGGAGATCTGAACATGAAGCTACGTGACATTGCCCACTCCCGCGCCGGCGACAAGGGCGACATCTCGAACCTCTCGCTGATCGCCTACCGCCTCGATGATTACCCGCTGCTGGAAAAACAGGTGACGGCCCAGCGGGTGCAGGCCCACTTCAAGGGCGTGGTACACGGCGACGTGCAGCGCTTCCTGCTGCCGCAGCTGGGCGCGATGAACTTCGTCATGCACAGCGCCCTCGGCGGCGGCGTAACCCGCTCGCTGGCCCTGGACGCCCATGGCAAATCCCTGAGTACCGCCCTGCTCGACATGGAAATCGGCTAAGTCCGGCTTTCCATCCCACCGCATTCGGCGCTTGCCCACCCCGGGCGGGCCGCCGCATGGCCGCGCGCTCCCGCCAGGCGTCGCGCCGGCCGCTTTTCCCATAAAAACAAGGAGACACCATGAAGACATCCCTATTCGCTTCCACCCTGGTCCTCGGAACGCTCGCCAACGGCGCGCTGGCGCAATCGAACATCACGCTCTACGGTCTGACCGATGCCGGCCTGGTCCGCGAAAGCGGCGCCGCCGCCGGCAGTTCGACCAAATTGAGCAGCGGCGTAGGCACCGCCTCGCGCCTGGGCTTCAAGGGCAAGGAAGACCTGGGCGGCGGCCTGTCGGCCGTGTTCACGCTCGAAGCGGGGATCCTGATCGATACCGGCGCCCAGGATGCGGCCGGCAAGGCCTTCAACCGGCAGGCCTTCGTCGGCCTGGAGAGCAAGGGGCTCGGTTCGATCACCGTCGGCCGCCAGTACACGCCCACCTATAACGCCCTGGGCCAGGTGGGCGACCCCTTTGGCAGCGGCTATTCGGGCAGCGCGAAGAACCTGTTCCCGGTCGCGGGCGGCAACCTGCGCGCCGATAATTCGATTTTGTATACCAGCCCGGCCTGGAACGGCTTCAACGCGAATGTCATGTATGCGCTCGGCGAAGTGCAGGGCGACAGCAAGGCGGGCCGCCAGATCAACCTGGGCATCAACTACGCGGGCGGACCGCTGCAGGCCCGCCTGACCTACAATAACCGCAACAACGACACGGCGAGTGTGACGAATCCGAGTGGACGCAACATCATGTTCGTGGCCAACTACGATTTCCGGGTCGCGAAGATCCACGTCGCCTATTCCGACGACAAAGGACCGAACAGCGCACCGCTGAACAATTCGACGCCGCGCCCCTACGGCCGCGACTTCCTGCCCAGCCTGAAAGGCCGGGACATGCTGGTCGGCGCCACGATTCCCGTCGGCGCGGCGGGCGCGATCATGACCTCGTATATCCGCAAGGACGACAGGACGGCGTTCAACCAGGATGCAGCCCAGTACGCGGTGGGCTACCTGCATTCACTGTCCAAGCGTACCGGCATCTACACTTCGTACGGCAAGATCGTCAACAAGAACGGCGCCGGTTATACCGTCGGCAATAACTCGAACGCGGGTACAGGGGACAAGGCGTATAACGTCGGCATTCGCCATGCGTTCTGATCGATCGTGATCAGAAGTTTACGGTTCCCGACAGGGTAAAGGTACGCGGCGCACCGACCACCAGGTAGCCGCTCCCCGGGAAGCCGCCGGCCGACGCCCAGTAGCTCCGGTCCGCCACGTTGTTCACGCGCGCACGCAGCGTGACCGCACGCTCCATGACGCGCATCGCGTAACTGGCGCCCAGGTCGAAGCGGGACCACGACGGCACCTCTTTCATATTCGCGCCGTCGGCGAACTGGGACGCCGTGTACACCGCACGCGCATCCAGGGTCAGGCCATCGACGTAGGGCACATCCCATTCGCCGCCCAGGTTCAGCTGGGTCTTCGGCACGCCGATCGCATCCTTGCCCTGGTTGACGCCATTCAAGGTGCTGACCTGCTCGGTATCGAGCAGCGTCAAGCCGCCCAGCACGCGCACGCCGCGCGTCGGCACGCCGAATACCGACAGTTCCAGGCCGCGGTTGCGCTGCTCGCCAAATACGCCGAAGTGGCGATTCACGACATAGGCCGACGGCTGCGCGACCGTGAACAGCGCCGCGCTCATGCCGAGCTTGCCGGCGTCGTATTTGACGCCAACTTCCTTCTGCCTGGAGCGGTAAGGCGCGAACGCCTCGCCCACGTTGTCGATATCCGTCCCCGCCGCAACGGGGCCAGGCTGCAGCGCCTCGATGTAATTGGCATACAGCGACACGCCCTTGACCGGCTTGTAGACCAGGCCGGCCACTGGGGTGTTTGCCGTTTCGTCGTAGCGCCCGATGCGTGCGCCGGTGGTGTAGCTGAAGCTGCCCGAGCGGATGCGCTGGTGGCGCACGCCGACCGTCAGCAGCACGCTGTCGTCCAGCATCGCCAGCGTGTCGGCGATTGCGTAGCTGGCCAGGTCGCTGGTGGCGGTGAGCAGGGGATCGGTCATGCTGCCGCCCACCGTCGGCGTCGGCTTCACGGACGGATAGTCGACCGGGCGGTAGATATTCGTGATCTGGGCCGGGCCGGTGGCGTAGCCGTTGCGCGAATCGAGCGAGAAGGCCGAAGCGGTCGCGCTGACCGTGTGCTTGACGCCGCCGGTACGCAGCATGCCGCGCACGCCGACTTCGCCGGTGCGCACCTTATCGTGGCGAACGTTGTCGAAGCGGGACATGCTGGTCGTGCCGTCGGCATTGCTGACCCGAGGCGACGCCAGTTCGTTGTATTCGTCCCCGCTGCGCGCGCCAAAGGCGGCCCAGGCCACGACGTCCTGCGCCAGGTCGACTTCGCCGCGCACCGTGCCGAAGGTGTCGTGTTCGCTGGAGACCGTCCAGGGCTGGGCGAAATTACTGGTCGGCGAAGGCGGCGCGATCATCGGCACTGCGGCGAGCAAGGTCACGTTCGGGCGCGGGCTGTTCAGCGAGTGGTCCTGGTAGCCGATGTCGGCCGACAGCCGGTAGCCATCGCCGCGATAGTCCATGCCGACCGCGATCACGTCCAGCTTGCGCGATTCGCGGTCGACGGCGGTGTCGCCCTCGCGGTGGGCGGCGTTCACGCGCAGGCCCAGGCGTTCTTCTTCGCCGAAGCGGCGCGACACGTCAGCCGCCACGTAGGCCTGGCCGCCCGATTCGACGCCTACGGTGACTTGCGTCAGCGGCCGGCTGGCCGCGCGCTTCGGCAGCAAATTGATGGTGCCGCCGATCCCGCCTCCGCCCGGCGCCGCGCCGTTGACAAAGGCGCTGGCGCCACGGAAGACTTCCACGCGCTCCAGCAGCTCGGCCGCAACGAACTGGCGCGGCAGCAGGCCGAACAGGCCGTTGTAGGCCAGGTCGTCCGAGTTGACGGCGAAGCCGCGGATCACGTACAGCTCCTGGAAGTTGCCCGAGCCGCGCGCCACGCGCACCGACGGGTCGTTCTGCACGACGTCGGCCACGCTGCGCGCCTGCTGGTCCTGGATCACGCCCAGCGTGTAGTTGGTGGTGTTGAACGGCGTATCCATCATGTCCACGTTGCCGAGCAAACCGATGCGCCCGCCGCGTGCCACCTGTCCGCCCGCATACGCCGACGGCAAGCCCTGGGCGGAGGCATCGGCCGATGCAGTGACCACGACGGTGGCCATCGGTTCGGTGTCAGCGGGTGCGTCGGCGCTTTGCGCCATGGCGCTGCCTGCGGTCATCAACAGGGCGGCAAGGGCGAGGGGAGTCAGCGAAAAATGGACAGGCGTCATTGGATAGGCGAGCTAGTTGCAAATGAGAACGGTTCGCATTATATGGTGAATGGGTTGCTGAGGTAAATGAGAACTATTATTATCTTGGCCTTTCCTACCTATCCTTTCTCCCCATGACACCGAAGAACGTGCGCCGCTGGTCCTGGATCCACAAGTGGAGCAGTCTCGTCAGCACGGTGTTCATGCTGCTGCTGTGCCTCACCGGCCTGCCGCTGATCTACCACCACGAGATCATCCATGCCCTCGGCAACGAGGTCGAGGCGCCCGCGATGCCGGCCAACACACCGCGCGCCGACATCGACCGCGTGGTCGCCGCCGGCATGGCCGCGTATCCCGGCAAGGTCATGATGTACCTGTCCCAGGACCAGGACGGGCCCGATATGTGGGCGATGACCCTGGGCGACACGCCGCGCGACAAGAACTACAAGCCCCTGCTGGTGGATGCGCGTACGGCCCAGCTGCTGCCCGAACCGCCGGTCGAAGGCGGTCCCTTCATGTCGATGATGTTCCACCTGCACGTCGATTTGTACGCGGGCCTGTGGGGCAAGCTCTTCCTCGGCTTCATGGGCTTGCTGCTGATCGTCGCGGTGGTGTCGGGCGTGGTGCTGTATGCGCCCTTCACGCGCAAGCTGGCCTTCGGCACGGTGCGGCACGAGCGCAGCCGCCGGGTGCGCTGGCTCGACCTGCACAACCTGCTCGGCATCGTCACGCTGGTGTGGCTGCTGGTAGTGGGCACGACCGGCGTCATCAATACCTGGGCGGACCTGCTGCTGAAGGTCTGGCAAAAGACCGAACTGGCCGCGATGACGGCGCCGTACGCCGGCCTGCCCCCGGTGACCAGGCTGGGATCGATGACCCAGGTGATCGCCGCCGCCGAGAAAACCGAGCCCGGCATGCGGGTGCGCTACGTCGCCTTCCCGGGCACCAAGTTCGCAACGCCGCACCATTACATCGTCTTCATGCAGGGCACCACGCCCCTGACTTCGCGCCTGCAAAAGCCGGTCCTGGTCGATGCCCAGACCGACCAGGTGGTCGCCAGCGTCGACCTGCCGTGGTACATGGTCGCGCTGCGCGTGTCGCAGCCGCTGCACTTCGGCGACTACGGCGGCCAGGCCCTGAAACTGCTGTGGGCCTTGCTGGACATCGCCACCATCGTGGTGCTGATCACCGGCCTGTACCTGTGGCTCAAGCGCGGCAAGGCGGCGGCTGCCAAGCCGGCGGAAGTGCGTGCCGAGGAGGCAGCCGTATGATGCGCGTCTTCGGCCCCGTCTGGACCGCGCCGATCCTGCTCGGCGTGCTGACCGTGATCGGCCTCGTCAGCGCTTTGCTGGGCGACGGCGTGTGGGATGCGGTGTCCGCCGTGTCGCTGGGTGCGGTGGTGGCGGTGGGCGGGCGGTACGGCCTGCGCCGGCCGGCAGCGCGGTAACACGCGAGTGTCGAAGGCAAAATAAGGCCCTGCTCGGCAAGAATTTGCCGAGTCGGGCATCATGACGCGTTCTTCACTTCACATGGAAAGAAATCCGCATGTCCGATCTCCTGCAAACCTTGCAGTGGCGTTACGCCACCAAAAAAATGGACCCTGCCAAGAAGGTCGCCAAAGAGAAAATCGACCGCATTCTCGAGGCGGTGCGCCTGACAGCCAGCTCCAGTGGCTTGCAACAGTACGAAATGTTCGTGGTGACCAACCCTGGCCTGCGTGAACAGATCAAGGCGCATGCCTGGAACCAGGCGCAGGTGACCGACGCCTCGCACCTGCTGGTATTCGCCGCATGGGATAACTATACGCCCGAGCGCATCAATGCCATGTTCGACCTGGTAAACGACGAGCGAGGCTTCAAGAATGAAGGCTGGGAAGCCTACCGCCAGCAATTGCTGTCGACCTATCCGCAGCGCGACGCCCAGACCAATTTCGAGCACGCCGCACGCCAGGCCTACATCGGCCTGGGCAGCGCGCTGATCGCCGCCGCCGAGGAAAAGGTCGATGCCACGCCGATGGAAGGCTTCGATCCGGCCAAGGTCGACGAGATCCTGAAGCTGCGCGAACGTGGCTTGCGCTCGGTGATTCTCTTGCCGATTGGTTATCGTGCGGAAGAGGGTGACTGGCTCGTCAACCTGAAGAAAGTGCGTCGTCCGTTGTCGCAGTTCGTTACCGAGCTGGCGTAAGCAACAAGATATCCTGGCGACCCAGGTTCCATCGCCGACCCAGGCATGTAAAAACGAAAAAGGCAGATCGAGTCGATCTGCCTTTTTTGCATTCCGCGGGGCCTGGTTAGCGAGCCTCGAACCAGTAGACAGGCAGCGCGGCAAGCTCGCGCGCCAGCGAATACGCATCGCGCGCCTCGAAGTAATTGGCATGCGCCGTATAAACCGTGTCGATGCCGGCGCGCCGCAGTGCATAGCGGCTGCGGGTCAGGTGGAAGAACTGCGTGACGACTACCGCGCTCCTGAAGCCCTGTGCCCGCATGATGGCGGTGCTGTTGCGGGCCGTCGCCTCGGTCGTATTGCCTCCCTCGTCGAGGAGGAGGACGGTGCGCGGAATCGCCTGCCGCTCGGCCAGGTAATCCGCCATGACCCGGGCTTCGCTGAATCCCTCGACCCCGGTTCCTCCGCTGACGATGATGTGCCCGAACATGCCCTTCCGGTAGAGGTCGGCCGCCTTGTCGAGTCGTGCGCGCAAGCGGTCGGAGGGCGTACCGTCGGGCATGACCTTCGAACCAAGGACCACGCCGACATCGCTGGCCCGGGCATTGTCGCGCAAGCCGTCGGCGGTGACGGCGATGGCGCCGGCCAGCGCCAGTACGACGATCAACAGGAAGAGGGGTGCCGTACGCCTGGCAATGTCACGCATTCATGGCCGCCGATATGAAAAAAGCCAAACCGGCATGCGCCTGGTCTGGCTTTTGAATTCTGTGGTCGGGGTGAGAGGATTCGAACCTCCGGCCTCTACGTCCCGAATAATGAGCGCGGATTGCAGTATTCAGAATCCATGCGGCTCTTGGCCTACTTTTCCCGAGAGTACTACACTAAGTACTACACTTTCAAGTAAGTGAAGAGCAAAGAATTTGCAATGCGCCCATAGCTTCACTGTGTTCGGCGCGCTTCCACAACACTCTGCAGCCTACGCTTCCAATGGCAGCACACCTATCTTTTCCCGGTCCACCGCTCGAAACAATATTGCATATAATTCGCGCAACACGAAAGATTTCCTGATACAATTCCTGCCACCCGAAATAAATTTCACAGGATTTTTATGAGTAAAGCTTCTAAGAACAGCCTCAAAGAGCTCGAACAGCTCATCATTAGGGAGGTTCCTCGTGATCTGTTTATGGCCTGTGAAGATGCTTATCACAATGGTGATGGGAAAGGGCGTTTGCAAGCTTCTGCGTTTGCAATGGGCCATCGGCCCTCTGCTGCGGGACAAGTGAAGCATTTCTATATCAACGAGGCGTTTCATGAAGCATTGCAAGTCCACGGCGCGGAGCCTACCCCTCTTCGAGGTACTCGATTAGTTGTTGGGCGAGTTGGCATGTTCAATATCGTTAGGCTCAACGTGCCCGGACATAAATGGGTGAACTTACGCCGCAGTGCCACACGCGCCGCGCTGGCAGAGCTCAACGACATTATCGAGCGTAAGTATGTGCAGGGCGATTTTTTCGCTGAAGCAGGCGAGGCGACCGGGGGAACGATTTTTATACTTGGCGTGATGGATGGAATCGACTCTAACGGTGTTGCTCAATTGACACAAGTGATGCTTGCGTTGCCTGCGCCAGATATGAAATCTTGGCTGTATATTAGCGCGATCTCAGAGTTCATCAACCTTTACGACGTGGCGGAGCCCATTGTGCAGGTCGACAACGCGCTGCCAAAACTCAAGATTCAACCGAAGAAGCAAACAGGAAATGACCAAGGGAATCAATGATTTACAGCCTTCGCGCCTCGAACAAGCGCTTGCGGCCCGTGGCCTCAGCAAAGGTCAGTTAGCAAGTTTGGTTGGCGTTGCTGCGCCGACTGTAACAAAGTGGTGTAAAGGTGACCAGTCACCTGAAGCTGACACCTTTGAGCGTCTTGCGTCAGTACTTAACGTGCAACCGGAATGGTTAACACGCCCTTTGCTGCCGGCAGTTTCTGTGCCGCTTTACCGAAGCAATGCCTCGGCTTTAAAGGCTGCTCGCGCCAAACTTGAGGCTCGGACTGAGTGGGCACAGGAAGTAGCATCTCTTCTAAGCGATTACGTCGACTATCCGAAGGTCAATATACCGCAGCGTACTTTTCAAGACCCCGAGCAAGTTAGCGATGCTGATATCGAAGCTGCGGCTGAAGAGTGCCGTGTACTTTGGCAGCTAGGGCGCGGTCCAATACAGAATCTTATCTTAGCAGCAGAAAGTGCCGGGATCATTGTAGTCCGTGAGGAAACTGAAATCTCGGCTATTGAAGGTCTTTCAAGTTGGAGCGAACTGCTTGGTCGTCCGATCGTATTGCTGTCTGCCGACAAAGCTAACGCGTTTCGTAGTCGCTTCGACCTGGCTCATGAAATTGGCCACCTTATCCTTCACAAGCACATACCCAGGGCTGATGAGCGCGACCGCTACAATCAGATGGAGAAGCAAGCGCATCGATTTGCTGGCGCACTTTTGCTTCCAGCAGAATCGTTTGCCCGTGAGGTTCGTGTGCCGCCGAACTTAGACAACTTGCTTACACTTAAACAACGCTGGGGTGCATCCGTAGCAGCCATGATGATGCGAGCACACGCGCTTGGCCTACTTAGTGACGAGGAGAAATTAGCTCTCTTCAAGCGCCGTTCTGCCCGATGGGGAGCCAAGGCGGAACCTGGCGATGATAAATGGGAACCGGAAGTACCGCGGTTGCTGCGACGCACGGTTGAGCTTTTAATAGGCGAAGGCATTCTAACGGCGGAGCGTATTCCACGGCACCTAGGTTTCTCTCCTCGGGATATAGAGAAACTTTGTAATTTGCGCGATAACTATTTTGACACACCAGCTGAAGTATTAGACCTAGCTACGCTTCGCAAAGCTATGCCCGAGCGCGCAATGCCAGAGCGCGATACCAGCTCAGGTTCCGTATTGTCATTTTCAAAATACCGAAAGTGACAAGGTGTGGTTGGAGCGCCCTCGTTGCTTTGGACTCGAGCAGGAGGCATGGAAGCGACAACGGGCAGGAGGAGCCGCTATACGTATGGGCAAAGTTCGTACGGATGGTGGCGTGTTCCATAGATAGTGTGGACAGATACAAGTGTCGTTTTAACCGACATCCAGTCAGAACTGTACGAAGCTCACATAGATGAGCCGTCGCTCTACCGGTTCGGGAGTATGCGAACCCGACCATCGGCTCCCTCTGCGGCTCTTCTCCCAGGCGGCACGGCTACAACACGTCCGTCTCGCCCCTCCTTGGATGTATAACCTTTCGGGATTCCCACTACACGGCCATCTCGACCTTCCCGGAAGGTGCCTCCGTGCTTAACTGCCGTTACCCGCCCATCTCGTCCCTCTCTTGACATACCGCCTGGCGGAATCGCCACAACGCGGCCGTCTTTGCCCTCGCGTGATGTGTAGCCATGTGGGATTTTTACCTTCTTGCCGTCGCGCCCAGTGCGGAAATGATGAGACATCCTACCTCCATTGTGATGGACGTATTTAGTCCCAGGCGACGCGACGGGGAGTGTCCTCGTCCTTCACAGTGATCAGCTCAACCGATGCTGTCCTTCGAACATCGGCCCTGCGAGCACTTTGCACTGGTTGGGAGGGCGCACAGCCTAGTCTGTTTCACCGATGGCGCGAGGCGCTTCAAACAATGAAATGTTCAGCTGGCATCTCGTTTAGAATTGTGGTTGTTTCCTCTTGTAAAGAGGTCACGCGGCGTAAGCAGCGTTTGCAATATTGGATACTATAGGGGCTAGCTTTGGCGACAACACTTGACGGCATCGTATCAAAATTTGGTGCGTCCGCTTCTGAAAAATTATTAAATCCAGCAGCTACCGGGGCGCCGGAGGATCAGCTAAGGGCACCATTTGAGACATTGCTAAGCGACATGGCAACACTGGCCGGGCTTCCGCTTGGCTCCGTCATCGCCGTAGGCGAGTCGTCCTTGGCAGACATAAAAACCCGTCCCGACTATGCGATCAGCGTGAACAATGTGCTGACTGGCTTCGTCGAACTAAAGGCCCCTGGAAAAGGCAGTGATCCGAGGAAATTTAAGGTCGGACACGACAAAGACCAATGGGAGCGCCTCCGTACCGTACCGAACTTAATGTATAGCGACGGTAACAGCTTTAGCCTGTGGCAGGATGGCGAACTCGCTGCGGAGGTCATACATCTTGGTGAACTTGCCGCACTGGGCGCAGCGATTGATAGCCCACCAGCGTTGTTAGATCTATTTACTAAGTTTTTGAAGTGGCAGCCCATCCCTCCAAAAAACGCGAAAGAGCTCGCAGAGGTTAGCGCTAGACTCTGTCTATTGCTGAGGCATGAAGTTACAGAACAATTAGAGTTGAAGAGTTCGTCCTTAAATGCATTGGCCACAGACTGGCGGAAACTGCTATTTCCCGATGCTTCTGATGCAACTTTTGCAGATGGATATGCTCAGGCCGTCACATTCGGACTGCTCATGGCGCGTGCAAAAGGAATTAAGTTGAGCCAAGGGTTGGACCGCGTTGGTAAGGAACTGGGGAAGACCAATTCCCTTATTGGCTCCGCGCTCCGGCTCTTAACAGACAGCACAGAAAGCCAGTCCATATTGAAGACGTCACTTCGTACGCTTACCCGCGTGCTCGACGCAGTCGACTGGGAGAAAGTGAGCAAGAAAAAGGTAGATGCTTGGCTTTACTTTTATGAAGACTTCCTAGAAGTATATGATAAGGAACTTCGAAAACTTACAGGTTCATACTATACCCCGCCCCAAGTTGTTCAATCGATGGTACGGTTGGTGGATCAACTGTTAGCAAGTGATCGTTTCGGCCAACATTTAGGTATATCGTCACCGAACGTTACGGTAGCAGATCCCGCTTCAGGCACTGGAACATACATTCTAGGCATAATGCGCAAGATCGCTGCGCGAGTTGCGGAAGATGAAGGTAGCGGCGCGGTTCGAGGAGCATTGAACGCTGCGTTGAAACGTGTAATTGCTTTTGAAATGCAGCTAGGACCTTTCGCAGTTGCCCAGTTGCGGCTTTTTGCTGAAATGGCAACCCTCACTGGAGCAAAACCACAGACTGAACCGCGAATGTTCGTCACGGATACTTTAAGTAATCCCGACGACGATCAAGGTTGGATTCCTGGGCTATTACAGCCGATTGCTCAGTCGAGAAAAGATGCCAATAAAATTAAAAGGGATGAACCAATTACTGTTGTAATCGGAAATCCACCTTACAAGGAAAAAGCAAAAGGACGCGGCGGCTGGGTGGAAGGAGAGAATAAGAAAGCCGAGAAATCTGCTCCGCTGTCCGATTGGATGCCTCCAAAGGAATGGGGCGTGGGTGTTCATGCAAAACATCTCCGAAACTTGTATGTATATTTCTGGCGGTGGGCCACGTGGAAAGTTTTTGACCAAGACGAGAAGAACAACACAGGTATCGTTTGCTTCATCACTGTGGCAGGTTTCCTCAACGGTCCCGGGTTCCAAAAAATGCGCAGCTATATGCGCGAAAGATGTGATGATATCTGGGTCATCGACTGCTCACCTGAAGGTCATCAACCACAAGTGGGGACGCGCATTTTTCAGGGGGTACAACAGCCGATCTGTATAGTGCTTGCATCTCGCTCGTCGGCGGAAAAGAAAACTTCTATGGCAAACGTTCATTTCCAATCCCTACCAAAAGGCACTCGCTCAGAAAAATTCCTCGCGCTTGAAAAGCTGAATTTGGATAGTGGCGATTGGAAGCTGTGTCCGACAGAACCGAGAAGCCCTTTTCTTCCATCGTCAGCCGAGACATGGTCGAGCTATCCGACAATCGATGAACTCTTCCACTATAACGGTTCCGGTGTCATGGCGGGACGAACTTGGATCATCGCCCCTGACGCGGAGTCGTTGCAGCGTAGGTGGCAGACTCTAATCAGCGCGCCTGCGGAGCAAAAAGAAGCGCTGTTTCATCCGCACTTGCGGAATGGTCTGCCTGGCGACAAGCACTCCAAGAAGATCGTGCGAATTCCTTTAAGTGGATATGCATCAAGTAATGTAGCCGTAGCAGACCATGTAGGTCCAACACATCCTCCAGTAAGTTACGGCTACCGGTCCTTCGATCGCCAATGGATAATTCCAGACAGCCGACTAATTAACCAGCCAAATCCAACCTTGTGGGCAATGCGATCCGACTGCCAGGTGTTTCTTGCGTCGCTTGCAAGAACTTCGCCTAGTTCTGGACCTGCAGTTACGTTCACCGGGTTAATACCTGATCTCGACTTCTATAAGGGATCTTTTGGTGGACGAATATATCCGCTGTGGTCAGATAACGAAGGGACGGTCTCGAATATAAAAGGGGCATTGACTTCGTTCCTGTCGCTGGAACTCGGTATAGAAATTGATGCGTCGATAATGATGGCTTATGTGGCTGCTGTAGCATCCCATCCGGGGTATGTGGAAAAATTCAAAGAAGAGTTGCTGACGCCTGGATTGCGTATTCCGCTTACTCGCGACGCGACGCTGTTTTCGCAAGCAGCAGAAATTGGGCGCGAAGTAATTTGGCTTCATACGTTCGGCGAGCGAATGGCTGATGCTGCAAAAGGGCGCCCCAAAGCGCCGCCACGGTTACCGCCTGCAGAACGGCCAACCATTACGGCTGATGGTGCGATTTCGAATGAAGTCGGAGAAATGCCAGATTCAATAAGCTATGATGATAAGGCCCAGCGATTAATGGTAGGTAATGGATGGATTCAAAACGTTCCTTTGTCTGTGTGGAACTATGAGGTATCTGGGAAGCAGATTATCTTGCAATGGTTTAGTTATAGACGGAAGAATCGCGTCCGTCCAGCAATGGGCGACCGCCGCCCGGCATCAATGCTGAGCGCCATTCAGTTAGAAGTTTGGCCAGCAGAGTATACGACCGAATTATTGAATCTTATCAATGTCTTGGGAAGATTAGTGGCGTTGGAACCCTTGCAAAAGGACGTCCTCGACCGTATTTGTCTCTCTACCACGTTCACACATGAGGAGTTGACGAACCACGGCGCGTTTATAGCTGAAGCTGGCTTTGTGAAAACAGAAGATTCGTCTCAGGCAGAAATGTTTGCGAATGAATAAGGAAGAAAAAAGAGACGGGAATATGTTTATCCAGCCCGCCTTTTTTGAGACAACAAAGAACTTTCCGCGAATTCCGTGACAAGAAAAATAGTGCAATGTCCAGATACCTCGACGGTAGGGCGCTGGTGCAGGCGGGTAAGGGAAGTCCTAAAAAGGTTACCGCTAGCACCGGCTTATGTTGAACATGTCACTTCAATAGAAAGCAATGTATGTTGAACTTCGATGGCCAGTGGCGTTTTCAATCGCCTGGGGTAATCACGTCGGATGTACAAGAAGATATCCTCGTAAAGGTTATCGGTCGAGTAGCTTCTAACGCCAGTCGCCAAGACGTCTTAGAAACGTTTAAGCGACGTTTCGCGCAAGCGGCAGGGAAAACTTCAAGCAAAAGTTCAAGCGAGAGTTGGGCGGAGAGTGACCTTCGCCAATATATGAGGGATGCAGCGGAAAACGCTCCAATGTTCGTTGAGGCTTTATATGATGGACTAATCGATATGGGCCAATTCCGTGCGGTGATTCCGCCGTGGACCTACGTCAACACTATCTTAGCATCCAGCGGATATAGAATCGATCCTCCGAATTTAATCATGAGCAACGCGCCAGTGCCAATCGCCGTGCCGACTGCTATACCGTCTCTCGACACTCAAGCAAATGCTTGCATTCAGCGCTCGTTGAGTGAATCTGAATCATTTTTAAGTGCAGGCCGCTACCGAGCCGCCGTACAAGAGATCCTGTGGTTGTTGGAAACAATTTCAACTGCATTTCAAGGTGCAGAGTATCCGGATGGGAATATTACCGGGAAATACTTTAACAAGATCATTGGCGATCTTCGACGGTTTAACCGCGACCGGACTCTCAGCAGAGTCGTGGATTGGATGGAGAACATGCACGGGTATTTGTCCTCGCCTGGTGGCGGAGGTATCCGTCATGGCGCGTTGCTAAATGCAAACATCGAAATTACAGAAAGCGAAGCAAGATTGTATTGTGACCTTACACGCAGCTACATATCATTTCTACTACACGAACACTCGCGTTTGGGAGCTACTACCCTTTGAGGAAAACGAGTTGGGAGCTGTTGAGATAGCAGATTTTCTCCGAGCTCGGAGCTTTGGTCGCAGATGGTTGACTTAGCGGCGAAAATCAGTCTTGACTAGCTTATGCCATGCAGTGACCCAACGCGCTGCCTGGACTTTTTGCTCGCGGGTTCTTGCTTTCAGAAACCGATCCATCGCCAGAATTAATCGACACTCGGCTCGGGATGTTTTCATAAAGGGCAAGCAATAATTCGCTGAACCGAGCGAATTGGGTCTGTCGGTTTAAGCGACACTTACAGGTTAGACGTGGCGGCAACTGCCGCCGCGGGAGCACCTCACTTCTTCACGAAGCCTGCGCGCAGGGTTTCGCTGGCGGTAACGATCTGTGCATCCAGCTCGCCGGCGTCAACAGCCACTTTGAGCATATCCAGCGTAGGGATCAGCTCGGCCATCGTGCCGACTTCGATTGCACTCTTGCCTTTCGCAAGTTCCAGTACCTTTGCACCGTATTTAACGATCAGGCAGACTTTGCCATTGTCTGCCGTGAACCACCATGCTTTAACCCGCTTAGGAGTCTCCACGCGGCGAGCTTCGCCTGTCTCGCGGTCTTTTACTTTGCGGGCATGCAGAGGCGCATACGCTTTACCGTCCAGTATGCTTTTCGCCAGTTCCGTTTGTTCCCAAATTTTCGCAATCAAACGATTGCGACGTTTAACAACAGGAGGGATATCGGAAGGGCGTTTTGCAGCGACCAGTTTCAGCGAATTCAGAGTGTTCATTTTCTTCTCATCAGTTAGTTAGTACACCAATGATGCAGTCGCGCTATCGTTTAATCAAGCACGGAAAGAATTTATTGACGCCATCGACTGCTACGAGTAATCAGACGAGATGAGATGTGGGCGAAGTTAAATATTGACGTTAGCAATAGATGCTGTAACATCGACAAAGCGTTAGTGAATCTGTCGAACTATCATGACGTTTCAAGTCACGGCGCAGTAACAAATCCCAAAATAAGAAGAAAAATGGATAAAAAATTACAAAATTCAACCGAACAGATGATAGGGCGGTTCGGTTCGTTTGCATCGCACATGCTGACATTGACAATGAACGATAAAACGAATTGGAATCTATCGGAAACTGCCGTCAAGCAGGCCATAAAATATTTCGTTGTCTCGCTAAATTTTAGGATGTGGGGACATGCGTCACGAAAAGACAAGACAAGAGCAAAATCTCAGATCATTGCGATTCCTGTATGCGAGGGACTGAAAAGCCAGAAGCGTGTCCATGTTCACATGTTGCTTGGAAACATACCTGATGCGGAAATTCCAGCACTTGAAGCGACGATCCTTGAAATTTGGCGGAAAACGAGCATTGGCTTGGAACGCATGTGCCTTGACCCATTGCATGACTTAGACGGCGCAGTGTTTTATCTAGCGAAAGAAGTTGGCTATATAAATAACGACGCAGTAGACTGGGAGACAGCTAGCATCCCGTCTGTGCTCTATACGCCCCCGAAACCGCAGCCAGGTCAACGGGTTACAGCGTAAAAAGCAACCCACGCTGTAGTGGTGCAGTAATCGAAGCGACGGACACCAGCCGACGGTTGAGTGTCTCTTACTAGATGGGCCGGTCGAGCATAATGCCAAACCTCCCGTCTAGTCTGAAAATTTGTCAAAATCTTGCTAGGCCCTTCTCCCGGAGCGCTTAATGGTCTTCTGCAACCTAAAGATTCGTGATGATACCTGGGTACGACAGACTCAGTGACAGAACGGAACAAAAGACATGCGTTACTGATACATCCGCCAAATCCTCCAATTTCCTAAATCCGTTGCGTTGCCTGCAAAGCCAACGCGGCATCCCCAGAGCGTTTCTCGATTTCGTTCATCGGATGTGATCAATTCTAGAAGCAAAGAAAATAGCAATTATCTTTGGTTTCCAGCTAAGTTCATGAATCTTCTAGGTTCTTTCCCTTATCAGTCTTGCGTTGATTTCTGAAAACAAAGAATGCATCCTTGGTTGCGTGGTCTTCTTATATTTCAGGAGTTGGCAATGGCGAAAGCAAAAACCTTATCGGAAAAAGAGTTGAAGCGTGTGCTGGCGTATATTGCAATCGGCAAGCACGCTGCACGTAATCGAGCGATGTTGTTAATTACACATTGGGCTGGGCTGCGGGTCGGCGAGGTGGCATCGCTTCTGATTGGTGACGTTGTTGGAACTGATGGGTCGATCAAGTCGGAAATTCGGCTGCTGCCTGAGCAAACGAAAGGGCGACATGCTCGCACGGTGTTTATGGGAGAACGTCTTCGCAAGGAGCTGGCCGCGTATGTCGCCGCGTTGAAGCACCCAGCACCTGAAAAGCCGCTGTTTTACACACAGAAGCGGCTTGGTTTCACGCCCAATACGTTGTGCCAGCACTTCCATTGGCTCTATAAGCAGGCAAATATTGACGGAGCGAGCAGCCATTCAGGACGGCGCACGTTCATTACCAATCTGGCTAATAAGGGCGTTGGGGTGCGTGTGCTTATGGCATTAGCTGGGCATCGCAGTATTTCGACAACCCAGGTGTACATTGATGTGAACGATGAAATGCAACGTGCTGCTGTAGATCTGGTCTAAATGTAAGTGTCGGTTCAGCCGACACTGCGCATGCCCCCCCTCTTTGCAATTTCAATTGCAGTTGTAATGGCGCATTTTATTTAAGCCCACTGATGAGCAGGAGCAGATAGTGCTGTTGGAGCGCGTGGTTAACCAATCGTGTGAATATTAGATTCTAGGGAAGGTTACATGCGTTGGCTAATTTGCGCCGAATCGCCTAATACAAAAAATGCCAGTTTCGATTGACCGAAACTGGCATTGGAATAATTTGTAGTAATTAATTCATTCGGAAGAATCCGAGGTCACGACCTCTTGCGACGGCTTTTGATCACCGGCCTTTATTTCATCGTATGCCATGATGTCGACTCTTCCGTCGCTATGGCGAACGATAGTGTAGCTAACGCCAACAACAAGCGCGTTTAATGCATCTGGAACGTTCTCGGCGATAGATGCAACACGACGCCAAGTACGGGAAGGTGCATTTTCCTTTTTCGGCTTTGCGGTTTTAACGATTCCGTCTACAGGCGTTGAATTGTGGTTCTTGATATTGTTCAATCCACCAAGGTTTTTAACCCATTCGGAAAACGTCTTTTCGCATTGACCTTCTTTATCTGCACGGTCCAGAATTTTTGCATCTGCTGATGCTTGCTTTCTGTCTGATCCCCTGAGTTGCCTAGAGAGAAGGTGAAATATCGTCGTTCGTTTGTCGATTTTTTTAAGTCCATCAGCGCGGCATCGTTGGCGCAAGTGTGCCATTAGCTCTTCTTTTTCCGAGATGCTTGATTTCCCATAAATGTCTTGCGCAATTCCAAGAATCTTCGACAGCGCTACGGTTGCTTTATCTTGTACGACATTTTCGTCACTGCGCAAATCGCGTCCCCGCGTAAAGATATCAGTAAGGGCGACTTTGAATTTTTCTAAATTGCTTTGCTCGTTTTTTTCTGGCTGAACAATTAACGGTGCCGCAAAATTGTAGAGCTGAATTGGAAAATGTTGCTTAACGATCGTTTGTGCTTGTTCCATTTTTTTCACTTCCTTGTTTAATAGCGGTATGGGCGAAATAGTTGCATGCGTCGAGGGCGCGCAATTCGGCTTGGCTGAATCGAAATTACGCGGCCCATTAATTCTGAGTCGTGTTTTTTCGGTGCAGTGCTGAACTTGCTTCTATTAAACAAGGAAATGCGTATCGATACTATCGTGTGTGGCTGTTGGCGGTGTATGTTAGCCGGTAGATGTTTTACGTTTGCTAGCAAACGTCATGCCTTTTAACCATCCATAGATGGTTGTCTCTGCCTGTTCGGCCTTCAACGGGGTCTTGTTCGTTACCGACAACGCAAAGATTTCTTCGCGTATTTTTTTTGCAGCTTGCCGCCTGCTCGGGTATCCGCCAGCTGCGGCGAGTTCTTGGGCGCGCTGCCTCAACGGTTCGTACCTCTCTGCGCGCTTGACCCCGCCTGACCTCGCTTTTTTCGTCAATGCTGTCTTGGCAATTCGGTCCGCGAGCATCGCGCCAGTAAGCGCGCCCAGCCAGTATTGCGCGAAGCTTGCGTCAATCCAGCCAGCCTCGGAATTTCCAGACGCATGCAGTCTAGTGGCCCGAATGGCATAGGCGCATGAGAGTTGCATCAGATCGACGACACTGACGCCTTCGACGGTCTGGATGCGCTCATACAGTTCTCGTTCCAGCAGAGCGGGGTCCAACAGCTCGTCTGCCGACAATGGCGCCACGAACTCATCATGGAAAGACGTGTCCGTCTGTCCGGGTTGATTGGAGTACAGCGCAGACAAGCGTTCGATGATCTGAACTGGGAGCGTGTGTGTTGTCAGTTCTACGCCCATGCGCATCGCTGCATCGTTAGCCTTGGCGGTCACGGAATGGCCTTTCTTGTGGAGGTGAAAAATTGTTTTGGAAAAGTGAGGTACTACGGGAAACGTGCGCGCGGGGCCGTAAATGAGCCACCACGCGACGTTTGACGTTAATTTGAGCCTGGAGCTTGCTTTTGCGCTTGCGTCGCCAAATCGCCGTATATGAAATTCGCCGGAAGAGCAGTGTCGGTTGCACCGACTTGCCGGGTTAGGGAAAGTCGGTGCACGCTTGCGTCACGGCTGGTGTCTGCCCCTTTCTCGATACGCCTATGCGGTCTTGGGTGCAGTGCGCGTGTTCGGAAGAGCAGGCGGTGCAGGGGTCTTCTTTGCAGGCGCTTTCGCAATTTGCAAGTTGCCATCAACGAGACTCAGCGCGGGCGCTGTAGCGTCGGGCGCGTCCAGATTCAGTGTCGGAAGATGCGCTTTCACCTTCGGGTTACGTCGGTCGGACTGGATCATGTCGATGTTCTGCTCACCGGTCAATTTGCTGGCGTAGAAGCGTTCGATCATCTCCACCGATGTGCGGGCATTGCGTGCGAGCGTAAGCAAGTCGATTTTGTCCCCGTCGAGCAGCCGGTACATGATGCTGGTGTGCCGCAAGCTGTAAATCGTCCGTGCCTCGCCCTGTGGGCCAGTCTTGAAGCCGAGGTCTTCCAACAGATAATTAAACTGGTGTTGCAGTTCCCGCAATGCGGTATCCCGGTTGCGATATTGGGGCATAAAAACGTAGTCGTCCGGCTCCGCAAGGCTTTCTTCCGCGTAGGTCAATTTCAGTTGCTCGTACACGATGACTGCTTCGGCCATCGTCACAATAGGCGCGTCTTTGCCCTTGCTCTCTGGCAGCGTCAGGCGCAGGTAGACCTGTTCGGAGCGCACAATTTCGACATGCTTGTGTTGCATATTTTTCAGATCGGTTGGTCGGATAAAGCTGTTGACCATGAACTGAATCATCTTCGGCAAGTCAGCAGTGAATTTCAGTGTGCGCGGAGCGCCTGCCTTAGTCGCCTGCACTTTTTCAGACGTGCCGACAAGCTCAGTTGCTCTAGCGATGAGCGCCCGATATTGGGCATCAGGGAACCATCCTCGCGGTTCGTCTTTTTTCTTGATAGTCGGGAAGTGCGGAAGTGCGAGGAGCAGTTGGCGGTGGAGCGCGTATTCCATTACCTTGTTGATGATCCCGAGATGCCGCTGAATGGACGACGGTGCCAGGGCTCCGAGCTTATCCACGAAATCTTGCAGCGTAGCGTACGAAATACTGGCAAGCTCCACCGCTCCGAACTCGGGCAAGATTCGCTTGTTGAGCATGTAAATGTCGTTGTCGTGCGCCATCTTGGAAAGCTCTCCGCGCTCGACCCTCGACTTTTGCGCCTCAAGCATCTTGCCTGTGCAGATGTCGAAGCGTGTTCCTTGCGTTAGCGCCTTGCCGGTTGCCTGCGCGTGCAGGATGCGGTTATAGGTCGCCTTGGCAAACTCGACTGCTTCCTGCTTGTCCGTGGTCTTGGTGCTCAGCTTGATTGTCTTGCCGTTTTCAAAGCACCTGACTTGCCAAAAGGGGCTTGCTTCGATTCGGTAGATTTTGAGCTTGTCTGGATATCCGCGCACAGACGTGAGGCTGTCCGGGATCGGCACAGTGCGCGTTGCTTTGCTGGGGGATGGGGGCGTGCTTGGGGCTTGATCTGCTTGCGTCACTGTCGCGTTTCCGAAAATACTAGGCCAAGCTGCGCCGATATCAAAGGAAAACGGACGTGCGAAACCTAACTAAAGTACTACACAGGATACTGTAGTACTTTCAGGAAAGCAACAATGTTACAAGTTGTTGATTTTAAAGGGGGAATTGGTCGGGGTGAGAGGATTCGAACCTCCGGCCTCTACGTCCCGAACGTAGCGCTCTACCGGGCTAAGCTACACCCCGACTGGGTTCGAGACGCCGGGAAAACAACGTCTCGGGGATGGCATAACTATAAATATTCTTAGTGGTTCCTGTCAACTGCGAAGCTGCAGAGCTGGAGCAGGCTGTCCTTGTACACGCTGTCCGGCAAGCCGGCGATCGACTCGGCCGCACGGCGGGCCGCCGCTTCTGCTTCGCGGCGCGTGTAATCCAGGGCGCCGCTTGACGTCACCGCCGCCAGCACCGCATCGAAATGCTGCTCGTCGCCCTGCTCGATGCAGGTGCGCACCAGTTCGCGCTGCTGCGGCGTGCCGTGTTCCATCAGGTAGATCAGCGGCAGGGTAGGCTTGCCTTCGCGCAGGTCGTCGCCGACGTTCTTGCCGATCTCGGCGGCGTCGCCGGCGTAGTCCAGCACGTCGTCGATCAGCTGGAATGCGGTGCCAAGCGAGCGG
>Ga0209023_10001764_pt1 | contig 28287 bp, 18 predicted proteins | sample LakOneMetagenome_FD_187468 | JGI IMG/M metagenome (GOLD analysis project Ga0209023, IMG submission 187468) | Freshwater and sediment microbial communities from Lake Erie, Canada (SPAdes) (version 2) | ecosystem: Environmental > Aquatic > Freshwater > Lentic | place: Lake Erie, Canada...
CGGCTAAGCCATTCCCATTTCCATCGACGACCGCATCGCGGCCTACCTGATCGGCATCCTCGACAACGCCCATCAGGCGGCCGGCCTCGCCCACCTGCGACGGATCGGGGTCATCGTCTCCCTGGAGGCCGTCGCCGAGCTCGACCGACGTCAAGCTGGAAGACGCGCCGGTCGCGACACTCTGCTCGACCTCCTGGCGGGACGGATCCCGACGACGGACCTTGAGCGCCGGCTGTCCGCGCACGACCTCGACGCCGACCAGGGTCTCAGCGTCGCCGTGATGCGTGCGGCCGAGGGCCAGCTCGTCGACTCGGACGGCGTTCACCATTGGTTTGCGGATCGCCGGCGACCCCATCTCGTGACAGGTGATGGGCACGCGGTCACCGTTCTGTGTCAGGCGTCTGCTGTCCTCGAACCACTCGTCGCGCAGTTCGACCTGCGTGCTGGCGTCGCGAAGGTGAAGGGTGATCTGGACGTGCCTCGGGCCCGTCAGCGCGCCCTCGTGGCGTCCCTGCCCGCCGCGCGCGTCGGGTCTTGGGCGCTGGTCCACGCCGACGACGACGACCGGGCGCTGTCCTGGCTGCCAGGGGATCCGGACTCGTTGATTCACCTGGTCAAGAGCACCCTGGCGCCTCTCCTCGACCATGACCGGGAGCGGGGGGCGAACCTCGTCGGGACTCTGCGGGCATACTTCGACAACAATCGCCGGACCCGGGCTACTGCACGGCAGCTCGGCATCCACGAGCACACGCTGGCGAACCGATTGCGCAAGGTCGAGGAGCTGAGCCAGCGCGACTTGTCCGACATCTGCGACGCGTTCGAGCTGTGGCTCGCCCTGGAGGCCAATCCCAGGACGGAGGGTCTGTGATGACCATCGGTCGCGTGCTCTCGTCACTTCACGGCCCGACAACGCAGCCTGGTTGTTTCTGGCCGGGCTCGTCCTGGGGCTGGCGACGTTGGGAGACTAGAATCCGGTCTCACTCGTCGTCGAAGAACCACCCGGGAGTGACTCTTCGAGCGGCGACCCCGGAGGGAGACGACGATGACTGAGTTCGGTCCAGCGTCCGGGCGTGTCACGCAGGAAGAACTCTTCAAGATCGCTCGCATCCGAGAGAAGTTCCTCGCCGACCCCACCACCGACCTCACCGGGGTCCGCCCGATGATCGCGCGGTCGTGGTATCGCAGCAATGCGGCCGGAGCCAAGGCGGCGGAGCGGAGGGAGGTCTTCGAAGACAGCCGGGTCGATGACCAAACAATGAGGATCGCGTCGACCGTTCTCGAAGACCTTAAGCGGATGGCCGAGGACGCCGGCGGCTACGTGACTATGGTCGCCCCGTCCGGGGCTCTCATTGATGAGCAGGCTGGCGGGCCGGACGGGCAGTACGGCCCGGGCTACGTCCTGCGTGAGGAGTACTGCGGAACCAACGGAGACGGCACGGCGCTGGAAGAGGGTCACGGTCTTTGGATCCATTCCAAGGAGCACTACAGCGACGACATGCAGGAGACCTCTTGCTACACCGCGCTGGTCCGCGACCCTTATCGCGGGCATGTGCGAGCTTGCATCGGGCTCACCCTGCCCGAGTCGGTTGCCCTCGGGACCGATGCGCGAGCCGCCGCGATGACCGTCGATGGCTACGCGGCCGCCATCTCTCGCGAACTGGCAGCTCGCGCATCGCAGCGCGAGCAGACGTTGTTCGGGGAGTATCTACGCGCCACCCGCCTACACGGCAAGCCAGCAGTGATTGCCGTGGACGGCAAGACCAACATTATGAGCGACGGGGCGATCGAGTTGTTGGGGCACGGCGACTATGGCGTCATCGTCAGCTATGCCCATGACGCGGTTCGGGCACGGATGTCAGTCCAGCACGAGGTGATGCTGAGCGGTGAGCGGAGTTTCCGCCTCGAGATCACACCAGCAGGCCAGCTGGACGAACCCGTCGGAGCGATCGTTCTCCTGCGCCCAGCTGACCAGCAGGGACGACGCAAGCCCTCGTCGCCCGCTCCTAACCGGGTAGTGATCGACATGGTCGCATCCTCCGCGCCTGAGTTCAGCGTTCCCCCGGCAATCGTCGGGGCGAGCGCGTCGTTTGAAGGCATCTGCCGGTTGATCGCCTCCGCGGTTGCGCACCGGTCGTCGGTGCACTTGGTGGGTGAGCGCGGAGTTGGCAAGAGCGAGTTTGCCGCTCTCGTCGCGGGCGAGCTCGGAAGCGCAGTGACGTCGGTCGACTGCACGGCCGGAGACGCTGCGCAGGTCCTAGCTGACGTCGGCGCCGCTGTGATGCGCGGTGACACGATCGTCTTGCGTCGCGTGGATGCGCTCCCTGCCGAGACCGTCGCGACGGTCCGTCAGGTGTTCGCCGACCGTGACCATGCCCCTGTCGTCGTGACCATGCGTCGCCCGTCAACGGCGGTCGCCCAGTTGATCGCCGAGCTGGGCAGTTCCGAGATCGGGATTCCGCCACTTCGGATGAGGCGGGACGACATCCAGCCGCTGGTGCACCACTTCCTCGCCCAGGTCACCGACAAACTGCCATCTCCCAAGTTGCTAGCCGCTCTGACACAAGCAGACTGGCCGGGCAACATCCCTCAATTGCGGTCGGTCGTACGCGATGCTGCGGCCAAAGCCCAGGGCCCAAACGTATCGTTGGGGGACCTCCCGCAAGGCTTCCAGCGAGCTGCGGCGCCGGGGCGCCTATCGCGGTTGGAGGAGGCTGAGATGCACGAGCTTCGGGCCGCGCTTGATGAAGCCAAGGGCAACCGAAGCCTGGCTGCCGAGATCCTCCAGATTGGCCGGTCGACCTTGTATCGGCGCCTCGACTTCTACCAGCGACGGGGCATCCAGATCTGACCCTGCCGCGGTGCCTCCGGGTGCCCGGCCCGCCGGCGTACCAAGATGGGACACGCGGCCGCCAGGCGGCCCGGAGAGACTGAGCGCCTCCGATGTTGGGGCATGGACCTTGAGATGAATTGCGGGTGTGATGGAACCGGTACGCGTCGGCATTCTTGGCTGCGGCAACGTCCTCAGCATGTACCTGGAGAAGGCGAAGCTCTTCTCCCAGTTCGAGGTCGTTGCTGTCGCCGACCTCAATCAGGACTTGGCGAGGTCCCAGGCTGAGCGCTATGGCATAGCTACCGTGCTCCAGCCCGATGCCCTCATCGAGCTCGACGACGTCGAGCTGGTCGTCAACCTCACCCCGCCCGCGGTCCACGCGCCGATGTCTCACGCGGCGATCGCTGCGGGCAAGCACGTGTTCACGGAGAAGCCCTTCGCCCCCACGCTCGAGGAGGCGGCAGCGATCATGCGTGCCGCTGCCGACGCGGGCGTCTCGGTGTCGGTCGCTCCCGTGACCTTCCTTGGCGGCGGGCTGCAGACCACCCTCAAGCTCATCGACGACGGCTGGATCGGCACGCCGGTGGCGGCAACCGCGTCGTTTACATGCCGGGGCTACGAGCACTGGCACCCCAACATCGACCCGTTCTACTCGCACGGCGGCGGTCCGATGCTCGACATCGGGCCTTACCTGATCACAACGCTCATCAGCGTCTTCGGACCTGCCCGACGGGTTAGCGCATCCGCGCAGCGGTTCTCCGAGACCCGACCCCGGCCCAACGGGGCCGACGACATCTCCATCGATGTCATGACCCACGTGTCGGGCACGATTGACTTCCACTCCGGCGCGGTCGCCACCGTTGTGACGAGCTGGGAGATGTGGTCGGCGAACCTCCCGCAGGTGGAGATCTACGGGACCACGGGGACTATCGGCGCCCCAAACCCCGACCACTTCACGGGGATGCCCCTGCTTCGGCGAGGCGAGGCCCGCGACCTTTCCATCGACATGTACCCGCCTGGTGGCGGGGACTGGCGCCACATGCCCATGACCCACCGGGGTGACATCGGCCGCGCGCTCGGCATTGCCGAGATGGCCCATGCCCTGCGCACCGGCCGCAAGAGTCGCAGCGACATGGCCTTCGGCTATCACGCCCTCGAGGTGATGCTTGCCTTCGAGGAGTCGTCGAATACGGGCCGACACATCGACATGACGAGCACCTGCGAACGTCCCGCTCCGCTCCCACCGGTGTCGGTGGAGGAGCCCGTCCGGTTCGACTAGTGGAGCTGGCGGACCTGGTCGCAGAGCTGAACAAGCAAGGCGTCCACGACGTCTCAACGTCGACGCTTGACCGAGCGCTCTACTCCGCGGACGCGTCGCTGTATCGCGTCGTCCCGATGGCTGTCGCGCGGCCTCGACATTCTGATGAGCTCCTCGCGATCCTCGAGGCCGCACGTCTGGTCCGCCTTCCTGTCACCATGCGGGGGGCCGGGACTTCCATCGCCGGCAACGCCGTCGGCCCCGGCATCATCGTGGACACTCGGCGGCATCTTCACCGAGTTCTCAAGATCGACGAGGACGCGCGCACCGCGACCGTCCAGCCCGGAACGGGGCATGCCCAACTCCAGCGAGCGGCCGCCAAGTTCGGTCTCCGATTCGGTCCTGACCCGTCGTCGCACTCGCGCTGCACCATCGGCGGCATGATCGGCAACAATGCGTGTGGCTCCCGGGCACTCGGCTACGGGCGGACCAGCGACAATGTGGTCAGGCTTGACGTCGCCTACGGCAACGGTGAGCGCTCGTCCACCCAGGGCGGATCGCGAACCGCGGACGCTCTGGCTGGACTCGTGGCTGGCCACCTCGCCCACGTGCGGCGGAACTTCGGGACGTTCTCCCGCCAGGTCAGCGGCTACGCCATGGAGCACCTGCTCCCTGAGAACGGTCCTCGAGTCGACCGGTTCCTGGTGGGCTCGGAGGGGACGCTCAGTATCGTCCTCGAGGCGGAGGTCGCCTTGGTCCCCGAGGATCCTCATCGGACCCTTATCGTGCTCGGCTACCCGGACATGGCAAGCGCAGCGGACGCCGTGCCGGCGCTGCTCGCGGCGTATCGCCCACGCCTGGTGGCATGTGAGGGACTGGACTCCCGGATCGTCGATCTCGTCCGGGGTCAGGGTCGGTCGGTGCCGGACCTGCCTCGGGGGGGTGGTTGGCTGTTCGTCGAGGTCGGCGGAGGACCAGACGCCCAGTCGGTCGCCGCCGCGGTCGCCGCAGCGGCCCAACCCCTGGAGAGCCGGCTCATCCTTGACGCCAGCGAGTCCGCCGCCCTGTGGCGGATCCGGGAGGATGGCTCGGGCCTGGCGGCACGTTCGCTGTCGACCCCGGCGCATGCCGGCTGGGAGGATGCCGCCGTCCCACCGGCCCGGTTGGGCGCCTGGCTCCGCGAGTTCGAGGAGCTCCTCACCTCCCACGGCTTGGAGGGGATCCCCTATGGGCACTTCGGAGACGGATGTGTCCACGTCCGCATCAACTTCGGCTTCGGTGTCGGCGAGTCGAGTCTGCGTGAATTCATGGTGGCGGCCGCCGAGCGGCTGACGGAGCTCGGCGGCTCGCTGTCGGGGGAGCACGGTGATGGCCGGGCCAGGTCCGAGCTCCTCCCGCTCATGTACGACAGGGTCTCGATGGACCTGTTCGCCCGGGCCAAGGCGATCTGTGACCCCGACAACGTCCTCAACCCGGGAGTAGTGGTCCAGCCGGCGCCCCTCGATGCGGATCTGCGTCCGGCCCGGCCCCGCAAGGATGTCGCCAGCCAACTGCGTCTCACCCACGACGGTGGGTCGCTCGCCGCTGCGGTTCACCGCTGCACCGGCGTGGGTCGCTGCGTGGCCGCGAACGGCGGCGCGCTCATGTGTCCCTCCTACGAGGCGACCCGCGAGGAGAAGGACTCCACGCGTGGACGAGCCCGGGTGTTGCAGGAGGCCCTCGACGGCAGTTTGGTCCACGGGCTGGCGGACCCAGCGGTCCACGATGCCCTGGACCTGTGCCTAGCCTGCAAGGGCTGCTCGACCGACTGCCCCACCGGCGTCGACATGGCGACCTACAAGTCCGAGGCGCTGGCCCAGCGCTACCGTGGGCGTCTTCGCCCGCGCAGCCACTACACCCTGGGACGCCTGCCCCAGGTCGCTCCGACCCTGTCGAGGTTCGCGGACCTGGCCAATCGCGCCCTCCGCTGGTCGCTGGTGGTTCGACTCGCCCGGTCGGTCGCTGGCATCGACGCCCGGCGCTCGCTCCCTTCGCTCGCTCCCAGGAGCCTGAGCAGGTCCGCCCGCCGGGTCCACTCGTACAGCCTCGATGGCTATCGTCCGGACGTCTGGCTGTGGGGCGACACATTCACAGAGTACTTCCTCCCGGGATCGGGGCTCGCAACGATCCGAGTTCTCGAGGCGGCCGGCCTCAGCGTCGGCTTGATCCGCGAACGAGCCTGCTGTGGGCTGACTCTGGTGACGACGGGCCAGTTGAACCGGGCCCGCCGGACCGTCACCGAGGCCATCCGGGTGCTCGAACCGTACGTGGCAAGCGGGACCCCCGTCGTCGGCGTGGAACCGTCGTGCCTGGCGACCCTGCGCAGCGACGCGGTCGAGCTCACCGACGACCGACGCGCGGTCGACGTCGCCGCAGGACTGCTGACTGTGGCCGAGCTGGTGTCTCGCGTCGGCTGGGAACCTCCCTCGCTCGCAGGGATCACGGTCGTGGCGCAGCCCCACTGTCACCATGCCGCGGTCATCGGCTGGGACGCCGACCAGGCCCTGCTCGAGCGGGCGGGTGCCCGCGTCGTCCGAGTGAGCGGCTGCTGCGGGCTCGCGGGCAACTTCGGCATGGAGCGCGGTCACTACGAGGTTTCCAAGGCGGTCGCCGAAACCAACCTCCTGCCGACCCTGGGACGTCACCCGGAGGCCATCGTGCTGGCCGACGGCATGTCCTGTCGCCACCAGCTGAAGGACTTGGCGGGGGTGACGACACTTCACCTGTCGGAGCTGTTCGCGTCCCGGCTGGGCGACGACGTCAGCTGAGTGGCGCCGGGCGTCCGGTGACCAGCTCGGTTCGGAGCGCCCGCAGCTGCTCGTCGATCGAGTGCGCTGTGGTGCCGAGGACCTGCATGGTCGAATCACCCTTGAGACTGGTGTCGAAGGGGACGGTCGCACGCACCCGAGCCGTCTCGGGGGCCAAACCGAAGTCCAGGTAGTCCGAGTCGAGGTCGAACGCCCGGCACGTAGCCAGGGCCAGCTCCCGCCGGTTGACCGGCGTGCCACCGGCGAAATGGAGGATGCCCTGCGCGTTGCACTCGATGGCCCGACCCAGCAGCGCGCCGATCTCGGCGGACACGATGGGTGTCGCGACGGTGTTGATGTCGGGGTCAGCCCAGATGCAGAACCGCTGGCCGTTGCTGATCGCATCCACGATGGCCAGTGAGAAGTAGCCGAACCCGATGTCCTGCGAGCGGGAGGCCAACGGGTTGGTCTGATGGATGCCTTGGACGCCACCGACTCGCGCGACGAAGCCCCGTCTTGCCCGGTCGAGGACGACGATTTCGGAGGCCGCCTTCAAGAACCCGTAGAGGTTGACCGGGTTGGGTGGCTCGGTCTCATCCGCCAGATGGGTGGTGCCGTCGAAGACCCAGTCGGTCGACACATAGCCGACGAGAACGCCGGTCGCGTTTGCCGCGTCGACGATCCGTCGCGTGAGGCCGACATAGCCGTCGTGGGCCGCACGACGGTCGGCGTACATAGCCGTGAGGCCGTTCATGATGGCGAGGTGGACGACGGCGTCCGCGCCGTCCAGCGCACGCGACAGAGCACCCACGTCGGACATGTCGACCCGAAGCGCCGGCCACGGGAAGCCGGTGGCCGGCTGTCGGCGAACCAGACAGACGACGTCGTGGCCCTGATCGGCGAGGACGGAGGCCACCGTCCCACCGACGAAACCCGTGGCGCCGGTGAGTGCGATCCGCGCCATCGTCATCCGACTTCGTCGACCCGGACGGGTCGGCCAAGGGCCAACGACCGTCCGGCAGCCAGCGCGACCGTGGTCGTCGCGCGGGCGTCGTGGATGCCGATTGGAGACGGACCACCGTCGGTCAGGAAGGCATGGAACGCCCGCCACTCGTTGGCGTAGGACTCGCGGTAGCGCGCCAGGAAGGACCATTCCAATGGCATCGCGAGCATCGCGTCCCGGGTCTGCTGCCAGTAGCCGTGCTGGTGCTGGTTGTCCGACATCGCCACCCCGGCGGAACCGAAGACCTCCAGGCGCTGGTCGTATCCATAGACCGCTCGCCGGCTGTTGTCGATCGTGGTGAGCGTTCCATCCGCGTGTGTCAGGATCGTCACCGCTGTGTCGACGTCGCCGGCTTCGCCGATTCGAGGATCGACCCGCACCGCCCCCCGGGCGAAAACCTCCACGACCTCGCTCCCGGTGACGAACCTGGCCATGTCGAAGTCGTGGATCATCATGTCGAGGAAGATGCCTCCGCTGGTTGCCACGTACTCCGGTGGCGGCGGCGCCGGATCACGGCCCGTCAACCGAACGATATGAACGTCGCCCACCACGCCGCCGACCACGGCGTCCCGGACCGACCGACAAGCCGGGTCGAACCTGCGGTTGAAACCAATCATGAACGGCACTCCCGCGGCGTCGACCGCTTCCACGGCGCGATCCACCTGCTCGAGGTCCAGGCTGACAGGCTTCTCGGCGAAGATTGCCTTCCCGGCCTGCGCGGCGCCCCGGATGACCTCGACGTGGGTGTCGGTGCTGGTGCAGATGGCCACCGCGTCGATGTCCGGGGCGGAGATGACCGCGTCGATGGAGCGGACATCGGCGCCTGTCGCCGCTGCGACGCTCCCCGCCGCCGAAGGCACGACGTCGGCGACTGCCACGAGTTCGAAGCCCGGGACCCGGCGGACCAACAGTTCGGCGTGGAGCCGGCCGATGCGACCACAGCCCACCATGCCGATGCGGTGGCGGGGAAGGTCCGGGCCGGCTTCGAAGTCGAAGCCGGCCCCGTGTGCGGCGCCCATCCGTCAGCCCGTTCTCGAAGCGCGCTGGCGCCGGGTGGCGTCGACGTCGACCACGCCGCCGTCGATGACCACGCCGTAGGATTGCAGCGCGGCCTCCGGTGAGGTCCGGCGCTCACGCACGTCGTCCGCGACGGCCTCCGGGTCGCGGGTGAACGGGTCGCCGTAGCCACCTCCACCCGGGGTGATGGACACGATCCGCTGGCCTGGCTGGAGGTCAAGACGCCCGACGATCGGGATCTCGCTTCGTTGACCGGTCGCGACGTCCTCGAGCCAGGCCTCGGGGCGTGTGCCGCCCCCGGCGCCCCGGACACCCTTCGGCGGGTTCTCGAGGCCCTCGATGCCGTACGTGAGTGTGACCGGCCCGAACCGAGGTTCGTAGACCACGCGCGTGGCGAGACCACCCCGCTGGCGGCCGGCCCCCCCAGAATCGGTCACCAAGGTTCGTTCCTTCACCAGCATCGGATAGCGCTGCTCGTCGATCTCGATGCTGTCGTGGTAGAGCAGCGCGTTGCAGACGGGGCGCTGGTAGGTCGGCCACCCGTCGACGAACGCGGTCGCAGGGCCACCGGTGCCTCCCACGAGGATCTGGTTGACGAAGCGCTTCCCGGTCCTGTTGTCCGTGCCCGAGATCACGCTCTTGGCCGGCGCCTGCCCGGTCGCACCTTCGGCGGCACCGTACCCGTCGTCAATACTCGCGAACGCCGCTTGGATCAGGTTGACGATCCGGTCCGCCAGGTTGGTCGTCCCAGACGAGCAGGAGAACGGATGCTCGGGGATGCCGACCGCACAGCCTTCGCGAAGCAGGATGTCGAACCGGCGGAAGGTCCCGGAGTTGACCGGTAGCTCGTCGACGATGCCGCTGAGTGTCCCGGCCAGGGCGGCGCCGATGGCCGTCGATTTCGTGAGGTTCAATCCGTTGGGCAGGTTGTCTGGGTTATCACGCAGGTCGATCGACACCTTCCCTTCGTCCGGCCGGACCTCGATGACAGCCTGCAGCGGCACACCGTCGGGCCCGGTTCCGGGGAACGGGTCATGCCGCGTGGAGCCGACCAACGTGCTCTCCGGGAGTTTGCTGATGGCGCTGACCGCCAGGCGCTCGGAGTAGTCGAACCACTCGCTGACGAACGAGGTGAGTGTCTCGAGGTCGTACTTCTCGGCGAGCTCGTGAACGCGGCGTTCGGCGATGCGGGCCGAGCCGAGCATGGCGAGGTAGTCGCCGTACCACTGGTCCGGGACCCGGATGCGGACCCGGCACATCCGGATGATGTCCTCGACGTCCTGGTAGTCCTGCTGGATCCGAACGCACGGGAAGATGAGGGCGCCCTCTTCGTAGACGTCGCGTGCTGTCGGCGAGAAGGTCGTGGGGATGGCGTTGCCGCAATCGGCCTGGTGGGCCTTGGACACAGCGGTGAAGACGTGCCGGCCCCCGAGGAAGATCGGCACCAGGATTGAGTGGTCAGCTGCGTGAGAGTTCCCCTGGTAGGGGTCGTTGTGCATGAACGCGTCACCCGGCGCCAGATTGGGCTGCAGCTCCGACATCGACTCACCCAGAGGCCCGGAGCCGAAGACGTGCACCGGCACGCCCTCGGCCGCGGCGAGCAGTTGGTTGTCCGCGGTGAGGATCGAGCATGAGAAGTCGCGCGCGGTGTTGAGGACCGAGGAGCGCCCCGAGCGCAACAGGCTGTTGGTCATCTCGCGGACGATGCCTTCGAACGCATTCGCGAGCACCGACAGCACGACGGGGTCAAACTGGTTCATCGGATGCCCTCCAGGCGAGTGAGGTGGAAGCTGCGCTGGTCGTCGAGCTCGGCCTGCCATCCCGGTGGGATGACGACTGTGGTGGTGAGCTCATCCACGATGGCCGGGCCGTTGATCACCTGACCGGAACGTAGGCTCCCGCCGGGGTAGCGGGGGGTACTCGCGGCCGCCCCGCCGAACACGACCTGGTCGGGCTGGGGGGCGCCCGTGCGGCCCGAGGGCGGCAAGGTCGCCTTCTGTCGGTCCGCCTCACGGATCTCGACTCGAGCGCCCCAAGACAGGATCTCGACGTTGGACCTGGGGTCGTGCGTGCCGTTGCGGTGGTCGTGCTCTCGGTGGAAGGCGTCGATGATGGCTGAGCGGCCCTCAGCTGTCGTCCTTGGCCGGTCCGCGAAGTAGACGCGGAGGTCCCATGCCTGGCCTGGATAGCGAGCGTCCATGAAGAAGGTGGTGGCCGCCGCCGCACCGGACGTTTCGAAACGGTCGGCGAACCCTGCCGCCTTGGTGACGAGGTCTGCGAGCGCCGCGTCAATGGCCTCCTCGTCGAACTGGTCCGTGTCGGCGTACAGGGGCACGAGGAAATTCGTGGCGATCGGGGCGTGGTGGGCGCCGTACGCGGCGAGCACCCCGGCCGTGGCCGGGATCAACACGCGGCTGGCGTCGAGCAGGTCGCCGAGGGAGGCGGCAACCATGGGGCCGGCCCCGCCGCCTGCGACGATGAGTCCGCCTCGAGGGTCCACCCCGTGTTCTAGCGTGGCCTGGCGCACGGCGGTGGCCATGTGGTTGGCGGAGACGTCCAGGATCGCCTGGGCGGCCGTCACGACGTCCATGCCGAGCGGAGTCGCGACGTGATCTGCGATGGCCCGCTCGGCAGCGGCCCGGTCCAGGCTGAAGCCCGCGTCGAAGGTGGCGCCGTTGAGGTAGCCCAGGAGCACGAACGCGTCAGTGACCGTGGGCTTGTCCCCTCCTCGACCGTAAGCGGCCGGGCCGGGAGTGCTGCCGGCGCTCTCCGGCCCGACTCTAAGCAAGCCACCTTCATCGATTCTCGCGATGCTGCCCGCACCGGCACCGATGCTTTGAACAGCGACGGACGACAAGCCCGTCAGATGGCCCACGAACGGCTCACCCAGCCACGCCTCTCGCGTGTGGCGCACGCGGCCGCTCTCCACGAGTGAGACGTCGAAGGTGGTACCGCCCATGTCGCAGACCACGACGACCTCCTCGTCGGGAGCGGCGCTTGCTCCCACGAGCGGTGCCATGGAAGGTCCGGAGTTGATCATGAGCACCGGTCGATCGACCACGTCGTCGACATCGAGAACGGCTCCCTCAGAGGTCACGACCATCAAGTTGCCGGGGAACTCGGCACCGCGCAGGTCGGTGAGCAGGTCGCCCAGATGACGCTTCATGTGTGGCTTGAGCGAGGCGTCGATTGACGCAGCCGAGGCCCGTCGATACTCACGGATGGCTGCGTTCGCGTCGACAGACAGGGTGTAGGCCGTGCCGGGCAGCACCTCCTCGATCAGCTCGCCGACGCGTCGCTCATGGCTGTCGTTCGCGATCGACCACAACAGCATCACCGCGACGGCCTCGACGGCCTGGTCCCCCAGCCCGGAGATGACGGCGCGGGCGTGCGCCTCGTCGAGTGGGGTGAGCACCTCGCCCTCAGAGGAGATGCGTTCCCGAAGATCGAAGGTCAGGTGTCTAGGCACGAAGGGCGGCGGATAGGCGGCCTTGTTGTCGAAGGCGTTGCGCCGACCACCTTCGCGCAGGGCAAGGGTGTCTGCGAACCCTTCGGTCACCAAGAGAGCCGTCCTGGCGGTCCGTCCCGTCACAACCGCGTTCGTAGCGTGGGTCGTGCCATAGACGATGACGTCGGCGGCACTGAGCACCTCGGCACCGTCAATACCCAGTGAGGAGGCGGCGCGCTGCAGAGACGCGAAGAACCCGTGAAAGATGCGGTCGTAGGTGGTCAGTGCCTTGCCCACGCCCATGCGGCCATCGGAACTGCCGATGACGACGTCGGTGAAGGTTCCGCCGGTGTCCACCGAGATCTGGAAGCGGAGATCGCCGACCAACCCCGCGTGTTCGTCCTTGTGGTCCATGAGGTGAGTCCTCTGCCCTTCATGAGTGCGCCTCAGCAGCGAGTTGCCTCAGCCATCGGGTCGGGCCGAGGTGGACGCCATCGAGACCGGGTCGTCCTGGGCGCACCGCCCGCCGATGGCTGGGTCCTTCTCGTTCATCATCGGACGAGATTCCGGCAGGTCGTGTCCCAGATTGATGCAGGAATGGCTCGCCACCAGCACCCCCGTGCTCCTGGTGTCGGGGTGTGCCAAGGCGGCACACCCCGACGTGGAGATAGCGCGTCACGATGCCGGAGACAGAAGGGAGCGGCCAGCCGATGACCGACACAATTGCGACGCCTACGACATACATGGCGATCCACCACCGTGGCGCTGGTGACTTCGTGCCGGAGCAGGAGCAGATGCCGAAGGTCGGGCACGGCGAGTCCCTCATCGCGGTGGAGGCCGCTGGCCTATGTGGCACTGACCTGCACATCACGAGCCCCAACGCGACCTACCCCTGCGACACCGAGGTCATGGGCCACGAGATCTGCGGCCGAGTCGTGTCAGGCCCGGAGCATCTGGTCGGTCGCAGGGTCGTCGTGGACCCGACCGTCACCTGCGGCACCTGTGAGCCTTGCCGGCGCGGGTTCTTCACCCAGTGCGTGGACTTCGGGTCGATCGGCATCCAGCGACCCGGGGGCTTCGCCGAGTACGCCCTGGTGCCGACCGACCGCCTGCTTCCAATTGCCGAGCACGTGGAGCCCGCCGCCGCGACGGTCGCAGAGCCGCTCTCGTGTGTGCTCTACGCGCTTAGCCGGCTCCCCACGTTGGAGGCGTCTGGGCGTGCGGTGGTCCTGGGGGGTGGCCCCATTGGGGTCTTGTTTGCGGCAGTCCTGGAGCGCGCCTTCGCCCGCGAGGTGATTGTGGTGGAGCCCAGCGAGCGCCGCGCCGCCCACATCCGGTCGCGGCTTGCTGCCCAGGTGGTGCGTCCTGGCGGGGTGCGTGAGGACTTCGCGCCGGAGCTCGTGGTGGACGCCACCGGCTTTCTCTTCTCCGAGGCCGTCAGAATCACCCGGCCTGGCGGCGTGATCCTGTGCTTCGGGCTGCAGGACAAAGGTGGCGTCAGCGATCAGATCCAGTTCACGCTCAAGGAGCTCACGGCCATCGCCGCGCGTGCGGCGAACGGCACGTTCGGCAAGGCCGTCGAGCTCTTGGAGAAGGGCGTCATCCAAGGGGACGACGTCATTACGGCGACTTATCCGCTCGCGGAGATCCGCGCTGGGTTCGACGAGGCGAGGTCGGCCCACGGCCTCAAGGTCGTCCTGCTGCCCGGCTGAGTGTCGGCACCTACCACAACCGAAGGCGAGCCTCTAGATGTCTGACTCGAGCGGTGCCCAGCTCCGGAGCGCGCGATGGCTCGCGCCGAAGGACTTGACGGGTTTCGTGCACCGCACGGCTATCAAGGCGGAGGGAGTCTCGCAGTTCGCCCTGGCGGGGCGCCCGATCGTGGGCATCGCCAACTCCTGGTCGGAGATGGTCAACTGCAACTTCCACTTCCGGGCCCTGGCGGATGCCGTGAAGCGGGGGGTGCTGCTCGCGGGCGGGCTCCCCTTGGAGTTCCCGACGATCTCGTTGGGCGAGAGCCTCATGAAGCCGTCCGCGATGCTCTACCGCAACCTCATGGCCATGGACGTGGAGGAGTCCATCCGGTCCTACCCGATGGACGCCGTGGTTCTCATCGGTGGGTGTGACAAGACTGTCCCGGCGCAGCTGATGGGCGCGGCCAGCGCAGACATCCCTGCCATCATGCTGACCGGCGGCCCTCAGATGCCTGCATTCTTCAAGGGCCGCCAGTTGGGGGTGGGCACAGACACCTGGCGATACGCCGACGAGTTGCGTGCTGGGAGGATGACCCAAGCGGAGTTTGACGAGCTCGAAGCCGCGGCCAAGCCGTCGGTGGGCCACTGCAGCGAGATGGGAACGGCCTCCACCATGACCTCGATCGTCGAGGCTCTGGGGATGTGCCTGCCCGGTACGGCGTCGATCCCGGCGGTCGACGCGCGACGCAGTTCTGCGGCCGAGGCTACGGGACGTCGAGCCGTGGAGATGGCCGTTTCGGGTGGGCCGCGTCCGAGCGAGGTGCTCACGCGAGAGGCTTTCGACAACGCGATCACGCTGCTCATGGCTGTCGGCGGCTCGACCAACGCGGTGGTCCACCTGCTCGCGCTGGCGGGTCGAGTCGGGGTCGACTTGCAGCTCGACAGGTTCCATCAGATCTCGCGCCGCACCCCGCGCATTGTCAACGTTCGCCCCTCGGGTGAGCACCTCGTGCAGCAGCTTTACCAGGCTGGCGGGATCGCTGCTGTTCTGGCCGAGTTGGCCCCTCTGCTGCGCAAGGAGGCGATGACCGTCACGGGCCGGCCGATGTCGCAGGAGCTCTCGGCGGTTGGCGACCCGGATCGTCAGGTCATCGGCACGTTGGAGGAGCCGTTCGACCAGGCCGGCGGTATCGCCGTGGTCAGAGGCTCGCTCGCGCCTAACGGTGCCGTGATCAAGCGAAGCGCCGCGTCCGCGGAGCTTCTGCGCCATCGCGGACCTGCCGTGGTTTTCGAGGACATCCACGACATGGGTGCCCGCATTGACGACCCCAGCCTTCCTGTCACGTCCGAGTCCGTGTTGGTGCTCCGCAACAGCGGTCCGGTAGGGGCGCCGGGCATGCCCGAATGGGGCATGCTGCCGATCCCCCAGAAGCTGCTGCGGCTGGGCGTGCGCGACATGGTGCGCATCTCCGATGCCCGGATGAGTGGCACGGCCTTCGGCACGACTGTGCTCCACGTCGCCCCGGAGTCGGCGGTGGGTGGCCCGCTTGCGGCCGTTCGCGACGGAGACGAGATCGTGCTGGACGTGATGGAGCAGCGCTTGGATCTGCTCGTCGCTGATGAAGAGGTCGCCAGGCGCCTAGCTGACTTGCAGACACCCGAGCCCAAGTACGAGCGTGGCTTCGGTCGCCTGTTCCTCGACCACGTCGAGCAGGCGGACAAGGGATGTGACTTCGACTTCCTGCGCTGGCAGCCGGACCAGGAGCGGCATCGCGTTCCCTACGGACTCCTCAGTGGCTGGCAGGGAGGGTGGTGACTGGCTGCCCAACAACGGGCGTTGGGCCGACCAACCTCGATTCGACAACGCGCCGGGAGGATCCTGCGTGACCGTGACCAAGGTGATCGTCGTCTACCCCGAGGGCAGGACGCCACCGCCTGTCGAGCGACTTCCCGAGGACGTCAAGGTCCTCCTCGTCCAGACAGAGCTCGAGTTGCGCGAGGCAATGCCGGGCGTCCACATCATGTTCCTCAATGACTTCCGCACCGACCTGCTGCGTCGTGTCGGACCTGGGGACCTGCGGTGGATCCACACCTCGAGTCTCGGCGTCGACGCCCTGCTCACGCCGGCGATCGTTGAGAGCGACATCATGATCACCAACTCGCGCGGGGTTTGTGAACGGCCGATCGCCGAGTGGGTTCTGGCCACCATTCTCCTGTTCGCCAAGGACATCCATCGCACGATCCGACTCCAACTCCAGCACACCTGGCAGCATCGAGAGACGGAGTCGATCACCGACCGCAGAGCACTTGTGCTCGGGCCGGGGGGTGTCGGCCGAGAGACAACTCTCCTGCTGCGACGCGCAGGCATGACCGTCGACGTTGTGGGTCGGTCCGCCCGGGTTGATGCCGAGCTTGGTCAAGTCCATCCAGTGACCGACTTGGACGCGCTTCTGGCGAACGCGAATGACGTCGTCGTGGCGCTGCCGCTCACTGATGGGACCAGACACATCATCGATGAGCGGCGGATGTCACTGATGCGTCCGGGCGTGCGACTCATCAACGTGGGCCGGGGAGCCCTCGTCGACCAGGCGGCGCTGGTGTCTGCGCTTGACTCCGGCCAAATTGGCGCTGCGGCCCTCGATGTGTTCGAGCAGGAGCCGCTGCCATCAACCCATCCCTTTTGGTCTATGGCCAACGTCCTGGTCTCCCCGCACATGTCAGGTGACCTGGTCGGGTGGCGGGATCGGGTCGTCGACAGTTTTGCGGCCAATCTCCGCCGCTGGCGAAGCGGCGGGTCCTTGCGGGACGTGGTCGACCTCAGCGCCCATGGCGCGTCGCGACCAGCCCTGCTGGGTCAGCTGGTCCAAGAGTAGGACTGGCATGTCCGGTCGGCCCGTGAGCGCGCCGGTCTGGACTCGACCACGGTCGTGTCCCAAGATGACACGTCGCCGTGGTGAGGCAGCGCCTAGTGTCGCGACAACGAGTCCCGGCATCGCTCGTGAGGACGCCGGATCCGACCGAGAGTCCACCGTCACCGGGCGGCTCTCCACTCGAGTAGGGATACCGATTCGCCAATGAACACTGAGTCCTCGACTACAGCTCCTCTCGTGGCGCTCAAGGGAATCCGCAAGTCGTTCGGTGCTGTGACCGCACTGCGAGGTGTCGACCTGGACGTCATGCCGGGAGAGACCTTCGCCCTCCTGGGAGACAACGCGGCAGGCAAATCGACGTTGATGAAGATCCTGACCGGCGTCTACCAGCCCGACGGGGGCGTCATCGAGATGGATGGTCGCCCCGTCGAGTTCCCCAGCCCGTCTCTCTCGAGGGCTCGAGGGATCGAGATGATCTACCAGGACTTCGCCCTGGCCGACAACCTCGATGTCCGTCACAACATCTTCCTGGGCAGGGAACCGGTGAAGAACTTGATCGGACCGCTGGTCCGTATCGTCGACACGAAACTCATGGAGCGCGAGACCAAGCGAGTCCTCGACAGTCTGGACATCGCTATCAATCCTCGCCTCAAGGTGCGGAGGCTCTCGGGCGGGCAACGCCAAGCAGTCGCGATCGGGCGAGCACTGGCCTTCGACGCGCGGCTCATCATCATGGACGAGCCCACCGCGAACCTATCGGTGGCGAAGGTCGACAAACTCATCGAGGTGACCCAGCGTCTCAAGGACTTGGGTATCGCCGTCATCATCATCACGCACCGCCTCGACGAGGCCTTTGCCGTGGCCGATCGCTTCGCAGTGATGAGGCAGGGCGAGGTCGTGGGGCGGTACCGCAATGGTGAGGCCACCGAGACGGAGGTCGCCCATCTCATCTCTCACGGAACCCTGGATGACTACATACACGGTCCCAGCGATCGCCGCCTCATCGGCAGTACAACTACGCCGAGCTCAGATGCTGGAAAGGACGCAGCCAATGACTGACAGTGCGACCGCCGCCGTGGCCTCGAGCCAGGACACGGATCATGGGGGACTCGCCCGCATGTCCAAGCGCGTCCTGGGTGACTACGGGTTGTTCATCATCTTCGGGCTCGTGCTCGTCTACCTGGGGCTCACAGCACCGAACTTCTTGACCTTGGACAACCTCGTCAACGTGGTACGTCAGTCGTCCATCATCGGGCTCGTCGCGCTGGGCATGACGTTTGTGATGATCACCGCGGGCATCGACCTTTCCGTCGGTTCGGTCGTGGGTCTGTCCGGCATCGTGATGGCTCAGCTCGCGCCTGCGACCGGGCATGCCTTCATCGTTCCTGTGGCCGTCGGCCTGGCGGTCGGCGCCCTCGTCGGCTACATCAGTTCGGCGATGATCGTTTGGGGCGCGATCATGCCGTTCCTGTCGACACTGGCGATGATGGCGGTGGCGCGAAGCGGGGCCCTCGTTGTCACCGACGGCCAAGTGGTCTCCGGTCTGAGTGACCCGGTGAAGTGGCTCGGGACGGGGTTCATCGGCCCGGTTCCGGTTCCAGTGGTGCTCTTCTTCGTAGCAGGCGCGCTGACGGACTTCGTGCTGTCTCGCACCAAGTTCGGTGCACATGTCTACGCGGTCGGGGGCAACGAAGAATCGGCACGCAAGGTGGGCATCTCGACGCGCCGTGTCCTGATGGCAGTCTATGTGCTGAGCGGACTCTTCGCAGGTCTGGCTGGGATCGTCCTGACGGCCCGGCTTGACGGCGCAGCGCCCTTGGCAGGTGCCGGCTACGAACTTCAAGCGATTGCTGCCGTGGTCATCGGTGGAACCAGCCTCTTCGGCGGCATCGGCACCATGCGTGGCACTCTCGTGGGCGTGCTGTTGCTCGCAGTGGTGATGAACGGCATGAACCTACTCAACGTTTCGGCCTACTACCAGCAGGGAGTGCAGGGCGTGATCCTGGTGCTAGCGGTGCTCCTCAACAGGTGGAAGTCCGACTAGGCCGCTAGGTCGGTCCCGCCGAGCGGGCCGGTTTCGCTGATGCGACCGGTCCGCGTCGGCATGCGCAAGAGTTCCGGCCGCTCCCAGATCGTTGTCCCAAGATGGCACGATCCCGCGTGACGCGGTCCGCCCATGCTTCTCGAAACCACTGGACGTGGAGCGCAAGGCTCCATCTGGTTGGGCAGTGCATCCGGGGACCATCGCCCAACCCCGCCCGTCCATCACCACACCATGAAGGAGAACCACCCATGCAGCAACGCGCGAGGGGCCGCCGGTTCGCGGCGGTGCTTGCCGGTCTGGCCCTGACGATGACGGCGTGCGCCAACAGTGATGGCGGATCCGACGGTCAGTCCGGCGGCGACAAGTTCACGATCGGGGTGTCGATGCTGAACATGCGGGATCCTGACCTCGCGGTCATGGCCGACGCGATGAAGCAAGAGGCCGACAAGGCCGGCGTCGATCTGGTAATCGTCGACGCCAAGGGCGACGTGTCCACCGAGCTCAGCCAGATCGAGGACCTTGTCACCCGGCAGGTAGACGCGGTCGTGATGATGCCGATCGACGGTGACCAGAGCCAAACGGCTGCCAAGCTTGTCAACGATGCGGACATCCCGCTCTTCATCTTGAGCACAGAGTTCTCCGAGGGGAACTCGATCAAGCAGACTTCCTACATCGGTGTAGACGACACCGAGGCTGGCAAGATGCAAGCCCAGTACCTCAACGAACAGCTGCCCGACGGCGGCAAGCTGATCTACATCGTGGGCACCTATGGGGCGTCCTGGACCGACCGTCGCAAGGCTGGGTTCGAAGAGGTGATCAACCCCAATTTCGAGGTCGTGGCCGAGCAGCAGGCAAATGGGTCGCGCGACGAGGGCAAGCGGGTGATGGAGAACCTGCTCACGCGCTACTCCACCCCCGGTGAGATCGCCGCGGTCGTCGCCCACAACGACGAGATGGCGATCGGCGCCGCCTCGGCGATCGACGAAGCCGGCCGCGCCGATGAGTTCAAGGTGATCATTGCGGTGGATGGCACTCCGCCCGGCCTCGAGGCGATTGCCAGCGGCGCGATGACGGCGACGGTCAAGCAGGACTCGGCGGGCCAGGGTGTGAAGGCGGTCGACGTCGCGCTGTCGTTCCTCAAGGGGGAGACGGTGGACGAGCGGTATGACCTTCCCTTCACGCTCGTGACGAAGGACAACGTCGCGGACTTCCAGTGATCTGACACTCCACTCATGTGGGGGTGAGGACGTCTCGGGCCGTCCTCACCCCCACTGTTCAGTTTCGGGACACGGTCGTTGAGCAACAGATGTCAGCGTTGACTCGGCCCTCCCCGCCGCATCGCCCACCAGGCTGCGGCGACTCAGACAAAGGACGGACGACGTGCAGTCAAACCAACTCGACGGAACACTCCTGATCGCGCCCCACCAGTTCCCCAATCTTGATCGGGAGAAGCGCCTCGCGGAGCAGCTCGGCATTCCCCTAGTGGCGGCTCCAGACAAGGCGTCATTCCGGGCCGGAATGGCCGACGCCGCCGTCGTCATGGTGACGCCGTACGCGCGGGTGGAGGCGCAGGACTTCGCGGCAATGACCAAGTGCCGCGCTGTCGTCCGCTACGGGATGGGCTATGACAACATCGACGTTGCAGCTGCAGCGACAGCGGGGATTCCCGTGTCGATCGTTCCGGGCACTGCGTCAGAGGAAGTGGCGTCGCACGCGCTGGCCATGGGCCTCGCGCTGGCCCGCCGGATCCCCCAGGGACAGACGGCGATCCGCCGGGGCGAATGGGCCGGCGCGGTCGGCTTCGACACCCCCAAGCTCAGCGAGCTGACTGTCGGCGTCGTCGGTCTGGGGCGCATCGGGGGCTTCGTCGCCCGCTGGTGGACGGCACTGGGGTCGAACGTGCTGGTGCACGATCCGTTCGCCACCGAGTGCGAGTTCGAGCTCGCACCGTTGGATCGCGTGCTGGCCGAGGCCCACGTGGTCTCATTGCACCTGCCGCTCAGCAGCGAGACGGCCAACCTGATCGATGCGCCGACGCTCGGCCGGATGCGCAAGGGCGTCGTGATCGTGAACGTCTCACGCGGCGGACTCATCGATGAGGTCGCCCTCGCCGACGCCGTACGGACCGGCCACGTCGCCGGGGCGGGGATCGACACGTTCAGCGTCGAGCCGCTGCCGCTGGATCACCCTCTGCGTGAACTTGAGAACGTGATCACCACTCCTCATGTGGCCTGGCGCTCCGATCGCTCTCTCGACGCTCTCCAGATCGAGGCCGTCGAGCGGGCTCGGTTGGCTCTGACCGGGGGCGAGTTGCCCGACCGCGTGGCCTAGGCCCGCGGGCCGCCCCGCGCGCCGCGTGGGCATCCCAATCTGGCACACATCATCGCCGGTCGGCGGGACCAGCATGAAGCGACCCGTGGAGCGGCCGTCGGGTCCCACTTGGACACATAGGAGAAGGCATGAGCATCGCGCCCCCCGTTGGCACCGACGTCGAGGTCGCCGGGCGACAGGTCCGGCGTCGCACCGTCGCGCAGGCCATCGTCGAGTACCTGCAGGTGCAGTACAGCGAGTACGACGGGGAGCGGCGCCGGCTGATCGCCGGCATGTACGGCATCTTCGGCCACGGCAACTCTGTCGGACTGGCCCAAGGCATCGACGAGTACGGCGTCGACTTCCCGCACTTCCCGGGCAAGAACGAGCAGTCGATGGTCCATGCCGCAATCGGCTACGCCAAGGCCACGAACCGGATGTCGACCCTCGCGTGCACCGCCTCGGCAGGTCCGGGTTCGACGAACATGATCACCGGTGCGGCCACGGCCACGACCAACCGGGTTCCCGTGCTCCTGTTCCCCGCGGACATCATCAACAACCGCTTCGGGGACCCGGTGCTTCAGCAGATCGAGCACCCCATCGAGCGGGATGTGTCCGCGAACGACTGCTTCCGCCCGGTCAGCCGGTACTTCGACCGCATCACCCACCCGGCCCAGCTGCTCTCGACACTCCCCGAAGCGATGCGCGTGCTGACCGACCCAGTCGAGACGGGCGCGGTTGTCGTCTGTTTGCCCCAGGACGTCCAGGGTGCCGAGTTTGACTTCCCTGAGTCGTTCTTCACGCCGCGGGTCTGGCCGATCCGCCGTCGGCCGGCCACCGAGGACGAGCTGGCCGACGCAGCGGAGATCATCCGAGCGGCTGAGCGGCCGATCATCATCGCGGGAGGCGGTGTCCGCTACTCCAAGGCGAGGGAAGAACTGGCGCGGTTCAGCGCTGAGTTTGGGATTCCCGTCGCCGAGACCTACGCAGGCAAGGGCAGCGGGCCGCTCACAGACATCAACGTCGGCGGCATCGGAGTCACGGGAACTTACGGTGCCAACCTGGTCGCTGGCCAGACGGACTGCGTCATCGCGGTCGGGACCCGATTGCAGGACTTCATCACGGCGTCGCGCACGCTGTTCCAGAACCCCGACGTGAAGTTCGTGCACCTCAACGTCAACTCGTTCGACGCGCACAAGATGGGTTCCTACGCCGTCGTTGGCGACGCCAAGCTGTCGTTGGCTGGCGTGCACGCCAAGCTGGCGGCGGCTGGCTACGCCACGACTGAAGCCTTCCGAGGCGAGATCGCTGCGGCGCAGCAGGAGACCCAGCAGCGCTACGAGCACGACATGCAGGACTTCCCTGGCGAGAGCATGAGCCAGGCCCAGGTGGTCCAGGCCCTGAACCGTCACACCCAAGCTGACGACACGCTGGTGCTGGGCTCGGGTGGCGTGGTCGAGGGCATCCACAAGACCTGGGACGCCTCCAATGGGACCAACATTCACTTCGAGTATGCCAACTCCTGCATGGGCCACGAGATCCCGGCCGGCCTCGGCCATCGCCTTGCTTTCCCGGACGCGGCGGGCGACGTCTTCGTCCTGATCGGAGACGGCACCTACTACATGCAGCCGACCGAGCTCGTGACGGCTGTGCAGGAGCGTCAAAAGATCACGGTCGTCATCATCGACAATCGTGGCAACCAGTGCATCTGGCCGCTGCAGGCCGCCAAGGGCGGGCCGGACGCAGAGTTCGGAACCCAGCTCCGCGAGCGCAGCAAGACCACAGGTCGGCTCGACGGTCCTGTCGTCCAGGTCGACCTGGCCGCGAACGCGGCAAGCATGGGATGCGCTGCTTGGACCGCGACCACGATCGAGGAGTTCAACACGGCCCTGACCGAGGCTCGGGCGACGGATCGTCCCGCCGTGATCGTGGCTCGAGTCGAGCCCTGGCGCTACCTGTCGGGGACGGGTGCCTTCTGGGACGTCGGGGTACCCATGACCTCGCAACGCCCGGGCAACATCGCTGGGACTGCCGAGCATCTCAAGGGCCGCGCGCGCCAGCGCTTCCATGGAGCGACAAGTGCTCCTGAGCGCAGCTGAGACCAGCCCGCTCCAGTGACGTGAGCGGCGGGGTGCTTGCCCTCGCGAACCGCGCGAGCACCTCGCCGCCCGTCAGGTCGGCGCTCGGCCGGCCGGAACGAGATCCAACAGGCTTAGCCAGGAGGAGCAATCCAGATGACCAGTTACGCCGTCACCAACCCCGCCACCGGTGAAGTGCTCACCGCCTATGCGGCGGCCACCGATACAGAGATCGAGGCGGCCCTGGCCGCGACGCATCGGACCTACTTGGAGTGGTCGCGGCGGACGAACGTTGCCGACCGGGCCGCTCTGGCTCATCGGCTGGCCGACCTTTTCGACGAGCGCCGGCAGGAGTTGGCCGAGATCATCAACCGTGAGATGGGCAAGCCGCTGCCCCAAGGCATCGGTGAGCTGGACTTCTCTTCCGGAATCGTCCGGGCTTTCGCTCGCAATGCTGAGACCTGGCTTGCCGATGAGCCCCTCGAGGTCGCCGACGGTCTGCGCAGCTTCTTCCGGTTCCAAGGCCTCGGCGTGATCCTCGGCATCATGCCCTGGAATTACCCCTACTACCAGGTCGTTCGGTTCGCCGTACCCAACCTGATCCTGGGCAACACCGTGGTCTTGAAGCATGCCGCGCAGTGCCCCGAGTCCGCCTTGGCCCTGGAGCGGCTCTTCCGCGACGCCGGCTTCCCCGACGGCGCCTATGTCAACGTGTTCGCCACCCACGACCAGGTGGCCACCATCGTCGCCGATGACCGGGTGCAAGGCGTCTCGCTGACCGGGTCCGAGCATGCAGGAGCGATCGTGGCACAGCAGGCCGGTCGGGCCCTGAAGAAGTGCGTCCTCGAGCTCGGTGGCTCCGACGTCTTCCTGGTGCTCGACACCGATGACCTCGACTACGCGGTCCGGCAGGCCGTCATCGGCCGGATGGACAACACCGGCCAGAGCTGCTCTGGATCCAAGCGGATTGTGGTGATGGACGAGTACTACGACGCCTTCGCGGAGAAGTTCGCTGCAGCGATCGGTGGGCAGTCCTATCAGGCCGGTGACTTTGGACCGCTGTCCTCCGACGCGGCGACCCGGACGCTGGCTGCCCAGGTGCAGGGCGCTCTCGACCAGGGGGCCGAGGTCCTGGTCGGGAACAACGAGCCTGAGGGCAACGTCTACACGCCGTCCATCCTCACGGGCATAACCCCGTCGATGGACATCTACCAGGAGGAGCTGTTTGGTCCGGTGGCCCAGCTCTATCGCGTCTCGAGCGACGAGGAGGCCATCACGCTGGCCAACTCCTCGCCCTACGGCCTGAGCGCCGTCGTCATCTGCGACGACTTCCAGCGTGCGGAGCGCGTCAGTGACCAACTCGACGTCGGCATGGTCTTCATCGGCGCAGGCATGCTCGGCGGCCCCGACGTCCCGTTCGGTGGCGTGAAGAAATCGGGCTACGGTCGTGAAATGGGTCAGGTGGGCATGCTCGAGTTCGCCAACAAGAAGCTCTTCCGCTTCGCCCGCTGACGGGTCCCGCCCGGTCTCGCATCGAGCCGGCAGGCCGTACGCCGATCGATCGCCCCGTCGGCCTCGCTAAATGGAGAGCTCGCCTCCGTCGATCCGCAGGGTGGTGCCGTTTACGTAGGAGGCTTCGTCGGAAGCAAGATAGGCGTAGAGGCCGGCCACTTCGTCGGGGGTGCCCATGCGCCTCGCTGGCACGGACGTCGCGAGGAACTCGTCGCGTGCGTCGTAAGGGTCGCGCCCCTCACGGGCGCTCATGACTTCGAGGTCCGCGAAGTTGAGTTGGGTGTCTATCTGACCAGGCGCGACGGCGTTCGCGGTGATGGCGTGGTCTGCCAGTTCGCAGGCAAGTGCCCGGGTCAACGCCATGACGGCGCCCTTGCTGGCGGCATAGGCGGTCGATGGTGCGTGCGGCTCGCCCCGTAGCCCAGCGATGGACGCTGTTGCCAGCAGCTTGCCGCCGCGCCCGTGGGCGATCATGTCCCTCGCCGCGAGCTGCAGGGTGATCATCACGCCGAGGACATTGACGTCCAGCACATCCCCCCAAGAACGCCGTGTCCCGTCCACGAAGCTCTCGATCCGACCGATCCCGGCGTTGGCGACGCACACGTCGATCCCGCCCAGCCCCTTGCAGCGCGCGAACGCTCCTGCGATGGCCGCTTCGTCGAGGACGTCGGCAGCCACCCAGTGGATATCCGGTGTCGAGCCGTCGTCGGGGATCTTGAGGTCGACGGCGACGACCGAGGCTCCCTCGGCTGCGAACCGGCGGACCGTTGCCAGCCCGATGCCATTGGCCGCTCCCGTCACTAGTGCCACCTTGCCTGCGAGTCGATCCATGGTTCTACTTCCTTCTCGTCGTCGAGAACGCCCGGTGGCGACCTCGTCCTCCGGCGGTGGTCGTGCAGGGGAGTCGGGTCAGTGGCGTGGTGTGGTGTCGTCCTCGACCACGATGACGTCCTCCGGCGACCATCGGAGCTCGACCGCCGAGCCGGGCGCTACGCCCGCGAGAGCACCGTCCGTCACGACCGCGCGCACCTCGATGCCGGAGCTGACCCGGACGAACACGTTGAAGCCCGTGCCGGTGAACATGACCCGCTCGACCGTGCCGGAAAGGCCGGCAGCGGCAGTCTGGCGCGCTGTTCCGGTCAGCGTGATCGAGATCCGGTCGTGGGGGAGGACCAACGCTAGGCGTTCGGCCCCGGTTGCCCATTCAGGAGCGGTTGCCTGCATCGTAAGATCCCCGGCCTGAAGCCGCGCCACTCCCGCGGTGCAGGTGACGTCCCCGCGGAAGACGGTGCCGACGTCGAGGAACTCGGCGACGAAGCTCGTACGAGGCGCGCGATAGAGGGCGAGCGGAGTGTCGACCTGGACGATGCGGCCGTGGTTCATCACGGCGATGCGGTCCGCGACGGCGCATGCCTCCTCCTGATCGTGGGTGACGTGGACGAACGTCGTCGAGGTCTCTGCCTTGAGAGTCACCAGCTCCTCCTGCATCTGTCGTCGCAGCCGGAGGTCGAGCGCTCCGAGCGGTTCGTCGAGGAGAAGCACCGAGGGCCGGTTGATCAGCGCTCGCGCCAGCGCGGCTCGCTGCTGTTGGCCGCCGGAGAGTTCGCTCACCCGCCTGTCCTCCCAGCCGGCCAGACCGACGAGGGAGAGCGCCTGCGCCACCTGCCGCGAACGCTCGCCGCGGCGTATGCCGGCCATCTGGAGACCGAAGGCGACGTTGGCGCCGAGCTTCATGTGAGGGAAGAGGGCGTAACTCTGGAATACCGTGTTGGTGGGACGCCGATAGGGCGGGGCGCCGGTGACGTTGACGCCATCGATGAGGACGGTTCCGCGCTCAGGCTCGAGGAAACCGCCGAGGATGCGCAGCAAGGTGGTCTTGCCGCATCCGCTCGGGCCCAGGAGCGCGAAGAATTCTCCCTTGCTCATGGTCGCGGAGACCCCGCTGCCGTCGGGTTCGCCGAGAGCCGGGGTCTGCTGGCCCGGGTAGGTCTTGACGATGTCGGTGCAAACGAGTCCGGCGGTCATGACATGACTCCTGCGAATTCGGCGGCCGATCGGTTGCCTTCGCGTCGACCGATAGTGGCGATCAGGGCGCCCGCCACGAGGAGGAGTCCCGAGGCCAGCAGCAAGAGGGCGGACACCGCGACGACGGCCGGAGTGATGCTGAATCTGAGCTGGCCGAAGATGTAGAGGGGCAGGGTGCTGTCCGACCCGGTTACCAGCGAGGTCAAGATGAACTCGTCCATCGAGAGCGCGAACGAGATGAGGCCGGCGGCGATGATCCCGGGGACCGCCTGTGGGGCCGAGATCCGCACGAGCGCGACCGCGGGCGAGGCTCCAAGGTCCATGGCGGCGAGCTCGAGGTTCTGGTCGAGTCCCTCGAGGCGAACGAGGACAAGCATGGTCACGATCGGGATCGTCAAGATGATGTGTCCCAGGATGATCGTCCACATGCCACGGGACAGCCCCAGTGCGTCGAGGCCGATGATGATGGCCAGTCCGAGCAGCATCGGTGGGAGGAACATCGGGAGCGCCAGGGTCAGCAGCGTGGCGTCGCGCACGCGACCTCGCCGCCGCGCCAAGTAGACGGCCGCCGGCGTTCCGACCAATGTGCTGATGCCGACGGCGGTGGTTGCCACTTGGAGGCTGTTCCGAAGGCTGTCTACGAGCAACGGATCCTGTGCGGCCTGGCGGAACCAGTCGAGCGTCAGCCCGGTGATCGGGAGGCCGATGGTGCTTCGGCTGTTGAAGGCCAGAAGTACGAGCAGGGCGATGGGGGCATAGAGGTACACCAGGAAGAGCAGCGAGTACGCGCGCAGTCCAGGTGAGCGGGCCGGGGTGAATGACCGGGTGTAGGCCCCGACCTCGGCGGCCGCACCCGTGACCCTGCGGATCGATAGCAGCAACCCGAAGATGGCCACCATCAGGATCAACGCCAACGCCGATCCGAACCCCCACTGCACCGAGGAGCCGAATTGGTTGGTGATCAGGTTGGAGTACAGGTAGCCCTCGGTCCCACCGATCAGCAAGGGGGTTACGTAGTCACCCAGCATTGCGATGAAGCAGAAGATGAACCCGGCCAGCAGGCCGGTGCGGGCGATCGGCAGGGTGATCCGCATCAGACGCTGCCGAGGCGTCGCTCCCAGATCTGCCCCCGCGTCGAGGAGTGCTGGGTTCATGCGCTCGATAACGACGTATGTCGTCAGAAATGCCAGCGGGAACAAGAGGTAGACAAAGGTGATCACGATGCCGGACTTGTTGTCGCCGAGGATGCCGAGGGGCTGGTCGACCAGGCCGGAGCGCAACAGCGCGTCGTTGAGCACGCCCTCGTCGCCGAGGAGGTTCATCCACACGAGGACCCGGATCAGGTAGCTGGTGAAGAAGGGAAGGACGGCCAACACGACCCAAGCCACTCGGCGCGCCGGGCGCACCCGTAG
>Ga0209023_10001765_pt1 | contig 28275 bp, 23 predicted proteins | sample LakOneMetagenome_FD_187468 | JGI IMG/M metagenome (GOLD analysis project Ga0209023, IMG submission 187468) | Freshwater and sediment microbial communities from Lake Erie, Canada (SPAdes) (version 2) | ecosystem: Environmental > Aquatic > Freshwater > Lentic | place: Lake Erie, Canada...
ATCTAACGAGCAAATTCTATCATCGCACCGACCACGGCGATCTTGCCGTCCAATGCCGCTCGGGCCTCGTCGCCAAGCGAGGCGGATCTGCTCCGCAGCTCCGCCAGGAATTTGTCGCCTTTCTCGGCCATCAGTTCCACGCTGTTGGTGTTGAGCAACTGATTATAGCCGAGCGCTGTTGAAACGGCGTGGGCATTCGGCCGGTCATATTCGAGGCCGGCCTGGACGTCGTATTTGCCGTCGCCGCCGGATTCGAATGCATATACTCGTACAGCCTGCTCCCTGGTCAGGCCGGCGGCCGCAGCGACCTTGGCATAGGCAATCTTGAACTCGATCTCGGACCTGGGCCGCGTCGGTACGAACTGGAATTGTGCAAGTGCGTTACCAAGAAAATCGGGCACGGTGGGTATTTTCGCTCGCGCGACCGGGGGTGTCTGCGGCGGTTCGGGGGAGGGATCTGTCGGCTCCGGTGGCCCGGCATAGACGGGCGGTTGCGTAAGCACATAATCGTCGGCCACGATCGGTTCGCCGTTACGGCGCTTGGTGTTGCGGAGCTGGCGCTTGTCGCCGACCGAAATCCAATAAGGCTCGGCCAGTGTCTCGTAGTTTTGCCGCGCAGCTTGATACTCGGCTAACTTGCTCTGGTAGTCGGCTTTGGCTGCGACCAGCGATGGCGACGGGAGCTGTGCGGCTGCGGGGGGCCAGGCTTCTGGCAGAGCCATTGTTGCGACGGCAAGCGCGATCAAGAGAGGGTATGCTGCTTTGAGGCGGCGCGCGGGCGTCATCGACATGCTGGTGTCATACAAGACTAACCTGCTCTCGCCAACCTCAGCGCTGAACGCGGGTCGCTGACAAACGCGCTCCCGCGAGGCTACGGAATTTGTCGACAACGATGACGTACCACTATAGGTTGGTGTGACATTAAGTGCATCTTTAGGGGAGGTCACCCGAAAGGCGCCTGCTGTGGCGGACCGGACGCATGATTTTTCCGGAGTTGGTGAGCTTGATCACAACTAAAACGTCCGATTCGAAGCAAAATGAAAGGCGGGGCATCAATCGCAAACGGCGAGCGCTATCGTCGCTCCGATCTCTGCCATTGCTGCCGATATCGCGACTTTCAATCGTTATAGTGACCGGCAGCGAAGCCTGCAGGCGCGGAGGGTGGGATGGCCAAGCGAGAGCAACTATATGCACTGTTGCGAAATCTCAGATGGATCATCGTTCTTGCCGTGCTGCTCTCGGTGCTGCTGTTCCTGCCGGGTCAGATCCAGGAACTCTACCGGATCGCCGCTGACGACGCCGGCTGGGTGACGGCCAAGGAGTTTGTGGCAATCTGCCTGATAGCCATCACGATCTGGCTGGGAGCCTTCCAGCTTACCACCGCGTCGATTCCGCTAAAGGTTGAGGACACCGGTTTTCTGGCGATCTGCAGCAGGCTCGCTCCGGTCGTGCTGGGCGCGCTTCCGCTCGTGGCTGCAGCGATCGGCCAAATCGTCTCGCGGCCCGACGCCAAGATGCGGGCGATCGAGCAAGTGGGAAGCATCTATCGGATCCAGGAGAAGGCGTTGGCAATCGAGCGGCCGGTGCTTGCGGCGCTGGCCGGAGTCATTCTGCTGTTGCTGCTCGCGTTTATCTGGTTCGCCTGGTGGGCGGGAGCGAACAGCCGGCTGATCGCGCTTTCGCAGCGCGCAAACGACGCGTATTTTTGCCGCTACAGGTTTCTCGCGCTGACGGTTGTCGCCATTGGCCTGTTGACGACGGCGTTCGTTCTGTTTCCCGACACTATCCCGCAGTTCCTCGGATCGTTCGGCGTCATCGCGCTGTTCACGATGTGCATCATCGGCGTCACGATTCATTTTTCACTGCTGACCATCCAGCACAACGTTCCTTATCTACCGCTCGTTTTCGGCTCCCTGTTTCTCGTGGCGGCTTTCGCCGGAAGCGACAACCACGAACTCCGCACGACAGCTCAACCGGCGTCAAGCCAGGAGGATCCGCGTATCCCCGCGGTGACCGCATTTCAGAGGTGGCTGAACCAGCCGTCCCGCGTCGCCGAAGCCGAGAGGCTTGGCGAGTATCCGGTCTTCATCGTAGCTGCGCAGGGGGGAGGGATCTACGCCGCCCACAATGCCGCGCGGTTCCTGGCGCGCGTGCAGGATTTCTGTCCGGCATTTCGGCAGCATCTGTTTGCGATAAGTTCCGTATCCGGAGGCAGCGTTGGCTCCGCTACGTTCGCCGCGGCGCTCCACGCTGAAAAGGCGATTTCGGACACAGGTGCCTTCGCCGGACGGGCGTGCCCCAAGATTGCAGAATTTCTGGCGGGCGTCGGACGGGCTCAGGATCTCGATGTCCCGGGGGCGGTCGAGCAGCGCGTAGCGAGCGTCTTGACGAAGGATTTTCTTTCGCCGCTGGTCGGCGGTTTCCTGTTTTCCGACTTCACACAATTGTTTTCGCCGATTGCCATTCCCATCTTCGATCGCGCCCGGTCCCTGGAATATACCCTGGAAAATTCGGCGGACAGGATGCTGAAAGTCCAGAAGCCGACCGGCGAAGCGACAAATCTCCTCAAGGCGGATTTTCAGTCCCACTGGACGCCCGACAACAACATGCCGGCTCTGCTCTTGAACACGACGGATGTCGGCAGCGGCAAGCGGGTCGTCATTTCACCTTTCGACATTGATCCGTTGCATCCGAAAGACACTGACCTCTGCGTTCTGGCAAACCTCGACCGCGACGCGAAGGCCGCGGACGGATCGGTGAAGAGTACGTCGCTGCATATTCCGCTCAGCACTGCCGCTTTTGCGAGCGCGCGCTTTCCCTGGGTGACGCCGGCGTCGACCGTTACGTTGAAAAACGATTGCATAACCGCCAATCCCAAGGCGCGTCTGGTTGACGGCGGCTATGTCGAGAATTCCGGCATCGAGACCGCGCTCGACCTGATCGAAAAGCTGAATGGCGTTCGGGGCACCTCCGATGTGCCGAAGTTTCGCGTGTATCTCTTGTCTTTGGTGACCGGAAATTTCGAGGACCATGGATCGTTTTCTTTCGGCGAACTGATGGAACCGGTGCGCGCACTGCTGAGCACGCGGACCTCGCGAACGTTTACTGCGCTCAACCGCGCGGTCCGGGACGATCGTGCGCCTGCGAAAGACGTAGTTTCGACCGAACTCAGGTTCCCGACGTTCGGCCGGACCGATATCACGGGCTTGTTCTACAGCTTGCCGCTCGGCTGGACCCTGTCCGAGAAAACCGGCGATGTCATTTCGCTGAGCAGCGGCCGATTCTGGGATTGCCTGCCAAAGGACGATTTCAGCCAGTCCCGGCAGAAGCAGAGCAATGCCGATTGTCTGCAGGTCAAGGTGTTTCATCTCCTCAACGGATCGGTGGCGTCCGCCTTCCAATCGCTCAAGGATTCCAAGCTCGCCGACACCTACGTCGCTTCGCTCGTCAAGGAAGACAAGCGGGCCGTCAAGGTGCGGCCTCAGCGTCTGCTCGCCTGTTATGAAAGCGAGTGGCTGCAGAAGCGCGGTTACGAAAAACATCAGGTCGAGCTGAAGAAGAACGAAGCGGCGCGGGCGCAAGCGATCAAGAAAAATGAAGAGAACGTGGCGAAGGGTATCCCGGACCGCGTCGTCGTGCCCGATGCGATGCCGCCGTATCGCGAACTCTATATGGCATATTTTCAGGCCGAACAGATCACTGCGCTGTTGCAGGAATGGGACCGCGTAGAAGAAACGGACCCGCGCATTCTGGCATACCTTCTGGGATCTGTTGCCTACGACAGTGCGGAGTTTACCCGCAAGAGCGAGAATTTCTCGTTCAGCAGCGTTTCCCAAATTCCCGCGACCTGGCGCGCTCGAATTGATACGATCAACGCCGCGCTGGCCGCCGCCAACAAGCCGCCAGTCGACATCAATTCGCTGTTGAACCATCCACGCGAGTTCACGAACTTTATCCTCGGTTTCGACGGCAATGATTTCGACAATCGACCAGGGACCGACGATGGCTGGGATTACAGGCCTCGTGGCATGTATCAGCTGGTGGGACGCGAGCAGTATCGGGATGCGCAGGCCCAGGTTCAGGGCTTGGGACAATTGCCGGGACTTGATCTCCTGACGTTCCCCGAGGCGCTGTGGAACGTGAAGATCTCCGCCAAGGTGACGTTCGCCCACTTCCGGACGTCTCGCTATCACGGTCGAACGCTGTTCGATTTACTGAAGGACAGTTCGTTGGACTGGAAAAAGGTGCGCGCGCTCCAGACGGACATGGAAACCGACGCGGACGTCCAGGAACGCGTCAGCCATAGAAGCGAGGTGTTCCTCGGGTGCATCGATGAAGCAACGAAGCCCTCTACCCTTAAGAGGCTGCAGAACGAGTTTTACGGGGAAACTGACTAAGAGTAGTCCGGTTCGCAAACGTTTCTAGCTGCGACCACGCTTCAGCAAGTAAATGTCCATGATCCAGCCGTTGGCCTCGCGCGCGTCGGCGCGGGCCTTCACGATCCGCGAGCCTGTATCGGCCAACGGGCCGGCGAGGGTGATTTCCTCGGGCATGCCGACATAGGCGCCCCACCAGATCGTCACGCCAGTAGGGTCGATGTGCTGGAAGGCGCAGTCGCCGTCGAGCATCACCACCAGCGTATCGGACCCGACGGGCCAGCCGGCGTCGCGCAGCCGTCTTCCGGTGGTGACCAGAAACGGCGCACCGATCTCGTTCAGCGGAATTCCATGCGCCGCGGTCAGTGCCTGGATCGAGGTGATGCCCGGGATCACGCGCACGCTTGGCGCCGGGTTCAGGCGCGATGCAATCCGCAGCGTACTGTCGTAGAGCGCCGGATCGCCCCAGACCAGCAATGCGACCGTCCCGCCGTCCGGAAGTTCGGAGCCGATCGTATCCGACCAGACCTCGGCGATGGCATCATGCCAGTCGTCGACGCCGCCGCGATAGTCGGGATTGCCCTGATCGCGGCGCGGCAGGTCGAATTCGACTATACGCGTCGCGGGGTTGGTGACGACGTCGGCGCAGATCGAACGGCGGAGTTCGGCGAGGTCGGCCTTGTCAGCGCCCTTGCGCGGAATCAGGATCAGGTCGGCGGAATTGAGCGCCCGGATCGCCTGCAGCGTCAGGTGCTCGGGATTGCCGGTGCCGATGCCCACCAGGAGAAGATCAATCATCTCGTTCCCAAACAAAAACGCGGCCGACATGGCGGCCGCGTTTGGTTCTTTGAGCCCGCGCGGATCAGGCCGCGTGATAGAGCCGCGGCGTTACCAGCGGCGAGCCGCGCAGCGCATGCAGCGACTTGGCGGCGGCGAGGATGGCGAGATCGGCCAGCGGCTCGATCAGGACGACGGCCATATAGGAGACGCCGAAGGTCGCGATCGAGGACAGGTTGGCGGCACTGAGGCCCGCGCCGTAGATCGCCCAGAACCCCACCCAGGCGACGACGCCGCCCTGATAGGCGGTCGAGAGCGTCAGCGCCTGGCTGTACTTGAGGTCGACATAGGCGGTGCCCGGCGCGATCACGCGGCCGGCCAGCGCATAGAGCCCGAACAGCGGCACCAGCAACGTGGTGACGTTCATGCCGTATTGCGGCAGGTCGGTCGGCGAGAAGAACAGGCCCTGAATCAAAAGGCCCATCGACAGGCCGATGGCGGACGGCGCCGCGCCGAGGATCAGGAACAGCGTCGAGCCGAGAATGAAGTGCACTTCGGAGACGCCGACCGGGAAGTGCGGCAAGACCTCGAAGAAGACGAAAACCAGGACGGTGGCGATCGCGCTGCGCAGCAGCAGCGACACCGGTCCCTTTTCGCCGATCGAACGGACGACGGTTCGTAGCGCCACGGCGCCTGCCGCGGCGGCGGTGCCGTAGCTCAGGACGATCTTGCTGCTGTCAACCAGGCCGGGTTCGATATGCATGGGATTTCTCCGTGTCGTTTGTTCGAATCCCGGCTTTCGGGCTGCCGGAAGCATCTTCGCTAGGGTTGTCACCGGCCTCAGGCCAAGTCAAGGCCGGCCGGTGGTCAGTGCGCCGTACAGGATGAGGGCAGGGGTTGAGCTATCTTCGGTAGCCATCAGGTCGGCCAGTTCGGCGATCGTCGCGTGCGACAGTTTTTGGTCGGGATGGCTGACGGATTCGGCCAGCATCGCCGGCGTATCGGACGGCAAACCCGCGGCGACCAGCCGCCGCACCAGTTCCGGAAAGGTGCGCTTGCCCATGAAGACGGCGGTTGTCGCCGACGGGTCAGCCAGCGCGGCAAAATTCAATTCTTCGGGAAGTCCGCCGGTGACGTCATGGCCGGTGACGAATTGCACCCGCCGCGACTTCAGCCGCCGGGTCAGCGGCATGCCGGCTGCGGCTGCCGCCGCACAGGCCGAGGTAACGCCCGGAATGATTTCGTAGCCGATCCCGGCCGCCGTCAGCGCCTCGATCTCTTCTTCCAGGCGTCCGAAAATTCCGGCGTCGCCGGACTTCAGCCGCACCACCTTCGCATGTGTCGTCGCATAATCGACCAGCAATTGGCTGACATGCTGCTGTCGCGGCGAAACGCGACCGGCGCGCTTGCCGACGCTGACCAGATCGGCGCCGGGGCGCACATGCGCGAGGATCGGTCCGGAAGAAAGATCGTCGAACAGCACGGCGTCGGCGGTCTGCAGCCGCGCCACCGCCTTCAGCGTCAGAAGTTCCGGATCGCCGGGGCCGGAGGAAACAAACGAGACAAAGCCGGTCATGTCGCCTCCGCGATCATGTGAAAGAACGAACCGGTGGCGCGGCCACCGCCACCGAGGATCTTGCTCGATCCGGTCTCCGGCACGGCAGCTCCGGATGCATCGACGACATCAGCCAGCGGCGTGTCGTTATGTTCGAGGATGCTGGCATAGTGGAATTCGTGCCCGCGCAGTCTCGTCCCGGCAGCGTGCCCCGGGATCGGAGAGGCCAGCGTCGCGAGGCGGTAACCAAGATGCATGCGCCGCTTCTCGAACGACGTCGTGAGTCTGAAAAGCCCCGCCATCTCGTGTCGCGTACCGGAGGCGTCGACCAGGCACTCGCCCATCGCCATGTAACCTCCGCATTCCCCATGCACCGGGCGCGTCTCGGCAAACGTTTTGAGGCCCGAACGAAAGCGTGAAGCCGCGGCCAGTTTTCCGGCGTGAAGTTCGGGATAGCCGCCCGGCAGCCAGCAGGCATCGGCCGAGGCGTCGGGCGCTTCGTTCGCCAGCGGCGAAAACGGCAGGATCTCCGCGCCCGCGGCGCGCCACCCTGCCAGCAGATGCGGATAGATGAAGGAGAAGGCGGCGTCGCGCGCCAGCGCCACGCGGTTGCCGGGCGGAGAGATTTTGATGCCGGCCGTTTCCGGTGCCGACCTGCGCGCAGCGATCGCGCGCAGCGCCGTCAGGTCGACATGCGCGGAGACGAAAGACGCCATTTCGGAAAGAGTTTGCGCGAGGCGAGGCTGCTCCTCGGCCTGCACCAGACCGAGGTGCCGCTCCGGCAGCGCGACCGACTGCTGCCGCGGCAAGGCGCCGAGCACGCGAATGCCGGCGGCTTCCATCCCGGCGCGCGTCAGCGCCTCGTGGCGCGGGCTTGCGACGCGGTTGAGCACCACACCGGCGAGGGTGACATCCTTGCGCAGGGCAGCGAAGCCAAGCGCGGTTGCCGCCGCCGACTGCGCCTGGCCGGAGATGTCGAGCACCAGCACCACCGGCCAGCCCGCGAGTGCAGCGATATCGGCGCTGGCGCCGGTTCCGGTCTCGCCGACGGTCGCGACACCGTCGAACAGGCCCATCGAGCCTTCGGCGAGCACGAGGTCAGCGTCGTCAGCGGCCTGCATCAACGATGCCAGATGCGACGACGTCATCGCCCAGCTATCGAGATTGAATGATGCGCGGCCCGACGCGGCCGTGTGAAACGCGGGGTCGATATAATCGGGCCCGCTCTTGAACGGCTGCACCGCCAATCCCTGCGCGCGAAACGCCGCGAGCAGGCCCAGCATCAGCGTGGTCTTGCCGGTGCCCGAAGCGGGCGCTGAAATGACGAGGCCGGGCGGGATCACTTGGCCTCCGGAAAACGAGGATCGACGCCGACAGGGCGAAAGCGGCGATCGTAGTCTTCGGCGTAAAGCCGGCTCTCGTCGAAATCCTCTGCGCCAATCGCGCGACCGACCAAAATCAGCGCGGTGCGTTCCATTGCGCCGGCCACGGCCGCGTCGAGCGTGGCGAGCGTCGCCGTCACGATGCGCTGGTCCGGCCAGCTCGCGCGCCAGACCACGGCCACGGGACAATCCGCGCCGTAATGCGGCGTGAGTTCTGTGATCACCTGATCCAGCACGTGGATCGAAAGATGAATCGCCAGCGTCGCGCCGGTGGCGGCAAAGGCTGAGAGGTTTTCGCCTTCCGGCATCGCCGAGGCGCGGCCCGAAGTGCGCGTCAGCACCACCGATTGCGTCACGCCGGGCAAGGTGAGTTCGGCGCCGAGCGCGGCGGCGGCGGCAGCAAAGGACGGCACGCCGGGCGTAACGTCGTAGGGGATGTTGAGCGCGCGCAGCCGGCGCAACTGCTCGCCCATCGCGGACCAGACCGAGAGATCGCCGGAATGCAGTCGCGCGACGTCGTGGCCTGCGGCGTGCGCCGCTTCGATCTCGGCCATGATCATGTCCAGCGACATCGGCGCGGTGTCGACGATCTTCGCGCCGGGCGGGCAGTGGCTCAGCAACGCCTTCGGCACCAGCGAGCCGGCAAACAGGCAGACCTTTGATGCCGCGATCAAATCGCGGCCACGGATGGTAATGAGATCAGGCGCGCCCGGTCCGGCGCCGATGAAATGCACGGTCATCGCACCACGCTCCACTGTACCAGTGGGCGCGAAGGCACCCAGCCGCGCATGCTGCCGAGGGGACCGGCTTGCGCGATCTCGATGCGCATCAACTCGCCGCCATGCTTGCTTTGTTCGGCAAGCAGCAGGGCCTCGGTCTCCAGCGTCACCGCATTGGCGACAAGCCGTGTTCCCGAGGGGATCATGGCCCACACTGCGTCGAACAGCGATTGGTCGTTGCCGCCGCCGACGAAAACGGCATTTGGCAGCGGGAGATTTGCAAGTGCGGCAGGTGCAGTTGCTTCAATCACCGTCAGTGCATCGGCGACGCCGAATGCGGCGGCGTTCGCTCGAATATTTTGGGCGCGATCGGCGCGCGCCTCGATCGCAAACGCGCGACCGCCAGCGAGACACCATTCCACCGAGATCGAACCCGATCCCGCGCCGATGTCCCACAGGAGTTCGCCCGGGCGCGGCGCCAACGCCGACAGCGTCAAGGCGCGGGCCGGGCGTTTTGTGATCTGCCCGTCATGGGCAAAGCCGTCGTCCGGCAGTCCCGATGTTCGCGGTAATCCCGCGGCGCCCGCCGCCTCGATCGCCACCGCCACCGGCGCAGCAACGTCGGTGAGGGCGAAGCTGACAACTTGTGCCGTGCGAATTCGTTCACGGGAGCCGCCAAGCGCCTCCATCACATGCAAGGATGAAGCACCGAACCCCTTTTGCGCCAGCCAGGTGGCCAACTCTCCAGCGGCCTTGCCATCACGCAGCAGGCAGATCGCTCGCCGCTTCGGCGCGAGGTGGGGGAGCAACGTCTCGAACGGTGTGGCATGAAGACCAAGGCAGGTGACGTCTTCCAGCCGCCAGCCCAGCCGTGCCGCGGCGAGCGAAAAGGTCGAAGCCGCCGGGAAGGCGATCCATTCGCCGGGAGCCAGATGCGCGGCGAGACTGCCGCCGGCGCCGTGCCAGAACGGATCGCCCGAAGCGAGAACCGCAACCTTCCGGTCGCGGCAGGCGAGCACGGGCTCGACTGAAAACGGCACCGGCCATGTCCGCCCGCGCGCGTCTATTTCGGCAAGCTCGAGGTGGCGCGGTCCGCCGAACACGATTTCCGCTTTTGCCAACGCCTCTCGACTTGATGGCGACAAACCCGTAAGGCCATCCTCACCGATGCCGATGATCGCGAGCCAGGGATTAGAGAAGGAGCTAGACATGATCCGCGTCCTCCTTCTGGGCGGTACCACAGAGGCCAATCAAATCGGCCGCGCGCTTTCGGCGGCTGGCATTGCCGGCATCTACTCCTATGCCGGCCGCACCGCGACGCCGGTTCCACAACCGTTGCCGACGCGGGTCGGCGGGTTTGGCGGCGTCGACGGGCTCGCCAGCTATCTCAAGCAGGAACGCATCACCCATGTGATCGACGCCACGCACCCGTTCGCGAACCAGATCAGTCGCAACGCGGCGGAAGCCTGCGCAACCACGTCCACGCCGCTGATTGCCTACCTGCGCGAACCGTGGATCGAGACGCTCGGCGACCAATGGCGGCACGTCGACAGTTTTGAGAACGCCGCAAGTGCGTTGCCGGGCCGGCCGGCGCGCATTTTCCTTGCCATCGGCAGACAGCACCTTGCTCCGTTTGCGGCGCAGCCGCAGCACTTCTATCTGCTGCGACTGGTCGATGTACTCGACACGGCCTTGCCGCTGCCGAATGCAGAGATCGTGGTGGCGCGAGGCCCCTTCACGCTGGAAGGTGATCTCGCGCTGCTGCGCGATCACGGCATTACCCATGTCGTCACGCGTAACGCCGGTGGTGAGGGAGCGCGAGCAAAACTGGATGCCGCGCGCACGCTCGGCCTGCCGGTGATCATGATCGACCGGCCGGTCCTGCCGGAACGCAGGACCGCGCAAAGCGTGGATGAGATCATGCGCTGGCTCACTCAATCGGCGTGCCTCGGCGTGTAGACGTAGCGCCCGACCCGGCGGGTCGCGGAATTGCCGACCAGCACCACGGTGCGCATGTCGGCCATCGCGGGCTGTGCTTCGGCCAGCGTCACCGTCTCGATGTGCTCGTCGGGTGTCGTGACCGCGCGCGCAAACGTAATCAGCCGGTCCGGACCACAGGCCTCGCGCAAGATTTCCAAGGCGCGTTCGAACTGGTGCGGGCGGGCGGCGGAGCGCGGATTGTAGAACGCCATTGCGAAATCGGCTTCCGCGGCGAGCCGCAGCCGCCGTTCCACCAGCGCCCAGGGTTTCAGATTGTCGCTGAGATTGATCGCACAGAAATCATGACCGAGCGGCGCGCCGGCGCGGGCCGCCGCGGCCAGCATCGCGGTGATGCCGGGCAAGATGCGGATGTCGAGCGCTTGTAGCGCCGGCGCTTGCTCCAGCGCTTCGAACACGGCCGATGCCATCGCAAACACGCCGGGATCGCCGGACGAGACGATGACGACGCGCTTGCCGGCGGCGGCCAGTTCCAGCGCCTGTTGCGCGCGTTGCAATTCGACGCGGTTGTCGGAAGCGTGCAGGGTGAGGCCTTCGCGCGGCGTGACGCGGGCGACATAGGTGATGTATCCGACGATGTCGGTCGCAGCCGCCAGCGCTGCGGTGACTTCAGGCGTCACCAGCGCGGAATCTCCGGGACCCAGGCCTGCTACCACCAGCGAGCCGCTCATTCCTCGAGCTCCGGGCGGCGGCCCTGGCCGTGAACCAGGATGGTTGCGAAATAGGGGCATTCGCCGATGTCGGTTTCGGCGAGCCGCATCACGCGCTGGCCCGGCATGGTGCCGCGCTCGACCAGCCAGGCGTCTTCAAGCCGGCCGGCGCGCTCCAGCGCGCGGCGCACCTTCGGCAGATTTCGTCCGGTCTTCATCACCACCAGCGCGTCGGCGCTTTGCATGTGACGCAGCAGGTCGTCTTCCGGCAACGTGCCCATCAGCACCGAGAGGACGTCGTCGCCCCAGGTGATCGGAATTCCGGTGGCGTTCCAGCAGCCGGTCATGCCGTGGATCCCCGGCACGATCTCGACCTCGACGCGGCCTTGCAGCCGCGTCTGCAGATGCATGAAGGAGCCGTAGAACAACGGATCGCCTTCACACAGCACGATGATGTCGCACGTCGTCGCGAGCTCGGCGAGCCGCGTTGCCCAGTCGTCGTAGAACGAAGCCAGCAATTGATTGTATTCGGGGCAGCCGAACGGCAGCTCGGTCGTGACCGGATACTCCATCGGATATTCCGTCACCCCGGGCGTCAGCATGCCTTCGACGATGCGCCGCGCTTGGCCGGGCCGGCCGGCCTTGCGAAAATACGCCACATGGCGCGCGGCGCGGATCAACCGGTCTGATCGGACGCTGATCAGGTCGGGATCGCCGGGGCCGAGGCCGGTGCAGATGATCTTGCCCACGTTATTCCTTGTGGCTTGCAAGCGCGTTGACGGCAGCGACGGTAATCGCGGAACCGCCAAGCCGGCCTTCGACGATCAGCGACGGCACCGGGGGCGCCTCGATCAGCGCTGCCTTGGACTCGGCGGCACCGACGAAGCCGACCGGGCAGCCGATGATAACAGCCGGGCGCGGGCAGGTGGGGTCTTCCAGCAAGTTAAGCAAATGAAATAACGCGGTCGGCGCGTTGCCGATCGCGACGACGGAGCCTTTCAAGTACGGCCGCCAGAGTTCGACGGCGGCCGCCGAGCGGGTATTGCCGATCTTGAGCGCGAGTTCGGGCACGCCGGCGTCGTGCAGCGTGCAGATCACCTCGTTATTGGCCGGCAGTCGCGGTCGGGTAATGCCTTCGCTGACCATCCGCGCATCGCACAGGATGGGCGCGCCGGCTTCCAGCGCCGCGCGCGCCGCCAACGCCATGCCCGGCGAAAAGCGGACATGCCGTTCCAGCCCGACCATACCGGCGGCATGGATCATGCGAACCACGACGACTTCCTCTTCGGGCGTGAAGCGCGCGAGATCGGCCTCGGCCCGGATCGTGGCGAAGGATTTGCGGTAGATCGCAGCTCCGTCCGTTTCGTAGGCGTGCGGCATCACGAAGCCTCGCGCAAGAAGGCGGGGTGGGCGACGAGAGTTTCCGCGGTCAATCCCGAGCGCAGCGGCAGGTCTTTCGCATGGCCATTGCGGATCAGATCGAACCCTGCGGCCTGCGCGGTCAGCGTGAAGTCGGTGGCGGTGGGATGTGCGCACCCCTTTGCACAGCCGGATACATGGAGAACCGCCCCATCAGGCAGATGGCGCGCCAGCGACCGGGCCAGCGCGCGCGTCGGCTGCGCCGCCTGCGGGCAGCCGGGCGCACCGGTGCAGGCGATCACGCGCAGCATCGGATCATCAGGCTCTGTGATCAGGCCGGGCAGGTCGGGCATGGCGGTGATGCCTTCGATCAGCAGCATCCGCCACGGCGTCACACGCAGCGCGCCGAGTTCGGAAAGTGCGGCGAGCCGTTCGGCCGGCACCTGGCCGAATTCGAAGCCGACCAGCACGCCTTGTGCGACGAGCCCCGGCGCAGGCGAGCTGGCCGCCGCGGAGCGGGCAGAGATCTTGGTGAAGTTCTCCGGCAGCACGGCACCGCGCGCCAGATGCGTTGTCATCCGGCCGCGTCCACCGTTGATTCCGCCCGACTGCACGAACCAATTGGCGAGCGACAGCATGGTGCCAACCGCGCCCGCCATCGTTACGTGCGCGCCGGTTGCGGCGCCGCTGGCGCGACAGATCAATTCACCCTTGGCATCACGCTCCAGCCGAATGTCGGCGGATACGTCGGTCAGAACCGGCCGCGGTCCGCAATCGATGGCGAAGCCGAATTTGGCGGGAAGGTGTGGCGCGTCCGTTGCGGTCAAGGCCTTGGCCAGCGCTGCCGCCAGTTCGGCGCTGCCGTCGCCGGCCGACCAGAACGGTGAGACCACGATGTTGCGGCGTTCTTCGGCCTCGGGGTTTTGGTCGATCACGCCGAGCGCATCGAGACCCTCGATCAGGGGTGGGTAGCTTTGCTCGGTGACGCCGCGCAGTTGAATGTTGGCGCGCGAGGACAGATCGATCACGCCGTTGCCGTGCGCGCGCGCCAGTCGCGCGATCTCACGGGCCTGCTCGGGCGTCAACCGTCCGCCGGGCGGGCGTACGCGGATGATCCAGCCGTCGCCCGACGGCATCGGGCGCAGCGCGCCGGGACACCAGCCCTGGATGACAGGCTCAGCCATGGGCGGCCCCCAATTGCATCGCAATCGAGTTGCGCCGGGTCGACCACAGGCCTGCTTCACGCAGCGCATCGAACCGCGCCCGCAACGCTGCGAGCGCTGCCGGGTTTTCGCGCGCCATGAAATCCACCAGTTCGGATCGGCAGAGCGTCGCGTCGTAATAGAGGTCGAACAAATGCGACGGGACGTCGCGCGTGAGATTGGCGAAGGCGGCGAGGTTGTCGAGCGTCATCGTCACTTCGGCGGCGCCGCGGAAGCCGTGTCGCATCATGCCGCTGGCCCAGGCGGGATTGGCCGCGCGGGCGCGAACCACGCGGGCGATTTCTTCCGGCAGCGTGCGCGAGCGTGGCGTATCCGGTTGCGTCGTATCGAGATGGTAGAGCGGCGGTGCTTCGCCGCCGAGCCGCGCGACGGCGGCGGCAAAGCCGCCTTCATGGGTGGCGTAGTCCGACGCCAGCAGCAGGTCGCTCTCGGCGAGGTCCTGCACATGGGCAAAGCCGTCGGCGGCGCGCACGCGTGCTTCCAGCGCGGCGCGATCCTGTCGGCTGTTGCCCTGCGCGTCGATCGCCCATTCCGAACCACTTAGCCAGGCATCGCCGAGCGAGGCGCGGCCCTCGGCGCTGTAGTCTTCGAGCGCGGTGCCCATCGCCAGACCATACTGTCCCGGACGCGGTCCGAACACGCGCGGCGTCGGCGTCGCATAGGGATTGCTATCGTCGGGCTCGCCATCGCCGGCGAGCGCCGCAGCGCCGGCCTCGAACAGTTGCGGCAGGTTCGGAAACACGTCGCGGAACAGGCCGGAGACCCGCAACGTCACGTCAATGCGCGGCCGTCCGAGCAGCGCTGATGGCACCACCTCGATGCCGTTGACGCGTTCGGAATTGGCGTCCCAGCGCGGGGCGAGACCGGCGAGATGCAGCGCCATCGCAAATTCCTCGCCGGCGGTCCGCATCGTCGCAGAGCCCCAGAGATCGATCACCAGCGAGCGTGGCCAGTCGCCGTGATCCTGCAGATGACGGCGCAGCAATTCCTCGGCCATCTTGACGCCCTGCGCCTGCGCCGAGCGCGACGGCACCGCGCGCGGATCGACCGAAAACATGTTGCGCCCGGTCGGCAGCACGTCGGACCGGCCGCGGGCCGGTGAACCGGAGGGGCCGGCTTCGACGCGTCGCCCGGCCAGCGCCGTCAGCAAGCCTTCGCGCTCGCCGGCGCCGTGGCCGTAGACATGCAGACCGTCGCCGAACTGGCTCGCCTTGATGTCGCAGACGAAGCGGTCGATCCGGGTGATCGCTTCGGCGGCCGTCGAAGCGGCGGTGAGGCCGAGGTCCTGCTCGACACCCGCGGCTTGTGCCTCGGCGCGGATCGTTGCGACCAGCCGGACGCGTCGTGCGGGGTCGAGGCCATCGGCCGTCGAGTATTCGTCAAGCAGTTGCTCCAGCCGCAGCAATCCTTCCGGCATTGCGCTTGATATCTGCGGTGGCGGCAGGTGGCCCAGCGTCACGGCGCCGATCCGGCGCTTGGCCTGCGCGGACTCGCCGGGATCGTTGACGATGAAGGGGTAGACCACCGGCACACCGGCAATGAGCGCGTCCGGCCAGCAGCTTTCCGATAGCGCTACGGATTTCCCCGGCAGCCATTCCAGCGTGCCATGCGCGCCGATGTGAACGAGCGCATCAATCTGTTGCGCGCGCAGCCAGAGGTAAAATGCGACATAGAAATGGCGCGGCGTGCGCGCGAGATCGTGGTAGTCGGCATCGCGCGACGTGACCTCGCCGCGTTCGGGCTGCAGCGCGACCAGCACGTTGCCGCGATCGAGGGCTGCGAAATGGAACGCGCCGTTGCGCACCGCCGGATCGGCTTCCGGCACGCCCCAGGCGGCGGCGAGGGCGTCCTGCAAGGATTGCGGCAGGCGGGCTAGGGCCGCACGATAGTCCTGCACGGACCATGTCAGGGTTCGCGATGACAATTCCGCTGCGAGCGGAGCGCCATGGCTGATCGTGTATCCTTCGCCGGCAAGATTGGTCAGCATCGCTTCGGCCGAAGCCAGTGCATCGAGCCCCACCGCATGTGCCATCTGGTCAGCGCGGCCGGGATAGGTCGATAGTACCAGCGTCAGCTTGCGTGAGCAGGCAGGGGTTGTTGCCAGGCGGTGCCAACCCACGACGCGATCCACTACTGCTTCAACACGCGCCTTGTCGGGGCGATGCGCAAAGCGGGAATACTGCAAATCGGGATCGCGCTTGCCGGGCGATTTGAAGCTGGCGACACCGGCGAAGATACGGCCGTCGAGTTCGGGCAACACCACGTGCATCGCGAGATCGGCCGACGACAATCCGCGGTCGGAGGCGGCCCAATCGCGTTTGCGCGCGGTCGAGAGCGCGACCTGAAACACGGGGCAGCCGGATATGTCGAGCGGCGAAGTGCCGTCGTCACCGCGCGCGGAGAACGCCGTGGCGTTGACGATCGCGGCCGGGTTCAATTTCCGAAGCGCCTCTCGCGTCCATTCGGTGGCGCCGGGCGCCTTCAGCGAGGGTACGAATAGCCCGATCGCCTCGAACCCGCGCGACCGGAACGCGCCGATCAGCGCATCGACCGGCTCGGTATCGGCGGCCGTGAGGTAGGAGCGATAGAACGTTACGACGACAAGCGGACGATCCGATGCCGTGGGCTCGGTGACGACGCCGCGCGTGGGATCGTACCAGCCGTAATCAGGCACGATCTTTTCGCCCTGAACCGGCCCGGCGTAGAGCCCGGCGGCGAGCGCCAGTTGCGCCAGCGCTGCTTGCGCCGCCAACGCGCCGCCGGCGTCGCACAGCGCGGCAAGCCGTCGTAGCGTCGAGACCGGCAAGGTCGAGAACGCATCGAGTTGGATATCCTCACGCCCGTCGCCCGGCAGTACCGCGAGCGCAATGCCGTTGCGCTGCGCGAGATCATGGACTTGCTGGAGACCATAGGACCAGTAGGTCTCGCCGCCGATCAGGCGGATCAATATTCCCTTGGCGTGGCTCAGCGTGGCGTCGACGTAGGTATCGACCGACATCGGGTGACGCAGCGCGACCAGATTGGCGAGCCGCAGTGTCGGCAGCTTGCCACCGGCGCGATGCCAGCCGGCCGCGAACGCGCCGAGATCGCTGTCGGAAAACGACAACGCGACCAGATCGGCAGGCGTCTGCTCGAGATCGGTGGCGGTCGCCGTCTCGTCAAGCGCGTAGCTGTCGCGGTAGCCGCCATGCATGCCCGATCAGACCCCCAGCGTTGCCTCGATGGCGGCGCGATCAATATGGTGGCGCTCGGCAATGACGACGAGTTGCGAGGTGCGCGGCGTGTCGCCCCACGGCCGGTCGAACTGGCTGCGCACGCGCTCGCCGACGGCCTGCACCAGCAGCCGCATCGGCTTGCCCTTGACGGCGACATAGCCCTTCACGCGCAGGATATTCTGTTCGCGCGCGAGGCGGCGGATGGATTCGGCCAGTGCTTCCGGGTCCGACGTCTCGGGCAGGGTGACCGAGATGCTGTCGAAGTCGTCATGCTCGTGATCGTCCTCGCCATCGTGATGCGAGGGGCGGGCGGCGATGTCGTCTTCGGCAGCGCTGTTGAGGCCGAGGATGACGCGCGGATCGATCACGCCGTCGGTCATCGCCAGCATCGGCACCGCGCGCGGCGCTTCGGCCGCGATGATCGAACGCGCGGCGGCAAGGCCAGCGTCGCCGGCGAGGTCGGCCTTCGACAGCAGCACGATGTCGGCGCAGGACACTTGGTCCTCGAACACTTCGGACAGTGGCGTCTCGTGGTCGATGCTGTCGTCTGCGGCGCGCTGGGCTGCGATCGCATCGACATCGGGCGCAAACCGTCCGGCGGCGACGGCTTCCGCATCGGCCAGCGTAATGACGCCGTCGACGGTGATGCGCGAGCGGATCGCCGGCCAGTCGAACGCCTTCAACAGCGGCTTCGGCAGCGCCAGCCCTGAAGTCTCGATCAGGATGTGATCAGGCCGCTGCGGCATCGCCATCAGTGCCTCGATGGTCGGAATGAAGTCGTCGGCCACGGTGCAGCAGATGCAGCCATTGGCGAGTTCGACGATATTCTCGACCGGGCAGTTGTCGTCGGCGCAGGATTTCAGGATCTCGCCGTCGACCCCGAGCATGCCGAACTCGTTGACAAGAATCGCCAGCCGCTTGCCGCCGGGGTTGCGCATCAGATGACGGATCAGTGTCGTTTTTCCCGAACCGAGAAAGCCGGTGATGACGGTAACGGGGGTCTTGGCGAGATCGGTCATGCGGTCACCATCGGCGGAATGCGGGCAAGGCTTTGCTTGCGGAAAATGGTCGGGCGTTCGCGCCAGGGCACGATGCCGTCGGGTGCGTTGGCGTAGGCCGAAGCACCGGTGAGAATGTCGGCGGCGTCGTTCTCGGTCATGCGGCCGTAGACATAGGACCAGCGGCCCGGCGCGCTCAGCGCCACTGAGCAACCTTGCGAGCAGGCAGAGAGGCATTCGACGGGAATGATCGTCACGCTGTCGGGCGCGCCGGCTGCGACCAGCGCGGCATGCAACTTGGTGCCCGGACAATCCGCGCCTTCGGGCACGGTTTCTCCGGCTTTGCAGGTGATGCAGACATGCAGTGTAACGCTCATCGCTCGTCCTGTTGCTTCCATGGATGCGGGCAGACAGGAGGCGGCGCGACCGAACGAACAGGTGGCGCATCCAACCGGCCGCGGAACACCCCGTCCGCCCGTTCATTCTCAGCGTTGGCAGGTCTCCCGGCTTGCGGACTATGGGTTGCCCCATCATCACTCCACCTTCCCAGCTCATCGCCAGTGGCCTGGAGTGACCTCATCCGGTCACGGTCGCGGGGGCGGCAGCGCTTCGGGGTTTCCCCCTATCGCATTCCCTCTTCGCCTGTCATAGACAGGAACCAACGCTGCTTCACATGCTGAACATTCAGCTTCTTTGTCAAGCAACAGAATGTGTAATGACCGCAGAACCTGACCAGACCGAAGAAGCGCGCCACACCGCGAAAATGGCCAAGATCAAGGCCGCGCGGGACAAGATCATGGCCACCAAACAGGGCGAAAAGGGCCTGATCATCGTCCATACCGGCGCCGGCAAGGGCAAATCCTCCTCCGGTTTCGGCATGGTGCTGCGCTGCATCGCCCATGGCATGCCCTGCGCCGTGGTGCAGTTCATCAAGGGGGCCTGGGATACCGGCGAACGGCGCCTGATCGAGGGCCATTTCGCCGATCTTTGCCAGTTCTATGCCATGGGCGAGGGCTTTACCTGGGAGACCCAGGACAAGGCTCGCGACATTGCCGCCGCCCGGAAGGGTTGGGAGAAGGCCAAGGAACTGATCCGGAACCCGGATATTCAGTTCGTGCTGCTCGACGAGATCAACATCGCGCTGCGCTACGACTATCTCGACGTCGCGGAAGTCGTCGCCTTTCTGAAGGAAGAAAAGCCGCCGCTCACCCACGTGGTTCTGACCGGCCGCAATGCCAAGGACGAGCTGATCGAGATCGCCGATCTGGTGACGGAAATGACGCTGGTCAAGCATCCGTTCCGGTCCGGCATCAAGGCCCAGCCGGGCGTCGAGTTCTGATCCGATGCGCGCGCTGATGATCCAGGGCGCGGGCTCCAATGTGGGCAAGTCGCTGCTGGTAGCTGGATTGTGCCGGGCCGCACGAATACGCGGGCTCAAGGTCGCGCCGTTCAAGCCGCAGAACATGTCGAACAACGCCGCCGTCACCGCCGATGGCGGCGAGATCGGCCGCGCGCAGGCATTGCAGGCGCTGGCCTGTGGGCTGGAGCCGCATACCGACATGAATCCGATCCTGCTCAAGCCCGAAAGCGAGATGGGTTCGCAGGTGATCGTGCAGGGAAAGCGGCTGACGACGGTGAAGGCGCGTGAATATTCCGCGCTGAAACCCAAACTGATGGCGCCGGTGCTGGAGAGTTTTGAGCGGCTGAAGGCAAGCGTCGATCTCGTGATCGTCGAAGGCGCCGGCAGTCCGGCGGAAGTCAATCTGCGTCCGCGCGATATCGCCAATATGGGATTTGCACGCGCCGCTAACGTGCCGGTGGTGCTGGCGGGCGATATCGACCGCGGCGGGGTGATCGCGCAGATCGTCGGCACGCAGGTGGTGATCGATCCCGACGATGCCGCTGTCATCGTGGGCTTCGTGATCAACAAGTTTCGCGGCGATCCGCGGCTGTTCGATGATGGCTACGCCTTCATATCAGAGCGAACCGGATGGCGCGGCTTTGGCGTGCTGCCGTTCTTTCCAGATGCGGCGCGGCTTCCGGCCGAGGACGCGCTCGATCTGCCGCGCGGCGGCGGCGCTGGCGGTTTTCGTATCGCGGCGCTGCAATTCTCTCGTATTGCCAATTTCGACGACCTTGATCCGCTGTCGCAGGAGCCCGGCGTCAGTCTCACCATGGTGCGGCAGGGCGAAGCGATCCCCGGCGATACCGATCTGGTGATCCTGCCGGGATCGAAATCAACGCGTGGCGATCTGGATTTCCTGCGCGCGCAGGGCTGGGACATCGATCTCGCCGCGCATGTCAGACGCGGCGGTCATGTGCTCGGCATCTGCGGCGGCTATCAGATGCTCGGCCGCACCATCAACGATCCCGAGGGGATTGAGGGACCGGCTGGCGAAACTGCTGGTCTCGACCTGCTTGACGTCGATACCGTCATGACCGCGGACAAGCGTTTGACGCGCACCGAAGCGACGCACGCATCATCCGGCGCGTCGATCAAGGCCTATGAGATTCACATCGGCCGAACCAGCGGTGAAGCGCGCGCGCGTCCGTTCGCGCATGTCGAAGGCGAGGCGGAGGGCGCGGTTTCCGCCGACGGCCGCGTGATGGGGAGCTATCTCCACGGCATGTTTACCGGCGATGATTTTCGCCGGGCATTTCTGAAGCAACTCGGCGCTGCGCCATCAACTACGTCTTATGCGGCAGTAGTCGAGGAAACGCTCGACCGACTGGCCGCGCATCTTGAAGCGCATCTGGACGTCGACGGCTTGCTGGCAGTAGCGCGGTAGATTTTTATTTTGACGCGTTTTCTTTACGCGAACCGGCGTCCACTTCGCTCGAAAACGCTATGTTCAGCGCTCTTCCCACTCTGTCGGGAAATTCTCCTGCCACCCGGCGCGGTGCAGCAGTGGTGTATCGTCCGTGAACTCGGCATGGCCAAGGCAGAGATAGGCGGAGAACTCCCAGCCCTCCGGCACGTCGAGCAGGCGTTCGACCGCACGGGGATCGAGGATCGAGACCATGCCGACGCCGATGTTTTCGGCGCGCGCCGCAAGCCACAGCGTGTGGATCGCCATCGCTGTCGATTGCCGCAGGGTTTCCGGCAACGTGCGGCGGCCGAGGCCGTGGCCTTCGGTGGGATCGGTCACCGTGAAGATCGCGAGTTGCACCGGGGCGGCGTCGAGGCCGGCGAGTTTGAGCCGCAGATATTCCTGATGCTGCGCGTCCTTGAAGTCAGTGGCGGCTTCCGCATTGCATAGATTGAAGTTGGCGCGGACGCTGGCGCGCAGGGCAGGGTCATTGATGCGGATGACGCGCCACGGTCGGGAGTTACCGACCGACGGTGCGCCGTCCATGGCGTGACGCAACCGATTGAGCACGTCTTCGGCGATCGGCGTCGTTTTGAAATGACGGACGTCGCGACGCCAGCGAAAAATCTTCGCCAATGTTTCGGCTTCTGTGCTCGTGAACTCCATCAGTTCAATCCCGCAGCGCGGCGGCCAGCCGGTCCCACTCCGGCGGTTGTCCGGGCATTCCGATCCTCAGCCAACGGTCGGAAGTGGGAAACATGCGTGTCCAGATCCGGTGCCGGGCCAACCGGTCGCGCGCAGCCGCCGCACCCGGTGTGTCGTATAGCCGGAACAACTCGGTGCCGCCCAATAGCTTCCATCCCGTGGATTGCGCGAGCAAGTCGAGGCGGGCGGCATCGGTGCGCAGCCGCGCCACCGTGGCCTCGGCCCAGGCAAGGTCTGACAGCGCGGCTGTGCCGATGGCAATCGCGGGGCCGGACACCGGCCAGGGACCTGCCAACTCGGTCAATGTTGCAATGTCGACTTGCGAACCGAGAATGAAGCCGAGTCGCACGCCGGCGAGGCCGTAGAATTTGCCGAACGAGCGCAGCACGATCAGCCGTTCCTGTCCGGCCTTGGGGGCGAGCGAAAGATCGGGCCGCGCATCGGCAAAGCTTTCGTCGACGACGAGCCTTCCGACCTTTGCCGCCAGCCGCAACAATTCCTCCGGCGCATGGCAACGACCATCGGGATTGTTGGGGTTGACGACAACAGCCAGATCGGCCCCCTCGAGTGCCGCGAGCGATGAAACTTCCTCGACCTGCCAGCCGGCACTGCGAAACGCGGCGGCATGTTCGTTATAGGTCGGCGCCAGTATGCGCGCGCGCGCCGCCGCGGAAATTCTTGGGACCAACTGGATGGCCGCCTGTGCCCCGGCGACCGCAAGTATCGGCGCTTGCGATCGATAGGCCGTGCGCGCGGCTTCCAACAGGCGCGCGGTAGCGGCTGCTGTCGGTAGTGTGGTCCACACCTCCGCCGGCAATCGCGGAAACGGATAGGGCGCGCGATTGATGCCGGTGGACAGGTCGATCCAGTCCGTGCCGCCGAAGCGCGCTTGCGCCGTGTCGATATCGCCGCCGTGGTCGCGAATAGTGTTCTCCCGGGTCGGGTCGTCAGATCAGGGCGAGCAATGCGAGCCCCACCGCCAGCAAAAGCATGGCGCGGCGATAGAGCGCAAGGGCGCGGTTCAAATCCGCAGGCATGGGGTCGGGGGCTTCGCCATTGAGCCAGGGTTCCTGGGAGAGCCGGCCTTCGTAACTACGAGGCCCGGACAGGCGAATGCCGAGCGCGCCGGCCATCGCGGCCTCCGGCCACCCGGCGTTCGGCGAACGATGATGACCTGCATCGCGCCACATCGTCGCCAGCGCTATCCGCGGGCGAATGGAAACGACGGCAAACAACACACCGGTCAGCCGTGCCGGGATCAGGTTGGCGACATCGTCGATGCGGGCCGCCGCCCAGCCGAAGGCTTCGTGCCTTGGCGTGCGATGGCCGATCATGGAGTCCAGCGTGTTGATGGCCTTGTAGGCGGCAATGCCGGGCAGGCCGAAGATCACGCCCCAGAACAGCGGCGCAACGATGCCGTCCGAGGTATTTTCGGCGAGGCTTTCGGTCGCCGCGCGCGCGATGCCGGCGGCATCGAGTTGCGACGGGTCGCGGCCGACGATCATGGAAACCGCCTGCCGCGCTGTTGCCAGATCGCCTGCCATCAACGGTCGCGCTACGGCATCGACATGGTCATGCATCGAACGCGCGGCGACGAATGGCCAGGCGAGAACGGCCGCGAGGATCAAGCCCAGCCATCCCTTCGGCAGTATTGAAACGCAGGCCCACGCGATAGCCGCGACCAGCGCGATGACGAATAACGCGACACAGGCGCCGGCCATGCGCCGCGCGGCCTCAGAGCTGTCTTCGCGATTGAAGCGTCGGTCCAGCGTGGAAATCAGCGCGCCGATCCACGTCACGGGATGGCCGATCCGCGCGTGGATCGCCGCCGGCCAGCCGAGGACCGCGTCAACAGCCAATGCGAGCAGCATGATGCCGGCTCCGCTCATTTTTTCACGCGTCTCCGTTGCGGCTGGCCGGCATATTGGCGATGCGACGCGCCCTGACAAGCCCGTGTGTCGAATGCGCATCGGATGGTATCCGATCGCGGTTGCGTGCTTGCGTCGGATTGACAGGGTGAACCAAGTGTCCGTAGTGTCTTTGCGACGGTTCTCCTTCGGGGGATCAAAAGGGAATGCGGTGAGGGATTGTTTGCTGGTCCCGATTCCGCGGCTGCCCCCGCAACTGTAAGCGGCGAGCCTTTCGTCCATTGCCACTGGGATCAAACCCGGGAAGGCGACGAAAGGCGGTGACCCGCGAGCCAGGAGACCTGCCGCCAGTCGTGGTCACACGCGAGCACATTGGGCGGGGTGTCCTGGTGGTAGCCGAACCTTGGCCAATCGAGTGGGCCAAAGGGGAGACTTCGTTCGCGGTGACGTGCCACGTTAACCGCGAGCAGGACCATGAACTCCGCCTCCTTCCGTGCGTCGCGACGTACGCACGTACTGTCTTCCGTCGTGCTTTCCTCCGTTCTCTGGCCGCTTGATGCGTGGTCGCAGAGCCCGCCGCAAACGAGCCGGACGCTCGATCCGGTCGTCGTTACCAACCCGACGCCTGCCGCAACTCCACGTCCGGCTAACAGCACCAGCGCTTCCCGGTCGATACGCGGAAGCAAGAAGCGCGCGGCCGCTGCTGCTGCGGCGACGCCTTCGGCCTCTGCGCCAACCGCGCGGGCAGCGCCTACACTGACGTTGAACCAGATCGCGGGCAGCGGCAGCCGCCTTAACATGACGCGGCTGGAGACGCCGGCCAGCGTGGAGATCATCAACGCCGAGACGATTGCCGAACGCGGCCAGCACAGCGTCATTGACGCGGTGACCCAGAATGCCACCGGCTTCACCGCCAGTCCCGCGCCCGGCAACGGCAGCCTTTCCTTCAACACCCGCGGCTTCACCGGCAATTCGACCGTGATGACGCTTTACGACGGTACGCGGCTCTATGTCGGCGCCGGCACGCTGACGTTTCCGTTCGATACCTGGTCGGCGCAGCGCATCGAGGTGCTGCGCGGGCCGGCGTCGGTGATGTACGGCGAGGGCGCCATCGGCGGCGCAATCAACGTGATCTCGAAAATGCCGCTCACCGTCCAGTGCAACGAGGCCGAAGTCTCGCTTGACAGCAACATGACTAAACGGCTCGCGGTCGACAGCGGCGGCCCGATCAACAAGGACGTCTCGTATCGCGTCACCGCGATCGGCAATATGTCCGACGGCTGGGTCGATCGCGACAAGACCTCGAACGTGGCGGTCTCTGCTGCCGTGCGCGTGCAGGCCTCCGACACGTTGTCGTGGACGTTGTCCGCAGACTATGGCGATCGCAGCCCGTCGCGCTATTTCGGCACGCCGGTCATCAACGGCGGGATCATCGAGGCTTTGCGCTTCAAGAACTACAATGTCGGCGATAGCAACATCCGCTACCAGGATAGCTGGAATCAGTTGCGGACGGAGTGGCAGGTCACCGACAGCATCACCATCCACAACGCGCTGTATTACCTCAACAGCCAGCGTCACTGGCGCGACGTCGAGAGTTACGCCTGGAACAAGACCACGGGCCTGATCGATCGCAGCTCGTATATCGAGATTTTCCACAACCAGCAGCAGGTCGGCGACCGCATGGACGCGGCCTTCAAGGGCCACGTGTTCGGGCTCAGAAACGAATTCGTCGCTGGCTTCGACGTCAACCGGATCGATTTCACCCACACCAACAATTCGCCTTTCAGCGGCAATTCGTCGGTCAATCCGTGGTCGTTCGATCCGGGCGTGTTTGCGAGCCCGGTCGCGACCGTGCCGTCGTTCAACACCGTGACCAACCAGTATGCTCTGTTTGCCGAAGATCGGCTGTGGCTGACAGATCAGTGGACCCTGATCGGGGGCGTCAGGCAGGACGAGCCGACCATCAATCGCAACGATTTCATTACGCCGGGCAACGGTTTCGTCAAATCGTTCTCGGCGACGAGCTGGCGCGTCGGCACGGTCTATAATCCGGTCAAGGACATCGCGCTCTACGGGCAATATTCGACCGCGGTCGATCCGGTCGGCAACCTGATCACGCTGGCGACGGCACAGAAGGATTTTGTATTGTCGAACGGCAAGCAGGCCGAAATCGGGATCAAGCAGTCGTTCTGGAACGGCCGCGGCGAATGGACACTGGCCGGTTACCAGATCGTCAAGAACAACCTCTTGGCGCGCGATCCGAACTTTCCGAACGATGCGACGAAGATCCAACAGATCGGACAGCAGTCGTCGCGTGGTGTGGAAGCGTCGATCGGGCTGGTGCTTGATCACGGCTGGCGCATCGACGCCAACACGGCGTGGCTGCGTGCCAAATACGATGACTTCGTCCAGTCGTTGAACGGCAATGCGGTCAACTTCGCCGGCAATGTTCCGGTCAACGTGCCGCAGCGAGTATCGAATGTCTGGCTGACCTGGGCGTTCGCGCCAAACTGGTCCGTCAACGGCGGCGTCCAGATCGTCGGCAAGACGTTTGCGGATAACGCCAACACGCTGGCGCACCCGGCCTACAACGTCGTCAATGCCGGGCTGCAGTGGAAGCCGGACGCCAACAAGACACTGTCGTTGCGGGTCTACAACCTGTTCGACAAGATCTATGCGACATCGGGCGGCACCACGCAGTGGCTGCTAGGCCAGCCGCGCACCGCCGAACTCGCCCTCAACGTGAAGTTCTGACGATGTCGCGTCGGATCATACGCCGACTGCGGCGGTGGCTGTATATCGTCCATCGCTGGATCGGTATCGGCACCTGCCTGCTGTTTGCGATGTGGTTCATATCAGGCCTCGTCATGATGTATGTGGCGTTTCCGCAACTCACCGACACCGAGCGATGGATGGCGCTGCCGCCGATCGCCTGGGCCAAGGTGCAGGTGAGCCCGGATCGGGCGATGGAAGCTAGCGGCGTAAAAGCATACCCGCGCGACTTGCGGCTCACGATGATGAACGAGGAGCCGGTCTACCGGTTGCAGGGGTGGGATGGCGAGCGCAAAACCATCTCGGCGGTCGACGGCCGCGCTGTCGATCATGTCACGCCGGAGCAGGCGCTTGCGGTCGCGCGGCATCATCCCAACGCCGTACGACCCGAACTGAGGGAAACGGTCGAGCGCGACCAATGGAGCGTCACCGCGCGGTTCGATCTGCTGCGGCCGCTTTATCTGGTTTCGCTCGGCGATGCTGCCGGGACGGAGATTTACGTTTCCGCGCGTAACGGCGAGATCGCGCTCGACACCACGCGGACCGAGCGGATCTGGAACTGGCTCGGTTCGATCCCGCACTGGATCTACCCGACCGTCCTGCGCAAGGACGCTCCGACCTGGCGGCTGGTGGTGCTGTGGATATCGGGTATCTGCATGGTGACCGCCGTCACCGGATTCTGGATCGGCATTTTGCGCGTGCGGCTGCGACGCCGTTACAGTAACGGCGCCGTCACGCCGTATCGCGGCTGGATGGCCTGGCATCATATTGCGGGTTTGATCGGCGGCATCCTCGTCTTCACCTGGATGTTCAGCGGCTGGCTGTCACTCAATCCCGGCGAATGGTTTGCCGGGCGGGGAATCGCGCGCGAGGCGGCGGTTCGTTATGCCGGCAGCGAGGGGCCGCACATGCCGGCCGGATTGCTGTCGTCAGCCGGACCCAGGCCCGCGGCCGTCGAAGCGCGCTTCGTCTGGCTCGGAGGCAGGCCGCTGGTGGTGCTGACCGGCCGCGACGGCGGACACAGTACGTTCGATCCGACAACGGGCGTTTCGGCCCCGGTGTCGGAAGAGCGGATCTTTGAAGCGGCCCGTCGGCTGATACCGAAGGCGGCCCTGACTATGCGGCAACGCCTCGAAGCGCCGGATGCTTACTGGTATTCGCACCACCAGCGCCGCGTGATGCCGGTGCTGCGCGCCGGCTTCGACGACGATGCGCACACCTGGTTCCACATTGATCCCGTGACCGGCGACATCCTGGGCCGTACCGACGACAGCCGCCGGACCTACCGCTGGCTGTTCAATGCGCTGCACAGTTTTGATTTCGCGCTGCTGCTTCGATATCGCCCGGCATGGGACATCGTGGTCTGGCTGCTGTCACTGATCGGATTGATCGTCTCGGCCAGCGGCGTGGTGATCGGCTGGCGGTATCTGCGGAAGCAGGATCAAGCTTGAGCCTTCCGAAGGATTCTGCTTTGCAGAGTTTGCACCACGCAAGAGGGATCATGGCCAAAATCATTCTGGTGACGGGCGGCGCGCGTTCGGGCAAGAGCGCGATTGCGGAAGCCCGGGCGCTCAGCCTTGGCCCTCGTGCCGTCTACATCGCCACCGCCGAGGCCCGCGACGCCGAGATGACCGCGCGGATCGCGGCGCACCAGGCCCGGCGCGGCGACAACTGGCGCACCCATGCCGAGCCGCTAGACCTGACCGGCGCGCTGGCGGCGACCGACGGGCAGGGGCCGCGGCTGGTCGATTGCCTGACCTTGTGGCTGACCAACCTGATGCTCGGCGGGCATGACTGGCAGGCGGCCGGCCAAGCGCTGGTGGCGGCGCTGCCGGCGCAGGCCGATCCGGTGGTCTTCGTGACCAACG
>Ga0209023_10001766_pt1 | contig 28275 bp, 25 predicted proteins | sample LakOneMetagenome_FD_187468 | JGI IMG/M metagenome (GOLD analysis project Ga0209023, IMG submission 187468) | Freshwater and sediment microbial communities from Lake Erie, Canada (SPAdes) (version 2) | ecosystem: Environmental > Aquatic > Freshwater > Lentic | place: Lake Erie, Canada...
GGCGGGCTCGGAGACGACCGCGACGTGACGACGCGCCCGGCGCATGCGCGGCAGCAGGTCACTCAAGCGGTCGTCGGGACGCACCCGCAGCGCCACGCGGACCAACCCAGGAGGAAGCAGCCCACCGCGATCCTCCTCAGCGATGCGCAGCAGGTCCTTGGCGTGGAGGAACCCGACGACGTCGTCGGGCGATGCGCCGACCACCAGCACCCGGGAGTGCCCCGAGCGGTGCACCAGCTCCTCGGCCTGGACGATCGTTGCCGTGGTGGGCACCGTCACCAACTGCGACGCCGGGGCCATCACCTCGCAGACGCGGCGGTCCAGGAAGCCGAGCGCGCCGGAGAGGAGGACGTGCTCGGTCGCCTCCAGCTCGCCGGACGCGACCGACTCGTCCATCATGACGGCGAGCTCGCTCGGTGTGTGAGCCTGGGCGAGCTCGTCAGCGGGCTCGACGCGCAAGAGCCGTGTTCCCCACCGGGACAGGCGGTCGAGCACCCACACCGCGGGCCACACGACGAAGGTGATCGCACCTTGGATCGGTGCGAGCAGCACAGCGGAGCGCTCCGGAGCCGTCAGCGCAATCGACTTCGGCACCATCTCGCCGAGCACCATGTGCAGGAACGCGACGATCGTCAGAGCGATGATCACGCCGAGCACCGTGCCCGTGGCGGGCGGCAGCGGACTGTGCTCGAACCAACCCTCGATGACGGACCCGACCGCGGGTTCGATCAACCAACCGAGCAGCAGCGACATCACCGTGATGCCGAGCTGACAGGTCGCCAGCTGGAGGTTCAGCGACCGCATCTGGCCGAGAGCGGTCGACGCGCCGAAGCGGCCGTCATCCGCCCACTGCTCGATGCGTCCCCGCCGCGACGCGAGCAAGGCGAACTCGACCGCGACGAAGAAGGCGTTTCCGGCGATGAGGGCGATGGCGGTCGCGAGGACCGCGTACCAGGCCATCAGCGCTGCCCTCCGGGCCCGGCATCCGGTTCGGCGAGCCAGCCCGGCGGCGGCGCGACCAGGCGAACCACGCTCACGCGGTGGCCGTCCATCTCTGCCACTTCGAGGGACCAACCGGACTCGGTGAATCCATCACCGACCACGGGGATCTCTCCGAGACGATCCAGGACGAAGCCCGCGAGCGTCTCGTACGGACCCTCAGGGACATGGAATCCGCATGCCTCGGACACCTCGTCGGGATGCAACCGACCCGAGAGCAGGTGCGCTCCCTGCCAGCGTCGGACGAGTGGCTCCGACGCTGCCACGTCGTATTCGTCGGAGATGTCACCGACGATCTCCTCCACCATGTCTTCGAGGGTGATGATGCCCGCCGTCGACCCGTACTCGTCGAGCACCACAGCGAACTGACCGGACTCGTCCTGCAGCTGCACCAAAAGGTCGCCGAGCTCCCGCGACTCGGGCACCATCGCCACCGGGCGCAACAGCTCCTGCAGTGGAGTGGACCGACGAGCAGACGGCTCGATGCCGAGGACGTCCTTGACGTGGACCACACCGACGATCTCGTCGAGGTCGCCGTCGGTCACCGGGAACCGAGACAGCCCGGTTCGCTCCGATGCGTCGAGTAGATCTCCGGTGAGGTCATCGATCGACAACGCAGCGATCTCCATGCGAGGGGTGAGCGCGTCGGCGGCCGTCTTCTCCTTGAACCGGAAGCTGCGGTCGAGCAGGTCAGCGGCCTGGGTGACCAACGTGCCGCCCTCCTGAGAGGTCTGCACCAGGCGGTGCAGCTCGTCGCGGCTGCGCACGGTGGCGAGCTCTTCGGCGGGCTCCACGCCGACCAGGCGCAGTAGGCCGTCCGCCGCCGCGTTGCACACCGCGATCACCGGCCGGAACACGGTGACGAAGAAGCCGAACGGGGCACTCATCGCGAGCGCAGTCGGGAGCGGCTTGGCGACGGCGATGCCCTTGGGGACGAGCTCGCCCACGACCATCTGGACGACGGTCGTGAGCAGCAGCGCGGCCACGACCGACGCGGTGACCGCGGCGCTGTGATCCAGCGGGCCGAAGATCGGCTCCAAGAGCGGCGCGACGACGGGTTCGGACAGGACACCGAGCGCCAGGCTGCAGATCGTGATGCCGAGCTGAGCCCCGGAGAGGGAGTACGACAGCCGCCGATGGATCGACTCGACGAGTCGAGCGCCACGGGTCCCGTTCTCCACTTCGATCGCGATCTGGCTGCGGTCGACGGCGACGAGCGCGAACTCCGCCGCGACGAACAACCCGTTCGCGAGGATCAACGCCACGACGCCGAGCAGGCCGATGACGGTGCTCACCGGACGCGACGCCGCGGCGGACGACGGGAGGCGCTGCTCACGCGGGCGCTGCTCAACTGCGGGAGGTCACGGCGCGGCCGCCGGGGTCGTTCACGGCTGACACGTTACCGGCGGCCGTCCTCGAGCCGGAGCCTTCGGCGCAGCGTCTGGCTCGGCATGCACGGGTTCGGGACCGCGACGACGTGACCGGTACCGTTCCGTCGGTGCAGGACGACCGCGACGCCCCGCCCGCTTCCGGGCTTGCTGACGGTCGGCTCGACCGCGACCCTGCCGAAGTCGGTGGCTCCCGGTTCGCCGACGCAGCACGTGCTGCTGCCCGGGTCGCACGTGTGGCCGCCAACGCCGTGGCGGAGGTGGAGCTCACACTCGCCCAGTACCGCACGCTCGTGTTCGTCGACGGTGTCGAACGACCGGCGACGGAAGTCGCGCAACTGCTGGGAGTCAGCCCGTCGACGCTGACCTCGGTGATCGACGGCCTGAACGAACGAGGGCTCGTGCGACGCGGTTCGGACCCGACGGATGGACGTCGAGTCGTCCTGTCCATCACCGACGACGGACGTCGCCGTCTGGCTGCCGCGGACGTCGAGATCGCGGATCGACTGTCGGGCCTGCTCGCCCGCTTGGGACCCGACCGAGCGAGCGCCGCACTCGATGGCTTGGACCTGCTCAACGATGCGATGGACGACTACGTCGCTGAGCACTTCCCTCATCAACAGCGCCCTCAACATCGACCTGAGCAACAACGACCTGAGCAACAGCGACCTGAGCAACAGCGACCTGAGCAACAGCGACCTGAGCAACGCTCATGAGTCCGGACCGGGTGCACCGCATTGCTGCCGACGAGCCCGCAACGATCAACGCTGATGCCGAACGGCAGGTCGCCGACACCGATTTCGGCACCGGTGCGGCGCTCCGACTCGTCGACGTGGGGTTCACCCGTGACGGACGCGACCTGCTCGACGCGGTCGATTGGCAGGTGCAGCCCGGAGAGGACTGGATCGTCCTCGGGCTCAACGGGAGCGGAAAGACGACCCTGATCCGCATCGCTGCGCTCTACGAGCACCCCAGCCGCGGCACGATCGACGTGCTCGGCCAACGACTGGGACGCGCCGACGTGCGCGTACTGCGCACCCGCGTGGCGCTGGTCAGCTCAACGATGAGTGATCTGATGCGCCCGCAGCTGACTGCGGCCGAGATCGTCATGTGCGCCAAGCATGCGGCGCTCGAGCCGTGGTGGCACACGTACACGACGGCGGATCAGGATCGAGCGCTGCAGTTGCTCGACGCGCAGGGCGTCGGCCACGTCGCTGGTCACCGGTTCGCCACGTTGTCGTCGGGCGAACGTCAGCGCACGATGCTCGCCCGGGCGCTCATGAACGAACCGGGCCTAGTGCTGCTCGACGAGCCGACCGCTGGACTCGACCTGAGGGGACGCGAAGAGCTCGTCGACCGCTTGGACTCGCTCGCCCGCGACCCCGACTCCTCGCCGCTGGTGCTCGTGACCCACCACGTCGAGGAGATCCCGCCGGCGTTCACCCACGTGCTGGCGATCCGTGACGGACGGGTGCTCGACCAGGGTCCGATCGATGACGTGCTGACCGCCGACCTCCTCAGCGAGACGTTCCGGCTGCCGCTCGTGCTCGAACGCCGCGACGGCCGCTACACCGCCCGTCGCACCTGACCGCCCCCACACCCCGATCGGTTGCCGGGTCGCAGGTCCCAGTCACCGGTATCGCTCGGTCGCCCCACTCCCTGTTCCGTTGCGCAGAACCGCGGAGTTCTCCGCGGTTCTGCGCAACAGAACAGGCGGCGGGCGGGGAGGGCTGCTCAGCGGCGTTCCAGGAACAAGATCGTGCGCGGCCCGAGCTGCACGGTTCCGCCCGCCGGGTAGCGGGTCGACGGTGGCGTCTCGATCGACGCCGTGTCGAGCACGAGCGCCCACGCCGGCGCCCACTCCTCGGGCGGCAGCACCTGGGCCGACGGCTGGTCGGCGGCGTTGATGCACACGAGCAACGTGTCGTCGCTGATGACCTCGCCTCGTGGTCCGGTCTCGGCCAGGTCTCCGTTGAGCCACATGGCCAACTGACGAGCGTTCGGCCCCCAGTCCTGCCACGACATCGGCGAGCCGGATGGAGTGAACCATGCAACGTCGGGCAACGTGTCGCCGGGTACGGGTTCGCCGGTGAGGAACCGGTGCCGCTGCAGGGCCGGATGGGACCGCCGCAGCTCCACGAGTCGCCGACAGAACGTCAGGAACGACTCGTCGGGGTTCGACCAGTCGAGCCACGACACCTCGTTGTCCTGCGCGTACCCGTTGTTGTTGCCGCGCTGGGTTCGACCGATCTCGTCGCCGGCGACCAACATCGGGACGCCTTGGGACAACATGAGCGTCGCCATCAGGTTGCGCCGAAGGCGATCGCGGTGCGCGTCGATGACGGGGTCGTCAGTCGGGCCTTCGAACCCGCAGTTGGTCGAGCGGTTGTCGTCGGTGCCGTCACGGTTGTCTTCGCCGTTCGCCCAGTTGTGCTTGTGTTCGTAGGACACCAGGTCCGACAGGGTGAAGCCGTCATGGGCGGTGACGAAGTTGATGCTGGCGTGGGGGCGCCGGCCGTCGTCCTGATACAGGTCCGAGCTCCCAGTGATGCGACTGGCGAACTCACCGAGCACCCCTCTGTCCAAGCACCACAGGTCTCGAACGCAGTCTCGGTACTGGCCGTTCCACTCCGACCACAGCGCCGGGAAGTTGCCCACCTGGTAGCCGCCCTCCCCCACGTCCCAGGGCTCGGCGATGAGCTTCACCTTGCTGACGACCGGGTCCTGCTGAATCAGGTCGAAGAAGCTCGACAGCCGGTCGACGTCGTGCAGCTCGCGGGCCAGCGTTGCCGCGAGGTCGAAGCGGAACCCGTCGACGTGCATCTCCTCCACCCAGTACCGCAGGCTGTCCATGATCAGCTGCAACACGTTCGGGTGGCGCATGTTCAAGCTGTTGCCGGTCCCGGTGTAGTCCACGTACGCGGACGGGTCCTCCGGGTCCAGCCGGTAGTAGCCCGGGTTGTCGAAGCCCTTGAAGCTGAGCACCGGTCCGCCGCTGCCACCCTCGGCGGTGTGGTTGTAGACCACGTCGAGGATCACTTCGATCCCTGCGTCGTGCAGCGTCTTGACCATGACCTTGAACTCATGGACCTGAGCGCCGCGACCCGCTCCCTTGACGCCATAGGCGTTGTGAGGGGCGAAGAACCCGATCGAGTTGTAGCCCCAGTAGTTGCGCAGACCCATCTCGATCAGTCGACGGTCGTTGACGAACTGATGCACCGGCATGAGCTCGACGGCGGTCACGCCGAGGCGTTGCAGGTGCTCGATGATCGGCGGCGCGCACAGACCCAGGTAGGTGCCGCGCAACTCGGGCGGGACGTCGGGATGGGCCTTGGTGAGACCGCGGACGTGCGCCTCGTACAGAACGGTGCGATGCCACGGGGTGTTGGGACGACGGTCGTGACCCCAGTCGAACCACGGGTTGACCACCACCGACCGAGGCACATCGGGTGCCGAGTCCGGCCCGCTTCCCGGATCGTTGGACGGCTGCACCGACTCCGTCCAGCGTACGGACCCGGTGATCGCCCTCGCATACGGATCGAGCAGCAGCTTGGTCGGGTCCTGAAGGTCACCTGGCCGCGCCCGCGGGCCTGTCACTCGGAAGCCGTAGCGCACGCCCGGGCCGACATCGGGCAGATAGCCGTGCCACACCGGCCCGGCGTGCTCCGGCAATGGGATCTGGATCTCTTCGTCGTCCTCGTCGAAGAGGCACAGCACCACACCGCCACGGTCTCCGGGCGCTCCGCCTTCGTTGGCGGCAGAACCGGAGAAGACCGAGAAGTTCGTGCCGGCGCCGTCCCAGTTTGCACCGAGCGGCGACGCCTTGCCCGGCCACACCCGGACCTTGCCGCCCGCCCAGATCACGACGCCGTCCTGGCAAACACCGCGCACCCCCCGTTCTGTTGCGCAGAACCACAGAGTTCTCTGTGTTTCTGCGCAACAGAACGGGGCGGGGATGGGCAGCCGGTCACCGAGAGTCCCCGGCGATGCGCTCCACGTAGGCGACCAACCGTGGGCGTGATCGTTCGATCTCGTCCGCCAGCAGGCGATCGAGCATCGGCACCCACAGGCTTCCGCCGTAGTGCAAGGCCATCTGCAACTCGGGAGCGCCGCCGCCATCGGCGCCAACCCCGCCGGCCAGCACCGCGGTCATGACCCAGTCGCTGTGATCACGCCCATCGATCTCACGACGCTCGAAGCGAACGCTCGCATGTCCGTCGGCATCCGGGTCGTCGTATGCGGTGCGCACCATTCGCAGCCGCTTGGACCTGCGGAACGGCCCCACCTGACCACGCAGGTCGATCGACCACGCAGCATCTTCGCCATCGACGAGGTCGACCTGATCGGCTCTGGTCACGATGTCGAGCCAGTCCGGGTACGTGCCCAGGTCGAACACGACGTCATAGAGCGCATCGATCGGCACATCGGCGGCGAGGGTGGCGGTGACATCCACATCGGACAGTCTGCCCGCCCGAGGGAGCGGTCCCTGCCGAGGGTCGCCCGCAAACAGATCGGAACCGACGGCGAGCCCGGCCGAGGCAGAGCGGAGTTGCTCCTGAGCAATGATCGAACGAGCAAAGCCGGCCTGGACGGACCTGACCATGCAGCCCGAACCGAACCGAGCAACGCCGAGCCGGACCGGACCATGCCGTCGGGCATCAAGCGGCCCGGAAGCGACAGTGCTCACAGTCCCAGGCGGATGCCATCGGCGGCGTCGGACTCAACCGTTCCTCGCCCGCGACCGATCCGATCCGCCGCCATGTCGACGATCATGAGCACCACCCCGCAGAGCAGCACCAGGATGCAGCTGAGCGCCATCGCCTGACCGAACCCGGACGAACCGGGTCGCGACATGAGTCGTTCGATCGCGACCGGCACTGTCGGACGGTCCGCTCGTGCCAGGAACACCGTTGCGCCGAACTCGCCCAAGCTGGCGACGAACGCCAAGCCGGCGCCGGCGACCACGGCGCCGCGCACCATCGGCAGCTCCACCCGCCACCAGCGTCGCCGAGGTGACGCACCCAACGTGGCAGCGACCTCGGTCACCGACGGCGGAAGTTCACCGAGCGCGGATGCGACGGCGCGCACCACCAGGGGCACCGCCACGAGCGCCTGGGCTGCCGGCACGAGCCACCAGGCCCGACGCAGATCGAGCGGCGGACGCCCGAACGCGAGCAGCAGACCCAGGCCGATCGTCGTCGCCGACACGCCGAGCGGCAGCAGCAGGATCCGGTCCGCCACGCCGCCTGCTCGTCGAGCCGCCACCCGAGCCGCCGGGACACCGACAGCGACGGCGAACACCGTCGCGAGCACCGCTGAGACCAGGCTGACGATGACCGCATCGAGCGGCGACACCATCAGACCGGTGCCCGCAGTTGCTGAGCCGAGGTGCCGCCAGTGCTCCAGGCCGTGGGTCCCGCCCGAGAGTCGCAGCGATCGCTCGACCAACGCGCCGAGCGGCACCAAGGTGATGAGCGAAACGACCCCGACGGCAGCGCCGACCTGTGCCCATTCACTCCAGCCGGACGGCCGGCGACCCCAGGAACGAGCGGTACGGGTGGCGCGCACCGCTCGGCGGCTGACCCTGGCGTGCAACGCGAGCGTCGCGACGACCGCTGCGACCTGCAACCCGGCGAGCACCGCAGCCCCCGACAGGTCGAACTGGCGGGTGGCACGCACCCAGATCTCCACTTCGATCGTCGAGACCCGGCCGCCACCCAAGATGACGATGACGCCGAAGCTGGTGAGGCAGAACAGGAACACGACGACGGCTGCGGAGCGGATGGCGGGACGAACGGCGGGCAGGAGCACACGCCGGGCGGCGGCGAGTGGACCGACGCCGAGCGTGCGAGCGGCGTCTTCGAGCGCAGGGTCGAGCCCGTCGAGCGCAGCACCCACCACCCGCACGAAGACTGCGAGGTTGAAGCACAGGTGCGCAACGAGCACCGGCCACCACGTCCCGCGCATCTCGTTGAGCCCGACCGGCCCCAGCACCGAGGCGACCGCGGAGCCGAGCACCACCGACGGCAACACGAACGGCACCATCGCCGCGGTGCGCACGACCGAGCGGCCAGCGAAGCGATACCGGCCGAGCGCCCACGCGAGCGGCACACCGACCGCGGCGGTGAGCGCCGTCGACGCTGCAGCCTGGGCGATCGTGACCGCCACCAGTCGCCATGTCCGAACGCTTGTGAGCATGCGCTCGGCGGCGTCGAGGGTCCACACGCCGTTCGGACGAACGGCCCGACCGAGCACTGCAGCCACCGGCACCGCCACGAACAGCGCCACGATCATCACTGCCACCATTCCGACGACCGACGTCGCCGACCGCACCGGGGTGCGACCATCCACGGCGCCCGACTCGGCCACGGTCACTCCATGATCGAGCGCCAGCGCTCGATCCAGTCGTCTCGATGCTCGCCGATGACTTCCGCCGACATCGACCGAGAGGACTCGGGCAGGACCGCCCAACGCTCGAACTCGACGGGAAGCTCGGTACCCGGGACTGCGGGGTACACGAAGTTCGTGAGCGGCAACGCCTTCTGCCACGTCGGCGACAGCATGAACTCGATGAGCTTGCGACCGAGCGCCGGGTGCTCCGAGCCGGCGAGCAGGCCCGCGTACTCGACCTGCTGCACGCACGAGTCGGCCATGATCTTCGAGCGTGGTTCGGTGACCTTGCCCTCGCCGTAGACGACCTCGGCGGGAGGCGACGACGCGTACGACACCACGAGCGGCCGATCACCACCGGAGACCGTGTAGTCGGTGTTCCACGCGTCGTCCCAACTCGGGCGCACCCGCACGCCGTTGTCCTTGAGGCGCTGCCAGTAGTCGGACCACTTGTCGCCATACTCATCGGCGGTCCCGATCAGGAAGGCGAGACCCGGCGAGGACGTCACGGGGCTGGTCACCACGAGCTGGTCCTTGTAGGCGGGATCGGCCAGGTCCGCGAGCGTCGACGGAGGCGTCTGGGCATGCTCGGCGTACCAGGCAGCGTCGATGTTGATGCACACGTCACCGCGGTCGATGGGCGTGAGCAGCGAGCCGAGCTTGCCGGGCAGATGCAGCGTCGGGTCGGGTCGGTGCCCAGTCGGAGTGAACGGTTCGAGCAAGTCGTTGTCGGCTGCCCGCGTGGCGAGCGTGTTGTCGATGCCGAAGATGACGTCGCCTTCAGGGGCACCAGCGGACAGCAACGCCTTGGTGAGCATGCCGCCGGCATCACCGGACGCGACGACTTCGATCTTGGCACCGGTCTGAGCTTGGAACTCCTTGGCCGCATCTTCGGGCAGCGCGAAGGCGTCGTAGGTGACCAGTCGGACGACCGCCGGAGCGTCGGAGCTGCCCTCGACCTTGCCAGCACCTTCGTTTGCGTCCTTGGTGCACGACGCACTCACCGCGGCAAGCGCCACGACCAGTGCGGCGGTCATGACGCCGGCTCGCCGCCACCTCCGAGGACTGCGCGCTGCCTGCCTGACCTGATACCCGCTCACCGTCGTTCCTCCTGGATCTCTGTGCTGTCGATGTCTGTGCTGTCTGTGCTGTTGCTGTCTGTGCTGTTGCTGTCTGTGCTGTTGCTGTCTGTGCTGTTGCAGACTGTGCTGACTGTGCTGACTGTGCCGTCGGGGCTCGACGCAACCGGCTGGTCACCGGGGACCACGACCATCACGGTGCCGGAACGGACCGAAACGACGACCCCGCCGTCGCCGGGCCGACCATCGCCGGACTCGCTCGACTCGTCGCCGCCGACCGCGATGTTCGACACTCCCCTGCTGGTCCCGGCGGCGAGCACCTCGTCGTGCAGCGGCCAGCGCACCCCCGACACCGAGACGACCGCGTCGCCGTGCACCGCGAGGATCGACAGCGTCGTGCCGGCCGCCAGGTCCAGGGAGGTTCCCGCATCCGAAGGAGCCGCAGCGCTGCCGGTCACGACGTGGATGACCTCCAAACCCAGCCACGCCTCGCGATCGAACGCGGCGTAGGCCGGTGACGCCAGCACGAGCAACGTGGCGAGCACGTGATCGAAGCGTCCCGAAGTGGTTCCGAGCACCACGATCCGATCACCGACCGACGCGGCGGCCGCAATCTCGTCGAGTGCCAGTTCCAGGTCTGTCGCGTCCTTGTCTGTGGGAAAGCGCTCGACCTCTATGCCGTCACTGGCGGCTTGTGCGAGACGCGCCGGGTCGACCGAATCCATGTCACCGATCACCATCTGCACCGCGACGACGGGATCGCCCGACCCCAGGCAGTCCGCCATGTCGAGTCCGCTGTCAGCAGCGACCGCTCGGCTGATCCGCGTACGAGCGAGTCGACTGCTCAACGCCAGCGCCTCGGCCGACGTCGGTGATGGTCCGCCGGTGAACACGACATGCGTGGCCGGTGCAGCACGATCGCTGACACCGGAGACGTCGCGACCCGCGGACACGGGGTGCGTGTCCATGTGTCTCCCTCCGCTGGCATTACCCAGTTCAGGTTCTGACGGGTCGGTGACGGAACGGCCACCCTCTCAGCCCGACTCCTCGAGCTCCCCGGTTTCGGTTGCGCGTGACCCTACCTCGTCAGATCTCGACCTGGGAGCCGACCTCGACGACCTGATCTGGCGGCAGCTTGAAGAACCGCGACGCGGACGCAGCAGCGCGCAGCATGAAGGCGAAGAGGCGCTCACGCCACGGCGCCATCGACACCACGTCGCTCGGGATCACCGTTTCACGTCCCAGGAAGAACGTGACCTCGCTGACGTCGAGCTCGGAGCCGCCGATCTCCAACCGGTCGATCGCCTGCGGAACGCTCAGCTCCTCCATGAAGCCGTGGTGCAGGGTGATCTGGCAGAGCCCGCGGCCGAACTCCTCGATCTCCACCCGATCCGCCTCCGGCACATACGGCTCGGCGGCGGTGATCACCGACAACAAGATCACCCGACGGTGCAGCACACGGTTGTGCTTGGTGTTCGCGAGCAGCGACGGCGGCGCCACGCCGTCGCCGCGGAACATGAACACGGCGGTGCCAGGGGCCCGGGCGATGTCCTCTGGCAGACGGGCGATGAAGTCCTTGATCGGAACCCGACCCACCGACATTCGCTCCGCCACCACCCGACGGCCGGTGCGCCACGTGGTCATGGCGACCATGATCAGGCCCCCGACGAGCAGCGGGAACCAACCGCCGGCCGGGATCTTGAACACGTTGGCGCCGAAGAAGCCGATCTCAAGGAGCCCGAGCGGTGCGCACAAGAGGAAGGCTCTCCAGCTGGGCCACGACCAGTTCAGCGTGAGCAACTTGTAGAACAGCAGCGTCGTCACGAACATCGTCGCGGTCACCGCGATGCCATACGCGGCGGCGAGCGCGGATGACTTCTGGAACCCGAGCACCAGGCCGATGCAGCCGGCGGCGAGCATCCAGTTGAGCAGCGGCAAGTACACCTGTCCGACGTGGTCGGCCGACGTGTGGCGCACCGTCATGCGCGGCAGGTAGTCGAGCTGCATGGCCTGGACTGTCATCGAGAACGCACCGGAGATGAGCGCCTGCGACGCGATGATCGCGGCGCACGTCGCCAGGATCACGAGTGGCCACCGCGCCCATTGGGGACCCATCAGGAAGAACGGGCTCGCTATCGCCGCTGGATGGTCCAAGAGCAGGGCACCCTGACCGAAGTAGTTGAGCGTGAGCGCCGGAAACGCCACCATGAACCACGCCTGGCGGATGGGCCGCCGGCCGAAGTGCCCCAGGTCTGCGTACAACGCTTCGCCGCCGGTGACGACCAGGAACACCGAGCCGAGGGACAGGAACCCGGCGAAGCCGTTGCTCGTCAGGTACTCGACGGCGTGGAGCGGATTGATTGCCTGGAACACGCTGAGGTTGTTCGACACCCGGCTGATGCCCAGCACGGCAAGGGTGGTGAACCACACCAGCATCACCGGCCCGAACAACTTGCCGACGGTGCCGGTGCCGCGGTTCTGGATGGAGAACAGACCGATCAGGATGACGACGGCGAGCGGCAGGACCCAGGAGTCGAGCGCTGGCGCGGCGACCTCCAGTCCTTCGGTCGCGGACAGCACCGAGATCGCCGGCGTGATCACACCGTCGCCGTAGAGGAGCGCCATTCCGAACAGGCCGAGCAGCAGCAGAGTTGCCAGGATGCCGGAGACCTTCTTGCGGTCCCCGACCACGAGCGTGGTGAGCGCCAGGATGCCGCCCTCGCCGTGGTTGTCGGCACGGAGGATGAACACGACGTACTTGATCGTGACGATCAGGATCATCGACCACAGCATCAGCGAGCACGCGCCGATCACGTTCGGTCGGTCCACCGGGATGTGGTGGTGCTCGAAGGTCTCCCGGAACGCGTACAGCGGGCTGGTGCCGATGTCGCCGAACACGACACCGAGCGCCCCGAGCGCGAGTGCGGTGCCGCCGATGCCGACCTTGGCCTGGGGGATGCGGTCTTTCCTGCGGACGACTGACATTCGTCGGACTCCAGTCCCTGCGGCGGCGTTCAGTCGCCCACGATGCCGGCCATGCGCGCGATGGTGCGCAGCATGACTTCGTCGGCACCGCCGCCGATGGACCACAGTCGGGTGTCGCGGAAGAACCGTGCCGGCCAGTTCTCCTCCACGTAGCCCATCCCACCGTGGTACTGCACGGCGAGGTCCGCCATACGCCGCGCCAGTCGAGCAGACTTCAGCTTGGCGACCGTGGCCTGGCGGGTGATGTCCTCACCGTCGAGGTAGGCCGCAACGGCGACCCAGTTGTGGTGACGGACCAGGTCGAGGTCGGCTGCGATGTCGGCTAGGTCGAACTGCAGCGCCTGGTTTGCCAGGAGCGGCGCACCGAACGCCTGACGCTCACGGAGGTACGCGACGGTTCGCTGCAACGCGAGCTCGGTGGCGCCGACCATCTGGTAGGCGGCGATCATCCGCTCGTTCTGGAACTGCGCCATCTGCTGCTGGAACCCACGCCCGACCTCGCCAATGGTGTTGCTCACCGGCACCCGGACGTCGTCGAAGGTCAGCTCGGCGGTGTCCGATGCCCGCATGCCGAGCTTCTCCAGCCGCCGACTGACGGCGAACCCGTCGACATCGGTGGGAACGATCACCTGGCTCATCCCCCGATAGCCGCCCTCGTCGGAAGTGCGCACAAGCAGGCAGATCCAGTCCGCCTGGGTGCCGCTGGTGATCCAGAGCTTTGCCCCGTTGATGACCCACTCGTCGCCGTCGCGGACGGCTCGGGTGCGCACGCCGGCGACGTCGGATCCGGCATCGGGTTCGGACACGCCGATGGCGGCGACGTGCTCGCCGGTGATCGCCGGACGCAGGTACCGCTCCTTGAGCTCGTCGGAGCCGAATCGGTGCAACGCGGGCGTGGCCATGTCGGTCTGGACCGTGATGGCCATCGACACACCCAACGACGCCGCCCGACCGAGCTCCTCGCCCAGGATCATCGTGTAGGTGTGGTCCGCTCCCCCGCCGCCGTACGCCGGGTCGTACTCGAGACCCAGTAGCCCGAGCTCACCGAAACGGCGGAACAGGTCGTGGGCCGGGAAGTCGCCCGCGGCTTCCCATTCGTCGGCATGCGCATCGATCTCGTTGTGGACGAGGTCGCGCACGGTCTGGCGGAACATCCGGTGTTCCTCGGTCAGTTGGAGCACGGTCTCTCCCGCGTCGTGTCGGAGCTGCGCGGCGGTCGGCGCACCCCTCGGGCTGAACTGCGCTCCCGCTGGCGGACCCCAGGGAAGTCGGCCCGCAGGCTATCCGACACGACGACGACGTCGGGCAACCGCGGATCCAGGTTCAGCCGTCAACAGCGGCGGGAGACCGTTCCGCCAGCGACATCGTCTCGTTCAGCTGAAGGACGCCCTGATCGCTACGGTCGATCGCCGACACAACGATCTGTTCGAGCACGTGGGCGTTCAGATGGTCGATGTCGACCACGTCCGTCACGCCAGCAGCAATGAGCTCCGACGCCATCTCAGCGGTGCGCTCGCCCGGGTAGGGCGCATCGATCACCGCGACGATCGGGATGTCGCCGACGTGGGCGACGAGTTGCTCGGCAGCGGCACCAGCGCGTGGACGATCCCGGAACAGCACACACAGCGCGAGCGGGACGATCCTCTGATCCTGCGGCCAGCGCAGCGGGGTGCGGACCAGGTCCGCCGGGCGGACGACTTCGACGTCCAGGCGGTTGGACTGCTGCAGGTGCTCGCACACCAGCACCGCGTCGTCATCGTCGCGTCGCAGCACCAACACCGGAAGCTTCCCGCCGGACGCCAGAACCGCAGTCATCGTCTCTGTTCGTGCCACATACATCCAGTCGGCCCGACAACGCAAGATGTGAGCAGCGCAGCCGACCGCTGATGCGCGGCATCAGCCCCGCTGAAGGTCCTCTCACACGACGGTGTAGCGAACCGGCCCGGGTTTGAGACCTGGAAGGGGATCCGGGGTGATCAGCCGATGAGCGCCGGCTCGTCCGGTTCGTCAGCGGCGACGCCGCCTGGACCGGCGAGCAGCAGCGATCGACGCCCAAGTCGATCGGAGCGATACGACTCGGTGTCGGCGATGAACGCGATCAGCTCGTCGACGAAGCGGTCGGGATCCGCGTGGTGTGGGAAGTGCCCTGCCTCGGGGTAGATCGACAGCAGACTTCCGGGGAGCGCCTCATGTGCCCGAAAGGCGTGATCGACTGGGATCATCCCATCGTGACCACCCCAGACCAGCAGCACCGGCATGCTCTGGGCCAGGTAGGCGCGGTCGAGCATGGTGACGAGCTGGCCCCGCCAGTCGACGACGGCGCGAAGCGTGCGGCCGAACGCAGCCCGCTGACGACGGTCGGGCATGCCCTTGAGCACCCGCGCCACCTCGCCGGCGTCGCGACCGATATCCAGACCGAACCGACCCAACACACCGAGCACGACCCCGAGCGCCTCGTTGGCCCCGGGGATCATCAGGGGCACCATGCCGATCTCCGACAACGGAGCGGCCGCTGCCCGCAGGATCGGGCTCACCTCCTTGCCCACACCGCCCGCGCTGACGAGCACCAGTCGCTCCACCCGCTCCGGGTACTGGTAGGACAGCTGCGCTGCGACCCCACCGCCGAGCGAGTGTCCGACGACGGTGGCCCGATCGATGTCGAGCACGTCGAGCAGGTCGCGCATCCCGTTGGAGAACGCCGCGACGGAGTAGTCGGCGCGTGGCTTGTCCGATGCGCCGTGGCCGAGCAGGTCCGGCGCAATCACCGTGTAGTGCGCGGCCAAGCGGTCCATGACCGGCAGCCAACTCTCGGATTCGTCGCCGATCCCGTGGATCAGCAAGAGCGCGGGGCCGGACCCGGCGATGCGGTACGCACGCTGATAGCCGTGCACCGTGCGGTACTGGAGTTGATCGGGGCTCATCCGGGCCTGCCCATCACGAGGTTCCACGCCAGTTCATCGTACCGGCGCCACCCCGACCGCCTGTTCCACCCACGAGCCCTATGCCACAGGGCACAGGAGTCGCGAAGGGGTCGGCGGACGCGTGGTGAACCGGGATCAGATCACGGTCGCAACGTCTCGAGCACCGATTCGGGGAGCGGTTGCACCGGCGTCGTGTGCTGATGCACCCGGGGCTCGGCCCGCAGCGCACCGAGCGGCCACGTCCCCGGCAGGTGGTACTCGTCGGCAGCACCCAGATCGACGCCGTAACCACGGTCGCTGAGCGCGCCGATCGTGACCAGGCTGAGCTGCTCGTTGCCATCGCTGTACCCGGTCATCAGCTCCGAGTCGAAGGTGCTCTCACGCCAGTGCACCCCCCTGGTCCCGGGCCCACCCTGGTCCTCGACGGGGACCTTGCCCAGTCCACCGAGCTCGTGCCACGCAGCGTTCGCTGCCGCGCCGTTGTAGGTCGGGTTGGTCAACAGGTCATCGATACGACCCTCGATGACCCAGTTGAGCCCGATGCCCAGCACGTGACCCATCTCGTGGAGGATCAGGTCCTCCAGACGACCACTGGCGGCGTAGTCGGCGAGGTCCGCCGAGTCGAACTCCATCATCCCGAAGTAGGGATCGCCGTTGCTGGCTCGGTTGCCGAGCGTACCCGCTTGGCCGAGCAGGCCGAGCGGCCCGTCGAGCGGTACCGCTCGGGCCGCGATCAACACGTCATCGACGGTGCCGTTGAACGCCGGGATCCAACCGAGGAAGCCCTGAGGCACCACCAGTGGCTCCGGGTCCCAACCATCGACGATGACCTGCTCCCAACGATGGGCGGCCGACTCGAACGCTGCTCGATAGGTGGGGTCCATCCCCGGGTCGAAGAGCAAGGTGATGTTGAACGGCTCCGACGGACCTGCCGTGACGAGGATCGGCTCGACGGCGGACGTGTCGGAGGTGAGCGTGCCATCGGTGACGCCGAGCGTCGGTGCGATCACACCAGAGTGGGTGTACTGGATGAGCAGGTCACCGCTGGTCGGGCAGTGCGCGAGAGTCCGGTCGACGCTGCCGTCGCCGTCGAGGTCGAACCGACACGTCATCGTGTCGCCGTTGGCGTCGCTGATGCGCCACCGGAATGTCGCCGTGACGGGCGCTTCGCGGCGCGGCGCGACCATCTGGAACGAGTTGACCACCGGAGCGGTCGGCGTCGTCGTCAGCGTGGTCGTCGGCGTGCCCGGCGACGGAGTGCACGCCGCCGAAGCGAGAGCCCCCATGAGAGCGAGCGCTCCGACAGCGAACTTCATCCGACTCAGGTCCACAGCTCACCCCTCCTCGCCCGGCTCGTGAGCACCGGACATCGGAAATGCTAGGCGGTCACATCCGCTGCTATGTGGAAATCCCCGACGGGCGAACACTCGGATGAGGTAGGGATAGTCGATGGCAACCGAGAGGGAGCTGAAGTACGACCTCGACCCGGCAACGCTGGACGGCGACCGAGCGAGCGTGGACGGGTCGTGTCAGAGCGAGGCGGAATCCGACGGTCCGCAACCGGTCGATCTCGACGGCCTCGCCGTCATCGTCGGTCCGTCTCGCACGATCACGCTCGTCGCCGACTACTGGGACACCCCATCGGGTCGACTGCGCGCATGGGGCGTCACCATGCGCCATCGCAGCGCGAGCGACGGCAGCGAGGCCGGCTGGACCGTCAAGGTTCCGGTTCCCGGACCGCCGCCCGCGTTGATCTTCGCTCAACCGTCCAAACCCTCACCACCGCCGGGCCCGAGCGCGGCAGTGCGCTCGCGCCGGGAGATCGACGTCCCTGGGACCGACGCTGAGCCCCCAGGGCGGGTGCTCGCTGTCGTGTCAGGGCTGGTCGGTGACGAGGCCCTCTGCCGAGTAGCCCGGGTGACGACCTTCCGCACATCAACCGACGTCGCTGCGACGGGCCGACGCCCTGGCTTCGATCCAGGCGTGCGAACCGACGAGGACCTCGTGATCGCCGAGGTCCCCGACGCGGTCGAGCGGTTCGGTCAACTCGAGATCGAGTCGACCGGCGATGACGCTCTGCTCGCACACATGGCGCACTGGGCCGATGACATCGGGCTCGTCCACTCAGCAGCCGCCAACAAGTTGGAGCGAGCGCTCGGCCCGAGCACCGATGTCATCGCTGCGAGCGAGCCGCTGGACGCTCGATCGAGCCTCCGAACTGTCGTGCAGTCAGCGATCTCCGTACCGCTGCGTTCGATGCTCGCCGTCGACGCACTGCTCCGCGACGACGTCACATCGATCCCACCGCCGGGCAGCGCCGAGGAGCGATGGCACCCCGACCCGAGTGCGTGGCGGGTCGCACAGCTCAACGCTCGGCGGCTGCGCGACCTCCTCGTCTCGCTGCGGCCGCAGTTGCACGAACCATTGGGCGATTCGACGCTGCAGGCCATCTCGCAGTTCGTCGGGCTGCTCGACGACCTCGACGACGCGCACACCATCGTCGCCCGCCTGCGACCGCTCGGCGAGACCAACCCGTTCACCACCAGCGTAGAGGTCGAGTTCGAACGTGCCGGCAGGGCATTGTCGAGCGCTCTGCACAGTCCGACACACCGCGAGATGCTCGCGTCGCTGGAAACCGCGTCGTCCCGGTCGCCGTACGCCACGGCGCTCGATGGCTCGGCGCTCGACCAATCCGCAACGGCCGCATCGCTGCTCCTGGAAGCGAACGCCGCCGCGTGGTTGCGACTCGAGGAGACCGTCGACGCAACAGCGACGGTTCCCGCCGGCTCGAAGGCCGCTGATGCGGCGGTGTCGGTCGCGCTCGACGCGACCGCCGCTGCACGGGCCATCGCCGAGCTCTCTGCACCGGTGCTCGGCACCGGCGCGACCCAGGCGGCCGAGCGACTCGGGCACCTGGAGTCGGAACTGACGGCGCGGCGCGATGCCGTCATGTTCCAGCACTGGATCGAGCACTTCGTCGTTGACCGGGGCGCCTCGCTCGATTCCGCCACGGCGTTCCGGGCCGGCGAGCTGCACATGGCAGCGCGACTCGACCCGGCGAGAGCAGACGACTGGCATCCCGTGTGGGACCGCGCACGCAAGCGCCGGCCATCGCGCTGGTGAACCGTCACGCTTGGTGAGCGAGCTTGCTCGCTTCACGGTGGGTCGGCAGGTCCACCAGGACGGCCGTGTCGCCACGACGCGGTCGCACCGTGGACGTGCCAACCTGGACGCTATGACCTCGTGGCAGGAGACGATGATCATCGTCCTGCTCATCGTGGTGCTCGTGCTCCTCGGCGGTTCGGGCTACGTCGCACTGCTTCGCGAGCGCTACCGACGCGGCCGGCGAGGGGACACCGACCCGCCGTCCACATCCAGGTCGAGTCGAGCCAAGCGCAATCGCTGAGCCTGAGCGGTGCTCAGGTGACGGGCTGCGGCGTCGGGAACGTCCACGAGCCGTCGAGGATCTCGGGCCGAGGACGGTACAGGCGCACGATGTAGTTCCAACCGTCGGTGATCGGCAGGAAGTTCGCAGCCCCGCTCGGCTCGACGCCGAACCGGACCGTGATCGCCCCGTCGTCGTCTTTCACGGCGGTCACGTCGTTCACGCTGTAGGCATCGAAGTCGTTCTTCTCGAAGAACCCATCCCGGTTGTACATCGAGATCGACCAGAACGCGTCGACGGGCACGTCAGCAACCCGCAGGTCGTAGTCTTGAACCGCCAGACCGGGACCTTGGTTGAGATAGAAGGCCTCCCGCTCGGGAAGTCCGCCCCAGCCGGCGGCCGTGCCCAACAGGTGGCGCACCTCGTCGACCTCGTCGCGCTGGCCGAACGTCCGGTCGAAGCCCTCGATGCCGCCCGCCAGCTGCACCAGCGCACGCCGGGTGGCGTCCATGCTGTCGGTGTCGTAGTCGAGATGTTCGAAGGGCGCCGATCCGCCGGTCTCCAGGCCAAGCTGATCCTGCAGAGCGTTGACCGCAGCCACGTCCGCCGGATCCGACGGGTCCACGAGCGTGCGCGCCACCAGAGCGACGTGCTGCGAATCGCTCGACACCGGCTCGAGACGATGCGACCCGGGTTCGTGGATGATGTCGCTCACGTAGTGGTCCTCGTCGATGATCATCAGCGACAGGTACCGCTCACCGGCCTCCGGCAGCGTGACGGTCGCACCGCCGGATGCATCGACGATCGCGAAGCTGTAGAGCGTGTCGCGGTTCATGCGGATCACGGTCTGGGCGTCGATCGCGGTCGGCCGCCGGACGTGGGTCCACCGGTTGACGTCGCCAGCGGTCGCGGCCAGGTCGCGGAACATGCGGCTCGTCTCTGCCCGGGCGAAGTTGTCGACGTTGACGTGGATGCTCATGTGCGCCTCGATTGTGCTGCGATGTTCATGCGATAGGTCGTGCCATGCGATAGGTCATGCGCACGGTACTGCGATGCATTCGGCGCTACTGGCCGCCATCCAGGTACACGAACCCGTCGCCGACGATGCGGTGTGCCACGCCGCACGCAGCGAGATCGTCGTCCCATGGCCGATCCGCCGACGGGTCGGACTGCTCCATGCCGTGATCTGCGATGACGACGATCGCTGTGCTGTCGGCCACGCCGGCGACCTCGACCGCTCGCAGCAGCTCGCCGATGCGTGCATCGCTGTCACGCACCGCCGCCCGGGTGAGGGGCCCGTGCGGACCTGACTCGTGGCCGGCTTCGTCGGTGACCGCCAGGCTGCACCACGACAGGGCAGGCAGCGGGTTGCCTAGGTCCTGACGCCACGCCCGCAGCGTGTGCTCCACGCTCACGTGATCGACGATCGACATGAACCGGTACGCATCGCTGACATCCGCGCTGGGACGATCGACGTGGGTCACGTCGTCGAGGTCCGGCAACCCCTCGCTGGTGCCGGCCCGGACCTCGGCGAAGCTCGAGAACGACGCCCCGGTGTCGCAGAACTCGAACGTCGCAGTGCTGAAGGAGCCGGGCCGGCAGCGCTGCAGCGCCTGGAACAGCGTTTCGACGTCGTCGTTCATGTGCTGCATCGCCCAGAACATCTGGTCCATGCCCAGCAAGTCCGGGCTGGACCCGTCGGTGCGGTCGATCCACGCGTTGTGCAGCACGCCCGAATGACCCGGGTGCGCGCCGGTCACCGCGGTCGTGTGGTTCGCCAACGTGGCGGTCGGCAACGACGCGAACGCACCGCGCCGCATCGAGACGCCCCGCTCGATCAGCGACGCGACGTTGGGCGCCTCGCCCGCCGCGACGACGTCGTGGAGCAGATCCACGTTGCAGCCGTCGAGGAGGATCACCACCACGTGCTCGGCGGTCGTGCCGTCGAGGATCTCGAGGAGCGGGTCGCCGTCCTGGCGGCGCAGCAGCGCGTCGGCCCGAGGCGCACCGGTGGGCCCGACGCCATCCGGGTGGGGTTCGATCCCCAGCAGCCTGGCGATGGTCGGAGCGACGTCGACCACTCTCGTCGAGCGATCGAGCACTCCGAGGTTCGCCACACCGGCACCCGCAGCGATGAACGGGGCGCGGGCCTGCACGATGCCGAGCGATCCGTGGTGGCCAACGTTCTGCTCACGAGTGTGCGACGCCGAGTGAGTGGCAAGCAGGTCGGGGGCGTGCTCGCTGTCGAAGAACTGAGCGATCGAATCGAACGCGTGCGGGAACGAGTTGTCGAGCACCGTCGGCGGCGGCGTCGACGGCTCGTGGGACACGCCGAGCAGCGTGTTCGTGTCCTGTCGCTCCAGCGGGTTGCGTCCTTCGACGTGCACGACCCGGTAGTCGTAGCGGCCGTCGAGCTCGGTGCGCTCGAACTCGACCGACCCGAGCGCGCTGCGGGCCCGGTAGCGATCGCGTCCGAGCGGCCGCAGCACCATCTCGACCCGATCTGCCATCGACGGGCCGACGAGCGCTGCTTCGAGCGCATCGACTTCGGCGGGATCGGCGGGATCACTCAGCTGAGCGAGGCCGGCGTGGTCGGCGTCCTCGGCGGGGTGGTTCTTCGAGTCCGTCACAGAAATCTCACTGCTGCCACGGCGAGGACGAACAACGTCTCCACCGGAATCGCAACCTTGGTGTAGTCGTCGTTCCATCCGCCGTCGACCCACGTGCCGATCACCCTGGTCAGCAGGACCGCGACGGCGAGGAACAGCACCCCGGTCAACGCCTCTGTCGCCAGACCCCGGGTGTTCAAGTAGATGAGGAACGCTGCCAACGCCCACGACACCGCGCCGTAGTAGCAGCGCACCTCTGTTCGCCCTGCCGCCGCGCTCCACCGCAGCGAGAACCGCTCGACGAGCTCAGGCTTGAACACGAAGCCGGTACCGAACACCAGGAAGTAGCCGGCAGCGGCGTCCACAGCGAGCTCGTCGATCGACATGGCCTGCGACGGTAATCGCTTGCGGGAGCGCGGCAGGCGTGATCGGCTCGGTCGATCATCAACCCGACCGATGCCCCAAGTCCCGACCACCTTGTCAGGACTGACCCGCTTGCGCCCGTGCGCTCCACGACCTTGCGCGCCACGACCTTGTGCCCAACGCCGTGATGTCGTCCGCGGGATCATGCTCCGGTCACCTGGTCGTGATCTGCGGCGTGCCGGGTTCAGGCAAGTCCACGACGGCCAGACAGCTGCAGAGCGATGGCGACGACGTCGTGATCATGAGTCCTGACGACTGGATGGACGCATGCGGGATCTCGCTGTGGGACGGCGAGGTGCGGGCACTCTTCGAAGCGCAGCAGTGGGAGCTGACGAAGCTGCTGCTCGCTCGAGGTCGGACGGTGGTCATCGAGTGGGGCACGTGGGCCCGAAGCGAACGCGACGTGCTCCGCCAGGGAGCGCGCAACATCGGGGCGACCACGGAGTTGGTCTGGCTGGACGTGGACAGCGACGAGGTATGGCGACGAGTGTCGAATCGAGATCGAGAGGACCCACCGATCACCACCGAGCAAGTGCTCGAGTCCATCGAGGCGTTCGAGCCGCCCGATGCTGCCGAGCTTGCCACGTACGATCGCTTCACCTGTGCATCTGGTGCCGTTACAGCGGGCGACTCGAACAGCGGGTGATCTGAGCTGTTGATGATGATCGCATTGGATCGCACACCAATGTCCGGCGACGATGTGGGGAACGACGAGAAGATGGTTCGGGAGGGTACGTGTCGATCGAGGGATCGCTTGCGCTTGCGGGGCTGTTGCTCGTGGCGGTTGGCGTGGCTGTGTCCGTGCGGCGGACGATGTCGTCGCCCACTGCGAACGAGCGGGCTGTGAGTTCGGTGCCGGGCGCTGCTTCGGTCGCCCAGAGTGCCATCACGACTCCACCTGACCGCAACGTCGTCGGCATGGTCCTGCTCGTCGTCGGTGTCGTGGCGCTCCTCGCTGCTGGCGTGTTCGTGGCCGCAAAATGGACGCTCTTCAGCATGCTCTTCTGACCGGCGATCGTCGCGGTTCCACGCCAGGAGACGCACGCCTCACGATCTCTCGGTCCGAACCGTCGGTGTACGCCGGAGGGCATGCAGGGCCTCGCGTTCAGCACGGAGCGAACCGGACCAGGATCTGCTTCGTGCGTCGACTCAGCCGCTGCAGCTAGGAACTGGACCTGAGCCAGGCAGTCTCTCGTTCCACGGACTCGAGCGTGACCCCCTGGATCCCGCTCGTCATCACGCCCTGTTCGAGTACGCCGAGCAAGATGAGCCAGTAGACACCGAACCTTCCGAGCAGGCGAGCTGCCTGCTCCTGGCTGATGATCTCGTCCGATGCCACGGTGGTGCGGTTCCTGTGACTCAGTTGTCGGTCGTGAGCGCGGACCACTCGTCGCGGCTCATCGTGTACATCCGTGCCTCGACCCCACCGCGTCGGTCTGTCGGCGGGCAGTCGACCGTGTGTCGAAATGTCATGCCGATGCGCTCGCACACCCTGAAAGAGCGCGGGTTCACGCTCTGCGGGAGCGAGCAGATCTCGGTCAGCCCAAGCGTGGTGAAGCCCTCCTTCAGCGCCGCCCGCGCACCTTCGGCCGCAAGACCCTGACCCCACACCGCCGGGTCGAACCGCCACCCGACCTCGACGGCGGGAAGGATCTCGGGAAGGAACATCGGCACGGAGAGCCCCACGTAGCCGATCGGCGCCTCGCTGGACTTGAGGACGGCGATCCAGCAGCCGAACCCGCACTCCTCCCACTCCGCCAATTGAGCGTTCAGAAACTGCGAGGTTTCCTCTCGCGTGAACGCCCGGCCATACGGGAACCGCCACACCTCGGCATTCGAGAAGACGTCGGCGAGACCATCCAGGTCTGACTCCTCGAATCGCCGTAGGTGCATTCGATCCGTGCTCACCGCCCCGAGCGGGGCCGCGATCTCCGGCGGACGAAACTGTGACACGACGCCGAGAGTACTGAGCGTTCGATGAAGGGCCCCGCCACACGCGGACCACGGCGGACGCTGATCCTGCAATTGCAGGCTTCGCCCCGCGGTCGCGGCCGGCCGAACAGCAGCGAATGGCGGCGAACGCCGAATCACGCGCGAAATCCGAGCGATGGCCGCGAATGGCAGCGAACTCCAGATCGCGCGCGAAATCCGCGCGATGGACCGACCCTGCTGCGCCGCTCCGGGGGGCCGATCGGTCCGAGCCGCGAGCCTCCCCATCCAGCGGTATCCTTACATCAGCGCGCGCGTAAGGAGTCGTGATGGAGATCGCAGCGAAGATGAGCACCAAGGGCCAGGTCACGGTCCCGAAGGCCGTGCGGGAGGCGCTCGGGCTCGGCGAGGGCGATGACGTGGTGTTCCGCGTCGAGGGCGACAGGGCCGTGCTTGCACGCACACCGGAGTTCCTATCGCTTGCCGGCACCATCGCCGTGCCCGCGGCCAAGCGCAACGTCGCGTGGGACGAGGTCATCCGCTCGACGCGCGCCAGCCGGGCCGCTGCGGCACGGTGAGGGCGTTCGTCGACACGAACATCCTCGTCCGGCACCTGACGGGCGACCCCGCGGACATGGCAGCTCGCGCAACCGCCTACCTGGCCAAGGCCGAGGAGCTGTACCTGACGGACCTGATCGTCGCCGAGACGGTGTACGTGCTCAAGTCCTTCTACGAAGCGCCACGCGAGCAGGTCGCCACAGCGATGCGCTCCCTCGTGTCGATGCGTTCGGTGGTGACGGTGGACCCGGCACTGCTGCTCCGAGCGATCGAGGTCTATGAGACCGACCGCCTCGACTTCGCCGAGGCCTACCTCGTCGCGTGCGCCGAGAGCACCGGCATTGGCCGCGTCGCGTCGTTCGACCGCTCGATCGATCGGGTCGACACTGTGGAACGCGTCGAGCCCTGAGCGACCGCCAGCGCGAGGCATCAAGCGTGGTCGGCCCTGGCTGTGTCCATAGGCTGCGCCGGTTCAGCTTCGGTGCTGGGCTGGCGCCGATGACCGTTGATGTCGATGACCGTTGGCGCCGATGCGGGAGCCCGGAAACGACGAGACCCCTGCCGTAGCAGGGGTTCCGGGTGGTGGGCGTACACAGATTCGAACTGTGGACCTCTGCCGTGTGAAGGCAGCGCTCTAACCAACTGAGCTATACGCCCGGGACGGTCCACTGTAGCCGGAGGCGCCGTACACCCAGAATCCGATCCGATCGGCGCTCGATCGCCGAGCCGGGCCCACTGTCAGACCCCCTCGTTATGGTGATGGCGTGGACCGAACGTCAGTTCGCACACCACCTGATCGGGCACTGACCGATCCGCACACTCAAAGGATCTGGGATGAACGAGGAGCTGGGATGAAGCAGAACGAACCACCGGGAGGAGGGGCACCACCTCCGAGCACACCGCCCACGTCGCCGTTGCAAGGTGATCCGGCTGCGGCTTCGGCCGCCGACCAGTCGTTGTCATCGCCATCGCCGCTGCCGCTGGCGTTGGAGGACGTGACTGCGCTGGTCGAGTCGGTTCGGGCGATCGCCCGCCGCACCGCTGACCGCGAAGAGGTGAGCGATGCGCAACTCGAGGACCTCGCCCTCGCCGTCGAGTCGGCACGACGTGCGCTCGATGCCACAGGAGCAACGATCAACGGGGAGATGCACGCCCGCAACAGCACCGACCGTCGGCACGGCCATTCCACCAAGACCTGGACGGCTGCGACCATGCAGCTGCCGTCGCAAGAGGCCGGTCGCCGAATCAAGATGGCCAAGCTCCTCCGCCAGTGCCCCGTCCTCGCCGACGCACTCACCTGCGGGCGCATCAGCGCCCACCACGTCGGGACCATCGCGAACGCGACCAACGATCGCAACGTCCACATCGTGATCGAGATCCAGCAGCACCTGATCGACATGACCGACGACTACACGTTGTTCGCTGCGTGGGCCGCCCAGGTCCTCGATCTCCTCCGCATCGCAGATCCCGACGGATCCGAGCCCAAGCAGAGCGACAACGGTCTGCACATGAACCCGCAATACGACGGGTCCTCCAAGCTCGACGGGACGCTCCATGGCGACACCCGTGACGTCGTGGAGCACGCGCTGGACGTGTTCAGCGACCGCCTCTTCCGTCAGATGTGGAAGGACCACCAGCACCTGCCCGACGACCTGCCGATTCCGGACCACTCGACGATCAGAGCGCTGGCTCTGGCGGAGATCTGCCGCACCGCACTCGCAGCGGTGCACACGGGCAGCGGAACTGCGGCCGACGTCACGTACGTGATCCACTCCGACGACCCGGCAACGGTGCGCACGCCCGACGGTGAGCGGGTCGAGCGCCACACCGCACAGGTCGCAGTCTGCGACGGAGTGTTCCGCCCGCTGATCATGGATCGATTCGGAGTGCCGCTCGACCTCGGGCGCGCCCACCGCTTCGCCTCGCCGGACCAGCGTCGAGCGGCCCGGATCCGTGATGGCGGCTGCGTGTTCGGCGGCTGCACCGCCCTCCCGTCGCACTGCGACCTGCACCACGTCGATCACTGGCAACACGGTGGCAGCACCGACATGGCCGTCTTGGCGTCACTCTGCAAGCACCACCACGGGGTAGTGCACCGTGATGGGTGGTCCATGACCGCCAGCGATCATCACTGGTTCGACATCACGTCACCCTCGGGTGAGGTCCGGTGCTCGCAACGACACGGAATGCCAAGGCCGACGACCTGAGCGACGCGAGTCGCCCAACGCAACCTGTGCCGCACGAACGCGCCCGGATGCGCCCCGACGCGCCCCGCCACGAACAAGAGCACGCGCAAGTGCGTCCCGGGCCTGTGCGTCCCGGGCCTGTGCGTCCCGGGCCTGTGCGTCCCGGGCCTGTGCGTCCCGGGCCTGTGCGTCCCGGGCCAGTGCGTGTCGGGTGGGCGCGTGTCGGGCCAACGCTCAGCTCGGATCGACGCAGAAGAACTTGTTGCGCATCGATGCGTACTTGAGCCCTTCGGCGCTGCACGTCCCGACGCTGCTCGCTCCGGGAAGTTCTCGGACGATGGTGGCGTCGAAGCGGCCGTCGCACGACACGTTGTAGGCCGCCACTCCGTCAGGGAAGAACTTGACGCAGTCGGAGTCCGCGACGACTGGTGGGGGTGGCGTTGTCGCCGTCGCCGAGTTGCCGGTGCTCTTCCCCGCGTACGCGGATGCCACGAAGATCACCAGGCCCACGACCAGCACCAACACGATCGGCCCGCGTCGCAACAGCCAGTGCTGCGGCCCGGACAGGTCGGGCTCGTCGCGATCGATCTCGGCTGCCCTTGCCTCGAGGAACGCTACGTCAGGGTCATCACTGTCCCACCACTCCCCCGACGCCGAACCCGCGGAGCCAGACTTGCTCGACGCCGAACTCCGAGCGTGACCGGAGTTCGAGGTAGCTGCCCCCGCTCCGGACGACCCGGCACCAGACGGCCCAGTTTCGGACTGCCCCGTTCCAGACGACCTGCCTCTAGATGAACCTGTGCTGGCGGTCCGACGGCCCAGCGCACGGTCGTAGTCGGATCGCCTTGCCTGGTCCGACAGCGTCGACCACGCGGCGTTGACTTCACGCATCCGACGTTCGGCCAGCTTCCGCTCGGCCTCGGTCGAGTCCGACTGACGGTCAGGATGCAACAGGTAGGCCAGTTGGCGGTACGCGGTCCGGATCTGCGGGGTCGCCGCCGACGGCGACACCCCGAGCACCTGGTAGTGGTTCCGGTCCGCCACGACCCCATCTTGCTACCCGTGAGCTGCAGCGCCCACGCCACCGGTCAAGATCCAACTGCGCACGACCGGAATGCCAAGAACCGACAGCCCAACATCCCGACAGCACAACAACCCGACAGCACAACATCCGGACTGGGGGCCTCCGCCTGGACAAGAACCAACCTGGGCAAGTCCCGATGCACGAGATCTGGCCGCTCAGACAGCGCAGACGCCCGATCGCTCACACCCAACTGCGAGCTGCTGTGCATCCTCGTATGAGTCCCGTGGAGTGGTGGGGTTTAGGGGAGCGGTTCGGTCCACCACAGGGTGAGCCATCGGCGTGATGCTCGATGTGTACGACCAAGTGCACACCGAGGAGATCACACCGATGACCCTGTCC
>Ga0209023_10001767_pt1 | contig 28268 bp, 28 predicted proteins | sample LakOneMetagenome_FD_187468 | JGI IMG/M metagenome (GOLD analysis project Ga0209023, IMG submission 187468) | Freshwater and sediment microbial communities from Lake Erie, Canada (SPAdes) (version 2) | ecosystem: Environmental > Aquatic > Freshwater > Lentic | place: Lake Erie, Canada...
AAAACCGTCAAGGCCAGCGACAGCGCGCCCGTCACCGGCAGCGGCAATGCCGACGACCTCGATTCGATCCGCCCGTTCGCCGTCGCCTACCTGCGCAACGAGCAGGACATCGACCTGCAAGCCTTCGGCGTCAAGTTCGACAACTACTACCTCGAATCGTCGCTGTATGAAGACGGCAAGGTGGAAAAGGCGGTCGAGGCGCTGATCGCCGCCGGCAAGACGTACGAACAGGACGGCGCGCTGTGGCTGCGCACCACCGAATATGGCGACGACAAGGACCGCGTGATGCGCAAGTCCGAGGGCGGCTTTACCTACTTCGTGCCGGACGTGGCCTACCACATCGTCAAGTGGCAGCGCGGCTATGCCCAGGCCATCAATGTCCAGGGCAGCGACCACCACGGCACCATCGCGCGCGTGCGCGCCGGCCTGCAGGCGGTCGGCCAGGGCATCCCGCAAGGCTACCCCGACTACGTGCTGCACAAGATGGTCACCGTCATGAAGGATGGCGCCGAGGTCAAGATCTCCAAGCGCGCCGGCTCCTACGTGACGGTGCGCGACCTGATCGAATGGTCCGGCAACGGCGACATCGAAAAGGGCCGCGATGCGGTGCGCTTCTTCCTCATCTCGCGCAAGGCCGATACCGAATTCGTGTTCGACGTCGACGTCGCCCTCAAGACGTCCGATGAAAATCCCGTGTATTACGTGCAGTACGCGCACGCGCGCATCTGCCGCATGCTCGAACAGTTCAGCGGCGAGCTGGCGTCGCTGGCCGATGCGGACCTGTCGCCGCTGTCGGCGCCGACCGAAATGACTCTGCTGGCGACCCTGGCCGCATATCCGGAAATGCTGGCGCGCGCCCAGCTCGAACTGGGACCGCACCAGGTGGCGTTCTACCTGCGCGACCTGGCCGCCAACCTGCACAGCTTCTATTTCGCCGAACGCGTGCTGGTCGACGACGAAGCGCTCAAGATGGCGCGTCTGGCATTGATGGTCGCCACGCGTCAGGTCCTGCGCAATGGCCTGGCCATGATCGGCGTCTCGGCCCCGGAAAAGATGTAATCCCGTCGCTTTTTGTGAAGGTACCCATGAGCTCCACACCCCGCATCCTCCCGCGCCAGCACGGCAGCACGCTGACCGGCTTCATCATCGGCCTGATCGTCGGCCTGGCCATTGCCGTGGCCGTCGCCCTGGTCATCACCAAGGGGTCGACGCCGTTTACCGACAAGTCGGGCAAACTCGGCAAGCTGGGCGAGCCGACCGCCGGCCAGGCTGCCGATCCGAACAAGCCGCTGTACGGCAACAAGGAAGCGGCGCGCCAGGCCAACAAGGAAATCACCGACAAGCAGAAGCCGTCCGACGATCCGCTCGGCGACGCCGTCGCCGCCATGGGCGCGGGCGCCAAAGTGCCGGCGCAAGCCCCGGCCCCGGCCCCGGCCCCGGCCACAGCCACAGCCCCAGCGCCAGCGCCAGTGCCTGCAGCAGCGGCGCCGGCCGCACCCGCGGCCGACGACAAGGTCACCTACTATCTGCAGGCCGGCGCCTTCCGCGAGATGGACGACGCCGAAAATACCCGCGCCAAACTGGCGCTGCTCGGCTTCGAAGCGGGCATCAGCGAAAAGACCGGAGATAGCGGTTCGCTGTACCGCGTGCGAGTGGGCCCCTTCGCCCAGGCCGAAGCCATGAACAAGGCACGCACCAAGCTGCTCGACAGCGGTATCGATGTCGCCATCGTCAAGAACCAGAAATAACCAGAGGAGCCTTCATGCGTTTGCTGTCCGCCTTCCTGCTCGCCGTGGCCGCCTGCGGCCTGAACACCGCCCCTGCCTTTGCCTCGCCCGAGGCGCCCAAGGCCGGCGTCGAGTACACCACCCTGGAAACGGCGCAGCCGACCCGCGCCGCGCCCGGCAAGATTGAAGTCATCGAGTTCTTTTCCTACGCCTGTCCGCATTGCCGCGCCTTCGATCCGGTGCTGGCCGCCTGGGTCAAGAAGAACGAGGCGGACGTGACGTTCCGCCGCGTGCATGTGGCGTTCAACGCCGGCGAAGCGCCGCTGCAGCGCATGTACACCACGTTCGAGGCGATGGGCCTTGCCGACAAGCTGCACAGCCCTGCGTTTGCCGCCCTGCACGAGGAACACCTGCGCCTGGCCAGCGCGCCGGCAATCGTCGACTGGGTGGCCCGCAACGGCGTCGACCGCGCCAGGTTCGAGGCCACCTACAATTCCTTCGGCATGCCTTCGCGCGTTGCCGCGGCCCAGGCCTCGCTGACCGGCTTCCGCGTCGATCACTGGCCATCGATCGGCATCGACGGGCGCTTCTACACGTCGCCATCGAAGGTCGCCACCGCCATGGGTACCAAGATGAGTCCCGAGGCGCAGTACCAGGTCGGCCTGCAGGTCATGGACTTCCTGGTGGCCAAAGCCAAAGCGGAAAAGAAATAACCATGCCGGCGCCAGCGCAATGACCCGCGTCTTCATCACCGGCGCTTCCAGCGGCATCGGGGAAGCGCTCGCGCGTCACTACGCCGCCGCAGGCGCCACGCTGGGCCTGGTGGCGCGCAGGGGCGAGGTGCTCGCGGCGCTGGCCGCCTCCCTGCCCAACCCGACCAGCCACGCGGTGTACCCGTTGGACGTGACCGACTACGACGCCCTGGACGCGGCCGCGCGCGACTTTCTGGCCCGCTTCGGCGGGGTCGACATCGTGATCGCCAATGCCGGCGTCTCGCACGGCACGCTCACCGAACACCCGGAAGACCAGCAGGTGTTCGACACCATCCTGGCCACCAATGTCAGCGCCACCGTGGCCACCTTTACCCCTTTCATCGAGACCATGAAGCAGCAGGCCACGCCGCGCCGCCTGGTAGGCATCGCCAGCGTGGCGGGCATCCGCGGACTGCCGGGCGCGGGCGCCTACAGCGCTTCCAAGGCCGCCGTGCTGTGCTACTGCGAATCGCTGCGGCTCGAACTCAAACCCTTCGGCATCCGCGTGGTGACGATCGCACCCGGCTACATCGACACCCCGATGACGGCCCACAACGCCTACCCGATGCCGTTTCTGATGCCGGCCGATCGCTTTGCCGCCAAGGCGGCCCGCAGCATTGCCGCCGGCGACAGCTACCGCGTCATTCCGTGGCAGATGGGCGTGGTCGCCAAGCTGCTGCGCGCACTGCCCAACGCGCTCTACGATTTCGCGTTTTCCAAGGCGCCGCACAAAGCCAGGAAGCAGCCGTGAACAGCGCCGACATCGCCCGTCTGTCGCATGCGGGTGTCGCCATCGAGGTGGTCGCCGAAACCGGGTCGACCAACGCCGACCTGCTGGCGCGCGCCCCCGGCCTGCAGCACAACGTGCTGCTGCTGGCGCTGGCGCAGACGGCGGGCCGCGGCCGCGCCGGGCGCAGCTGGCTTTCGGCCGAGGGCTCGCTCACGTTCTCGCTGGCGTGGCGGCTGCGCCTGCCGCTGCATGCGCTGGCGGGCCTGCCCTTGGCGGTGGGGGTGGCATTGGCCGACACCCTGGCCGCGCTCGACGTGCGGGTCCAGCTCAAGTGGCCCAACGACCTGCTCAAGGATGGCGCCAAGCTGGCCGGCGTGCTGATCGAAACCCAGGCCGCGCCCGACGGGTCGCTGTGGGCCGTGATCGGAGTCGGCATGAACCTGGCCCTGCCGGACGCGCTCGAACAGGCCATTGGCCGGCCTGCCGCCAGCGCGCCGTGGCTGGCCAGCATGGACCGCGCCGCGCTGGTGGCCGCCTTGCTCGACCGACTGGCAGCTGCCCTGCGCCAGTTCGAGCAGCATGGCTTTGCCGCCTTCAGCGGGCGCTGGAATACCCTGCACGCGTGGCAGGGGCAGAGCGTGTGCATCGTCGATGGCGACAAGGTCCTGCACGAAGGAACCGCCGCCGGCGTCGACGACAGCGGCGCCCTGCTGCTCGATACCGCGCAGGGGCGCGTGGCCATCGTGGCCGGCGACGTGTCGCTGCGGATGCGCGCATGACGGCCGCGCCGCTCCTGCTGCTGATCGATGCCGGCAACACCCGCATCAAGTGGGCGCTGGCCGAAGCGGGCGCCCGCCCCGGCGCATGGATCGCCAGCGGCGCAGTCGCCCACGCCGACCTCAATCACCTGCCGGGCGCCTGGCCGCGCAGCGGCATCGCGCGCGCGCTGGTGTCGAACGTCGCTGGCGCACGCCTGCGCGACCAGCTGCAGCTGATGATACCGACCACCGACATCACCTGGTTTGCGTCGGCCGAGCGCGTCGGCGGCATGCACAACGGCTACCGCAATCCGGCCCAGCTGGGGTGCGACCGTCTGGCCGCGGCCCTGGGCGCGCGCGCGCTGGCGCCGGGCCAGGCGCTGATCGTGGCCACCTGCGGCACCGCCACCACCATCGACGCGGTCAGCGCAGCCGGCGATTTTTTGGGCGGAATGATCTTGCCGGGCCTGGGCCTGATGGCCGCCTCGCTGGCGCGCGGCACCGCCCAGCTGCCCCAGATCGATCCGGCCCGCAGTCTGCCGGCAGGCTTTGCCGACAATACCGACGATGCCATTTTGTCGGGCTGCCTGGCGGCCCAGGCCGGGGCCATCGAAAGCGCGTTCGCCCTGCATGGCGCCGCCCTGTGCATTGTCTCCGGCGGCGCCGCCCCCTTCATCGCGCCGCAACTGGCCGTGCCGCACCGGATGGTCGATAATATCGTTCTGACCGGCCTGCAGCAGGCCGCCAACGCTTCTGACTACACGACGGGATAGCACGTGCTGAAATTCTTCTTCTGGGCCCTGCTCTGTATTAATGCCATCCTGTTTGCCTTCGGCCAGGGTGTGCTTGGCACCTACAAGCCGACCGAGCACGAACCGGAACGCATCCGCAACCAGCTCGCCACCGACAAGCTGCAGCTGCTGACGGCGGCGCAGGCGGCGCGCGTGGCGGCGCCCGAACCGGCCGCGCCCGACGCCGCGCCCGACGCGCCAGCCAAGCGCGCGCTGCTGGTCTGCGACTTCGGCAATTTCGACGCTGGCGAAGCGCGCCGTTTCGAGACGCTGGTGGCGCCCCTCAAGCTGGGCGAGCGCCAGTCGCAGGAAACGGTCACCGTGCAGGAAGTGAGCAAGCACATGGTCATGATCCCGCCGCTGGGCAGCAAGGAGGCGGCCGACAGGAAAGCGGCCCAGCTCAAGGAACAGGGTGTGTCGAATTACTTCATCATGAACGAGAGCGGCCCGACCAAATGGGCGATCTCGCTGGGCGTGTTCCGTTCCGAAGCGGCGGCGCAGACGCTATTGGCCGCGCTCAAGAAGCAGGGCGTGACAGGCGCCAAGATCGTCGCACGCACCAGCCCGACCAGCCGGGTGGTGTTCCACTTCCGCGACGTCGACCAGGAACTCAAGAGCACGCTGGACGCCGCCGGCGCCAAGTTCGAGGACCTCGAACTGCATGCCTGCAAGGCTGCCGGCTAGGCGCCAGCGTGCGCGACCTCGCACATCAGCGCCAGCTGATTGCCGTCCGGGTCATTGAACTGAGCCAGCCACAGCGCTGACCGGGCCGTTTCGTGGACCTTGTGCGGCGCCTGTGTAAACAGCACGCCCTTGCCCGCCAACGCCGCATGCACGGCGCCGATATCGGCCACGCTGAAATAGACCGCCGAGCCGCGCTGCGCGGCCTGCCCCGGCGGCAGCACCCCGATCAGCAGGCGCACCGTCCCGCACTGGAAGAACGCCATCTGGGGCGGCGCCGCGAACAGGAACGGCAACCCCAGCACATCGCGGTAAAAGGCGATACCGCGTTCGACATCGGACACCGGCAGCATCAGCTGGCCGACCGTTGCTTGCGACAGGTTCATGTGCACCTCCGTCTGGTTCAACGCTTGATCACGATAGGACGCAGGCTGAGCGCGGCCGGCACGCGGCGCGCCGCTTCCTGCGCTTCGGCGCGGCTGGCGAACGGGCCGCTGACCACCTTGTGCAGGCCGCCCGCGCGCACCACATCAAGCGTGCTGCCGAGCCAGTCCTGGCCCTTGACGCTGTCGCGTACCTCGCCGGCGCGCTCGGCGCGGCCAAATGCGCCCAGCTGCACGTAGAAGCCGCCCGCCGGCGCCGCCGGCAGCGCCGTGTCGTCGCCGTCCGGGGCCGCCTTGTCGGACTTGATTTCGGCACGGTTCTCCAGCAGCAGGGCCGTGACCTCGTCCGGCCCCTGCAGCGACGCCGGGCGCGGTTCACCGTCGCCGGCGATGCGCCTGGCCGCGCTGGCCCCCAGCGCGGGCGCGCCGGGCAAAACGCGCTCGAGTGTGACCATCTGGCTGCCCTTGCCCAGCAAGCCCAGTTTCAGCGCGGCCGTGTACGACACGTCGACGATGCGCGAGGAATGGAAAGGACCGCGGTCATTGATCCGCACCACCACCTGCTTGCCGTTGTCCACATTGGTGATGCGCGCATACGAGGGAATCGGCAGGGTGGGATGGGCCGCCGTCATCTTGTACATGTCGTAGATTTCTCCCGACGAGGTGCGCTGGCCGTGGAATTTTTTGCCATACCAGCTGGAGATCCCCTTTTGCGTGAACGGCTTTTCGTCCAGCATCGGGGTATAGGTCTTTCCGAACACCGCGTAGGGGCGGTTGGCGTAGCGCGAATACGGTTCGGACTTGACCTCGGCGTCGGGGGTCAGCTCCAGCTTGGCCGGCGGCGTCGCGCCCGGGCCATCGTCCTGGTAGTAGCCGCCGCGACCGGAGCCGGCCGCGGGCAGTTCGGGCACGATGGCGGGCGCGATGGGACGGCGTTCGCCATGGGCGCGCGGACCAGGATGGTCGGGCAGCTCGCCCGGATGGCGGCTCTCGGTGCTGGCGCAACCGGCCAGGATAATGATGGCGATGAACGCTGGGAGTAATCTCGACACGGTCATCGCGCCTCCTCGATCAGGTTTGTATGAGTTTTCGGTGTCGCTGAATACTCATCAGTATACCCAGTCCCAGACCCAAAGTCATGAAAGCGGTTCCGCCATAGCTCATGAACGGCAACGGCACCCCCACCACCGGCAGGATCCCGCTGACCATGCCCATGTTGACGAAGGCATAGGTAAAGAAGATCATCGTGATCGCCCCGGCCAGCAGGCGGCTGAACAGATTGGGCGCATTGGCCGCGATGTACAGGCCGCGGCCGATCAGCATCAGGTAGATCAGCATCAGCCCCAGGATGCCGATCAGGCCGAATTCCTCCGAATAGACGGAAAAAATGAAGTCGGTGGTGTGCTCGGGGATGAATTCCAGGTGCGACTGCGAGCCCTTCAGGTAACCCTTGCCCGAGAAGCCGCCCGAGCCGATGGCGATGATCGACTGGATGATGTGGAAGCCCTTGCCCAGCGGGTCCTTGTTCGGATCGATCAGGGTCATGATGCGTTCGCGCTGGTAGTCGTGCATCAGCGACCAGGCGATCGGCAGGCTGGCGGCGCCGCCCACGAACAGCCCCGCCAGCGCCTTCCATGACAGTCCCGCCAAAAAGATCACGTAAAAGCCCGACGCCAGCACCAGCAGCGACGTGCCCAGATCGGGCTGCAGCTGGATCAGGCCGACCGGCACCACCAGCAGCGCCGCCGCCACCAGGAAGGAATGCCAGCGCACCAGGCCCGCCTTCTGGTGGAAGTACCAGGCCAGCATCAGCGGCATGGCGATCTTCATGATTTCGGAAGGCTGGATGTCGAAGCCGATGTGCAGCCAGCGGCGCGCGCCCTTCTTGACCGTCCCGAACAGGAACACGGCAATGAGCAGGGTCACGCCCACCGTATATATCGGCACCGCCAGGCGCATCAGGGTCTGGGGCGGCACCAGGGCGGCGGCCCACATGACCAGGAAGGCGATCACGGCATTGCGCACCTGGCCCTCTATCCGGCCGGGAAACTCGACGCCGGCCGAGGACATGCACACCATCGAGACGGCCAGCAGCAGGAACAGGATCATCGCCAGCGGACCGTCGAACACGGTGAAGTAGGGTTTCATGCGCCGCCACAGCGAGCGCCGTTCATTGATACGCATGCTCAGTCCTTTGGCGCGGGCGCTTCGCCGCCCGGTTTGAATGGCGGCTCGTCGGCGCTGTCGGTCTTGACCTCTTCGAGCGGCACCAGCACCGAGTCTTCCTTCGGCACCGGGGTGGTGTTCTTGCCGGCCGGGCGCTTGCCCAGCAGGTAGTAGTCGAGCGCCTTGCGCGCGATGGGCGCGGCGACGGCAGCGCCGAAACCGGCGTTTTCCACCACCAGCGCCAGCGCGATGCGCGGCTTGTCGGCCGGCGCGAACGTGATGTAGAGCGAATTGTCGCGCAGGCGCTCGGCCATGTTCTTGGCATTGTATTTTTCGCCGCGCTTCAAGCCCACCGCCTGCGAGGTGCCGGTCTTGCCCGCCGAGACGTAGCCGGCATTGGCGAACGCCAGGCGCCCCGTGCCCAGTTCGGACACGCCGATCATGGCGCGCTTGACGACGTCGATGTTTTCCTGCTTGAGCGGGATGCGCATGCTCTCGTGCGGCACCGTCAGGGTGCGCTGGCGGGTGGCGGCGTCTTCGATGATCTTGACCAGGTGCGGCTTCATGACCACGCCGTTGTTGGCCAGGTTGGCCACCGCGTGCGCCAGCTGCAGCACCGTGTAGCTGTTGAAGCCCTGGCCGATGCCGATGTTGACGGTGTCGCCGCCCTGCCAGGCCTGGGCCAGCTTGTTGCGGGCAAAGCGCTGGCGCTTCCATTCCTTCGACGGCAGCACCCCGGTCTTTTCGTTTTCCAGGTCGATCCCGGTTTTCTGGCCGAAGCCGAACGGCTGCATGAAGTCGTGGATCGCGTCGATCCCCATGTCGTTGGCCAGCTGGTAGTAATAGGTGTTGCACGAGTAGACCAGCGACTCGAACATGGAAATCGTGCCATTGCCGCCATGCCGATCATCCATCCACTTGTAACCGCCCAGCGAGAAGAAGCCGGGGTCGTGAATGGTCTGGCCGGGCGTGCGCTTGCCCAGCTCGAGGGCGGCCAGCGCCATGAACGGCTTGAAGGTCGAGCCGGGTGGGTAGGTGCCCTGCAGCGGACGGTTCATCAGGGGCCGGTCGAGCGAATTGTTCAGGTCCGCCCAGCTCTGGCTGTCGATGCCGTCGACGAACAGGTTGGGATCGTAGCCGGGGCGCGACACATAGGCCAGGATGTCGCCCGTGGCCGGATCGATCGCCACCAGGCCGCCGCGGTATTCGCCAAAGGCGTCTTCGACGATCTTCTGCAGCTCGATGTCGATCGACAGGATCAGATTGCTGCCCGGGGTGGCCTCGGTGCGCGACATGGTCGACACGGCGCGCCCGCCGGCGGTCTTGATCACCTTTTCGTAGCCGGTCTGGCCATGCAGGTAGCGCTCGTAGCTCTTTTCCAGGCCTTCCTTGCCGATATGGTCGGTGCCGCTGTAGTTGGTCGCGTCGGGGCCGTCTTCCAGCTCGCTCGCTTCCTTCTGGTTGATGCGGCCGATATAGCCGATCACGTGGCCGGCGCTCTCGCCCAGCGGATACTGGCGGAACAGGCGCGCCTGCACGTCGACCCCGGGAAAACGGAAGCGCTGGGCCGTGAAACGGGCCACCTCGTCGTCGGTCAGGCGCGTGCGCAGGGGCACGCTCTCGAAATTTTTCGACTCGGCCAGCAGCGTTTTGAAGCGCTTGCGGTCCTTGGGGCCGATCTCGACCAGGGTAGCCAGTTCATCGATCACCGAATCGAGCGTGGCGCGCAGCTTCGATGGCGTGATTTCGAGCGTGTAGGCCGAGTAGTTGCGGGCCAGGACCACACCGTTGCGGTCGACGATCAGTCCGCGGTTGGGCACGATCGGCACGATCGCAATGCGGTTGCCCTCGGCCAGCGCCGCGTAGTCATTGTGCTTGATGACCTGCAGCCAGACCACGCGCGCCACCAGCAGGCCGAAACACAGGAACACCAGCGCGAACAAAGCGCCGACGCGCAGGCGGAAGAGATGGATCTCCCGGTCGTTGTTCTTAAATTCGGTCATGGGGCAGGGCCGGAATCAGATCGGGCGGGTATGGTCGCGGTCGACCGCGCGGCGCTGGGGCGCCAGCAGCAGCCAGGTAATGAACGGCCACAGGGCGATGGCGATCACGCTCTCGATGAAATGCAGCCAGCCGGGGAATTTGCCGGAGACGACCAGGCGCACCAGCACCTGCACCGCCTGCGTCATGAGCAGCAGCGGGAACACGTGCACGGCCTGGGTCAGGATCGGGAACCACAGCACGCGGCGATGGATCATGATCGCAAAATACGACAGCAGCGTGTAGGCCAGCGCATTTTCGCCCAGCAGGGTGGCGTCGTGCACGTCCATCAGCAAGCCCATGAAAAAGGCGATGCCGATGCCGACCTTGCGCGGCTGATGAATACCCCAGAACACCAGCACCAGCGCGACGAAGTCGGGCGCGCCGATGAAGTGCCCCCAGGGCAGCAGATTGAGAAGGAAAGCGCCGGCCAGGCTGATCGCAATGAACAGCGGGCTGACCGGCAGCAAAATGTAGTGCGGGCGGTTCATCGCGGCTCTTCCCTGGTGGCCGCGGCCGGCGCGGCGGCGTTGTTGGCGGCGGGCGCGGCGGCCTGCGCCGCAGCGTTGGCAGCGGCAGGCGCCGCGCCTTCCTTGATCGGTGCCATCTTGGGCAACTGGCTTTTCTTGAGCGGCTTGTCCGGTTCGGCCGGGGGGCGCGCCGGCAGGTCGGGAGCGGCCATCAGCATGAGCAGCTGGCGGTGGCGGTCGATGCCGGCCAGCGGCTGGCACACGACGCCGCCGAACGGACCGCTGGCGCTGTTCTCGACCCGGATCACCTTGGCCACGGCCAGGCCGGCGGGATAGACCCCGTCCAGGCCGGACGTGATCAGGACGTCGCCCACCTGGATGTCGGCGTTCGGCGCGACAAAGCGCAGGTCGAGCAGGCCCGACTGGCCGCGCCCGTAGGCGACGCTGCGCAAGCCGTTGCGCAGCACCTGGACCGGAATGGCTTGCTCCTTGTCGGTCAGGAGCGTGACTTCTGAGGTGAACGGGAACACCCGCGTGACCTGCCCCACCACGCCCGCATTGTCGATCACGGGCAAACCGAGCTTGACGCCCTCGCGCAGGCCGCGGTCGAGCACGATCTTGCGGCTGGACGAATCGCGCGCGTCGTACAGGATTTCGCTGAGCATGGTCGGCACCGGCACCGCGGCGCGCGCGCCCAGCAGTTTGCGCAGCTGGACGTTTTCGGCCGTCTGCATGCGCGCCTGCTGCAAGGCCTGGGCTGACGCCACCTGGGCCACCTGCAGCTCATGGACTTCATGCTGCAGCGCCGAGATCGAGGAAAAGTAGTTGCTCATGCTGCCCAGCGCGTCGCGCGGCATCAGGGCGGCCATTTGCAGTGGATAGAGCACGGTAGCGGTCACCTGGCGCACCGTCGACAGCGTGTGGTAGCGCGAATCGACCAGCAGCAGCAGGATCGAAATGCATGCGAAAACAGTCACCTTCACCCGGGCGGGTGCACCTTGCTTGAAAAGTGGCGGCGGACTGTATTCCATGACTTCCAATAATGATGGCGCTTACGCGCCATGGTCACCGCGCGGCTGCGAAGGCCGCGCCGGCACTGCGCGGGTGCGCTTACTCGTAGGAGAAGATCGAACCGAGCTTGTCCATGCGTTCGAGCGCCATGCCCGAACCGCGCACCACGCAGGTGAGCGGATCTTCGGCCACCAGCACCGGCAGCCCGGTTTCCTCCATCAGCAGGCGATCGAGGTCGCGCAGCAGCGCGCCGCCGCCGGTGAGCATCATGCCCTTCTCGGCGATGTCGGCGCCCAGTTCCGGCGGGGTCTGTTCCAGCGCGTTCTTGACGGCCGAGACGATGTTGTTGAGCGGGTCGGTCAGCGCTTCGAGGATTTCGTTGGACGAAATGGTAAACGAGCGCGGAATGCCTTCGGACAGGTTGCGACCCTTGACTTCCATTTCCTTGACTTCGGAACCAGGGAAGGCCGAACCGATGGCCTTCTTGATCGCCTCGGCGGTCTGCTCGCCGATCAGCATGCCGTAGTTGCGGCGGATGTAGTTGACGATGGCTTCATCGAACTTGTCGCCGCCCACGCGCACCGAACCCTTGTAGACCATGCCGCCCAGCGAAATGATGCCCACTTCGGTGGTGCCGCCGCCGATGTCGACCACCATCGAGCCGGTGGCGTCCGACACCGGCAGGCCGGCGCCGATGGCAGCGGCCATCGGCTCTTCGATCAGGTACACCTGCGAGGCGCCGGCGCCAAGCGCCGATTCGCGGATCGCGCGGCGCTCGACCTGGGTCGAACCGCAAGGCACGCAGATGATGATGCGGGGGGAAGGACGGAAGAATTTGGAGTCGTGCACCATGCGGATGAACTGCTTGAGCATCTGCTCGGTGACGGTGAAGTCGGCGATCACGCCATCTTTCATCGGGCGGATCGCCTCGATATTGCCCGGCACCTTGCCCAGCATCTGTTTGGCTTCCTTGCCGACTGCCTGGATCGTCTTCTTGCCATTCGGGCCGCCTTCCTGGCGGATCGCCACCACGGAAGGCTCGTCGAGCACGATACCCAGGCCGCGGACGTAAATCAGGGTGTTTGCCGTGCCCAGATCGATTGCCAGATCATTCGAAAAATAGCTGCGTAAAAAACCAAACATGAGTGTCCTGATGCGCAAGCGCTGCGCGTGATCGATAAGTTAAAAAATACAAAAAATAGTCACCGCCGCGCGCATGACTTCCCCGCACCGGCACGGTTTTCCGGATGCTGCGGCAGCCCGACTTCGGCCCCGACATCGCATTAGCCCGCCATTCTACCTTATAATTTGTCAGTTAAATGCTGAAAAACCGGTGAATTGCGCACCTATCTCGACGGTGAGATCGGTGTCATTAACAAGCTTTTATCGGATGTAGCGCACTGTTATATAAATTTCATTATTCAATCCAACCCTTTTTCAGCGCGGCCCGCGCCGCACATTCTGCCATGTCCCTCACACTTTCAGACGTAAAACGCATTGCCAATCTGGCCCAGCTCGACATGGACGAGGCCCATGCCGAGACCGCACTGAAGGAACTTAACGGTATTTTCGCTTTGGCCGAACAAATGCAAGCTGTCGACACCAGCGGCGTGGCGCCCCTGGCGCAGCCCCTGGCTGCCGTGCTGGGCGAGCTGCCGCTGCGCCTGCGCGAGGACGAGGTCACCGAAGAGAACCGGCGCGACGCCTACCAGGCGAGCGCCCCCAAGACCCAGGATGGCCTGTACCTGGTCCCCCAGGTTATCGAGTAATCACGTATTTACAGATCGACGCCCATGCACAAGCACACCCTCAAGCAGCTGTCCGCGCTGCTGCAGTCCAAACAGATCTCGAGCACCGAACTGGCCACCCATTACCTCGCGCGCGCCAAGGCGAGCGACCTGAACGCCTTCCTGCACGTCGATGAAGCGCTGACGCTGGCCCAGGCCGCGCAGGCCGACCGGCGCATCGCCGAAGGCGCGGCCGGCCCCCTGACGGGCATTCCCATCGCGCACAAGGACATTTTCGTCACGCGCGACTGGCGCTCGACCGCCGGCTCGCGCATGCTGGGCAATTACACCAGCCCGTTCGACGCCACCGTCGTGACCCAATTCGGCCAGGCCGGCATGGTCACCCTGGGCAAACTCAATTGCGACGAATTCGCCATGGGGTCCTCGAACGAGAACTCGGCCTTCGGCGCCGTCAAGAACCCGTGGGACCGTCTGGCCGTGCCGGGCGGCTCCTCGGGCGGCTCGGCCGCCGCCATTGCCGCGCGCGTGGCGCCGGCCGCCACCGGCACCGACACGGGCGGCTCGATCCGCCAGCCGGCCGCCTTCTGCGGCATCACCGGCATCAAGCCCACCTACGGACGCGTGTCGCGCTTCGGCATGATCGCGTTTGCCTCCTCGCTCGACCAGGGCGGACCGATGGCGCAAACAGCCGAAGACTGCGCCATGCTGCTTGGCGCAATGACCGGCTTCGACGAACGCGATTCGACCAGCCTGACGGCCGAACAGGGCAATGTGCGCGAAGACTACACGCGCGAGCTGGCCACGCCGCTCAAGGGCTTGCGTATCGGCCTGCCCAAGGAATACTTCGGCGAGGGCCTGGCGGCGGACGTCGAACAGGCCGTGCGCGCCGCGCTTGACGAATTCGTCAAGCTGGGCGCCACCCTGGTCGACATTTCGCTGCCGCGCACCGCGCTGTCGATCCCGGCCTACTACATCATCGCTCCGGCCGAAGCCTCGTCGAACCTGTCGCGCTTTGACGGCGTGCGCTACGGCCATCGCGCCGAGACGTACACCAATTTGAACGACATGTACAAGAAGAGCCGGGCCGAAGGCTTCGGTCCGGAAGTGCAGCGCCGCATCATGGTCGGCACCTATGTGCTGTGCCACGGCTATTACGACGCCTACTACGTGCAGGCGCAAAAGATCCGGCGCCTGATCGCCGACGACTTCAAGGCCGCGCTGGGCAGCAGCTGCGACGTGATCATGGGGCCGGTTGCCCCGACGGTGGCCTGGGACCTGGGCGCCAAGTCGAACGACCCGGTGGCCAACTACCTGGCCGACATCTTCACGCTCTCGACCAGCCTGGCCGGTTTGCCGGGCATGTCGGTGCCGTGCGGGTTCGGCCAGGGCGACAAGAACGGCAAGCGTCCGGTGGGGCTGCAAATCATCGGCAACTACTTCAGCGAAGCGAAGCTGCTGGGCATCGCCCATCAGTACCAGCAAGTGACCGACTGGCATACCCGCGCGCCAAGCGACATCTAAGAAAAGAGAGATTCATATGCAATGGGAAGTCGTCATCGGTATTGAGAACCACGTTCAGCTCACGACCAACTCCAAGATCTTCAGCGGCAGTTCGATCAAGTTCGGCGCCGAGCCGAACACGCAGGCCAGCCCGGTCGATCTGGCGCTGCCGGGCGTGCTGCCCGTGATGAACAAGGGCGCGGTCGAGCGCGCGATCCGTTTCGGCCTGGCGGTCGGGGCCAAGATCGCGCCGCAGTCGATCTTCGCGCGCAAGAACTACTTCTATCCCGATCTGCCGAAGGGCTACCAGATCAGCCAGTTCGAAGACCCGGTGGTCATCGGCGGCCAAGTCACGTTCGGCTTCGAGAAGGACGGCAAGCACGAGACCCGCACCGTCAACCTGACGCGCGCCCACCTCGAAGAAGACGCCGGCAAATCGCTGCACGAGGATTATTCGGGCATGACCGGGATCGACTTGAACCGGGCCGGCACGCCGCTGCTGGAAATCGTCTCCGAACCGGAAATGCGCAGCGCCGCCGAAGCGGTCGCCTACTGCAAGGCGCTGCATGGCCTGGTGGTGTGGCTGGGCGTTTGCGACGGCAATATGCAGGAAGGCTCGTTCCGCTGCGATATCAACGTCTCCGTGCGTCCGGTCGGTCAGAAGGAATTCGGCACGCGCTGCGAGATCAAGAACCTGAACTCGTTCCGCTTCATTGAAGAAGCGATCGCCGTCGAGGTGCGGCGCCAGATCGAACTGATCGAAGATGGCGGCAAGGTCGTGCAAGCGACGCGCCTGTACGACCCGGACCGCAAGGAAACGCGCGCCATGCGCAGCAAGGAAGATGCGCAGGATTACCGCTACTTCCCCGACCCAGACCTGCCGCCGCTGATGATCGGCCCGGACTGGATCGCGCGCGTGAAGGCCGAGATGCCGGAACTGCCGGCGGCGATGCGCACGCGCTTCGTGAGCGACTACGCGCTGCCGGAGTACGACAGCCTGGTGCTGACCGCGTCCAAGCAAATGGCGAACTACTTCGAAGCCGTGGTCGCCAAGGCCGGCAAAGAGAACGCCAAGGCAGCGGCCAACTGGCTGATGGGCGACGTCGCCTCGACGCTGAACCGCGAAGGCGTGGACATTGCCGATTCGCCCGTGGAAGCGTCGCAGCTGGCCCTGCTGCTCAAGCGGATCGCCGACGGCACGATTTCGAACAAGATCGCCAAGGAAGTCTTCGCGGCGATGTGGGACGCCAAATCGAACGACGAAGCGATTGCCGACGCGATCATCGACCAGAAAGGCTTGCGTCAGATTTCGGACAGCGGCGCGCTGGAAAAGATCGTCGACGACGTGCTGGCCGCCAACGAAAAATCCGTTGAACAATACCGCGCCGGCAAAGAAGCGGCCATCAACGCGTTGATCGGTCAAGCGATGAAAGCATCGAAAGGCAAAGCCAACCCCGCCCAGCTGACCGAGCTCCTCAAGAAAAAGCTCGCCAGCTAACCCACCGCACCGCCACGCAATCCCACCGGGGTCAGACCTCCAAACTGGAACATTCCAGCTTGGAGGTCTGACCCCGTTTTTATGCGCCCCGCCCTCGCCAACACCGAACAAAAACGGGGTCAGACCTCAATTCTGGAATATTCCACAACGCGCGGGACGCCGACCGGTCGCGCGCGCAACAACGGCGCCGGCATTATTCCAGTTTTGAGGTCTGACCCCGATTTTGATCGCCCGGCGCGCGTTGGCGCCGAATAAAAACGGGGTCAGACCTCCAATTTGGAATGTTCCAAAATGGAGGTCTGACCCCGGTGGTGGGGTTAGATGCCGTAGCGGGTGCGGTAGGCGGCGACGGCGTCTTTGTAGTGGGCGAGCTGGGGGTCGGCGCCGGCGCTGTTGAGGTAGCTAAACAGGTCGTCGAGGTTGCCGATCGAGATGACGGGGATGTTGAATTCTTTGCTGACTTCTTGTACGGCGGAATTGGCCGACAGGGCCCCATCCTTGCCGGAACGCTCCATCCGGTCGAGCGCGATCAGTACGGCGCAGGGCTCGGCTCCGGCGGCGCGGATCATGTCCACCGATTCACGCACCGAGGTGCCCGCCGAAATCACGTCGTCGATGATCACGACTTTGCCCGCCAGCTTGGCGCCGACAATGGTGCCACCTTCGCCGTGGTCCTTGGCTTCCTTGCGGTTGAAGGCGAACGCCGTGTTGCGCCCCTTGCCGGCCAGCGCGACCGCGGTGGCCGAGGCCAGGGTGATGCCCTTGTAGGCCGGCCCGAACAGCATGTCGAATGCGACGCCCGAGTCGAGCAGTGTCTGGGCGTAGAACTCGGCCAGCCGGGCCAGCGTGGCGCCTTCGTGGAACAGGCCCGCGTTGAAGAAATACGGCGACTCGCGCCCCGCCTTGGTGGTGAATTGGCCAAAGCGCAACACCCCCGTGGATACCGAAAACGCGATAAACTGTTGGCGCAAATCACTCACATTGTTTCCCCGAATATTGAAAAGTGGCGCTATTTTACGCCACCCTGTCCCCTCTCGACCCATGCCAAAAATTATTTCAGCCAACCTCAACGGGATCCGTTCCGCCCACAAGAAGGGCTTCTTCACGTGGATGCAGCGCCAGACCGCCGATTTCATCTGCGTGCAGGAATTGAAGGCCCAGCTGCCCGACATGACCGAGGAATTCCTCACGCCCGAGGGCTATCACGGCCATTTCCACTACGCCGAGAAAAAAGGCTATTCCGGCACGGGCATCTATAGCCGCACCAAGCCCGATGCGGTGCGCACCGGTTTCGGCAGTCCGGAGTTCGATGCCGAGGGCCGCTATGTGCGCTGCGATTTCGGCGACCTGACCATCATCTCGGTGTACTGCCCGTCCGGCTCCTCTTCGCCCGAACGCCAGGAAGCGAAGTTCCGCTTCATGGCGCTGTTCCTGCCCCATCTGCTGGAGCTGCGCGCGGAGGGTCGCGAGGTGGTGATCTGCGGCGACTGGAATATCGCCCACAACGAGATCGATCTGAAGAACTGGAAGGGCAACAAGAAAAATTCGGGCTTCCTGCCCGAGGAGCGCGCCTGGCTGACCCAGATTTTCGATGAAGTCGGCTTTGTCGATGTCCACCGTACCATCGACAAGAGCGCCGAGCAGTACACCTGGTGGAGCAACCGCGGCCAGGCCTGGGCCAACAATGTGGGATGGCGCATCGACTATCACGTGGCCACTCCCGGCATCGCGGCCCAGGCCAAGGCGGTCTCGATCTACAAGGACGAGCGCTTTTCCGACCACGCTCCGCTGATCATCGACTACGCACGCTAGACGTCCAGCCTGCGCGCGCTGGCGAAACGGCGCTTCTCGCCGGTGACAGGGTCGTCGAAGGCGATGGCGCGCGCCAGCAGCTTGAGCGGATGGTCGAAATCGTCCGCCCCTTCGGGCTGCGCGTCGGGATAGAAGCGGTCGTTGAGGATCGGCGCGCCGATCGACATCATGTGCACACGCAGCTGGTGCTTGCGCCCCGTGAGCGGGTGCAGGCGGTACAGCGTGTGCGCGCCCTGCGATCCGATCACTTCGATCCGGGTCTCGGAATTGGATTCTCCGGGCGCCTCCTCCATGCGGAAAAACGGCGTGCCTTCGACCATGCGGCTGCGGTGCGTGAGGGGAAAGGCCAGCTGCGGCAGCGGCGCGGCCAGCGCTTCATATACTTTCTCGACCCGGCGTTCCTGGAACAGCGACTGGTAGGCGCCGCGGCTGTCGGCGCGCAGCGAGAACAGCACGATGCCCGCGGTCTCCCGGTCAAGCCGGTGGATCGGGGTCAGCTCGGCGATGCCCAGCTGGTTCTTGAGCCGCACCAGCAGCGACTCGTGCAAAAAGCGCCCGCCAGGGGTGGTCGGCAGGAAGTGCGGCTTGTCGGCCACCAGCAAGTGCGCGTCCTGGTACAGGATCTGCTCCTGGAATGGAATGCGCGGCTCGTCCGGAATCTCGCGGTAGTACCAGATGCGGGTGCCGCGCTGCAGTTCGCTGTCGGGCGCCAGCACGGCGCCGCTGCCATCGAGTACTTCGCGCCTGGCCATGCGGTCGCGCCAGACGGCTTCGCCAACGTCGGGAAAGCGCGCCACCAGGTAGGGCAGCGCCGCTCCGGCGGCGGCGTCGTCCAGCCACATGTAGCTGGGGGCGACGCCGTCGCGTACCGGCAGCGGTATGCGCGCGTTGACGTCGGCCTGTCTGCCCATTCAGTTGAGCGCCGCGCTGCGGTACGGCGGCAGATTCTGCGGGGTGGTGCCCCTGGCGCGCGCGTACAGCGGCAGCAGCACGTTCATGTGCGCGTTCATGCGGGAAATGCGGTCGGCCCCGCCCGGGTGGGTCGACATGAACTGGGGCGGCGCGCTCTTGTTCAGCCTCGCCATCTTTTCCCACACGGCGATGCCGGCGCGCGGATCGAAGCCGGCGCGCGCGGCAATGTCGAGGCCGATCAGGTCGGCCTCGCGTTCGTCATCGCGCGAGAACTTGAGGGAGGTGAACTGGGCCCCGTACTGCGCGACCGTGTCGGTCACGCCCGGGTCGAGCCCGAAGATCGAGGCCAGCAAGGCGCCCCCCAGACGAAAGCCGACGTTGGTGCCGGCCGACTTGACCATCTGCGCGCGCGAGTGTTCGCGCAGCGCGTGCGCCACCTCGTGCCCCATGACGGCGGCCGCTTCATCGTCGCTCAGCTTGAGCTGGGTGAGGATGCCGCTGAAAAAGCCGATGCGCCCGCCAGGCATGCAGAAGGCGTTCACTTCCGGCGAAGCGATCAGGTTCACCTGCCAGTCCCACTTGGCCGCGGCGGCATTCCAGCGCGCGGTGTGCGGGATCAGGCGTTTGGCGATGGCGCGCAGACGCGCCACTTGCGGGTCGCTGGCCGGCACCAGGGCGCCCTTCTGGCTGGCCTGCTGCATCAGGGCCAGGTACTGCTGCTTGGACTGCGCTTCGAGCTGCTCTTCGGAGACCAGCACGCGCGCGCGCGACATGGGCCGCACGGCAATGCCGTCCTGCACGGTGGTCTGGCTCTGGACCGGCTGCTGGGCCGGCGTGGCGCCCGCGCAGGCGGCCAGCGCCAGCGCGAGCATGAATTTGTTCAACGTCGTCATGATGTGGTTCCCATGCTGTGATTTCGATAACACCATCATCGCATCATGCGCCTGCGGACAGCACACGATAACGTCAACTCCCCGCGCGCGCCTTCTTGCGCAGCCTGAATACCGCCAGGCTGCCGCGCAGGTTGGGCAGGAAGGAAACCGGTTGGCCATCGGCCAGGGCGACGCGCTCGAGCACTTCGAGGCCGCATTCGACGGCCAGTTCCTCGAAATCGTAGATGGTGGCGCAGCGCACGTTGGGCGTGTCGTACCACTGGTAGGGCAGCGATTTGGAAACCGGCATGCGGCCGCGCGCCAGCGCCACCCGGTGCGGCCAGTAGGCAAAATTGGGGAAGGAGACGATCGCTTCGCTGCCCACCCGTACGATATCGCGCAGCAGCGCTTCGACGTGCTGCATCATCTGCAGCGACGACAGGCACAGCACCGTGTCGAAGGCATTGTCGCTGAAGATCGACAGCCCCTTCTCCATGTCCTGCTGGATGACGTTGATGCCGCGCTGGGCGCTGGCCAGCAGCGATGCGTCGTCGATTTCGATGCCGTAGCCGGTGCAGCGCTTGTCGTCCTGCAGATAGCGCAGCATGGCGCCGTCGCCGCAGCCGACGTCGAGCACGTGCGCGCCAACGGGCACCCAGTGGGCGATGAAGGCCAGGTCGGGCCGCACGGAGGACAGGTCCTTGAAGTTCATGCCTGGCCTTTCAGGTCGTTCCAGATACGTTCGTAATAGGCGCGCACCATGTTCATGTAGCGCGCGTCTTCCAGCAGGAAGGCGTCGTGGCCGTGCGGTGCGTCGATTTCGGCATAGGTGACGCGGCGCCGGTTCGATACCAGCGCCTGCACGATCTCGCGCGAGCGTTCCGGCGAAAAGCGCCAGTCGGTGGTGAACGAGGCGACGAAAAAGTCGGCCTGGGTATTGGCCAGGGCGCGCGTCAGGTCGCCGTCGAAGGCGCGCGCCGGATCGAAGTAGTCGAGCGCCTTGGTGATCAGCAGGTAGGTGTTGGCGTCGAAGTATTCGGAGAACTTGTCGCCCTGGTAGCGCAGGTAGGATTCGATCTCGAAGTCGATCCCGAAATCGAATTTGTACTCGTTGCTCTCGGCGGCATTGCGCAACTTGCGGCCGAACTTTTCGGCCATGTCGTCATTCGACAGATACGTGATGTGGCCGACCATGCGCGCCACGCGCAGACCGTTTTTCGGCACCACGCCATGCTCGTAGAAGTCGCCGCCGTGGTACTCGGGATCGGACAGGATGGCCTGGCGCGCAACGTCGTTGAAAGCGATGTTTTGGGCCGACAGCTTGGGGGTCGAGGCGATCACCACGCAGTGGCGCAGCCGCGCCGGGAACATCATGCTCCAGGCCAGCGCCTGCATGCCGCCCAGCGAGCCGCCCATCACGGCGGCAAATTGGGCGATACCGAGGCTGTCGGCCAGGCGCGCCTGGGCGGCGACCCAGTCTTCCACCGTCACCACGGGGAAGGCCGCGCCATAGGGCTTGCCGGTGGCCGGATTGGCGTGCATCGGTCCGGTCGAACCGAAGCAGGAACCAAGATTGTTGACGCCGATGACGAAGAAGCGATCGGTGTCGAGCGGCTTGCCGGGACCGACCATGTTGTCCCACCAGCCGGTGCTCTTGGGCTGGTCGGCGTACACGCCGGCCACGTGGTGCGAGGCGTTGAGCGCATGGCACACCAGCACGGCATTCGACTTGTCGGCATTGAGCGTGCCGTAGGTTTCATACATGAGCGTGTAGTCGGCGATCGTGCCGCCGCCTTGCAGCCGCAGCGGTTCGGCAAAACGCATCGTTTGCGGTGAGACTAGTCCAATGGATGGCATGTGATTCTGTAAAAAAGGGTCGGCGTCCGGATTAAATCAGTTGCAGCTGTTCGACTGCGTCGGCAATGGCGTCGGGCTCCATGGCCCGCATGATCTTGCGCGTATGCGGCGTGATGGTGCCCAGGTCGCAGTTGAGAATCTCCTGCTTGACCGACAGCAGCTGCGCCGGATGCATGGAAAATTCGCGCAAGCCCATGCCGAGCAACAGGCGCGTGAGCTTGGTGTCGCCCGCCATCTCGCCGCACACGGCGACGTCGATCCCGGCCTTTTTGCCGGCCGCGATGGTCATGGCGATCAGCTGCAGTATGGCCGGATGCAGGGGGTTGTACAGGTGCGCCACCTCGTAGTCGACACGGTCGATCGCCAGGGTGTACTGAATCAGGTCATTGGTGCCGATCGACAGGAAGTCCATGCGCTTGACGAACATCGGCAGCGCCAGCGCGGCGGCCGGAATCTCGATCATGGCGCCTACTTCAACCGCGGTGTCGTACTTCTGCCCCGCCTCGCGCAGCTGGGCCTTGGCCTGTTCGATCATGGCCAGCGACTGGTCGATCTCGAAGGCGTGCGCCAGCATGGGAATGAGGATGCGCACCTTGCCGAAGGCGGAAGCGCGCAAAATCGCGCGCAGCTGGGTCAGGAACAGCTGGGGCTCGGCCAGGCAATAGCGGATCGCGCGCAGGCCCAGGGCCGGATTGAGCGCGGTGTGTTCGGTCTGGTCGAGCGGCTTGTCGGCGCCGATGTCGAGCGTGCGGATGGTGACCGGGCGCCCCTTCATGGCCGATACGGCGCGCTTGTATTGCTCGAACTGTTCGTCTTCGCTGGGGATGCTGTGCATGTGGCCGGAGCGGCCCATGAACAAAAATTCGGAGCGGAACAAGCCCACCCCTTCGGCGCCCGAATCGAGCGCGCCGGGGCAGTCGTCGGGCAGCTCGATGTTGGCCAGCAGGGTAATGGAAGTGCCGTCGCGCGTGACCGCCGGGGTCTTCTTGAGCTTGAGGAGCTTCTTGCGCGCCTTGAGCATCGCGACCTGGCGCGCGCGGTACTGTTCCAGCACCAGCGGGCTGGGGTTGGCGATGACGACCCCGGCGTCGCCGTCGATGATGACCCAGTCGTCCTGCTCGATCAGCGACGAGGCCTGCGACATGCCGACCGCCGCCGGGATATCCAGACTGCGCGCGACGATGGCGGTGTGCGAGTTCTGCCCACCCACGTCGGTGACAAAGCCGATGAAGGAGCGGTCGCGGAACTGCAGCATGTCGGCCGGCGAAATGTCATGCGCGACGACGATCATCTGGGGCTGGAATTCGTCGCTCGAGGCGCGCGGCGCAGGCGCCAGCTGGGCGCTGCCCATCAGGACCTTGAGCACCCGCTCCGCCACTTGCTGGATGTCGGCCTTGCGCTCGCGCAGGTACTCGTCTTCGATCTCGTCGAACTGCGCCGACAGCTCGTCGATCTGGGTGACCAGCGCCCATTCGGCGTTGTAGTGGCGGGTACGGATGATGTCGAGCGGCGCTTCCGAAATCATGGGATCGGACAGGATCAGCGCATGCACGTCGATGAAGGCGCCCAGTTCGGTGGGCGCATCCTTGGGCAGGTCGGTCCACAGGGCTTGCAGGCCGCGGTGCACTTCGGCCAGCGCATCCTGCAGGCGCAGTACTTCTTTTTCGAGCTGTTCTTCCGGGACCAGGTAATGCTTGACGTCGAGGGCGGCGGGCGTGAGCAGGTGCGCACGGCCAATCGAGATGCCTCGCGAAACCGGGATGCCGTGGAGCGTAAACGATGCCATCGGTAGTCCTGTGTGGAAGCGGCCTGGGGAACGGTCCAGCGGCATTACTCGCCTTCGCCGAATTTGTCGTTGATCAGCGCGATGAGCGCCGCGACACATTCCTTTTCATCGGCGCCGTCGGCTTCGAGCGTCACCTTGGCGCCTTTGCCGGCGGCGAGCATCATCACGCCCATGATGGATTTGGCGTTGATGCGGCGCCCGTTACGGGTGAGCCAGACGTCGCTCTGGAACTTGGCGGCGAGCTGGGTGAACTTGGCCGAGGCGCGCGCATGCAAGCCCAGCTTGTTGATAATTTCGAGATCTTGTTGAATCATGTTGTAATCTTTTCCGTTCAAGGATCCACTGCACTGCGACCATGCGGCAGCCGTTGTCGCGGCCACCTCCCACCTTACCCTACCCTGATGCGGTTATCGACCCGTACTGCGCCATTGTGGGCCCCGGCCAGCGCCATTTCCACCACCACGTCGAGCGAATCGCGCCGGTACGTGATCGCGCGCAGCAGCATCGGCAGGCTGATGCCGGCGATGACTTCCACCCGGCCCGCGTCGGCCAGCGAATTGCAGCAGTTCGACGGCGTGCCACCCTTGACGTCGGTGATCACCAGCACGCCGCTGCCATCGTCGAGGCGCGCTATGGCGGTGCGCGCCAGCGCGTTCACTTCGGCCAGGTCCTGGTCGGCCGTCACGTCGATCGCCTCGATGCGTTCGGTCGGGCCGCGAAACACGTGCGCCACTGCCGCGATGAAGGCCTGGCCCAGCGGAGCATGGGTCATCAGGAGAATGCCGACCATATCAAGCCTTCCCTGCCTGCTGCTCGAGCGCGTCGATGAACATGGCGGCCACGTCGAACCCGCTCTGGTCGGTGATCTCCTGGAAGCAGGTCGGGCTGGTGACGTTCACTTCGGTCAGGCAGTTGCCGATCACGTCCAGCCCCACCAGCAGCAGGCCGCGCGCGGCCAGTACCGGCCCGAGTGTGTCGCCGATGTGGCGATCGCGCTCGGACAGGGGCTGGGCGACGCCCACGCCGCCGGCGGCCAGGTTGCCGCGGATTTCATCGCCCTGGGGGATGCGCGCGAGCACGAACGGCACCGGCTTGCCGCCGATGACGAGCACACGCTTGTCGCCCTGGACGATCTCGGGAATGTAGCGCTGGGCCATGATGGTGCGCGCGCCATTGGCGCTGAGCGTCTCGATCACCGAACCGAGGTTCATGCCATCGCTCTTGATGCGGAAGATGCCGGCCCCGCCCATGCCGTCGAGCGGCTTGAAGATCACGTCGCCATGCTTGGCATGGAAGGCGCGCAGGCGCGCACTGTCGGACGACACCAGGGTGGGCGAGGTGAATTCGCTGAACTGGGCGATGGACAGCTTTTCGTTGTGGTCACGGATGGCGGACGGCTTGTTGAAGACGCGCGCGCCCTGCCGCTCTGCCAGCTCGAGCAGATAGGTGGCGTACACGTATTCCATGTCGAACGGCGGATCCTTGCGCTGCAGGACGGCGTCGAAGGCCGACAGGCGCGTCTCGCGCGGCGCATCGGCGCGGAACCAGTCGTCGGCGTCGCCGGTCAGGGTAATGCGCTGGACACGGGCGCTGACGATGCCTTCTTCGAGCGCCATGTCGCTCTGCTCGAACGCATGAATTTCATGGCCGCGCCGGGCCGCTTCGCGCATCATCGCGAAGGTCGAATCCTTGTACGTCTTGAAGCCTGTCAGCGGATCGGCAAGAAAAGCAATTTTCATGGGCGTGACCAATGAGAGTAATGCTTGATTTTAGCCGGAAATAGGCTGGAGGGTATGAGATGAGGCTGGCTCAAGCGATTTTGACCGCTCAGCCGCGCGCCCGGAGCCGCCGGCAACGGCGCCCCCGCCTGCGCGAGGGCGACGTGCATCCCTTCGACCTCAATACACCTCGGGATTGGGATCGGTCCGCTCCATCTCCAGCGACGCCGCCAGCAAGCCCAGCCGGGCCACGACGCCGTACACGTAGAACCGGTTCGGCGCCGCCGTCCCCGGCTTGGCCTTCAGATCGGGCACCGCGTGCTGCTGGGCAAATGCCAGCGGTACATATTGCGACCCAGGCGCATTCAGGTTCTGATCCACCCCGCGCTCGGCGTGAATACGGTAGAACCCGCCCACGACATAGCGGTCGATCATGTACACCACCGGCTCGGCCACGGCATCTTGCATGGTCTCGAAGGTGGGCACGCCCTCCTGGATGATGAGGTCGTTAATTTGCACGCCGTCCTTGATGACCGACATCTTGCTGCGCTGCTTGGCCGTCAAATCGCGCACTTCGCTGGCGTCGCGCACCGTCATGATGCCCATCCCATAGGTGCCGGCATCGGGTTTGACGATGACGAACGGCTTTTCCTTGATCCCGTATTCCTTGTACTTCTTGCGGATCTTCGCCAGCAGCATCGTGACATTGTCCGCCAGGCACTCCGAGCTTTGATCTTCCTGGAAATTAATTTCCCCGCATTTGGCATGGAAGGGGTTGACCATCCACGGATCGACATCGATCAGCTTGCCGAATTTCTTGGCCACTTCATCGTAGGCGGCCAGGTGGTTGCTCTTGCGCCGCAGGGCCCAGCCCGCATGCAGGGGCGGCAGCAGCGATTGTTCGTGGATATTTTCCAGAATCGATGGGATGCCGGCCGACAGGTCGTTGTTGAGCAAAATCGTGCAGGGGTCGAAATCGACCAGGCCCAGGCGACGGCCATTGCTGGAGCGAACCATCGGTTCGATCACCAGCATGTTCCCGTCCGGCAGCGCCAGCGGCGTGGGCTGGGTGATCTCGGGTGACAGCGACCCCAGCCGCACATGCAGCCCCGTCTGGCGGAAGATTTGCATCAGGCGCGCGACGTTTTGCAGGTAGTGGGGATTGCGCGTATGGCCTTCGGGCACCAGCAGCAGGTTGCGCGCGTCTGGACAGTATTTATCGATGGCCGCCATGGCCGCCTGCACCGCCAGCGGCAGCATTTCCGTGGCAAGGTTGTTAAAACCACCAGGGAACAGGTTGGTGTCGACCGGGGCCAGCTTGTAGCCGGCATTGCGCAGGTCCACCGAGCAATAGAACGGCGGCGTATGCTCCTGCCATTCCATGCGGAACCAGCGCTCAATGGCAGGCGTGGCCGCGAGAATCTTCTTCTCGAGATCGAGCAGAGGGCCAGTGAGGGCGGTGACGAGGTGGGGAACCATGGAATGGACGTCCTTCAGGCTGCTTGAATATTGTGAGCAATGTAAATCGGGGCAGATCCCGCAATTTAAAGGCCTTGCGGGACGACAAATGCAAAAAGGCGCCCCGTAGGGCGCCCGGGACCCGCTTGCGCGGGCCGACAATCAGAATCGATCAGGAATGATAGGCCGATTCGCCGTGGCTCGTGATGTCGAGACCTTCCCGTTCTTCTTCTTCCGGTACGCGCAGACCGATCACCAGGTCTACCAGTTTGTAGGCAATGAACGCCACCACGCCAGACCACAGAATGGTGGTGCCGACCGCGGTCGCCTGAATTACCACTTGCTTGGCGATCGAATAGTCGAGCGATGGCTTATTGGCAACGTAGTCGAAAATACCCTGGCCGCCGAGCGACGGTGCAGCGAACACACCCGTCAGCAGCGCACCCAGAATACCGCCCACGCCGTGGACACCGAACACGTCGAGCGAGTCGTCGGCGCCAATCAGGCGTTTCAGACCGTTCACACCCCACAGGCAGATGATACCAGCGAGCAACCCGATTACCAAACCGCCCATCGGACCGACATAACCGGCGGCCGGGGTAATGGCAACCAGACCGGCAACGGCGCCCGAGGCAGCACCGAGCATCGATGGCTTGCCCTTGGTGATCCATTCGCCAAATACCCACGACACGGTGGCGCAAGCCGTTGCCAGCAGCGTATTGATGAAGGCCAGTGCGGCGATGTCGTTCGCTTCGAGCGCGGAGCCGGCGTTAAAGCCGAACCAGCCCACCCACAGCATCGAGGCGCCGATCATCGTCATCGTCAGCGAGTGCGGGGCCATGGCTTCACGGCCGTAACCGACGCGCTTGCCGATCATGAAGGCGCCCACCAGACCGGCGATTGCCGCGTTGATGTGTACCACGGTACCGCCGGCGAAGTCGAGCGCGCCCTTCTGGAACAGCCAGCCGGCCTTGGCCGTTTCGGCGTCGAGCGTAGCGGCGGTAATCGCGTCAGGACCGGTCCAGAACCAGACCATGTGAGCGATCGGCAGATAGCTGAAGGTGAACCAGATCACCATGAAGGCCAGCACGGCCGAGAACTTGATGCGCTCGGCGAAGGCGCCCACGACCAGGCCGCAGGTAATGGCGGCGAAGGTGCCCTGGAAGGCGACGTAGATGAACTCGGGAATGACAATGCCTTTGCTCCAGGTGGCAGCGTAGGCAAAGGCGCCCTTGGCGGGATCGTAGATGCCGTTCAGGAAGGCCCGATCGAAGCTGCCGAAGAAGGCATTGTTGCCGGTGAACGCAATCGAGTAGCCGTACAGGCACCACAGGACAATGATCAGCGCAAACACCATGAACACTTGCATCAGCACGGACAGCATGTTCTTGGTGCGCACCAGGCCACCGTAGAACAGGGCCAGGCCGGGAATCGTCATCAGGATGACGAGCAGGGTTGCCACGAACATCCAGGCAGTGTCGCCCTTGTTCGGGGTGGGGGCCGGTGCGGCCGGCGCTGCGTCGGCAGCGGGCGCGGCAGCAGCAGCGGCAGGGGCAGCAGCAGCAGCAGCCGGGGCTGCGTCCGATGCGGCGGCCGAA
>Ga0209023_10001768_pt1 | contig 28262 bp, 23 predicted proteins | sample LakOneMetagenome_FD_187468 | JGI IMG/M metagenome (GOLD analysis project Ga0209023, IMG submission 187468) | Freshwater and sediment microbial communities from Lake Erie, Canada (SPAdes) (version 2) | ecosystem: Environmental > Aquatic > Freshwater > Lentic | place: Lake Erie, Canada...
GATCGGCAGGCCGCTGTCCACATCATGCAGATAGGACATGAGCGGGGCAAAGGGATCAGGAGAATGACCGGTGCCGCCATAATAGACGGGACCAGCCGATGAAAAATAAACCGCGAGCAGCCCGCCGCCAACCCACCAGATCAGCATATAGGCAAGGAAGAACTGGCTGCGCAGTTGGGAAGCCTCCTTGCGGAAGCCAAACCAGAACCAAGCGCCGATCAGCACCACGAACCAGAAATTATAGGCCATGTTCACAAACCAGGTGATCCAGTCATAGCCCATCAGCGGCTGCAGCAAGACCCAGGGGTCGACGCCGAAATGCAGCGCCCGGTCGAGATGCATGAATGTCTCATCCCAGGCGAACGGCTTGATCTGGGGTATCGCCGGTTTGAGTTCCACCATCGCCTTGTTGAACAGCACCATGGCGAGCAAAACCGGAACCGCGTTGATCACCCGGCTGGGATGAACGGCAAGCTCGCGGATTTCCGCCCACAATGCGTGAACGGGGCTCTTCGGCTTTTCAATCAGCGCATATTGCGCCATGCGCAGCACCATGGCGACGATCAGGCCCACGGGCAGCGAAAACGTCAGCAAGTCCATCAGCACGGCAATGGTGGGTGCAACGCCGTGGTTGGGAACGTTCCGCAGCATCAGCCAGTTCGTGCCGAGATAGAGAAGTGCCGGCACGAAGAAGTACCACTGCGCGCGGAAGCTTAATGCCAGCGCCAAAACCACGCGCCGCGCATAGCTCTCGCGCAGGACCAGCGTTTCTTCGGACATGTCAGGCGCGCCCTTCCAGCGCATCCGCGAAACGCCGTTGCGGCGCTGTCGAATGCCACCAGCGCGAAACGGGTTCCATCAGGAACCAGATGGCCAGCACAAGAGCCCAGGCGGCATAGGTATCGATGGCATAATGCCAGGCCAGCATGACCGAGCCGATGAAGATGAAGAAGGCATGGCCGAACAATACCCAGCCCGCCGTGCGGTTCACCTTCGACACGGCCAGGGCAAACAGCAGGGCCGTTCCATTGTGCATCGAGGGCATGGCCGAGATGCCATCAATCAGCGATTGGCCCTTGTAGCCTTTCCACAATTCATCCTGCACGGGCACGGCCCAGATCGACCATGTCTCGCTGATGTGATGAAGATAGGTCATCAGGCCAGCATAAGGGTCCGGCGAAAGGCCGAGGCGGCCATAGAAGGCGGGGCCAACGGACGAGAAATAGATTGCCATCACACCGCCGCCGATGATCCAGGCAATGAAGAAGGTGAGGAAAAAGCGGGTGCGCGTGATGCTGGTTGCATCCGAGAAGGCGAAGTAGACCCACACGATCCACATCACGGCGAACCAGAAATTATAGTTGAGGTTCAGCAGGAAGGTGACCGGCGGATAGCCGAGGACAGGCTCCAGCCATTCCCAGGGCTGCCGGCCGAAGTGAATGGCCGCATCGAGCTGGGCAAGCGTCGTATCCCACGAAAACGGATTGAGCAGCGGGATATTGGCCTTCAGCTCCACGAACACATACATGAACATGACCATGGTGAAGACCATGGGCAGGCCATGCGCCAGGCGTCCGGGATCCGAGAGATAGGCCTTGAGATCATCCTTCAGCGCCTTGATCGGCTTTTCCGGTTTCAGCACCGTGGCGACATGGTGGAAACGCACGAACAGCAGGCCAATGAACATGATCGGGCCCGAAAAGGCCGTGAAGCCAAGAGCCATGATGAGGAAGTCGGAGGGCTGGAAATCCGGCCGCAGATACAGCAGGGCGATGAAGCCCGCATAATAGGCCGTGATCAGCGCCAGAAAGATGCCGTGCGCCGAAATGCTCTTGCGCAGCAGCGGCATAAAGCGGTGAGCAGGCCTGGCGGCTTGGCCAACGGCAACTGAAGCAGGCATATCCATGGTAACGTCGTTCCCCAGCAAAACGGCGCAAACCATGGCATGATGGGCCTTCCGATTGGTTAAGGCGGCTGCGAAACTCCGAAGCGTTATGCCTTGAAACCGGGACCCCTCGCGGCCTATTTGGGGAAATGGCGCCCCAATTCCATCATCGCCTGATACCGGGAAATCCGGCCCTTGCCCCGCTGCTGCTGCTCCACGGCACCGGCGGCAACGAGGATGACCTCGTCCCTTTGGCGCAGGCCGTAGCCCCCGGGCACACCATCCTGTCGCCGCGCGGCAAAGTGCTCGAAAATGGCATGCCACGCTTTTTCCGCCGTCTGGCGGAAGGCGTTTTCGATGAAGCCGATCTGATCGCCCGAACCCATGAACTGGCGGATTTCATCGCCGCGCAAAACATCGGCAAGCCGGTTGCGCTCGGCTTTTCCAATGGCGCGAATATCGCGGCAGCACTGCTGATGTTGCGGCCGGAAGCCCTTTCGGGCGCCGTGCTTTTGCGCGCCATGACGCCTTTCAAAACGCCGCCCGAGTTCCATCTGGCGGGTACGCCCGTCTTGCTGGTTTCAGGTGCCCAGGACCCGATCCTGCCGCTCGAAAATGCCAAACGCCTTGCACAGGAACTTCAGCACGGCGGTGCGGTTGTCGATCATGAAACCGTTTCCGCCGGCCACAATCTGACCCAGGCCGATCTTGCCCTCACAACCCGCTTCCTCAATCGCAAGGACTAGCGCCATGCAGCTCAAAGGCTTCCACCATCTGACCGCCATTACCGCCGATGCGCCGGGAAATTACAAATTCTACACACAGGCACTCGGTCTCCGCATGGTTAAGAAAACCGTAAATCAGGACGATACCTCGGCCTATCATCTCTTTTATGCCGATGGCGTGGGCTCTCCCGGTACGGACATCACGTTTTTTGACTGGCCGGTCGGCCCGGAACGGCGGGGAACCCACGCGATCTGCCGCACCGGTTTCCGGATTGCCGATGAAAAATCGCTTGCCTACTGGACTGAACGCTTTGCCGATCTCAAGGTGAAGCATGACCAGCCTGTCGAGCGTGATGGGCGGCTGACGCTCGATTTCGAAGACGCTGAAGGCCAGCGCCTGAGCCTCGTGATGGATAGCAGCGGCGCGGCCCATCCCTATGCGGAGAGTCCCGTCGATGCAGCACACCAGATTCGCGGGCTTGGCCCCATCACCATCAGCGTGCCCGACATCAAGAACACTGACATCATCCTCACCCGTCTGATGGGCATGGAGCCTGTCAGGCAGTTCGGCGACACGCACGTTTACAAGATGGCGGGAGACGGTGCCGTGGCGGAGCTGCAGGTGAAGGTGGAGCCCAAACTCCCCGCCGCCCAGCAGGGTGCGGGCGCCGTGCATCATGTGGCGTTCAATATTCCCTATGCCGATTATGACGCCTGGGCGGAGCGGCTTCAGGCTACGCGGGTGCCGAATTCAGGCCCGGTTGACCGCTTCTGGTTCAAGAGCCTCTATTTCCGTGAGCCCAACGGCATCCTGTTCGAGATTGCCACCGACGCGCCGGGTTTTGCCACCGACGAGAGCCTGGAGAACCTCGGCAAGACCCTGTCGCTGCCGCCATTTCTGGAAGGCCGCCGGGAGCAGATTGAAAAGGGCCTCAAGCCTCTGACGGCCTAACCGATTTGAGCGCGCCGTACAGCTTGCCGTACCGCTCCAGCATGTCCGTCTCATAGAAGCGCGTCTTCGTGAGGTCGGGCTCGATCACGCTTTTCCGCCGGACCATGGCGCGGCAGCCGTCCTCGATAGAAGCGTATTTCCCCGCGCCGTATGCTGCAAGAATGGCGCAGCCAAGGGCCGGTGCATCGGCCACTTCCGTGAGTTCGATGGGGGCGCCCAGCGTATCGGCATGGATTTGCAGCCACAGCGGCGAATTGGTGGCGCCACCCGCCAGCACGATGCGGCGGGCGGAAAAGGCATCACCGAAATTATCGACGATCAGCCGCGTGCCGAGGCAGATACCTTCGATGATGGCGCGGAAGACATGCGCCGGCGTGTGCTTGAGCGTGAGGCCGGTGATGGCGCCCCGCGACAGCGCATCTGTATAGGGCGTGCGGTTGCCCTGAAAATGATCGAGCACCAGCAGGCCCTCGGCTCCGGGCGGCAGGGCGGCAGCGCCCTCATTCAAGGTCTCGAAGCTGGTGTGTTCGGCAAAATGGCGCTTGAACCACGCGATGACGGAGCCGGTTGAGGTCTGGCCGCCTTCGATGATGGGCTTTCCCGGATAGACGCCATCCATATAGGTGCCCCAGACGCCGGGCTTGTGCACCGTGCCATTGGCGATGCCGATATGAAGATGCGAGGAGCCGGTGATGAGCGCCATCTCGCCGGGCTCGGTGACGCCCAGGCCGATCACGCCGATGAAGGCATCGGAGCCGCCCTGAACGACCAGCAACCCTTCCGGCAGGCCCAGATGGGCGGCGGCGGATTTGGTCAAGGGGCCGATGGGCGTGCCGGGCGCCAGCATCCTCTGCGGCCATTTCACTTCCAGCTCTGAAAGATCGAGCGCCTTCAGCAGCGAGCGCGGCACGCCGCCATGCAGCGTCTGGTAATGCCAGCGGATGCAGACATTGCCGAGAGAGCCCACCCATTCGCCGGTGAGGCGCAGGTTGATATAATCCTGATATTCGCCGATCTTCGCGGCCCTGGCGAAAATATCGGGCTGGTGGCGCTTGATCCATAACGCCTTGGGGATCATCCACTCCGCCGAGACGGGCCCAGCGCCTGCGCCATTGACACGCAACGCGGGGTCTTTCGTCGCCGCCACGTCATTGGCCTCGCGCGAGGAGCGCACGTCCATCCAGATCATGCAGGGACGCAAAGGCTTGCCATCGGCATCGAGCGCCAGCACCGAGCAGCAGGTGGTATCAACGCTCATGCCGATGATGGATTTGGGATCGATGGCGGCTTTGGCCACGGCACCCCGCACCGATGCGCCCATGGCCTGCCACCAGTCTTCCGGGTTCTGCTCGGCCCAGGAGGGCTGCGGAAACTCGGTTTTATAGGGTGTGGCGTGTGAGGCGACGATGCGGCCTTCAAGATCGAATACGAAGGCTCGGAGGCTTTCGGTGCCGCCATCAACGCCGATCACATAGCTCATGACACCACGCGCTCCGGGAAGGCGGCGGCGATCGCCTCGGCGTTGGCGGCGATGACACCCCGCTCGGTGATGAGGCCGGTGACCAGCCGCGCCGGCGTGACGTCAAAGCCGTAATTGGCGGCGGGAGAGCCGGGTGCGACGATCTCCACCGTCTCGATGCGGCCATCCTCGGTGCGGCCCGTCATGTGCGTCAATTCACGGGTATTGCGCTGCTCGATGGGGATTTCCGCAACGCCGTCCTGCAGCGCGAAGTCAATGGTGGGAGACGGCAGCGCCACATAGAAGGGAACGCCATTGTCATGCGCTGCCAGCGCTTTCAGATAGGTGCCGATCTTGTTGCACACGTCACCCCTTGCCGTGGTGCGGTCAGTGCCAACGATGCAGAGATCGACCATGCCATGCTGCATCAGATGGCCGCCCACATTGTCGGCGATCACCGTGTGCGGCACGCCATGCTTGCCCAGCTCCCAGGCGGTGAGCGAGGCGCCCTGATTGCGCGGCCGCGTTTCATCCACCCACACATGCACGGGGATGCCCTTGTCGAACGCCTTGTAGATGGGGGCCGTGGCGGTGCCCCAATCCACCGTGGCGAGCCAGCCGGCGTTGCAATGGGTGAGGATGTTGACGGGCTGGCCCTGCTTCTCCTGAGCGATCGCCTCGATGAGGGCGAGGCCTGAGTCGCCGATCGCCTGATTGATCGCCACGTCTTCTTCCGCGATTTCAGAGGCTTCCTGATAGGCAATGGCCATGCGCGTCATTTCGGGCACCGGCAAGAGCCTCGCCATCATACGGTCCAGCGCCCAGCGGAGATTGATGGCCGTGGGCCGCGTGGCGGCCAGCAATTCGTAAGCACGCTTGAGGCTCGTATCATCAACGGCGTGATGGGCGGCGAGCGCCATGCCATAGGCAGCCGTTGCGCCGATCAGCGGCGCGCCCCTCACCAGCATCTCGCGGATGGCATGCGCCGCATCCCCGGCCGTCTTCAGAGTGACGGTTTCCAGCACATGCGGAAAGCGCGTCTGGTCGATGATGACCACTGACCATCCGTCTTCCGCAAGCCAGATCGTGCGCAGATGCTTTCCATCGACGTTCATGCAAGGCCCTCCTCGTGAGAGAGCATTGTGGACGCGAACCGCCGCTTCGATCAAGGGCGAAGGGCTTAAGCGCCCGCTTGCACCCAGCGCGCGCTGTCCTCGTCATAGACATGCAATTCGCCCATGGAAATATCGAACCACGCACCATGAACGGAAAGCTCGCCGCGGTTTTCCTTCATGCGGATCCACGGGAAGGTGCGGAGATTGGCGAGCGAATGTTCAACCGAGGCGCGCTCGATCTCGCGCTCATGCACATGTTCATCATGCGAGGTACTGCGCGGCACCACGCGCGCCACATCATTGATCGGCCGCATCCAGCTGCCGATGAAATCCGTATGCGATAGCGGGCCTTGCGGATTGATGATGGCGCGGATGCCGCCGCAGCGGCCGTGGCCCATGACGACGACATGTTTGACGCCGATCGACAGCACCGCGAATTCGAGCGCGGCACTCGTCGAGTGATGGCCGCCATCGGGCGTATAGGGCGGCACCAGATTGGCGACATTGCGCACCGAGAAGATTTCCCCCGGCCCCGCGTCGAAGATCGTCTCGGGGGCGGCGCGCGAGTCGCAGCAGGCGATCATCATGACGGTGGGCTTCTGCTGCCCCTCGCCCAGCGCCTGATAGCGGCTCGCCTCGGCGGCATAGCGCCCGGCGCGGAAATTGGCATAGCCATCGAGCAGGCGCTTGGGAAAGGGCATGGCAGCAAGGCTCCGGAATGACAGCGTGAACCCGTGTCTTTGCGGGAGGAGGCCCCGCCGTCAAGCCTTTCCGGGAAGCAAAAACCGGGGGCCGGGCATGACATATTTCAGGGGCGGTGTTTCACGTGGAACATATTCCTATAACGGCATGGAGCGTTGTATTTTCGATGCTTTTTGATGCGGCGGGCGTGAAAATACATGCCGCCACGATGCGTTTTGGTTGCCAAATTGATGCTGTTTCGGAGGTGCCCAGATTGACTCTGTCAATTTCTTCCAGGAGGCCTTCTCCCTCTCCATGCGGCAGCATGGGGAGGGTGGATCGCGCGAAGCGCGAGACGGGTGGGGGTGAGGGGCGTCTTGCGAAATGGTCCGGTGGACCATTTCGAGCCCCGAACGCCGTGAGCCCAAGCAAACGGCCGGGAGGCGGCAGAACGATCTCACACCTCGCCACCCCACCCCTGCCCCTCCCCGCAACGCGGGGAGGGAGGCTTTAACTTCACCGCATCCGAGCAAAAGAGATGTCAACCCCAACTCCCGTCACCCTCGCGGAGGCGAGGGTCCCGCTCCATTCCTTATGCAATTGTCGGGAAAGACGAATGAAAGTGCGGAGCCGCTTTCTATTTTTCGAAAGCAGTCCGCCGCAGCATCACACCGGACACCTTGTATAAAGGCGCCTGTTCATCCGAATCCGAAAGGACGGCAAAGCTGATGCCCTTGAAGGTTCCGGAAAAGGAAACGCCGCCCTTCTTCGATTTCATGACTGTTGTATCCCGTAGCACGCCAATGCTCTTGCCCAGATCAATGACTGGCTGTTCTTCCGCAGGAATGAGAAACAAAAGTTCATTGTCAGCTGATGCACCCGGCAATGAGTAAAACGCGATTTCCCCTTTCACGTTCATGAGGGTCACGGGGAACTCGATTGCCTTTGCGTTTTTGAATTCGCGTTTCTTCAGCTCCGCATCGCCCGGCTGAAAGCTGACGAGCGCCAACACGGAATTCCAGTCCCGCAAATCGATGCGATCAAGAAGCTGGCCGAACTGGCTTTCAAAATCATCCATCATGAAGGTCTTTCCACGACACCGTTCATAGCCGCTCCAATCTCTAACTCCCGTCACCCTCGCGGAGGCGAGGGTCCCGCTAAGGTTCTTATGCAAAGCGGGGTTCCCGCCTGCGCGGGAAAGACGAAAGATGATATGCGGGCATCCATGGTGACGATTTGCGCACTATTGGACTGCGCGGCGCGCCCGGCGAATAGATGCCGACACCGTGCACATCGCTGCTGTCACGCATTTTCAGCCTCTCTTATTTTTCGCAAGCTCTGCCCATTGATCTGCAAGTTCAAAATTTACCGGATATCCATATAGGCCTTTCCGAAAGCTATCCGATAATGCCCTCATCGCGTCAGGTGAACCACCATGGGCTGCCTTCTCTATCCAAGACATGCCAATGACAAAATCTTTTGGCAACCCCTCGCCGAATAAAAACATGAGCCCCAAATTTCTTTGCGCTTCAGCGTGACCCTGCTCCGCAGCTTTGAGATACCACTGCGCGGAGCCAACATCATCTCTCGCAACAAAATCACCGGCCCCATACATGGCCCCCAGTGCGTATTGGGATTCTGCATCGCCATCTGAAGCTTTTTTGAGAAGAGCTCGCGGCGGCATCTTCTTTTCTTTGGTCATATCAATATTTGAAATTTTGACATCGCGGCTCTTTGCAAGATCAGGCTTGCGCCATTTCCTGTTGCCGCGTGAAAAATATCACCGGCCACCAGCTTGTGCAGCAGCACCTTGCGGAGATTTGGGTTGCTGTCCACGGCCCTATTTCGAATGCGCGGCGTCCAGTTTGTTGATGGCATCCACATTGGCGGCGGAGGAGCCTTTGGGGTCGAACTCCTTGGCGAGCCAGCTGTCGACGATGGCCTTGGCGAGTTCGGGGCCGATGACGCGCGCACCCATGGTGATGATCTGCGCGTTGTTGGAAAGGGCGGCGCGCTCGGCGGAATAGGTATCATGCGTCAACGCGGCGCGGATGCCCGGCACCTTGTTGGCGGCGATGCACACGCCGATGCCGGTGCCACAGCACAGGATGGCGCGGTCATAATCGCCGGCCATCACCTTCGACGCCACATTGCCCGAAAGATCGGCATAGAAGCCCGCCTCGCTCAAATTCGTGACGGCGTGCTGTCCCTTGGCTTTCAGATGCGCCTCGATCACATCCACGAGGGGCTTGCCGGCGCTGTCACCGCCGATGGCGATTTTCATATCTTCTCTCCCATGTCTCTCAGAACGGATTGGATGATCCCTATATAGCCTTTCGCATCCCAGGCGGAACGGCCGATGAACAGCCCGTCGATGGCGGATTGCCGCGACAGCGCCACGCAATTCCCGGGGTTGACGCTGCCGCCATAGAGGATGGGGAGCGCCTCGCCCACGAGATCGGCGGTGAGGGCTTTCAGTTTTTCCTGCTGCGCATTGGCGAAACCGGGGTCTGCCGGAATACCGCCTTCGCCGATGGACCACACCGGCTCATAGGCGATGATGACATTGCCTTTTGCTTGTCTGCCCACGTCGCGGAGCGCGAAGCGTGTCTGCCTTGCCAGCACATCCGCCGTGGCGCCCGCTTCATATTCGGCCCGCGTATCACCGATGCAGACCAGCGCCGTGAGGCCGTGCTTCAGCGCCGCCGCCACCTTGAGCGCCACTGTTTCGTCCGTCTCGCCGAAAAAGGTGCGGCGCTCGCTGTGGCCGAGTTCAACGAGTGTCGCCCCGCAATCCCGGACCATCAATGGCGAGACTTCGCCCGTCCATGCCCCCTGCTCCGCCCAGTGCATGTTCTGCGCACCGATCTTGACGCGCGTGCCGGAGAGAATTTGCGCCACCTCGGCAATATAGGGAAAGGGCGGAATGACGAAAGGCTGCACTTTTGCAGACGTGATGACGGGCGAGTTTTTCAGCGTTTCGGCGAAGCTCCGCGCATCAGCGCGAAGCTTGTTCATCTTCCAGCTTGTGCCGATCCATGGGGTTTTCATAGTCTAGCTCCTCACAATCGACACCCAACTTACTTCAGAATTTTTCGCAGCCCGCGATGGGCAGCCGCATATCCTAGTGATTCATAAAATTGGAGCGCAACGCTACGATTTTGACTTACGAAAAGTTCGACAAGCAAACAGCCACGCTGCCTTGCCCGGCGCTCTCCCTCCAACAACAATGCGCGGCCAATCCCCATCCGGCGCAAGTCATTTGCAACGCGTACGTCCTCGATAAGGCAGCGCGTTGCACCTCCGAACGAAAGGCCGGGAATATACGCGAGATGCAGGCAACCGGCCACTCGATCCGACACACGCGCAACCACCAAGTCAACAAATGGCGAGTTCACGATATTCTGGAAGGCACGTCGGTACAAGCTGCCATCAGTTTCCCAAGGCAACTCGCGCGATGAGCCAATTTCGTCGTCGCGCAGGAGCGCCACGATGAATTCGACATCCTCACTAACGGCATCTCCGATTTCGATTTTCAACAACAGCTTCCTCGGAAATTTGCAACACACTGACCTGATTGCCGCGCCATCAGCTTATTCCCGTCTCCGCATAAGGCGCCCAATAGGCCACCGACTCGCGCAGTGCCGCAACGACGTTACGATCCGTCGGCTCGCGCTCGCGGAAGGCAAGCTCAAGGCAGAGCTCATTGTCAACACCGCCGCCGGAGCGCACGGCGGCCAGGAGATTGTCCGGCGTGATGCGGCCGTTCTCATTATATTGAGCGGTGAAAGGCCAGTGGCCGCCCTTGTTCATCGTCGATTGCTTGATGTGGATGATCGGTGACTGGGTGGCGAAGCGCGATGCCCATTGAAAGGGATCAACGTCCGCAGGGTCTGGCGAGGACACATCGCCATGGTCAATGTCCACCATGGGCTTGAGCGGTATGGGAAGCTCAGCGGCATTGATCCAGTCCTGAAGCGCTTGCGTATCTTTCAGCGTGTGGCCCAGTTCGCGGCCAACCGACATCGGCTCCCAGAACATCCAGGTGAGGCCGCGCCTCCGTGCATGTTCGCCGACATCGCGCCAGCTGGCGAGTGCGATGTCCATCAGTTGGGCGCGGCGCTTCGGATCATCATAATCGCGGTAGGTGAAAATGCCGAACTGCGTGCCGATGGCGGGGGCGCCCAGATCGGCGGCGATATCGGCCATGCCCTTGAACCACTGCACATAGTAATCGCGCACGTCCTTGTCCGGGTGCGTGAAGTGATTGAGGCGGCCATAGGGGCCGGTCATGATCGAGGTGATGCGCGCTTTTTTCTGAGCGCAGGCCTTGGCCATGCGGTCTGTCAGGCGCTTCACCGTCGAGGCCGCCCAGGACGGGTTGATGAACTCATGCACGAGCTGGATGTGGCCGATTCCGATCTCATCGGCGAGAACGGCGATCACATCTTCCGGTTCCGCGAAACGGTTCACCAGCGGATTGGTGTTGATCGATAAGGAAAATCCCATGTCGTCACCCGCGCCGCTGCAGTGCAGCATCGAATTTGTTTGACTCCCCGAGCATATTTGAAAAATATTGCATCACAAGAAAAAAAATTCAAACACGCCTTTCGAAGGTGGACATGGGATTGGATCGCGCCTCTGCCATATCGCAGGTCGACGAGGAGCAGGCCCTGGCGGCCCGCGCCGCGTGGCTGCATTTCGCCGGGGGCAAGACCCAGGGCGAGGTGGCGGAGTTGCTCGGCGTGCAAAGCACCAAGGCACACCGCCTGATCGCCAAGGCACGCAGCGAAGGGCTGATCAAGGTTTTCGTCGAAGGCCCGATCGCCGGCTGCATCGAGCTTGAAGAGCGCATGAAACAGGCCTTCGGCCTGACCCATTGCGAGGTGGTGCCCAACATCGATGACGGAGCACTGCCGCTCCGCACGCTGGGCATGGCGGGGGCGCGCTATATCCGCAACCTCATCGAAAGCGGCAAACATGAGCTGATCGGCATCGGCCATGGGAGAACACTGGCGGCGGCCATCGACATGATGCCGGGCGTTGCCGCGGGCGCCACCAAATTCGTGTCCCTGCTGGGCGGCCTGACAAGGCGCTTTGCTGCGAGCCCCTTCGACGTGATCCACAGGCTGGCGGAGCGCACGGGCGCTGAGGCCTATATCATGCCGGTGCCCTTCTTCGCCAATTCGGCCAGGGACCGCCGCGTGCTGGAAGCGCAGTTCGGCGTTTCTGATGTGATCGCCATGGCGCGCGAGGCCGAGCTTTATATTGCAGGCATCGGCGAAGTGGACCGCAAGAGCTTCATCGCCTCTGAAGGCATGCTCGACGATGAGGATGTGGCGGAGGCCATGAAGACGGGGGCGAGCGCTGAAATCCTCGGCCATTTTTTCAATGCCGAGGGGCGCCATCTCCCCAACCCCGTGTCCGACCGCGCCATGGCGCCAAGGCTCGAGGATTTGAAATCGCACCGCATCATGGCGCTGGCCGGAGGCTCGTCCAAGACCGACGCCGTGCGCGCCATTCTCGAGAGCGGATTGCTCTTTGGACTGATTACCGATGAGGCGACTGCCCGCCGCCTCATCGCCAGAACCCCGGGTCGCGTGCCCGGCAAGAAGAACGGGAAAACCGCACCGGGCTAACAGAACGTGCCGAACCCCAATCAAATGGAGGAATGGGAATATGTACGATAAGGAAAAGGGACTCTTCGAGGCTTTCGTCAAAGGCAAGATGAACCGCCGCGAGCTGATTGCCGCGACCGGCAAGCTGGGCCTCGGAGCCGCCGCCACCGGCGTGCTGCTGAACCAGGCGCAGACGAAGGCGATGGCCGCCGATTTCGACTGGATGAAATACAAGGGCTCGAAGCTGAAGCTTCTGCTCAACAAGCATCCCTACGCCGACGCCATGATCGCCGACATCGAGGCCTTCAAGACGATGACCGGCATGGACGTGACCTGGGATATCTTCCCGGAAGACGTCTATTTCGACAAGGTGACGGCGGCGCTCTCATCCGGCTCGACCGAATATGATGCCTTCATGACCGGCGCCTACATGACCTGGACCTATGGCCCCGCCGGCTGGATCACCGACCTCAACGAATATATCAAGGACCCGGCCAAGACGAACCCCAACTATAATTGGGAAGACGTGCTGCCGGGCCTTCGCGCCTCAACCGCGTGGAACGGCGTTCCCGGCGGCGAACTGGGCTCGGCCGACGCCAAGCAGTGGTGCATCCCTTGGGGCTATGAGCTGAACAACATCAGCTATAACCAGAAGATGTTCGACAAGGCGGGTGTGCAGCCGCCCAAGAACCTCGACGAGATGGTGCAGGTCTCCGCCAAGCTCACCAAGGACCTGGGTGGGCCCTATGGCATCGGTGTGCGCGGCTCGCGTTCCTGGGCCTCGATCCACCCGGGCTTCCTGTCCGGCTATTCGAACTTCGGCGAGCGCGACTTCACCGTCGACGGCGGCAAGCTGAAGGCGGCGATGAACACGGCGGGCTCCAAGGCCTTCCACAAGTCCTGGGTGCAGATGATCCAGGATTCAGGCCCCAAGAACTGGTCGACCTATACCTGGTACCAGGTCGGCACCGATCTGGGTGCTGGCGCCTCCGCCATGATCTTCGACGCCGACATCCTCGGCTACTTCATGAACGGCGGCGACAACAAGGAAAAGGGCAACCTCGCCTACGCGCCCTTCGCCGCCAACCCGGCCGCCAAGGCGCCCACCCCCAACGTCTGGATCTGGTCGCTGGCCATGAACAATGCCGGCGCCCAGAAGGACGCCACCTGGTATTTCATGCAGTGGGCGACTTCGACCGAGCATGATCTGTTCGGCGCCCAGAAGATGGACTTCGTGAACCCGGTGCGCGCTTCGGTGTGGAAGGATGAAATCTTCCGCAAGAGGATCGACACCAGCTATCCGGGCTACCTCAACCAGCACGACACATCGGCGCCGGGCGCCAAGATTTACTTCACCGCCCAGCCGCTGTTCTTCGACCTGACCACGCTGTGGGCCGAAAACCTGCAGAAGATGGTGGCGAAGGAAATCCCGGTTGACGAAGGCCTCGACAAGATGGCGGCCGAGATCGACAAGAAGCTGTCCGAAGCCGGTTTGGGCTAGGACTTAAAGCGCGGGGCCGGCCACTCCCTGTCCGGCCCCGCTTCCTCTCCGCAACCAGAGAGCACGAACCGATGACCGCTGCCGATAGATCACCTGAGGTGAAGCAGAGCCGCTTCATGCGCCGGGCCCTTCCCTATCTGCTGAGCCTGCCCGCGCTCCTTGTGTGCATCGGCATTCTCATTCCCTTCTTCACGGCGGTTTATTATTCGCTGCTGCGCTACCGGTTGAACCTGCCGCAGATGAAGGGCTTCATCTGGTTTCAGAACTACATCAACTTCTTCACCGACCCCGCCTTCTGGAACACCGCCTATATTTCCATTCTCTATGCCGTGCTGACGGTGGGGGTGGAACTGGTGCTGGGCCTTGCGATCGCCCTTCTCCTGCAGAAGCAGACGCGCTTCAACAACATCGCCTCGATCCTTCTCCTGCTTCCCCTGATGACGGCGCCCGCACTGGCAGCCCTCATGTGGAAGCTGATGACCAATCCGAATTTCGGGATTTTAAGTTACTTCGTGAGCCTGCTGGGCATTCAGGATTTCAAATGGGCCTCCGATCCCGGAACGGCGCTCTTCACCGTGGTGCTGGTGGATGTGTGGGTCTATACGCCCTTCATCATGATTTTGCTGCTGGCGGGCCTGCGCTCGCTGCCGAAAGCGCCCTTTGAGGCGGCAGCACTCGATGGCGTGCCCCGGAGCTTCGTGTTCTTCCGCATCACGCTTCCCATGCTGATGCCCTATATCATCACCGCCACGCTGTTCCGCATGCTCGATTCGATCCAGCAGTTCGACATCATCTATGCGATGACGCAAGGCGGCCCCGGCGACAAGCTCTTGGTGTTCCAGGTGCAGGCCTATCTTGACTTCTTCCAGTCCACCAATGTCGGGCGCTCGGCGGCGCTCATGGTGATCCTGTGGGCCATCACCTACACGCTCTCCAACATCTTCATCAAGCAATGGCTGAAACTGCGCGAACGCGCGCATGGGGCGGGCTGAACCATGGACCACACCTCCACACTTGAGCGCGTGATCCGCGCGGCGCTGATCACGCTGGTGCTGATCTTCTTCCTGTTCCCGATCTTCTGGATCTTCCTGATGTCGTTCCAGACGAACGAGACGATCCTGCGCATTCCACCCTCGATCGTCTTCACGCCGATCTTCGACAATTATACCGCCCTCATCACCGGGCAATTGCGCACCGCGGCAGGCAGCCTGCAACTGAACTTCATGCAGAACCTGTGGAACTCGATCCTGCTCTCAGTCACCTCGGTGATCCTGTCGCTGATCTTAGGCATCCCCGCGGCCTATGCCTTCGCGCGCTTCAAGTTCAGGCTGGGCGAGGACATCGCCTTCACGCTGCTCTCCTTCCGCTTCGCGCCGCCGCTGCTCGTGCTGCTGCCCTTGAGCCTCTATTTCAAGTCCATGGGCCTGACCAACACCTATGTCGGGCTGATCTGGGTCTATCAGCTGATCTGCCTGCCGCTGATCCTGTGGATCGTGCGCGGCTATTTCGAGGACATCAGCCCCGACATCGAACACGCCTATCGGATTGCGGGGAACAGCTGGTGGAAGACCTTCACCAAGATCGCCGTGCCGCTGGCGAAGCCCGGTATCGCCGCAGCGGGGCTGCTCGCTTTCATCTTCGCCTGGAACAACTTTGTCTTCGCGCTGATCCTGGCCTCCGCCGACAAGCAGCCGGTGACGGTGGGCGCACTCGCCTTCGTGACGGCATCGGGCATCCAGTACGGGCAGATCGCGGCGGCGATCGTGCTGTCGGTCACGCCCACGCTGGCGCTCGCCCTTTATGCGCAGCGCTATCTGGTTGAAGGCCTGTCGATGGGAGCGGTGAAGGGATGAGCCAGCTTGAACTCAAATCGCTCGGCAAGAGCTATGGCGCCTTCAAGGTCTTCGACGGGCTGAGCCTTGCCGCCGAGCCCGGCGAGATCGTGGTGATCTTCGGCGGCTCCGGCACCGGCAAGACGATCCTGCTGCGGCTGATCGCCGGCGTCGAGGAGCCCTCCTCCGGCACCATCGCGCTTGAAGGCCGGGATGTGGCGGATATTCCCCCCGAACACCGCCACATCGGCATGGCGTTCCAGAACTTCGCGCTGTTCCCGCATATGTCGGCGGAAGAGAATATCGCAACGCCGCTCAAAGCCCAGAATGCCTCGGCGGAGAACATCAAGTCCGGCGTGGCGCGGGTGGCGAAGCTCTTGAAGATCGACCATGTGCTGGGCCATGCGCCCCGCGAATTGTCGAACGGGCAGAAGCAGCGGACCGCGCTGGCCCGCGCACTGGCGGCGGAGCCCCGCATTCTCCTGCTCGATGACCCGTTGCGCAACGTCGATGCCAAGCTCCGCTTCGAGATGCGGCTGGAACTGCCGCGCCTGCTGCGCCAGTCCGGCGCCACGGTTCTCTATGTGACGCAGGATTACAAGGAAGCGATGGCGCTGGCCGACCGCATCGCCGTGCTGGCGGGCGGCAAATTCATCCAGACGGCGACGCCCGAAGATATTTATCTCACCCCCGCAACACTGGGCGTGGCGCGCCTGTTCGGCGATCCCGCCATCAACACGGTTGATACCACGGTCACGGTGAGCGGCACGGCGGTGACGGCCCCGATCTCCGGCAATGCGGTGCCGCTGCCTTCCGCCTTCAAGGCCTTCGCGGGCCGCGCGGTGACGCTGGGCGTGAGGCCCGAAGCGGTGGAACTGGGCGCATCCGGCATTCCTGCCGAGGTGATGGCGGTGACGCCGCTCAACGAACGCACCGTGCTTTTGCTGCAATCACCGGGGGGATGGGAATTCCTCGCCTCGCTCCCCTCGACGGCGGAAAAAATCCCCGCGCCCGGTTCGAAAGTGAAGGCGCATTTCGCCGCCTCAGGCACGCATCTGTTCGACAAGACCACCGGTGAGCGTCTCCATGGCTGAACTCGTTCTCTCCCACGTGGACAAAATCTACCAATCGCGCCGCAAGACGCCGGTGCATGCGGTGCGCGATATCGACCTCAATGTGAAGCCGGGCGAGATCGTGGCGCTTCTGGGTTCATCCGGCTGCGGCAAGACCTCGACGCTGCGCATGATCGCAGGGTTCGAGGATGTGAGCCATGGCGCGATCACGCTGGGCGGCAAGCCCATTCACACGCTGCCGCCGGCACAGCGCGGCGTCGCCATGGCGTTTGAGGCCTATTCGCTCTATCCGCCGCTCACCATCCGCGAGAACATGGCCTTTGCGCTGAAGGCGCAGAAGCTCTCCGCCGCCGAAACCGATCAGCGCGTGAAGGCGATGGCCGAGATGCTGGAGATTTCCGACATTCTCGACAAATATCCGAGTTCCGTCTCGGGCGGCCAGCAGCAGCGCGCCAGCCTTGGCCGCGCATTGGTGCGGAACGCCGGACTCTATCTCCTCGATGAGCCGATGGGCCAGCTTGAGCCGCAGCTTCGCGCCGTGCTGAGGGGGCGCATCAAGCATTATCTGCGCGAGCACAACTGCACCACCATTCTCGTGACCCACGACCAGACGGAAGCGAACGCACTGGCCGACCGCATTGCCGTGATGGAAGGAGGCGTGCTGCAGCAATATGCAACGCCTGCCGAATTGAAAGCCAGGCCCGCCAACCTCTTCACCGGCACCTTCATTGGCGAGCCGCCGATGAATGTGTTTCCAGCCAAGGCCAAGGTGACGGATAAGCAGATCACCTTCACGCTTGATGGCGGGGCTGAACTCTCCTATCCCGCTTCCGCCATGTCAGCCCCCGTCTGCAAGATCCTGAGCAGCACGCCTGACGTGTCGCTGGGCATCCGCCCGCATGCGCTCCATGTCGGCAAGGGGCCGCTCAAGGGCCGCGTGGTGACGGTGCAATGGCTGGGTGACCAGACGCATGTGGCAATCGATGTCTCGGGCCGCACGGCTGTCTCGGTCTCGCAGGACCGCGTGACGGCGAAGCCCGGCAGCGACGTGTCGCTCGACGTGGCGGCGGCGGACCTGCATGTCTTCGATCCCAAATCCGGGAATGCGCTTGCCCATGGAAGCGAGCCTGCATGAAAGACGGGATTCTGATCGGCATTGATGCCGGCACATCTGTCATCAAGTCCGTGGCCTTCACCGCCACGGGGGAACAGATTGCCAGTGCCGCGATCCCCAATTCCTACGACACCCTGCCCGACGGCGGCTCGGAACAGGATATGGCGCGTACCTGGGCCGATACCGCCAAGACGCTGAAGCAGCTTTCGGAAAAAATCCCCGGTCTCAGCGAAAAGCTCATCGCCATCGCGGTGACGGGGCAAGGCGACGGCATGTGGCTGGTGGACAAGGCAGGAGATCCAGTGGCGCCCGCCTGGCTGTGGCTGGACGCGCGTGCAGCGCCGATCGCCGAGGACTTCATCGCCAGCCCCGCCTATGCCGAACATTATCAGCGCACCGGCACCGGCGTGAATGCCTGCCAGATGAGCATGCAGCTCACCTGGATGACGCGCCATAGGCCAGAGGTGCTGGCCCGCGCGGCAACCGCCTTTCACTGCAAGGACTGGCTCTATTTCAAACTGACCGGCGACCGCGCCGCCGATCCATCGGAAGCCAATTTCACCTTCGGCCAATATAAATCGCGAAGCTATGCGCCAACCATTCTCGACCAGCTGGGCGCGGGTGAGTCCAAACGCCTGCTGCCGCCCATCGTCGAGGGAACGGAACGCGCGGGAAAGCTGACCAGCGAGGCGGCGGCATTGACCGGGCTCAAAGCCGGAACGCCCATCACGCTCGGCTATGTCGATGTTGTCTGCACGGGGCTGGGCGGCGGGCTGTTTGACCCCAAAGGCCAGACCGGCTGCACCATCGTCGGCTCAACCGGCATGCACATGCGGATCGCGCCCACAGCGCAAGACGTGAAGCTCAATGCCGAACGCTCGGGCTATACCATGGCCTTTCCGGTGCCCGGCATGTATGTGCAGATCCAGTCCAACATGGCGTCCACCCTCAACATCGACTGGCTGCTCGACGTGATGCGCGGTGTTCTTGCCTCGCAAGGAGTGGAGAAATCCCGCGCCGATCTCCTGAAAGGCATGGACGAGCGGCTGCTCAAATGCGCGCCCGCCGAAATTCTCTATCACCCCTATATCTCGAAGGCAGGTGAGCGCGGCCCCGTGATGGAGCCCGCGGCGCGCGCCATGTTCACCGGGCTCGAGATGGGCCATGGCGCCGACCACATGATGCGCGCCGTCTTCGAAGGCCTGTGCTTTGCCTCGCGCGATTGCTATGCGGCGATGGGCGATATCCCCGCCGAAGTGCGCGTGACCGGAGGGGCCGCGCGCTCCAAGGCGCTGCGCCTGATGCTCGCCTCAACCTTGAAGGCGCGGGTGCGAAGCGTGAACCGCGAGGAAGCCGGTGCCGCCGGTGCGGCGATGATGGCGGCGATCCAGCAGAAGCTTTATCCCGATATGGAAGCATGCGCTGCTCAATGGGTGGACCCGCAGCTTGGCGGCGTGACCGAGCCTGACTCACATCTCGCGCGCGTCTATGACAGCGCCTTCCCCATCTACAAGGAAACCCGCGAGGTGATGCGCCCGATCTGGCGCAAGCTCGCCCGACACCGCAGAGAGGCCAGCAATGGTGCATAATATCGCCGTCATCGGCGACCTGTTCATGCTGTCGAAAATGTTCGAGGAGGCGCTCCGCGAACGCTGCCGCCTGCATGAATTGAACATCCGCGCTTATGATCTTCCGTGGCCGGACGAACCGATGGAGCATGGCTATGCCGTGCAAGGCCTGGACGGCTTAAAGGAATATATGGGAAAACCTGATCAAGTCGTTGATCTTGTTGGAAACGCCGAAATTCTGGTGACGCATCTGGCGCCGCTTTCGGCGGGCATTTTCGACCGGTTACCGAAGCTCAAATTTGTCGCCGTATCGCGCGGCGGCCCCGTCAACATCGACATGAAGGCGGCGCGCGAGAGGGGCGTCATCGTCGTCAACACGCCGGGGCGCAATGCCAGTGCTGTGGCCGAATTCACGATCGGCGCCATCCTCACCGAAACGCGCAACATCACACGCGGGCACGATGCGCTGAAGCGCGGCGAGTGGCGGGGCGATCTCTACCGCGCCGATCTGGCGGGCGAGGAATTGTCCGAGATGACGGTGGGCCTGATCGGCTATGGCGAGGTGGGCCGGCGGGTTGTGAAGTTCTTGAAAGTGTTCGGCTGCCGCATCCTCGTCAGCGATCCTTACGTGCAATTGAGTGCGGATGATTTGCGCGACGGCGTGCAGCAGGTCTCGCTCGAGCGCGTGCTGGCGGAGTCCGATGTCGTGTCGCTCCATCCGCGCGTCACGGCGGAAACCACGAAGATGATGAACAAGGACACCTTCGCGCAGATGAAGAAGGGAACTTACTTCATCAACACGGCGCGGGGTCCCATCGTCGATTACGATGCGCTTTATGAAGCGCTGGCAAGCGGGCACTTGCGGGGCGCCATGCTCGAGACCTTCGACATCGAGCCGATGCCCGTTGATTCACCCTTCCTGAAATTGCCCAACGTGACGCTGACGCCCCATATTGCCGGCGCCTCTGTCAGGACGGTAAAATATGCAGCCGGGCTCGCGGCGGAAGAAGTGCGCCGCTATCTCGACGGCGAACCGGCGCTGAACCGCTGCTGAAGGAGAAGGCGATGAAAGACCTGGGCTCCGTCGATCTCGCCGTTATCGGCGGCGGCGTGAATGGCGCAGGCATCGCGCGCGATGCGGCGGGCCGCGGGCTTTCGGTGATCCTGTGCGAGAAGGGCGACCTGGCGGAGGGCACCTCCTCGCGCTCCGGAAAGCTCATTCACGGCGGCTTGCGCTATCTCGAATATTACGAGTTCCGCCTGGTGCGCGAGGCGCTGATCGAACGCGAGGTGCTGCTCCGCGCCGCCCCCCACATCGTGTGGCCGATGCGCTTCGTGCTGCCGCATTCGCCCGAGCAGCGCCCGGCCTGGCTGGTGCGTCTCGGCCTCTTTCTCTACGACCATCTGGGGGGCCGCGAGCAGCTTCCCGGCTGCCGCACCCTTGATCTGTCGCGCGATCCGGAAGGAAAGCCCATCAAGCCCGAGTTCAAGCGCGCCTTTGAATATTCCGATTGCTGGGTCGATGACGCGCGCCTCGTGGTGCTGAATGCGATGGCCGCCCGCGAGCTGGGCGCGACGATCCTCACCCGCACGGCGGCGACCTCGGCGCGGCGCGTCGGCGATCACTGGGAGATCGTCTTCACCTCAGCCGATGGCATGAACAGCAAGGCCCGCGCCAGGGCGCTGGTGAATGCGGCGGGGCCGTGGGTCGAGAACGTCATCACCGGCGTGGTGGGGGCGAACTCGGCCCGCAAAGTGAGGCTGGTGAAGGGCAGCCACATCGTGGTGAAGAAGTTCTGGGAGGGCCCACAGGCCTATCTGCTGCAGAACCACGACAAGCGGGTGATCTTCGTCAACCCCTATGAAGGGGACATGGCGCTGATCGGCACCACCGACATTCCCTATGGCGGCCGCGCCGAGGACGTGGCGATCGACGGCAGCGAGATCGACTATCTCCTCACCGCCGTGAACCGCTACATGAAGACCACGCTCAAACCCGCCGATGTGCGCTACAGCTTTGCAGGCGTCAGGCCCTTGTCCGACGACAATGCCGAAAACCCTTCCGCCGTGACGCGCGACTATGTGTTCGATGTGACGGGCACACCGCCCCTGCTCTCGGTGTTCGGCGGCAAGATCACGACCTACCGGAAACTTGCCGAACACGCGCTGCAGAAGCTCAAACCCTTCTTCCCCGCCATGAAGGGCGACTGGACGGCCAAGGCCAAGCTGCCCGGCGGCGACATGCCCCAAGGCTTCGACGGGCTGATGAAAACGCTCGCCAGCCAGTATCCGTGGCTGCCCGCCGATGTGCGCCATCACTATGCAAGGCTCTATGGCTCAAAAGCGCAGGACGTGATCGGCACGGCCACCAAGCTTGCCGATCTGGGCAAGCATTTCGGCGCGACGCTCTATGAAGCCGAGATCGATTATCTCAAGCGCCAGGAATGGGCGGAAACCGCAGCCGACATCCTCGACCGCCGCACCAAGCACGGCCTGCACCTGACACCGGCCGAGCGCAAGGCTGTGGAAGCGTTTGTGGGGAAGTAGCTCTTCGTCTTCGCCCCGCGTAAGCGGGGAAATAAAATGCCTTCTCCCTCCCCGAGTTTCGGGGAGGGCCGGGGTGGGGCGGCGGGGTGGGAAATCATCATGCAGACACCCCCACCCGTCTCGCGCTTCGCGCGATCCACCCTCCCCATGCTTGCGCATGGAGAGAGGGAGACAGGATTTTCAATAAATCGCTTTGATAGCTGCCAGCTCCTGGGCGATGGCTGATGTGTCGCGCGCCTCGATCAGGGTGGCGAGCGTGTCGAGCTTCGGCAGGATCAGCGCGCCGACGATGGCGAAGAACTGGTCGTCATCAAGCCGCTCGACGGGCTGGCCCTCGCCCGCGAAGAGCAGGCTGACGCAGGCGATGGCCGGCACCGCCACATTGGGATCAACCGTTTCGAACAGCCGCCGCCCCGGCCGCGACGGGCCGGTCTTGGCAATCAGATGCGCTTCCGACAGCGCCAGCAGCACGCGGGCCAAGAATTCGGTCTCGGACTGTTTGGGCAGCGCATCCTGCGCCAGCTGCCGCCGCGCCGCATCAACACGATGTTCCAGCACCAGATAGGGCGGCTTCGAATAATGCTCGACGATGTGGATGGCGGCGCGGAAGAAATAGGAATTGAACAGCGGATTGTGCAGCAGGCTGTTCTCGCGCACGGCGGATGACACCTCATCCATGAGCCCCGGCGTGAAGGGCGAAGGCAGCTTCCGCCATGAGGGCAGGATGAGCCTGATCGAGGTGTTGGCGCCCCAGGTCATGAAACGGTCGGCGAGCCGCGCGAGGCCTGCCACCGAACGCGAGAGGAAGGTGGCGCTGGTCTGCTGGCCCGCCGTCTGCCCGTCGGCATGGGCCAGATCGCGGACATAGAACTGCGCCGCGCGCAGGCTGTCGCGAAGCCCCGCGGCGGCGCAAACGGCATGGGCGGCAAGATTATCAGCGGTGCGGAAAGCGATGGTCATGCCGCCATTTCAACCGGAGCAGCCGTCATCGTCAAGTGCATGGCGTGACAGGATAAATGAGCCGTTGTCTTTGGTTGATGCAAAGCGGGATTCTGGCCTTCGCCAGAATGACGGAATGGGGGGATCCCGCTTCACGCTGCATGACAGGGATCGGGTCGCTTGACGCAATGTGGGGCCACGGTCCTAACATGAGGCATGGCTGAACCGGCTTCACCACCTGTCTGGGCGCAGGATCAAGCGGCACTGCTGAAGGCTTTGGGCAGTTCCGAAGCAGGACTTTCCGATGCCGAGGCGGCCGCGCGGCTGGCGGCGGATGGACCCAACAGCCTTGAGGATGAAACCCGCCACCGGGCGCTGCGGCTGTTGCTCAGGCAGGTGGAAAGCCCGATGGTGCTGGTGCTGCTGTTCGGCGCGGGCCTCGCCATGGCGCTCCGCGAATGGTCGGATGCGCTCATCATCGTGACGGTTGTGGCGGCGAGCGCACTTCTTGGCTTCAGCCAGGAATACAAGGCCTCGACCGCCCTGCTCGAACTCAAGAAGCGGCTGGCGCTCTCCGCCAGGGTGCGGCGCGGCGGCAGGGTTGAAACGGTGCCCGCCGTCAACATCGTCAAGGGCGACATCGTGGAACTGGCGGCGGGAAATCTGGTGCCCGCCGATGGCGTGGTGCTGAAGGCCAGCGACTTTCTGGTGAGCGAGGCCACGCTGACGGGCGAATCCATGCCGGTGGAAAAACGCCCCGGCATATCCCCGCCCGATGCGCCGCTGGCGAAGCGGCTGAACTCCGTGTTCGGCGGCACCTCGGTTCGGAGCGGCACGGCCTCCGTTCTGGTGACGGCGACCGGCAGGGCCACGGAAGTGGGCGCCGTCGCCCGCATGATCTCAGGTGCCGAGGGTGAAACAGAATTCGCGCGCGGCATCAGGCATTTCGGCTATCTGCTGATCCGCGTGATGATCGTCATGGTGCTGTTCGTGCTGATCACCAGCCAGTTGCTGCACCGGCCGCTGATCGAATCCCTGCTCTTCGCCGTGGCGCTGGCGATCGGCATGACGCCCGAATTGCTTCCCGCCATCGTGACGGTGACGCTTTCAACCGGCGCCCGCGCCATGGCGAAGGAAGGCGTGATCGTGCGCCGCCTCGAGGCGCTGGAAAATCTCGGCAGCATCAATATTCTGTGTACGGATAAAACCGGCACGCTGACGGAAGGCGCGGTGCGGGTTGAAGCCGCCGTCAATTGCCATGGCGCTACAGATGACGGCGTGCTGCAGCTGGCGGTGACCAATGCGGCGCTCGAAACCGGCATCGATAATCCCATGGACCAGGCGCTGCTGGAAGCCGGAAAGGCGCGCGGCATCAGCGGCGAAGGCGCCAACAAGCTGGATGAAATTCCCTATGATTTTACCCGCAAGCGCCTGACCATCGTGATTGAAAGCCCGGATGGCCCAAGCAAGGCGCTGATGATCACCAAGGGCTCCTTCGCCACCATTCTCGCCGTGTGCGGGGCGCGGCGCGAGGGAAAGGCCGTGCTGCCGCTTGATGCTACCGGGCGTGCCACGCTTTCAGCCTATCTCGACCAGCAATGCGGGCAGGGTTTCCGCCTTCTGGCGCTCGCCACCAGGGAAGCGGAGATCAAAGCCGATTACACGCTCGCCGATGAAAACGGCATGGTGCTGGAAGGCTTTCTGCTCTTTGCCGATCCGCCCAAGGCTGAAGCGCGCGCCGCCATCACATCGCTGGCAGCCCTTGGCATTTCGCTCAAAGTTATCAGCGGCGACAATGCGCCGGTGACCCGCCATGTGGCCGACGCGCTCGGCATACCCTCCGGCCAATTGCTGACCGGCCCCGAGATCGCCGCCGCCCCGCCCGAGGCGCTGCCGGTGATGGTGGAAAGGGCAACACTCTTTGCCGAGATCGACCCGCAGCAGAAAGAGCGCATCATCACGGCACTCCAGAAGCGCGGCCACGCGGTTGGCTATATGGGCGACGGCATCAATGACGCGCCGGCACTCCGCGCTGCCGACATCGGCATCTCCGTCGATACAGCTGTCGATGTGGCGCGCCAGACCGCCGATATCATTCTGCTCAAGCGCGATCTCAATGTGCTGCGCATGGGCGTGGAAAGCGGCAGGCGCACCTTCGCCAATACGATGAAATATATTTCGATCACCACCAGCGCCAATTTCGGCAACATGCTGAGCATGGCGCTGGCAACGCCGCTGCTCCCCTTCCTGCCGCTGCTCGCCAAGCAGGTGCTGTTCAACAATTTCCTCTCCGACGTTCCCTCCATGGCGATCTCCGGCGACAATGTGGATGCCGAGCGCATCTCGAGCGTGCAGCGCTGGAGCATCAGGGACGTGCAGCGCTTCATGCTGGTGTTCGGAACGCTGAGCTCCGTCTTCGACATGATCACCTTCGCCGTGCTGCTCTATGGCTTCACGGCGCTTGAAGCCGAGTTCCAGACCGCGTGGTTCACCGTATCGCTCTTGACCGAAGTGGTGATCGTGCTGGTGCTCAGGACCCGCAAACCCGCCTGGCAAAGCAGGCCCGGCACGGCCCTGCTGCTTCTGTCGCTTGCCGCCGCCACTCTGGCCCTGGGGCTTCCCTATATACCGCTGGTGGCGAGGCTCTTCGGCTTCGTGCCCCTGCCCCTTTCGGTGCTGGGCGTTCTGGTGCTGATCACCGTGGCCTATGTGCTGACCAATGAAATCGCCAAGGCCTTGTATTATCGCTGGCTTTCGCGCCGGACGGCGGCCTGAGCCTGCATTCCGCTCAAACGTGCCCCGCGCCGCTTTTTCTTGGCCCTGAGGCCCCGTTTCGCTAAAACCCCGGTCATATTGAACCGTCCCCCAAGAGGCCAGACATGCCCGCCTATCGTTCACGCACCACCACCCATGGCCGCAACATGGCCGGAGCCCGAGGGCTTTGGCGCGCCACCGGCATGAAGGATGGCGATTTCGGCAAGCCGATCATCGCCGTCGTCAACTCCTTCACGCAATTCGTGCCGGGCCATGTGCACCTGAAGGACCTTGGGCAGATGGTGGCGCGCGAGATCGAGGCGGCGGGCGGCGTCGCCAAGGAGTTCAATACCATCGCGGTCGATGACGGCATCGCCATGGGCCATGACGGCATGCTCTATTCGCTGCCGTCCCGCGAGGTGATCGCCGACAGCGTGGAATATATGGTCAACGCCCATTGCGCCGATGCGATGGTGTGCATCTCGAACTGCGACAAGATCACCCCCGGCATGCTGATGGCGGCACTCCGGCTCAACATCCCCGCCGTGTTTGTCTCAGGCGGGCCGATGGAGGCGGGCAAATATCTGGCCCCGACCGGCGAAGTAAAGGCGCTCGACCTCGTGGACGCCATGGTGGCGGCGGCGGACGATAAATATTCCGACGAGGAAGTGAAGACCATCGAACGCTCGGCCTGCCCCACCTGCGGCTCGTGCTCGGGCATGTTCACCGCCAATTCGATGAACTGCCTGACCGAGGCGCTGGGCCTCTCGCTTCCCGGCAACGGCTCGACGCTGGCGACGCACGCCGACAGGAAGCGCCTGTTCCTCGAGGCGGGCCATCTGATTGTCGATCTGGCGCGGCGCTATTACGAGCAGAATGACGACAGCATCCTGCCGCGCAACGTGGCCGGCGTGAAGGCGTTTCACAACGCCATGGCGCTCGACATTGCCATGGGCGGCTCCACCAATACGGTGCTGCATATTCTCGCCGCCGCCCATGAGGGCGAGATCGATTTCACGCTTGAACATATCGACAAGCTATCGCGCCGCGTGCCGGTGCTGTGCAAGGTGGCGCCCGCCAAATCCGACGTGCACATGGAAGACGTGCACCGGGCCGGCGGCATCATGGCGATCCTGGGCCAGCTTGAGCGCGCGGGCCTTCTTGAAACCGATGTGCCGACCGTGCACGCAGCGACGCTGGGCGAGGCGATCAACCGCTGGGATATTTCGCGCAGCAATTCGCAGAGCGTGCGCGATTTCTTCCTCGCCGCACCGGGCGGCGTTCCCTCGCAGGTGGCCTTCAGCCAGTCGCGCCGCTGGGACGATCTCGATCTCGACCGCGAGAAAGGCGTGATCCGCAGCGCCAAGACGCCCTTCTCGAAGGACGGCGGCCTGGCGGTGCTGAAGGGCAATCTGGCGCTCGACGGCTGCATCGTGAAGACGGCGGGTGTTGATGAATCGATCCTCAAATTCTCCGGCCCCGCCGTGGTGTTCGAAAGCCAGGACGCGGCGGTGAGCGGCATCCTGACGGGGAAGGTGAAGGCGGGCGACGTGGTGGTGATCCGCTATGAAGGCCCGCGCGGCGGGCCGGGCATGCAGGAGATGCTCTATCCCACCAGCTATCTGAAATCGAAAGGGCTGGGCAAGGCCTGCGCGCTCATTACCGATGGCCGCTTCTCGGGCGGCACCTCCGGCCTCTCGATCGGCCATGTCTCGCCCGAAGCGGAGGAAGGCGGCTTGATCGGCCTCGTCAAGCCGGGCGACCGCATCGACATCGACATTCCCAACCGCACCATTCATCTCGCCGTCGATGACGCCGAGATCGCCAAGCGCCGCAAGGCCGAGGAGGCGCGCGGCAAGGAGGCCTGGACACCGCATGAAAAGCGCCCGCGCAAGGTGACGACAGCACTCCGCGCCTATGCCGCCTTCGCCACCAGCGCCGCCACGGGTGCTGTGCGCAAGGTGCCCTGATGCGGATTTCGGAGGAAACGCGCAAGCGCTACGGCACGCCCGAGGGCTGGAATTTCGGCGAGGAGCGCGTGGTGGAATGGCGCGACTGCGACATGCTGGGCCACGCCAACCACACCGCGGCCCTTCTGTGGTGCGAGACCGTGCGCGTGCATTATTGCGAGGCGATCGGTTTGGGCACGCCGTCTTTCGACAGGCCGAGCACGATGATCGCCCAGATCACCGCGCGTTATTTGGGCCAGATTTCCTTCGCCGATCCCGTGCTGGTGTGCTGCCGCACGCTCCGCATCGGCCGCACCAGCGCCACGGTGCAATATGGCGTGTGGACACACGGCAAGCAGGTGTTCGAAACCGAACTCGTGCTGGTGCTGTTCGACCAGAAGAGCGGGAAGACGGCGGCCTATCCGGATGACGTGCGGAAACTGGTGAAGGAAATCGATCCGGCCGCGGAGGTTTGAAGACTCCTCCCTCCCCGAGTTTCGGGGAGGGCCGGGGTGGGGCGGCGGGGGGTGAGATCATCCTGCCGACAGGC
>Ga0209023_10001769_pt1 | contig 28252 bp, 28 predicted proteins | sample LakOneMetagenome_FD_187468 | JGI IMG/M metagenome (GOLD analysis project Ga0209023, IMG submission 187468) | Freshwater and sediment microbial communities from Lake Erie, Canada (SPAdes) (version 2) | ecosystem: Environmental > Aquatic > Freshwater > Lentic | place: Lake Erie, Canada...
GGCGCCGTGTCGTAGTATTTCATTTTAAAACTCAGCATGTGTTTGAAGAGTTTGATTCGGATGTCTTTCACAATATCTTGCCCCAACCAATTCGCCCAAAACACGAAATAGTACTGCGAAAAGACTTCCAAAAGCAAGACAATGCCCATGAGCATAATGTAAAACAACAAGCCTTGTCCGTCGTGCGTTTTGATATAACCATCCACGGTTTGTTTCAGTAAATAGGGGCGAAGTGCCGCAAATACGGATAGCGAGATGGCAAAAATAATCACACCGTTGAACCGCCATTGGTACGGTTTGGTATATTCTAAAATCCGCTTGAATACTTGGGTATCGAATGCTTTTGCTTTCATTTTTTTTAGGAGCTGTTCCTGCTATCCGTTGCAATTCCCGGTTTTAGAAAAATTAGATTTCGCAATCTATTTTTCTAAAACCGGGAGATTTCCACTGCTATCAGGGCTAGTGTTCTCCGTATCTAGGGTTATTCTGTTTTAAAATCGTAAACAATATCGGTTAAATACAATCCGTGAGCGGGCACCGAAAAGCCGGCTTCACTTCGTTTTTTACTGGCGATGATGGCTTCAAAATCCTTTAAAGTGATTTTGTGCAAGCCCACATTTATCAAAGTTCCTACAATCGCACGCACCATATTGCGCAAAAAACGATCGGCGGTTATGGTGAAAATCAGTTCGTTTTTTTCTTGTTTCCAAAAGGCTTCGGTGATGTTGCAATCAAAGGTATTCACGTCGGTATGCACTTTGGAAAAGCATTCGAAATCGGTGTGTTTGAGTAAAATTTTTGCCGCTTCGTTCATGATTTCGAGGTCGAGGTTGTGGTGGCAATACCAACTCAAATCCTGCAAAAACACGTTTTTAAAGGTGTTCATGTGGTATTCGTACGTTCGGCTTTTAGCGTCAAATCGGGCATGAGCATTTTGGGGAACGGGAAATATTTTAAAAACAGCGATGTCTTTGGGAAGCAACGAATTGAGTTTGTGCACTACTGTTTCGGTTTCCAAAGTGGACTCACAATCAAAATGGCCAAACATAATTTTGGCGTGCACGCCGGTATCGGTGCGTCCGGCGCCCATCACGTCAATGGTGGTATTGAGAATGGTAGTCAAGGCTTTGTTTAAAGTTTCTTGTACGGAAGCCGCGTTAGGTTGGTATTGCCAACCGTGATAGTTCGTTCCGTTATAAGAAAATTGAATAAAGTACCGCAAGCTAAAATCATTTTGAAGCGACAAAGATACTTAATAGGAATAGAATTTTTTAGTTGGAAACGGTAACAAAATGTTAATTTGAAAGCTTTGAGTTGTTGTGATTTTCTTTTTTGCACTTTGCTACTTTACGGTCGGACTTTATTTTTTAATTGGCATCGGATTGTTTATTTTTACCGAAATTCCTAGCCCTGATAGTAGCGGCATCGTTTTGTGCCGGGGTTCGGCACAAAAAATACAGCGGATAGCAGGAACCAGCTCCTAAAAAAATGAAACGAATTCTTTTACTTTCGGATACGCACAGTCACGTGGATGACGTGATTTTGAAATATGTGGCGCAGGCGGACGAGGTTTGGCATGCCGGCGATATTGGGAATTTGGAAGTGACCGATACCCTTAAGAAATTTAAGCCTTTGCGTGCGGTTTATGGGAACATTGATGATGACAAAGCGCGGATGGAGTTTCCGTTGCACCAACGTTTTTTTTGTGAAGGCGTTTCGGTTTGGATGACTCATATTGGCGGGTATCCGGGGAAATACAATCAAGAAATTAGAGCTGAGATTACTATGAATCCACCAAAATTATTTATTTGTGGGCATTCCCATATTTTGAAAGTGATGTTCGACAAGAAACTAAATTTGTTGCATATGAATCCGGGTGCTGCAGGCAAAAGCGGGTTTCACCAAGTGCGAACGATGTTGCGTTTTGTTATTGATGGCGATGCGATTAAGGATTTGGAGATTGTGGAAATCGGGAAGAAGTGATTTTTGATACGGCACAAAAAAAACCCGAACGTTGGTTCAGGTTTTTCTTCGCACTAATAAACTAAGTTTATAGGTTTACCTCAATCGGTCCACTGATTTTACGAGATCTTCATCCTTTTTGATGGCTTTGTTGGCCAGCACTAAAAAAACGATAGCAATAATCGGTAGAAACATCCCAATACCCTTCTCCGAAACCGTTAGGGTTTCTCCAGATAGATTTAGCGAACGATATACAAATACTCCTAATAAAATTAAATTTAATATGATGTTCAATCTGCCAATGACAAATTGATGTTGTCTTTTTTTATAGAACAAAATGCTTAACAGCGATAGGGAAGTGCTTAGTCCGAACAAAGCGGCATAGGCTTGATGTCCCATGAAGAATTCGGATTTCCCGTCACTTAATGTCCATAACGGAAATACAAAAGGTAAAGCGCCTGTTACCGCTAAGGCAATAAGTAAGTAAACCGTTTGAATTCGTTGGAGCATAATGTGTGTTATTCGTCCACAAAAATATATTTTCTTTTTAATAAATACTATTGTATGGTAAATTTTTATTCGTATTATTGCATTACTAATTCGTAAGTACTTCATTTTACGACCCGTTCACACGATAAAATCACACTACAATTTTATAGTACATTCCAAATCAATTAAATTCCAAGAACATTCATGTTTGATATTTCTGTATTAAAAGAAATGAAGCTTACTGAGCTTCAAGACATTGCTAAATTAGCGAAAACCATCAAGTTTAACGGTGTTAAAAAAGAAGCTTTAATCGATTTGATATTAAAGCAACAAGCGGCAAGTGAAGCCACTATTAAAACCGAGTCAATGCCAGAGAAAGCGACGGAAGAGAAATCTAAAAGAGCTCGTATTGCTCCAGATAAAAAGCCTGCCATATCTAAAACAGCCACCTTGTTTTCGGCTCCGGAGGAAAAGGAAATCGTAGCCTTTGAAGCGCCTGCAACTATTGCGGTGGAAGATAAATCGGAAGATACTGCTGTGGCCAAAAATGCACCTAAAACAGGTAAGTTTAAGAAAGCGGACTACGAGAAAAAAATTGCTAAAAAGATTGAAAGTACGTCAACTGCAGAAGTTACGGACAGTACCGAACCAGAACTGGAAAGCAAAGCGTCAGATGAGGCTGAAGTGCAACCAGCAGATACTAAAAAAATAAATCCAAACCAACTTCATAAGCAAAACCAGAACGGGAATGCGAATCCTAATCAAAATGGAAATGGCAACCAAAATGGGAATGGCAACGCTAACGGAAACGGTAATGGAAACGGCAATGCCAATGGTAACGGTAATAACGGCAATCAAAATCCTAATTTCAAAAATAAGAAAAATAATTTCAGAGATGCTGATTTTGAATTTGATGGCATCATAGAAAGTGAAGGTGTATTAGAGATGATGCCTGATGGGTATGGTTTCTTGCGGTCTTCGGATTACAACTATTTGGCTTCGCCGGATGATATTTATTTGTCGACTTCGCAAATTCGCTTGTTTGGTTTAAAAACGGGCGATACGGTAAAAGGTGTGGTGCGTCCTCCAAAAGAAGGAGAGAAATTCTTTCCTTTAGTTCGCGTTTTAAAGATTAATGGCCACGATCCTCAAGTGGTTCGTGACCGTGTTTCTTTTGAACACTTAACACCCGTTTTTCCAACGGAAAAATTCAGATTGGCTGAAAAGCAAAGTACAATTTCGACTCGAATTATTGATTTGTTTTCACCTATCGGAAAAGGGCAACGTGGAATGATTGTCGCTCAGCCAAAGACCGGTAAAACCATGTTGTTGAAAGATATTGCTAATGCCATTGCGGCCAATCATCCGGAAGTTTATTTAATTGTTCTTTTGATTGACGAACGTCCTGAAGAAGTTACGGATATGCAGCGTTCGGTTCGAGGCGAGGTGATTGCTTCGACATTTGACAGAGAACCACAAGAGCACGTAAAAATTGCGAACATTGTATTAGAAAAATCAAAACGACTGGTAGAGTGTGGTCATGATGTGGTGATCTTATTGGATTCTATAACACGTTTGGCACGTGCCTACAATACGGTTCAACCGGCTTCTGGAAAAGTATTGAGTGGTGGTGTGGATGCGAATGCGCTACAAAAGCCAAAACGTTTTTTTGGTGCTGCTAGAAATGTAGAAAACGGTGGTTCATTAAGTATCATTGCTACTGCTTTAACGGAAACAGGTTCTAAGATGGACGAAGTGATTTTCGAAGAATTTAAAGGAACGGGTAACATGGAATTGCAGTTGGATCGTAAGATTGCAAACAAACGTATTTTCCCTGCGATCGATTTGACCTCGTCTAGCACCAGAAGAGACGATTTATTATTAGATGAGAAAACCTTGCAACGCATGTGGATTATGAGAAAATACTTGTCGGATATGAATCCGGTAGAAGCTATGGATTTCATCAACGATCGTTTCAAAAAGACTAGAAATAACGAAGAGTTTTTGATTTCTATGAATGATTAAACTTCGCATAAGAATATAAAAAAAGTCCCAATTACTATTGGGACTTTTTTTATTTAGGAACTTTTAAAAATTAGTTCACTAGAATTTTTTTTGTTACAGATTGTTGGTTAGCACCTAGTTTTAAGAAATAAAAGCCAGAAGGTAAATTCTCTAAACTGTACGTTTTATTTTCAAAGATTGGATTTTGAATTTGTTGCACTACTTGTCCGTTAATGGTTATTATTTGAATGGTTTCAATTGCATTCTCGGAAGTGATGTTTATTCTGTGGTTGTTGGTTGGATTTGGAAATACAGCCACAGAAGACAAAGCTTCAAAAGAAGTTGTTGCTAATGGATCGCCCCAAATTCTACTTACAAAACTATTGTTGTCGATGTACGGATTTCTATTCGCTTGTCTAGCGTAAATGGCATTATTTCTGGCTACTTCTCTTGGACTAACGGGGTCTAATTGGTTCCATGTTAGTAAAATGTTTAAGAAAGTCGGATTGAAAACTTGATCCGAAGTTCCGTTTAACATCGGATAAGAATAACCGGCAACGACATTTTCGTAACGGGTGGCAAAATAGAGCAAACATCTGGCAATATCCCCTTTAAATTCATCGATAGGTTCAAACACTACGCCAGCATATCCAGAGGAATACCCTGAATTCAAATTTTGTCCGAGTTTAGAGCCATTGGTAGAAGTAAAGGTAGCCGTGTTGACTTTTCCGAATGGAGAATCACCTCTAACTCCATTCACATGTTTGTCGGCAGGTACTACAAAATGAGCATCAGAATACATCGGTGTAGTTGCGTTAAATACAGATTGTGGAATTAAATGTTCACGGTTGTAACGCTCGCATTCGTTGTTGCCTAGTGTTCCGTCGTCTTGATTAATGCCATAGGTAAATTCACATTCTGGTCCTGTTGGATTTTCGGTATACATGTCTAACATCGTTCCGTTATTTTCATAAAAGAAGTCTTTATCAGAAGTAGTGTACGTGGTGTAAAGTCCAGAATAACCGCGGTCATTATGTCCCTTAATGATATTGTACAATTGTGTTTTTAGAACATAACCATCTCCAGTTGCCGAGTTATAATAACCTGCCGGTGGTTGTGAAAACCCAAAAGTGACACAAAGTAAGAATAGTATTAGGTATGTTTTTTTCATTGATTTGGAATATTGTTAATTTATTTTTCTTTCTAGCAACGCCATGTAAAAACCATCAAATCCCGATTCAGATGCTAGGATTTTAGAATCTTTGACAAAGGTAAAGCTTTTACCGATATCGGTTGTTAAGAACTTTTTTATTTGCTCTTGGTTTTCAGAAGGCAAAATGGAACAAGTTGCGTAAACTAATTTGCCGCCAGGTTTTACGATTTTAGAGTAATTCTCTAAAACTTCCGCTTGTACTTTTTTGATATTGTCTATAAATTCGGGTTGTAATTTCCACTTGGCATCAGGATTTCTTTTCAAAACACCCAAACCGCTACAAGGTGCGTCAATCAAGACACGATCGGCTTTTTCGTGCAATTTTTTAATTACTTTTGTAGTGTCAATGATGCGGTATTCGATATTGAAGGCTCCGTTTCTTTTGGCACGTAGTTTTAATTGTTTCAATTTGCTTTCATACAAATCCATAGCAATTAATTGCCCTTTGTTCTCCATTAAGGAAGCGATGTGTAGCGTTTTTCCACCTGCTCCAGCGCAAGTATCTACGACGCGCATTCCGGGTTTCACTTCTAAAAAAGCCGCTACTAATTGAGAATTGGCATCTTGAACTTCAAAGAAGCCATCTTTAAATGCGTCCGTTAGGAACACATTTGCTCGTTCCTTTAGCACTAGCGCATCGGGTTGGTCTTTTAGAAAATCCGTTTCTATGTTCAAATCCATTAAGATGGCTCTTAATCTTTCTTTCGTAGTTTTTAGGGTATTAACTCTCAAAATTACTTTGGCGGGCTGGTTTTGTGCTGTGATTTCAGCCGACCAAACTTTTTCTCCCAATTCTTTTACACCCAATTCATCCATCCAATCGGGAATGGATTCTTTGAAGGTTCTGATTTTTGAAAGTTCGTCAAAACGTCCTTTAATCTTACGTTCTGGAGTACCTTCTAGTTGTCTCCAGTCAGGAATCGGATAGCCCCTTAAAACGGCCCATACGGCAAAAATTCTCCAAAGATTGTCGCGGTCAAAGGGTTCTTTTACCTCGGCTATTTCGGAGTATAGTCGTTTCCATCGTACAATTTCGTAGATGGTTTCAGCAACAAATTTTCTATCGGAACTTCCCCAACGTTTGTCTTTCTTCAAGGCTCTAGCGACTACTTTATCGGCGTATTCCCCTTCATTAAATATAGCATTTAGGGAATCAATTGTAGTGTAAACTAAATTTCGGTGTAATCTCATTTTAAATAATTGAGGTGCAAATGTACTACTAAAAGGTGAATGAAAAATAAATTACTAGGCAAAGGTTGTTGGTTTTAAGATGCATTTGTGATACTTTTACTTGGAGCTGTTTTTACGATTGTAAAGTAAAGGGATTGATTTTATGGAAAATACAGATAAAAAGCAAAGGAGAATATTTCTTTTTATACAATGTTGTATGGCTATTGTTGCTAGTAGTACGATGCAGGCGCAGCTCTATTCCATAGGGCATGCCACTATCAATATTATAGATTCTTCTCGTGGGAACCGAAGTATTGCGACAGAAATTTATTATCCTGCAGATTCGTCTGGAAATAATGTACCAATAAGTGCTCTTAACAATGAGAAATTTCCAGTCTTAACTTTTGGGCACGGATTTTTGATGACCTGGGATGCCTATCAAAATGTATGGGAGACATTAGTTCCGAAGGGTTTTATTATGGCATTTCCAAAAACGGAAGGTAGCCTATCACCTTCTCATTTAGAATATGGGAAAGACTTAGCTTTTGTTTCCGATCAGATGTACAATCTTAGCTTGCTTTCGAATTCTATATTTGCGAATAGAGTCAGTCCTATGAATACTGTGATGGGGCACAGCATGGGTGGAGGTGCTGCGTTTTTAGCGGCGCAAGTGAATCCCAATATTAAAACGATAGTGACTATGTCGGCTGCAGAAACTAATCCTTCAGCAGTTACGGCTGCCGCAAGTTTAACTATTCCAGCTTTAGTAGTTGCAGGCGCGAACGATTGTGTTACACCGCCAGTTACTAACCAAGTGCTGATGTACAATGCTTTAAACAGTGGATGCAAGACCTATGTGAGTATTTTGGGTGGAAGTCACTGTCAAATGGCGAATAGCAACTTTTTTTGCAATTTTGGTGAAAGTACTTGTACGCCACAGCCTACCATCACAACTTCGGAGCAACATACGGTGATTAATGATTATTTGGTAAAATGGTTGCTGGCAGAATTGAAATCGGATTGTGTTTCGGGAGCAGCAATGGATGTTCTTATCGAAAACGATTCCCGAATTACCTTTCAAAAAACTTGTTTGCAATGTTCTAATCTTTCGGAATCTTCTAATGCTATAGTTGAAGAGGTTAAAATTTATCCGATTCCTTTTGGTGAAAATCTAAATATAGAGTGCCGCAACGATGGCCTTTTCGAATTTATACTTTACGATGTTTCTGGAAAGAAATTATTCAATAGATTCTTTTCAAAAAAGGAAACAATAAGAACTTCCGAATTGGCATCTGGTATTTATTTCTATAAAATCATCCAAGCCAATCAAGTTTTAAAAAGTGCCAAAATTGTAAAGGAATAAAAAGTAAACTTATTAGTTTATTCGCGTTAAAGCAATTTTTTCCGGTGGGTGTAAGACCATTGGGAATTTTTCGATTTTCACGGAACTACTGTCCAAACCAAATCCGTTTTCTTCTGACAAGCTGAATTTCTTGATAAGAAAGTAAGTATTCATAATGACTTTTTCATGCCACAATAAGTCACTGTCGTTGGATAGGAATTTTTCGGACAAGACGAATTTAAAGTCTCCTAGAATATTATTTTTGTTCAAGGATTCATAGCGGCTGGTGACGTCTACTTCTCCGTTTTTTACCATATCAGTTAAGACCTCTTTGAACATCAAATTGATTTTAGTAGGTTCTCTAAACCCTAGATTGAAATCGATTCGGAACAAATCATCTTTGATGACTTCGGTAACTTTATACTCAGAACGATAAGGTTCGCTTAAGATGTTTACGTGAACAAACCAATAGATATCCGCTCTCTTTGGACGTTTTTGCAATATGGAATACATTACTTTTTCTTCAATTTCATCCGCTCTTCCGGCATTAGTCATATAAACTAAGTGGGTCGCATATTTTGGGATAGACAAGTCGACGCTTAATTCTGCTAATACTTTTTTGTAGTTATCAATTTTTACAAATTTCGTGTAGTTTTTACTAATTTGTTTTGCCATGTACCAAGTGGTCATTACTGAAATTAAAGCGATGGCGATGAATAAGGTTACATAACCTCCGTCTGCAAATTTCGTAATGTTGGCTATAAAAAAGCTAAATTCTATAATGAGATAGATGGTAATCAATGGAAAAATAATGTACCACTTTACTCTTTTCAAAATCAAGTAAAAATTGAGCAAAATTGTAGTCATGATCATACACAAAATGATGGCTAGACCATAGGCATGTTCCATGTTACTCGACTCTTCAAAGTGAAGTACAATACCAATACAACCTAGCAATAAAAGCCAATTGATAGAAGGAATATAGAGTTGCCCTTTTAATTCTGTTGGATATTTGATCTTAACTTTTGGCCAAAAATTCAATCGCATGGCTTCATTGATTAAGGTAAATGATCCACTTATTAAGGCTTGCGAAGCAATAACAGCTGCTAGCGTTGCAATTACGATTCCGAACGGTTGAAACCAAGTTGCCATGGACAAATAAAATGGATTTGAATTGGAGCCGCCCAAACTGCGTAAAGTTTCGCCTTCGTGTTTGATCAAATAAGCGGCTTGTCCGAAGTAGTTTAGGATTAATGTGATTTTCACAAAAATCCAACTGATGCGAATATTTTTTCGACCACAATGCCCCATGTCGGAGTATAATGCTTCAGCTCCGGTAGTACATAAAAATACAAAGCCTAAGACGAAGAACCCTTCTGGATTAATTCCACGGTCGGCTATTAATAATTGGTATGCATAGTATGGGTTTATTGCTTTCAGAACTACTAAATTACTGGAGATTTGTATGGCTCCAACAATCCCCAACATTAAGAACCAAATAAACATTACTGGGGCAAAGAACTTACCGACAAGTTTAGTTCCGAACTGTTGGATAGTAAATAGAATTACAAGAATCCCAATTACAATAGGAATGGTATTTAATTGAGGATAAAAGGTACGAACTCCTTCCACGGCAGAAGAAACAGATATGGGAGGTGTGATGATTCCATCAGCTAATAAAGCACTTCCCCCAATTATTGCAGGTATAATCAACCATTTTATTTTGGTCCGCTTCACTAAAGCATATAATGCAAAAATCCCACCTTCTCCGTGATTGTCTGCACTAAGTGTTATTAATACGTATTTGATGGTGGTTTGTAAAGTAAGTGTCCAAAACACTAACGATATCCCTCCTAAAACAAGATCTCTGTTAATTGCAAAGTCGAGCCCAAGAATCGCTTTCATTACATATAACGGGGAAGTTCCGATGTCTCCGTAAATAATCCCTAAAGAAATTAGTAACCCGCCAAGCGTTAATTTACTGTGAAGACCGTGATGTTGAGAGCTCATAAAAAACTTTTAAAAAAAGACTACAAATTTAGTATTATTAATGTCTTATAATGAAAAAACACAATAAATTTTAGAGTACTTTTTTATAAAAAAAACACACACCTATAAAAGTGTGTGTGTTCAAAAAAATGGATTGTTTAAATTATCTTCTGTTCGCTCTGGAATTGGAGTTTTCGTTTGAGTTATTAGTTCTGGAACTCATGTTAGTATTGTTGTCATTTGCTCTCGGAGAATTATTTCTAGAGTTTGAAATTTCTCGAGAGGAATCATTTCTATTATTGTTGTAATTTCTTGGACTTTCCATTCTAGTGCTACTATTTTCTCTTGGGCTTTCATTTCTGGTGTTGGAACTTCTCGGAGTCTCATTTCTTGTATTTGATTCCATTCTCGGGTTGGCGAAACCGGAATTTCCTCGAACAGGATTTGGGTTGCTTCGCACACTTTGGTCATTTCTAATTGCATTAGGTTGTTTTATCGCATTAGGGTTATTTCGAATAGTAGTATTGTTTCTTGGTGCTTCATTTTGCGAATCATAATTTCGAGATCTAGTATTTTCTTCCTTGCGAGTTCCGTTATTATCTCTTACGCTAGTAGCGTTTGTTCTTGGATTAGTATTATTTCTTGTAGCTACAGCGTCGTAGTTTCTTGTGGGGTTTGAGTTTCCATTTCGTGGAGTATAATAAGCTACTTCATTTCTAGAGGAACTGTTTTTGAATCCGCGATTTTGATCTAACTCGTAACGGTTTCTTACTTCAGAATTTCTATAGGAAAAAGCGCGATTAGGATATTCTCTTTCACAGTAATTGGATCTTCTATTGCTGTATAAAGCTTCAGCTCTGTGACATCTGCGAATATTTACATAGTTGTACTCGTGGCTAAAATTGATGTGAATCGAAACATTATTTCGGTATCTAAATATCGGACAAGGGTTCCATGCAAAGTAATAACTGGGGTAGTAATTCCAATACCAAGTAGAGCAATAAGGTCGGTAATTGTTTTGCCAAAAGGAAGTGTAAATTACTGGAGCATAAACATAAACTGGTTCGTAGATATAATTCTCTCCATACATGTAAACATCTCCAACAACCTGAACTTGCACATGATTGTTTTTGTCTCGTTCTACTTCAATGGTGGCTACATCTTGGTACGTATCTCTTCCAAGTACTGATTGAATAACTATTAGGTGGGCATATCCTTCAACGGATTCAACCACACGTAAATAATCTACTTGATTATCATTGTTCAAATCTAAGTTCGAAATTTGAATAGTCGGATCATTCAATTGTCTCTCAAAATCTTCAAGATTTTTAGCATCCCCAAAAATGGAAGCAATGGCCCGAAGGTCAAGGTTGTCACTTATTTCAGAATTGGTAGCATTTACAATAGTTCGGTCCTGAGCAATAACAGTTGCCGTAATAAAAAGAACCAAGAGGGTCGGAATACTTAATTTTGATTTCATAATTCATATTTTTTGGTTAATTCTAGAAATGATTGATTTTCTCTTGGATTCTGGTTTCCAATTTCTATGCCACTATTTTTTTTGCTAGTACTTAATCGCTGATTTCCTTAGAAATAAAATGTAAATTAGCTTCTTTTAAAAAGGGATAGTATGAATAGAAATGTAATTTGCCTCCTATTGTTTGGTGTCCTATTAAGTTGTTCCCTGAATAAAAGAAAAACTTCTGGCCAAAATTTTACTTCGGTAACTGTAGACACGCTTATAGCAGGAAAAATGAATTGTAGAGCCATAGCTGTTGATAAGGGAGAGGTATGGTATGCCGCTGATCAAGGAAGGATTGGATTTTATAACATCATTACCAGAGAGAAAGGAGAATACAAAATAGCAAAGGATACCCTAGCTCTCGAATTTAGAAGCATAGCGACTACACCAAAAAATGTTTTTGTTTTGGCAGTAGGTAACCCTGCTTTACTTTACAAAATCCCAAAATCTGGAGGGCAACCTGAATTGGTCTATCAGGAAAATAATGACAAAGCATTTTACGACAGCATGCAGTTTTGGAATGATTTGGAAGGAATCGCAATTGGCGACCCAACTGAAGAATGCCTTTCCATAATATCAACTAAAGATGGAGGGAATTCATGGCAGAAAAGACCTTGCATGACATTACCAAAAGTTACTGAAGGTGAGGCCGCCTTTGCGGCAAGTAATACGAATATTTGTATCAAAGGCAATAATACATGGGTAGTTACAGGAGGAACAAAAGCAAGAATGTTTTATTCATATGATAAAGGTGCTTCATGGGTGACTTATGATACACCGATTGTACAAGGTCTGGCGATGACTGGAATTTTTACTGCAGATTTTTATGACAGTGCTGTTGGAGTTATTGCCGGAGGTAATTATGAAATTCCGAATCAAAATTTCAGTAATAAAGCAATTACGACCAACGGCGGAAAAACATGGAAACTAATCGCTGATTATAAGGGTTTTGGATATGCTTCTTGTATTCAATTTATTCCCAAAAGTAATGGAAAAGGGTTAGTTTGTGTAGGTACTTCCGGAATGCATTATTCAAATGATTCTGGAAATACTTGGGTAAAATTAATGGATGTGAAAGATTTATATACAATTCGATTTTTAAATGAAACAACTGCTATCACAACGGGACGAACAGGAATGTATTTATTGCATTTTAGATGAAATCATCATTAATTTTTCATAATCTTGTCTCGATATTGTCTCAATAACTTTCTATTGAAGCCTTCTTCTGCTTTTTTCAGTTTAATAATCTTAATTGGAGGTAAAACCCCTTTTAAATTTGCAATGAATTTTTTTCGCAGTTGGTATATTTCGTCTTCGGTGTTTTCCATTTGGTTTAAAAATGTAACAGCTTCTTTGTCAGTCATTTTATCAATTTCGCCACCATCAAGGCGATCCAAATAGGAACGCAATTTTTCTTGACGCAATTCTTTTTGCTTGTCATCGTAGGCATTGTAAATAGGCCAAAATTTCGCAGCTTCGTCTGAAGTTAGTTCCAATTCATCGGTTATATAAGCGACTTTCAATGATTTGAGTTGCTCCTTTTTTTGTTTCAACAAGGGTTGTGCAATAGTGAAAGAAGCTAAAAAAAGCAAGAGAAAAGGGAGGAGTTTTATTGTTTTCATTAGGGTGTTTTTTTAATTAATCAGGTACTCTTCTAAATTGGCGTTGGTCGAAAGGATGTCTTCGATATCTTGGTCTTCTATCGCAAGATTTATTTTTATTTTCTGCAAATCTTTTTCATCTAATAATTCTACTATATCGTCATCTGTTAGATTGGCATTGTAGCTCAAGTATGTTTCTAATGTGGCTTTGTCAATTTCTGAAGTAGAAATAGAATAATAATTTACAATAGGGATGCATAAAGCCAAAACTAAAATAGCGGCAGCTGCAAATAACCAAGTTTTTCTTTGTGAGAATAACGAAAGTACTTTGGCTTTTTTCTCGGGTAATTGACCAACTATCTTATTTTGAAAATCATCAAAATAATGCTCTGGGACAGTAAATCCGGAGCTTATTTTTTCAGTTTCGTCAAGTTTAAATTCTTTCATGGTTTTTGGACAATAATAAATAAATTAAGTTTAATCAGTAGTCATGTATTTTTCAATTTTCTTCACAGCATGATGATATGAAGCTTTCAACGCACCAACAGAAGTTCCTAAAATCTCCGACATATCTTCGTATTTAATTTCTTCAAAATATTTCATTTTGAAAACTAGTTGCTGTTTTTCGGGCAATAATACGATGGCTTTTTGAAGTTTCAATTGAATTTCGTTTCCGTCAAAGTAGGCATCAGCTTTTAAATTGCCGACAATTTTACTTTGCAACGCTTCGCTGGTCATTCCGTTTCTTTTGGCTTTTTGATTGATAAAGGTAATGGCTTCATTGGTGGCAATGCGATACATCCAGGAAAATAATTTACTTTCACCTTTAAAATCTTTCAGATATCGAAAGACTTTCACAAAGGTGTTTTGCAATACATCATCAGCGTCATCATGATTCAAAACGATATTGCGAATATGGTGGTACAAAGGACGCTGGTAGTCAGACAAAAGCTTTTGAAACGCCTGATTTTGCGTTTTTGGATTTAATAACTCTTGTATAAATGCTTTCTCTTCCAATGAAATTTTTTTATTGGAATGTACTTCTTTGAAATGGTTTAATGCTTTGCAAAATTAAGGCTCCGTGGGTTCAAGAGGTTTTTCAACAGGAGTTACAACAGGTTGTGCAATTATCGTAGGTTTCGCAACGGGAGCGGCTTTTGGTTTGATTGGGATATATATATCAGTAACCCACTGCGACGGATTCGCAACTTGTACCATATTTTTAGTATAAACTTCAATATGAGTGCCTTCTTTGTTTTCTGTCAAATGATTCGCCTCTATGTAATCAGTTGTTTTATCCCAAGCTTCTTTTGAATGAGAATAATCGCCAGTTAAAGTTGTTTTAACCGCTTGAAAAGGGTACAGGAGTCCTGAGCTAATATCGCTACCTTCACTAATAAAAACCTCCTCTTTAATAGGAATGCAAACTGAAAATTTAGTGATTCCATTTGCCAAATCATAGGTGTGATAAATCACAAAAGGCTGCCCAGTCATCAACAAATTGTTCTTTTGAAAAAAGTGAATCATATTTGGAATCATGATTCGTAAGTTTAACGGAACATTGCTAATCTTACTAATGATCGTTTGTTTTAAATAAAAAGTCCCTAGTTTTTTTACCAAACCAGTTATTTTCACTTTGTAAGTGTGGATTTCGTAGTCTAGTGTTTTCTCTAAATTCGCCAAACTTTTCTCATACATCGAGCCAATTACGCGTTCCGCACCACCATTAAACACCGCATAAATTTTAAACCCAAAATTCATAGTACCTTTCGAACTCCAAGTTACTTTGGTTCCGCCTATAGTATCTTTAAAAACCCATTTCACATCGGAAGGTGATCCGTTAAAATTCATTTTTTGTTTAATAGAATCGGTTTTAAAAACCGCAATAGTTTTCATCGACCCTCCGCCATCACTGCCTTTCCATGAATAAGAACCTCCTTTGCCAACTGTATTTTTAGGATATGAAAAGGTCATTTTTGGATCTTCCTTTTTCCAAGAACCAAAGGTTTCCCAATTTCGATAATCATTAACATAATTGAAAAGCGTGGTCTTCGGAGATTTTATAAGTTGACTCCTTTCTACATAAAAATCGCCTTTTTGCGTCGCAATGTAAACTGTAGTTCCGAAAAGGAATAAAAGCAAAAGGAGAAAAAGATACTTTAAAATTCTCATAAGGTGAACGTTGGTTACTTCTGTAAAGTTAGAAATTTTATCTAAATAGTTAAGAATCTTATTTAAAATCGTCTATTTGTTTTTTGAAGATTGCGAGGCGCTTTTTTTACACAAACAATACTTATATTTGATAACTTTAATAAAAAAATCAATTTAATACCGTTTAGAATGAAATTACTAAAATTTGCAAGTGTATTTTTAACCATAAGCATTTCCATAATTGCCAATGCGCAAGAGAAGAAAATGGCGACTAAGGAGGCTAAAGAGGCGTCCTTTGATTATGTCGTAGAACAATTTGCCGATATCAGAGTGCTGCGCTATCAAATACCAGGCTGGGACAACTTAACTTTAAAAGAAAAGAAATTAGTCTACTATTTAACGCAAGCTGGCACTGCTGGTCGGGATATTATGTGGGACCAACATTATAAGTACAACCTAAAAATTAGAAAAGCGCTGGAGCACATCTATACCTCGTTCAAAGGCGATAAGTCTACTGCCGATTGGAAGAATTTTGAAATTTACCTCAAACGTGTTTGGTTTTCAAACGGCATTCACCACCACTATTCTAGTGATAAAATTAAACCTGCATTTTCAAAAGACTATTTTGCAAGTTTGTTAAAAGTAACCAAGACTAGCTTAGAACCGACTATTGTAGCCATTCTTTTCAATGAGGAAGATGCTAAGAAAGTCAACTTGGATGAGTCTAAAGGTTTATTGTCGGGCTCCGCAATCAATTTCTATGATAAAGGAATTACCGTTAAAGAAGTCGAAGATTTCTATTCGAAAATGACTAGTCCTGATCCGAACAAACCCTATTCCTACGGTTTGAACTCAAAAGTGGTTCGAAATGCCAAAGGCCAATTGGAAGAAAAAGTATGGAAAAGCGGTGGAATGTATGGGCCAGCTATCGATAAAATTATTTTTTGGCTAGAAAAAGCTAAAGCAGTAGCCGAAAATGAAAAACAAGCGGATGCCTTAGGAATCTTAATCGACTTTTACAAAACAGGAAGTTTGAAAACATGGGACGAATACAATATTGCTTGGTTGCAAGCTACCGACGGCAACATCGATTACATCAACGGGTTTATAGAAGTATACAATGATCCTTTGGGCTATAGAGGTTCCTACGAAGGTGTAGTTCAAATTAAGGATTTCGACATGTCGGCCAAAATGGAAGTGGTGTCCAAAAATGCGCAATGGTTCGAAGATAATTCGCCATTACAACCCGAACATAAAAAGAAAAATGTAGTAGGTGTTTCCTATAAAACGGTTATTGTTGCGGGAGAATCTGGCGATTCTTCTCCAAGCACACCTATCGGTGTCAACCTTCCTAATGCTGATTGGATTCGTTCCGCTTACGGTTCGAAGTCAGTTTCCCTAGGTAATATTATTGATGCCTATGCAAAATCGGCTGGAAAGGGTAAACTTATCGAATTCGCAAACGACGAGCAAGAAATTGCTTTAGCTCAAAAATATGGTGAAATTGGAGATAAATTACACACTGCTTTGCACGAAGTAGTAGGACATGCGTCAGGTCAAATCAATTCTGGAGTTGGAACACCGAAAGAAACTCTTAAGAGTTATGCCTCCACTTTAGAAGAGGGAAGAGCAGATTTAGTAGGATTGTACTATTTATACAATCCTAAATTACAGGAGCTAGGATTGGTTGACGATTGGAAAAAAGTAGGAATGGAATCGTACGATAGCTACATCCGCAACGGCTTAATGACGCAATTGGTTCGACTAGAACTTGGCGCCAATATTGAAGAAGCACACATGAGAAACCGCCAATGGGTGAGTGGTTGGGTTTTCGAGCAAGGTAAGAAAGACAATGTAATTGAAAAAATTACCCGTAATGGAAAAACATATTTCAATATTACAGATTATGATAAATTACACGAATTATTTGGACAATTGTTGAAAGAGGTACAACGCATCAAATCTGAGGGAGATTATAATGCCGGAAAAAGTTTAGTTGAAAACTATGGCGTTAAAGTAGATCAGAAATTGCACGCGGAGGTATTAGAGCGTAATAAACAATTTACAACGGCTCCTTATAATGGATTCGTAAACCCAGTTTTAATTCCCAAAACTGACGGGAAAGGCAATATTATCGACATACTTGTTATACAACCCAAATCGTTTGCAGAGCAAATGTTGAATTATTCTAAGAATTTCACTTTCTTGCCGTTAGAAAACTAATCGGTACATTCTAATAGTAATAAAAAACGCTTCTTATTTTTTAGGAAGCGTTTTTTAATTTTAGAAAAAATAATTTTCGTTTAGCCAAAGTTTAATTTTGTTATGACCTCTTTTGTTCTCTGGCAAGTCTTCACGTAGCGCTTTTTCAATTTTTTGAAAGGTAGTCAACATCGAACAATTTTTTAAAGTCATGTAGCTATTAATGAAATGGAGTACTTCATGACCATTGTTTAGGTTTAAAGTGGCGCTATCGCGGAATGCAATTTTTTTAGTACTAGTTGCCTCTGGTATTCCATCCCATTCATAAGAATACTTTAAATCCGTTTTTTTGAAATCTACCATAGTCTATAATACCCTATAATTTGGTTATAAAGATGATTCATTTTTATCAAAAAAAAATCACCAATTATAGTGATTTTATTAGGAAGGAAGAAGTCGAAAAAAAACTACAAACTACCGTTTCATTGCTACTTTTATGACGAAAAGCATGGCAATAAAAAGTAAAAAAGCTAAAAGAACTTTATAAGTTCCTTTATAGAATTTCTGATGAATTAAGATGTCCTTTCTATAGGAAAACACCATGATAACGATAAATGTAATTAAGAAAAGACCTGCAAAAATCCATTGTCCGGTACTAAACATAGTGATAATTATTTTTGGTAAATTTAATCATTTGTAATCAAAAGTCACTATTTTGCAGTGTCATTTAATGAATTAAAATATGCAAAAACAACTTCACTCCGTTAAGGAATTTCACACGGCATTCGAAATCGGATACAGTGATCATCCCAGAGCCGATCTGGGAGAAACTAAGAACATGCTTCGTTTTAATTTAATGAAAGAAGAGAATGAAGAGTATTTAGAAGCAGTTCGTAACAATGACTTAATTGAAATTGCGGATGCGCTTGGCGACATGATGTATATTTTGTGTGGCACCATAATCGAGCATGGTTTGCAACACAAAATAGAAGAAGTCTTCGATGAAATTCAACGCAGCAACATGAGTAAACTCAATCACGATGGCAAACCAATTTATCGAGAGGATGGGAAGGTAATGAAAGGCCCCAATTATTTTAAGCCTGATTTTTCAAAAATATTGAAGTAAAAGCAAAGAATCATAAAAAAACCGGAGCCAATTTAGCTCCGGTTTTTTTATAAATTATACTCTTACCATCCAACCAAAAGTATCTTCTGCTACTTTGTACTGAATGTTGGTCAGTTTTTCTTTTAATTCTAATGCGATAGAATGTTCGTTCTTTGGTAATTCATAATAGACTTCTTGATAAGAGAAACCAACAATTGGGTTAACAACTGCCGCAGTACCAGCACCAAAAACTTCTTTTAGGCTTCCATTTTTGGCAGCTTCTAATAGTTCTGCAACCAATACAGGACGTTCTTCTACGGCAATGCCATCTCTTTTCGCTATAGCAATCAAGCTCTTTCTAGTAACACCATCTAAGATGCGCTCGCTAGTGGGTGCCGTATGTAAGGTATCGTTAATTCTAAAAAACACATTCATGGTCCCTGCTTCTTCTAATTTGGTATGGGTAGCGTCATCAGTCCAAATAATTTGCTGGAATCCTTGTTCATTAGCCAATTTAGTCGGGTAGAATTGAGCAGAGTAATTTCCAGCTGCTTTAGCAGCTCCAATTCCACCATTGGCCGCTCTACTGAAATGCTCCGCAATCAAAACTTTTACTTCTCCCGAGTAATAGGATTTAGCTGGAGACAAAATAATCATAAACCTGTACTGCGTAGACGGTGCTGCAATAACGCCGCTCCCAATGGCAATCATAAAGGGACGAATATAAAGTGTATTGCCATAACCTTTCTTAACCCAGTTGCGCTCCAAATCAATAAGTTGGTGTAAGCCACTCATAAAAATATCTTCTGGAATTTCAGGCATTGCCATACGAACGGCAGACTTATTCAAACGGTTTAAATTTTGATCAGGACGAAACAACCAAACGGCATCATTTTCATCTTTATACGCTTTCATACCTTCAAAAATTGCTTGACCATAATGAAAAACTTTAGCAGAAGGATCGATTAAGAAGGGCTCATAAGGTCTAATCTGAGGCATTTGCCATGCTCCGTTTTTGAAGTCACAAAGAAACATATGATCCGTGAAGACACTTCCAAAAGAAAGGTTTTCAAAATCAACAGTACTAATTTTTGAACTTGGAGCGGTTACGATATCGATTTCGTGAGTAGTATTTGAACTCATTTACAGGGTGTTTTTGGAGTGAAAAATAATAGTAAACTATTGATTGTGAACGTTTAAATCAAGTTTTAGCCAGTCTCCCAAGCTTCTTGTTTTAGATTTCGCTAAAATAATAAAATTAGATTGTTTTACGGGTTTCAAGTAGAATAAATTACTTCTTTTTTATTTTTCGAAACGGGATAGCCCTTTTGTTACTATAACTGTTAGAATGTGTTTAATTTTCTACACTTTTTTAAAGGAATGTAATTTATCTGCCTACTTTTGTCTGACAGTAAATAAGTCTTTACTGGCATCCAATTATGAAACGAGAAATTATAGAAACGGCTGATGGCTCAACTACCATTTATTTGCCAGAGTGGAACGAACACTATCATTCTAAATTTGGAGCCATTCAAGAAGCCAAACATGTATTTATTAAGAATGGACTTTCCTTATTCGAAGGAAAAGAAATTACCATTCTAGAAATTGGGTTCGGAACTGGTCTAAATGCTTTTATTACCTTTTTAGAAGCTCGAAAGTCGAATCAGGTCATTCATTATGAAGGTATGGAAGCTTATCCAGTTTCAAAGGAGGAAGTAGCCGCATTGAATTATGTTGAGGAATTAGAAGCTACCGACGATAGTGCCATTTTTGAGAAGATACATACAAGTAATTGGAATGAACTAGTAGTTCTTTCAGGAGAATTTGATTTGACCAAAAGAAATCAATTCTTTGAAACAATAACGGATACAAACCGATTTGATTTGATTTATTTTGATGCCTTTGGGTATCGCGTACAACCAGAACTCTGGAGTTTGGCACTATTCAAATCCATGTGCTGCGCTTTAAAAGAAAATGGAGTATTGGTAACTTACGCAGCACGAGGAAGTATTAAGAAAAACATGATCGAAGCTGGCTTTACCGTAGAGAAGTTACAAGGTCCTCCTGGGAAAAGGGAAATGTTTCGAGCGAGAAAAGCTTGATTTCTGGGTTTAGAAGCCCATCTTCCCAATTAACATTTTCTTTGTAAAAGGGATTTCTTTTTTCTTTAAATTTGATTCACTGTTAACGTTAACCCATCATTAAAACCAACATCGTACAAACAAATTATGAAGAGAACCATGTTTGCTTACACTAAAGACATACTCGAACGAGTAAGTTTTGATCCTTTACTCTTCTGTAAAGAATTAGAAAAAGCAATGAAAATGCTCTTGCCTTATGAAATAGAGCAACTAACGGAATGGCTTTTGAATTTTACGATTGAAAAACCAGAATTAAGGCATTGTCTAATTTATGTGAACAAATAGAACTAAAAGGAGCTTAAACGGCTCCTTTTTTTGTGAATTGTAAAATTTCAATCGTTATAGCTTAAAATTACTGTAAGTAAATTCGGTCCTAAAAATTCATATTTATGTATTTCGTCGATGTTTTAGGTGTTTAATCGTTATTTTTTAAACTTTCTTATGGAACGTAAATGTTTTTTATTTTACATTTACCAAACGTTCTTACTAAGATAACCCCTAAATCTTACAATTATGCCTAGAATGATCTACGATTACACCAAATCAGTGCTCGAGCGAGTGAGCTTTGATCCTGTTCTATTTTGCAAAGAACTTAGAAAAGCAGTTAAAAATCTATTGCCTTATGAGATTGAGCAATTAAGGAAATGGTTGCAAAATTTTACAAACGAAAAGCCTGAACTTCAACAATACTTGACGATTGTTAGCGGATAGAAAAAAGGAGCGAATGCTCCTTTTTTTATTTCTTTGCCATCGGACTTATTATGGCAACATTTTGAAAGACAATAGCTCCTTTTACAACGCCATTAATTGTAGTTCGTAGAGCATCAATGATTTGTATTTTCAACTCCGTTTTGGGGTAAATCAAACTAACTTCTCGAGCTGGTTTAGGCTCTTTAAAATGTTTTAACTTTGCCAAGTCTTTTTCTTTTAAATCCAGCGTGTGCAAATAGGGAAGTAGTGTAATGCCCAGACCTTCATCGGCTAATTTTATCAAAGTTTCAAAACTCCCGCTCTCTAATTGAAAGCGATTGAACTCGTTTTTATCTACATTTTTGCAAAGATTTAGAATGCCATCACGAAAACAATGTCCATCTTGAAGCAGTAAAATCTCATCCAAATTCAAATCACTTACCTCAATTTCATCCATAGAAAAGTTTTTGTGTGTCTCCGGAATGTAAGCCACAAACGGTTCAAAATACAAGACGATTTCTTTGATCTTTTCTTCCATCAAAGGCGTTGCCGCAATCGCTGCATCCAAACGACCATTCTTTAGTTTGGCGATGATTTCATCCGTGTTTAGTTCTTCGATAATCAGTTTTACTTTTGGATATTTCTTAATAAAATTATTCAAAAACATAGGTAGTAACGTTGGCATAATCGTCGGTATAATTCCCAATCGAAATTCGCCACCAATAAACCCTTTTTGCTGCTCAACGATGTCTTGCATACGGTCGGCTTCATTGACAATATTCTTCGCTTGATTGACAATCTTATGCCCAATATCTGTGAGTTGTATCGGTTTTTTGCTACGATCAAAAATAATAATATTGAGTTCTTCTTCTACTTTCTGAATTTGCATGCTCAAAGTAGGCTGAGTCACAAAACATTTTTCAGCCGCCAAGGTAAAATTCTTATGCTCAGCTACAGCAAGCACATATTGGAGTTGGGTAATAGTCATTTTTATAGTGTAAGGTGATGCAAATATAAAAACTATCAATTTAAACTATGGTATAAACTGGATGCAATCGGTAAATATATTTCAAAGTCCTATAAATGGGGCACTTATACAGAAAATTATCAATTAAATGCTATCAATTATTTTGAGATGTTAATTTTTTTTTAAATTTAGAATGGGAGGTTTTGTATCCTAAACGGAACACTTACATTTGCCAGAATGAAGCTTGCGTCTACTTTTCTTTTAGTGCTTTTTATCGCTTTCCTTTCAACACCCACTATAGTGAGCTTGATTGAGAAGAAAAGCGATACATCATGCTTTTACAATACTTCTGAAGAAGAGTTAACACACAAACATATTAAAGTTGAGTTGAAATTCGAGCCCGAACTTTCCCTAATTTGCTTTTCAAAACCTTCATCAGCTTTAATTCTCTCTGAGAATTTATCAAAACATGATAATGTCGCTTCAGCCATTGTCATTCCACCACCCGAACAAGTGTAGTACAAACTCATTTTTTTAAATTTTGGCTCTCATTTATAATGGGGACCTCATTCTTTGTATTCAACTTAAGTAAGGTATCATGACAAAAAAAATCAATATTTTCGCTAACCTTAAATCTGATTTCGCTTCAGGTTTAGTGGTTTTTCTAGTAGCATTGCCCTTGTGTTTGGGGATTGCTATGGCATCGGGTGCCCCCTTGTTCTCCGGAATCATCTCGGGCATCGTCGGCGGTATCGTTGTAGGCTATCTCAGCCAATCGCATTTGAGCGTTTCTGGACCTGCGGCGGGTTTAACTGCCATTGTACTTACTGCCATCACTGATTTAGGAGCGTTTCCCATTTTCTTAACGGCCGTCTTCATTGCCGGAATCATTCAATTGGGATTAGGGCTCATAAAGGCTGGCAGCATCTCCAATTATTTTCCAACCAATGTCATTGAAGGGATGTTGGCCGGAATTGGGATTATCATTATTCTTAAACAATTGCCTCATGCTTTTGGATATGATAGCGATTTTGAAGGAGACGAAGCGTTCTTGCAATTGGATGGGACCAACACAATTTCTGCAGTACTCGGGCTTTTGAACTATGTGCAACTGGGCTCTATTCTCATCACGGCACTTTCATTAACGATCCTAATAGCTTGGGAAAAAGTACCGTTCTTGAAAAAATTAAAATTAATTCCAGGGGCTCTAATTGCGGTAATTTTAGGCGTAGTATTGAATGAGGTTTTCACGAGCACGGGGAGTTCCTTAGCAATTGCTAGCCAGCATGTGGTTTCGTTGCCGATTCCCAATTCCTTCGAAGAATTAGGTGCTATTTTTACCACACCTGATTTTACAGCGCTCACCAATGCTAAGGTATGGACGATTGGAGGAACCATCGCCATAGTTGCCTCAATTGAAACGCTTTTATGTATTGAAGCTGCTGATCGAATGGACGTTCAAAAGCGATACACCGACACCAACTCAGAACTGAAAGCGCAGGGTATCGGCAATATGGTTAGTGCTCTTCTAGGTGGTTTGCCTATGACTTCTGTGGTCGTTCGTACCTCTGCCAATAATAACGCTGGAGCCAAATCGAAAATGTCGGCCATAATTCACGGGGCATTGTTGCTACTAAGCGTACTGCTAATTCCGATGGTTCTCAACAAAATTCCATTGGCTACCTTAGCTGCGATTCTTTTAATGGTGGGGTATAAGTTGGCTAAACCAGCCACCGTACTACATTTTTGGGAAAAAGGAAAATACCAATTCATCCCTTTTATAGCAACACTGGTGGGCGTGGTTTTTACCGATTTATTAAAAGGAGTAGCCCTTGGTATAGCCATAAGTATTGTATTTGTCCTGAAAGGAAATCTGCAACGAGCGTATCGTTTTCGAAAAGAAGTGTATACCGACGGCGATATCATTCACATCGATTTGGCGCAAGAAGTTTCCTTCTTAAACAAGGCTGCCATTAAAACCACGCTCAACGCTATTCCTGAAAACTCTAAAGTGATTATCAATGCTCATGATACCGTATACATTGCCCACGATATTCTCGATTTGATTCAGGAATTTAAAACGACAAGAGCTCGAGATGAAAATATCAAAGTCAAATTAAAAGGTTTTAAAAAAGCGTATCAATTAGAAAACACTGAGGAAACTCCCAATCATGTTACCTTTGAACAGTATTATGATGCCGCCAAAAGGACGATCGTAAAACGAGAAATTTTCAAAGAAGAGATTGTCAAATAAATAGGGAATTCTTGGAGATATTTACTTATTTTTATCTCAATTAATTCACTAGGGAAAATACACTAGCATTAATTAAAAAAACAAAAGACCATGAGCGATTTCTATAAAAAAATTCTAGACAACAACAAAGCGTGGGTAGAAGCTACACTTGCACTCGATCCTAATTATTTCCAGCACTTAGCTAAAGGACAAACACCTCCGTTACTTTGGATTGGTTGCTCCGACAGCAGAGTACCGGCCAATGAAATTATCGGTGCCAAACCTGGCGATGTTTTTGTCCATCGAAACATTGCCAACATGGTCATTCACTCCGACATGAACATGCTGAGTGTTTTAGATTATGCCGTAAACGTGCTAAAAGTAAAACACGTGATCGTATGTGGACATTACGGTTGTGGTGGAATCAAAGCCGCAATGGGCAATGACTCCATAGGGATTATCGACAACTGGATTCGCCATATTAAAGATGTCTATCGCTTGCATCATACCTACTTGGACTCCATCATCAATGAAGAAGAACGTTTCAATGCTTTTGTAGAATTGAACGTGAAAGAACAAGTTTTCGATTTGGCCAAGACTTCCATCGTTCAATCAGCGTGGCGTCACGGACAAGATTTAACGCTGCACGGTTGGGCCTACGGGTTGAATTCGGGATTTGTAACCGATCTTGATGTCAATTTGAGTTCGGATAAGAATCTGGATGAAGTGTACCAATTGAAATTCTAATAGTAAAGTCGCTCTCGGGCGACTTTTTTATTCCTCCTCTAAATTCTCATTAAACGAAGAAGGTAACAATTGCGGAATGAACTTTATTAGAATTGGCAACAACAAACTGCCCCCGGGAATCAAGAAAATGGTCAAAGAAGGGATGGTTTTGCAAATGTCTAACAATTGTTTTTTGACTTTCTTTTTTTCGTCTTTGTCCAAGTCCCGTTGGGTGGAATTGGCGAGCAATACCATCAATTCTTTGCTTTCTGAGATTTCTTTGACCAAACGTTTTTGATTGCGCTTCATTAACGTCAGTACCAATTGCGTGGTCTGATCATAGAAATGCTTCACCGGATTGGAATAGTTAAAATACGGAATGTCTTTTTTGTACTTCGAAATAAACGCATTGGTATCTAGAATGCTCGTCTCAACAAAACGATCCGAAATGCCCATATTGGAAGCTAATGCATACAAAAAGTAAGCTTCTTCATTTTCCACAACGCCGTCACTCCAAAGCGCCAAACCGGCCATATCCAGTAAGTAATATTTTTCTAAATTGTTTTCAAAATAGTCCAATTCTAAGGTTTCTAAGTTCTGACTGCTTACTTTAGAAAATTTAGTATAGCGTACGGAAGCTTCAAATAGTTTGATTAATAAGTCGTCGTGTTGCGATTTGTTGGTCTTCGTGCGCAAGGCCAATGTTACTATACTTACTACTGTTTCTTCGATTTTCTTCAAATACTTTTCAGGAATCTTGCCTTCAATCAAATAATGCTGAAAGGCTAGTACGTCTACAAAAAGTAGCGCATTAGTAACAATGTGTGAAAAGTTTTTGCTGATAATATTATCATTGGTTTGTACGCGCTCGTCAATGATTTTTTCCAGATTTGAAGCCGCTGAAGCGGTAGGAAGCACTTTCTTAAATAAGGTAAACCCAACCGGATTCATTTCGTTGTAAAAGGAAACAGCTTTCGTAATAAAATCCGTAGGCTCAGGAGTAGGGACTGCTAGGCTATACACACCATAAAGGCAATTCAAAAGCGCAACTTTCGAAATTTCATCATTGAGCCAACCTTTAGAATCCAGTTCGTTTTCAGTTGCAAAACCAATAATGTGTCCGTATATAAACCCCGTATTTCGGATAGCATGATAGTAGGAATCAAGGGTATTCCTATCAGAAGCTTTTATAGCTTTTTGTTCTATAAAATATTTATCTATCCAACCGTGTACTGACGGGTTAATCATCGCTTTGCTTTTATCGTGCAAAGCTATGTTTTTTTGTGAATTGGAAGTAAACTTTAAGTAACCTTTTTGCTACCAAGTGGTATCTCTCGACTTTATGTTATCCCCACAAAGCCTAATGATTTCTGCAATGCGATTGGCTCTGGTTTCTGGTCGTTTGGCTTGATTGAGCCAGTACAAGTAGCTCTTGCGGTAGGACGGACTAAAAGCATGGTAATGATCAAAGGCCTTTTGATTCGAAAGAAAAGCAGTGTGTAAATCGGCAGGCATCAATAAGTCTTCCACCGCATCTAGTGATTCCCATGAGCCATTTTTCTTAGCAATTTCTATTTTGGCCAACCCGCTTTCGTGCATCAATCCGTCTTTCAATAAACGTTCGATGTACGTTTTGTTGACTTTGCTCCAAACGCTTTTATCTTTCCGAGGAGAAAAGACTTGCTTGCGGCGTTCTTCGTCTAGCTTGCGAACGGTCGAATCAATCCAGCCATAACAAATGGCTACTTGAACCGCTTCTTCCCAGCGCATGCTCTCTTCGTTGCTGCTTACTTTATAAAAGATTAGGTAAACACCTTTAGAAGAATGGTGGTTCTCGTGCAACCAAGCCCGCCATTCTTCCGCATTTTTAAAATAGTGGTGTTCTTTATCTTCCAAAAAAAGGGTCGTATTATTTAATAATTGCCGAACAAGCTACTCGGGCACCTGCATTTCCAGAAGGTTGAGTGGTAAAATCATCAGTGCCTTGGTGCACGATTAACCCTTTCCCCATAATGTCTTTCGCAGGATCGCCACAACCAATGCACCATTCGTCGGTAGTCAAGGTAATGGTTCCGTTGCCTTTTTCATCGGCTGTAAAATTACCAATATCACCTTTGTGGTATTCGCCAACACCCCATTTTCCGTGTTTCTTGAACGTAGGATTCCAGTGGCCTCCTGCAGAACTTCCGTCAGCAGCCGTACAGTCTGATTTTTCATGGATGTGGATCGCATGCTCACCTGGCTTTAATCCAGCTAAATTGGCGACAAAGGTTACTTTGCCATTTTTTTCAACAAAAGTTGCTGTACCAGTAACGGAACTGTTGCTTTTCGACTCAAAAGTCAGGTTCAGTTTTTTAGCATCACTCGCGTTGCTATTGGTTTTACAACTCAATACAACGGCCGTCAATGCAACAAAAGAAAGGATTATTTTTTTCATGGGAAGGAACTATAAATTAGATTTTAAATTTAAGCATTAAATCTCGCTTTGAAATTAAAATTAACTTAAAACTATTTTGTCTTTTCTCCCACAAAATAATGGTTCTGCGATTTGAAGAGGACGTTGAATGTTGTCAAGCTTCCGTAGATTCGCGTGATGTATTGTTGCAGTTCGATTTTCTCGATTTCTTCCAAGTTGCTTGCGTTGATCTTTTGTTCCATCACTCGCAATCGGTCGCGAACCATGATGATCTTATGAAAAAACGCATCAATCGGAATTTCTTTAGCCGCAAGGCCGGGCTGACC
>Ga0209023_10001771_pt1 | contig 28225 bp, 26 predicted proteins | sample LakOneMetagenome_FD_187468 | JGI IMG/M metagenome (GOLD analysis project Ga0209023, IMG submission 187468) | Freshwater and sediment microbial communities from Lake Erie, Canada (SPAdes) (version 2) | ecosystem: Environmental > Aquatic > Freshwater > Lentic | place: Lake Erie, Canada...
AAGCGTTCGTGACGACGGCGCTCGGCAAGAACGTCGTGCGCGCGCACGACACGCCGAACTTCATCGCCAACCGCGTCGGCATCGCCGGCATGCTGGCGACCATCAAGGAAGCCGAGAACTTCGGCCTGAGCTATGACGTCGTCGACGACCTGACCGGCAGACGCCTCGGCCGCGCGTCCAGCGGCACGTTCCGCACCGCCGATGTCGTCGGCCTGGACACGATGGCGCACGTGATCAAGACGCTGCAGGACAACCTGGCGGACGATCCGTTCTTCCCGAGCTACGCGACGCCGCCGGTGCTGGCCCGGCTGATCGAGCAGGGCGCGCTGGGTCAGAAGAGCGGCGCGGGCTTCTACAAGAAGGTCGGCAAGGACATCCTGCGCCTCGACCCGGCGAAGGGCGACTACGTCGCGGCGGGCGCAAAGGCCGATGAGATCGTCGGTCGCATCCTCAAGAAGCCCGCGGCCGAACGGCTCAAGCTGCTGCGCGAATCGAAGAACGCCCAGGCGCAGTTCCTGTGGGCGATCCTGCGCGACGGTTTTCACTACGCCGCCGTGCACCTTGCCGACATCGCCGACTCCGCGCGCGACGTCGATTTCGCGATGCGCTGGGGCTTCGGCGTGCAGCAGGGCCCGTTCGAGCTGTGGCAATCGGCCGGCTGGACCCAGGTGGCGCAGTGGGTCAAGGAAGACATCGATGCCGGCAAGGCGCTGTCGAGCGCGCCGTTGCCCGGCTGGGTGTTCGACGGCCCGGTCGCGCAGGCGGGCGGCGTGCACACCCCGGACGGCTCGTGGAGCGCGAAGACCTCGCGCTTCGTCGCGCCGAGTGCGCTGCCGGTCTACGAGCGCCAGGCGTTCCGCGAAAGCGTCGTCGGCTCGGGCGCGCCGGCGCCGCTGGCCGCCGGCACCGAACTGTTCAAGAACGCCGAGGTGCGCGTCTGGACGCTCGACCACGAGGTGGTGATCGCGAGCATCACCGCGAAACTGCACCTGATCAGCGAACACGTGATCGAAGGGCTGCTCCGGGCGGTCGAGATCGCCGAGGCGAAGTACAAGGGTCTCGTGATCTGGTCGCCCGACGACGTGTTCTCGGCCGGCGCGAACCTGGAATCGATGATGCCGCTGTTCATGAAGAGCGGCGGCAAGGGCATCCTTCCCGAGGTCAAGAAGCTGCAGGACGCGATGCTGCGCGTGCGTTATGCGAGCGTGCCGGTCGTCTCGGCGGTGCGCGGCATCGCGCTCGGTGGCGGCTGCGAGATCGCGGTCTACTCGGCCAAGCGCGTCGCGACGATGGAAAGCTACATGGGTCTCGTCGAAATCGGCGTCGGCTTGCTGCCCGCCGGTGGTGGCCTGACCTACGTCGCGCGTCGTGCGGCCGAGATGGCGAGTGCCGGAAATGCCGCCGCCGACATCCTGAAGTTCGCGACCGACGGCTTCACCAACGCCGCGACGGCGAAGGTCGGAACCAGTGCGATCGAATCGCGCAAGCTCGGGTACCTGCTGTGGAGCGACGTGATCTTGCCGCACAAGGACGAGCTGCTGTTCGTCGCGAGTGCGCAGGCGAAGGCGATGCATGACGCCGGCTACCGCGCACCGGCGCGGTCGATCTTCCCTGTCGCCGGCCGCAACGCGATCGCGACGATCAAGGCGCAGCTCGTCAACATGCGCGACGGCGGCTTCATCAGCGCGCACGACTTCCACATCGCCTCGCTCATCGCCAGCGTCATCTGCGGTGGCGACGTCGATGCCGGCTCGCTCGTCAACGAGGAGTACCTGATGACGCTGGAGCGCCAGCACTTCTGCGCGTTGCTCGATCACCCGAAGACGCAGGAACGCATCATGGGCATGTTGCAGACCGGCAAGCCGGTGCGCAATTGAACGAACGCGGAGCACGAAGAACATGAGCACGAAGCAAGTTCAAGACGCCTACATCGTCGCGGCGACCCGCACGCCCATCGGCCGCTCGGGCCGCGGCTACTTCAAGAACACGCGGCCGGACGATCTGCTGATCGCTGCGATCAGGAGCGCGATGCTGCAGGTGCCCACGCTCGACCCGGCCGTGATTGAGGATGCGATCGTCGGCTGTTCGTTCCCCGAGGGCGAGCAGGGCATGAACATGGCGCGTATCGCGGTGGCGCTGGCCGGTTTTCCGAAGCCGGTCGGCGGCGTCACCGTCAATCGCTTCTGCGCGTCGGGGCTGACGGCGATCCAGATGGCCGCCGATCGCATCCGCGTCGGCGAGGCCGATGTGCTGATCGCCGGCGGTGCCGAATCGATGAGCCTGGTGCCGATGGGCGGCAACAAGCCGTCGTTCAATCCGGAGGTGTTCGCGCGCGACGAGAACGTCGGCATCGCGTACGGCATGGGGCTGACGGCCGAGAAGGTCGCGGCGCAGTGGAAGGTCACCCGCGAGGCGCAGGATGCGTTCGCGCTCGAATCGCACCAGCGCGCGCTGAAGGCGATCGCCGCGGGCGAGTTCAAGGACGAGATGACGCCGATCGAGGTGGTGTCGCGCTTCCCGAATCTCGCCACCGGCGAGACCGGCACGAGGACCCGCAGTGTCGACATCGACGAAGGCCCGCGCCCCGATACGTCACTCGACGGCCTGGCGAAATTGAAGCCGGTGTTCGCCGCGAAGGGCAGCGTCACCGCCGGCAACAGCTCGCAGACGAGCGACGGTGCCGGCGCACTCATCCTCGCCAGCGAAAAGGCGGTCAAACAGTTCAACCTGCAGCCGCTCGCGCGCTTCGTCAGCTTCGCGGCGCGCGGCGTGCCGCCGGAGATCATGGGCATCGGCCCGATCGAGGCGATCCCGGCCGCGTTGCGCTATGCGGGCCTGAACCTCGCCGACATCGGCTGGATCGAGCTGAACGAAGCGTTCGCGGCCCAATCGCTCGCGGTGATCAATTCGGTCGGGCTCGACCCGGCGAAGGTCAACCCGATGGGTGGCGCGATCGCGCTCGGTCACCCGCTCGGCGCGACCGGAGCGATCCGCAGCGCGACCGTCGTGCACGCGCTGCGCCGCCACAACCTGAAGTACGGCATGGTGACGATGTGCGTCGGCACCGGGCAGGGCGCGGCGGGCATCTTCGAGCGTGTCTGAGCCGACCTCCCCGACGAGTGCCGAGCGCCGCAGCGCGCTGCGGCGCATCGGGCTGGTCGTCGGCGTCGGGGCGCTCGCGGCGCCGGTCGCGGTCAGCATCGTGCGACCGGCCGATCTGGCCGCACCGGCGTTCGGCTCGATCGCTGCGGCTTTGCGCACGCTCGACGGGCTGCGCGCGCACGCCCCGCGCATGAACGGCGCGTGGGACTTGGCGCATGTGTTGCATCACGCCGCGCAGAGCGTCGAGTACTCGATGAGCGGGTTTCCCGACCTCAAGCCGGCGTGGTTTCGCGCGAGCGTCGGCTTCTATGCGTTCGCGCTGTTCAATGCGCGCGGGCAGATGGTGCACACGCTGAACGAGCCGATCCCGGGCGCGCCGGCGATCGCGCAAGACCAGCCGCTCGCCCCGGCGGTCGATCGCGTGGTCGCGGCGCTGCAGTCGTTCGATCGCCATGCCGGTGCGCTCGCGCCGCATTTCGCCTACGGTGCGCTGAGCAAGGCCGAGTACACCCGAGCTCATTTGATGCATCTGGCCAACCACTGGGCCGAAGCGGCCTGACCGAGTTCAAGGAGACGATTCATGACCATCAAGACCGCCACGCTGAACGGCGTCGCCACGATCGAGATCGCGCGTCCCGAGAAGAAGAACGCGATCACCGGCGCGATGTACCTGCAGATGGCCGCGGCGCTCGATGCCGCGAAGGCCGACGGCGCGGCGCGCGCGGTGCTGCTCACCGGCCAGCCGGGCATCTTCACCTCCGGCAACGACATCGAAGACTTCATGCAGCAACGCCCGGCGGGCGAGCCGCCGTCGATCGTCTTCATGCGCGCGCTGATGGGCTGCGACAAGCCGGTGATCGCCGCGGTCACCGGCGCGGCGATCGGCATCGGCACGACGATGCTGCTGCACTGCGACTTCGTCTACGTCAGCGACGAGGCGCGCCTGGCGATGCCGTTCGTCAGCCTCGGGCTGGTGCCGGAATTCGCGTCCAGCCTGATCGTGCCGCAGCTGATGGGCAACGCGCGCGCGGCGGAGAAGCTGCTGCTCGGCGACCCGTTCACCGGCGCCGATGCGGTCGAGTGCGGCATCGCCAACGCGGTGCTGCCGGCCGGCGAGGTCGTGAACCACGCGCGGCGCATCGCCGAGCGCTTCAACGCGCTGCCGCCGGGAGCGGTGCGCGAGTCGAAGACGCTGATGCGGCGCGCCCGCGCGCAGCTTGCGCTGGAGACGATCAAGATCGAGAGCGAGATCTTCGGCGCACGTCTGCGCACGCCGGAGGCGCAGGAGGCCTTCAGCGCGTTCTTCCAGAAGCGCAAGCCCGACTTCTCCAAGTTCTAGAAATGACGACCCCTCGCCCCATGAGTACATGGGTCGATCCCCAAGGGCCACGAAGGGGCCCCTCGTGGCCCCTGGGGATCGGGCCTTGCTTGGGAGCGGCCCGGCGCGGCGGCCCGTCAGCGGTGACACGCCGATGTCTCTCGCGCTGAAGCTGGTGCTCTCGCCGTTGCTGTTCGCGCAGGCGCGCGAGGCGCGCAAACGCGCGCCGGTGCTGCCCGAAGCGATCGGCCCGCGCGAAGGCCAGCTCGGCAGCGGCGGTTCGTCGCTGCGCTTGCTGATTGCGGGCGATTCGTCGGCGGCCGGCGTCGGCGTGCAGGCTCAGGACGAGGCCTTCCTCGGCCACTTCACGCGCGCGCTGCACAAGCGCAGCGCCCGGCCACTGCGCTGGCGACTGCGCGCGAAGTCGGGGCTGACGACGCGCGAGGTGCACGAGATGCTGCGCGCCGATCCGCCCCCGGCCGCGGACATCGCGATCGTGCTGAGCGGCGTCAACGACGTGATCGACCTGATCCCGCCGCGGCGCGCCGTGCAGCATCGCGCGGCACTGGCCGACTGGCTGCTCGCCGACGGGCGCGCGCGCCACGTCGTCTATGCGGCGCTGCCGCCGATCAACCAGTTCCCGCTGCTGCCGCAACCGCTGCGCCACATCATGGGCGAGGACGCGCGCCGCCATGACCAGGCGATGGCGCGTTGGGCGGCGCCGCTGGGCAACGTGCACCACGTGCCGATCAGCCTGCAGCTCTCGCCGGCCGCGATGTCGCGCGATGGCTTTCATCCCGGCGAGCCGATCTACCGTGCCTGCGGCGAAGCGGTGGCGCGCTTCATCGCCGAGCACATCATTCCCACCTGACCACACGAAGGACGCGACCATGACGACGACCCGCACGCTCGAGGGCCAGACGCTGTTCATCACCGGTGCTTCGCGCGGCATTGGCCTCGCGATCGCCAAGCGCGCGGCCGCCGACGGCGCGAACATCGTGATCGCGGCGAAGACCGCCGAGACGAATCCGAAGCTCCCCGGCACGATCTATTCGGCCGCTGCCGAGATCGAGGCGGCGGGCGGCAAGGCCTTGCCGATCCAGACCGACATCCGCGACGAGGCCAGCGTGCTGGCGGCGATCGAGCAGGCGGTGGCGGCCTTCGGCGGCATCGACATCCTGGTCAACAACGCGAGCGCGATCAGCCTGACGCCGACGCCGGCGACGCCGATGAAGCGCTTCGACCTGATGTTCGGCGTCAACGTGCGCGGCACCTACCTGTGCACGCAGGCCTGTCTGCCGCAGCTGATCAAGTCGGCGCAGGCGGGACGCAATCCGCATGTGCTGAACATGTCGCCGCCGCTGTCGATGCGCACGCACTGGTTCAGTCCGCATGTGGCCTACACGATGGCCAAGTACGGCATGAGCGAATGCACGCTCGGGCACGCGGGCGAATTCAAGCCGCACGGGATCGGCGTCAACAGCCTGTGGCCGCGCACCGCGATCGCGACGGCTGCACTGCAGATGATTCCCGGCGTGGACCTCGCGAAGTGTCGCAAGCCGGAAATCCTCTCGGACGCGGCCTACCTGATCCTCACCAGCGACGCGAAGACGACGACGGGCAACTTCTTCATCGACGACGTGCTGCTCGGGCAGCATGGCGTGACCGATCTCGATCGCTACAGCGTGACGCCGGGGACGCGGGACTTCATTCCCGACTTCTTCGTCGATTGAGGGGCGGGGCGGGTCGAAAGCTCAGTGCGGCTCGCCGGTCGGGATCAGCCGCGGCTTGCCGTCCCGATCGATCGCCACGTAGGTCAGGTTCGCCTCGGTGACCTTCACGACCTGCAGGTTCGCCGGGTTGCGCTCGGCGTAGACCTCGACGTTGACCGTGACCGAGGTCTTGCCGATCCGCTCGACCCGGGCATAGAAGCTCAGCAGGTCGCTGATCGACACCGGTTGCTTGAAGATGAACTGATTCACCGCGACGGTCGCGATCCGCCCCTTGGCGATGCGCGCCGGCAGCACCGCGCCGGCGATGTCGACCTGCGACATGATCCAGCCGCCGAAGATGTCGCCGTTGCCGTTGGCGTCGGCGGGCATCGGCATCACGCGCAGCACGAGCTGGCGGTCGTCGGGCAGGCGCAGTGGCGAGATCGACGCATGGGCAGCGTCGCTCCGGTCGTCGCTGGCGTCGCCGTTGCGGCCGGCGCTTGAATTCTCGGGCATATTGCTTCACCTGCGGCTGTTCGATCGTCGCCGCATTCTTTCACCAAACCACGATGCGCTCTCACTCACTCGCCCCGTCGCCGCCCGTTGCAGAGGGCCCCGCCGCGCCCCGCTCCGACTGGGCCACGCTCGGCCGGCTGCTGCCCTATGTCTGGCGGTGGCGGTGGCGGGTGCTGGTCGCGCTGGTGTTCCTGATCGGGGCGAAGCTCGCGAACATCGGCGTGCCGCTGCTGCTGAAGCAGCTGGTCGATGCGCTCAGCCTGAAGCCGGGCGATCCGAGTGCGGTGCTGGCGGTGCCGGTGGCGCTGCTGGTGGGTTACGGGCTGCTGCGGCTGTCGATCACCGCGTTCACCGAGTTGCGCGAGTTTCTCTTCTATCCGGTCGCGGCGCGCATCGCGCGGCGCGTGTCGCTCGAAGCGTTCGAGCATCTGCTCGGCCTGAGCCTGCGCTTTCACCTGGAGCGCCAGACCGGTGGCGTCTCGCGCGACATCGAACGCGGCTCGCGCTCGATCCAGTCGCTGTTGAACTACACCATCTACAACATCCTGCCGACGCTGGTCGAGATCACGATGGTGATCATCCTGTTGTCGGCCAAGTTCGACGGTTGGTTCGCCGCGATCACCTTCAGCGCGCTGGTGATCTACATCGCCTTCACCGTCAGCGTGACCGAGTGGCGCACGCATTTCCGCCGCGCGATGAACGAGCAGGACAGCCGCGCCAACACCCGCGCGGTCGACGCCCTGATCAACTACGAGACGGTCAAGTACTTCTCCAACGAGCGCTTCGAGCAGGAGCGCTACGACGACAACCTGCAGCGGCTGGAGCGTGCGTCGATCAAGTCGCAGACCTCGTTGTCGGTGCTCAACCTCGGCCAGAGCCTGATCATCGCGACCGCGGTCACGCTGCTGGTGTGGCGCGCCACGCTCGGTGTCGTCGCCGGCACGATGACGCTCGGCGACCTCGTGCTGGTCAACGCGTTGATGATCCAGCTCTACATTCCGCTGAACTTCCTCGGCGTGATCTACCGCGAGATCAAGCAGTCGATGATCGACATGGAGAAGATGTTTGCGCTGCTGAGCCAGAACCGCGAGATCGCCGATGCGCCCGATGCGCCGCCGCTGGTCACCGAAGGCGGCGCGGTGCGCTTCGAGCACGTGCGCTTCGGCTACGACCCGGACCGCACGATCCTGCACGACATCAGCTTCGAGATTCCGGCCGGCAAGACGGTCGCGGTGGTCGGCCCGTCGGGCTCGGGCAAGAGCACGCTGGCGCGCCTGCTGTTCCGCTTCTACGACGTCGATGCGGGCCGCATCAGCATCGACGGGCAGGACATCCGCGCGGTCACGCAGCAAAGCCTGCGCCAGTCGATCGGCATCGTGCCGCAGGACACCGTGCTCTTCAACGACACCGTCGAATACAACATCGCCTACGGCCGCACCGGGGCCAGCCGCGCCGAGGTCGAAGCGGCGGCGAAGTCCGCGCACATCCACCAGTTCATCGTCTCGACGCCGAAGGGCTACGACACGATGGTCGGCGAGCGCGGGCTGAAGCTGTCGGGGGGTGAAAAGCAGCGCGTCGCGATCGCGCGCACGCTGCTGAAGAATCCGCCGGTGCTGATCTTCGACGAGGCGACCTCGGCGCTCGATTCGGCCAACGAGCGCGCGATCCAGGCCGAGCTGAAGAGCGCGGCGCGCAACAAAACGGCGCTGGTGGTCGCGCATCGGCTGTCCACCGTCGTCGACGCACACCAGATCCTGGTGATGGAGCTGGGCCGCATCCTGGAGCGCGGCACGCACGACGAACTGCTCGCGCTCGGCGGGCGCTACGCCGAGATGTGGCGGCTGCAGCGCAGCAGCGAGGCGCGCGCGGCCGCCGCGCCCGATCTGACGTTGGCCGTCTGACCCGACCTCGCCACGGCGCCAGTCATTACACTGGCAGCCGTGGAAACCAAGTGGCTTGAAGACTTCGTCAGCCTCGCCGAGACGCGCAGCTTCTCGCGCTCGGCGCAGCTGCGGCATGTGACACAACCGGCGTTCTCGCGCCGCATCCAGTCGCTCGAGGCGTGGGCCGGCATCGACCTGGTCGATCGCTCGTCGTACCCGACCCGGCTCACGCCGGCCGGCGAGACCTTGCATGCCCAGGCGCTCGAGATCCTCGGCTCGCTGCAGGCCACGCGCAACATGATGCGCGGCCACAAGGCGGCCGGGTTCGACATGATCGACTTCGCGGTGCCGCACTCGCTCGCGTTCACTTTCTTCCCGCACTGGGTGATGGACCTGCGTCGGCGCTTCGGCGCGATGAAGAGCCGGCTGACCGCGCTGAACGTGCACGACGCGGTGATGCAGCTCGTCGAGGGCAGTTGCGACCTGCTGCTGGCCTATCACCACCCGTCGCAGCCGCTGCAGCTCGCGCCGGACCGCTACGAGATGCTCAGCCTCGGCCACGAGACGCTGGCGGCGTACGCGAAGGGCGATGCCGAGGGCCAGCCGATGTTCAGCCTGCCCGCGGCGCCGGGGCGCACCGTACCGTACCTGGCGTATGCGCCAGGCGCCTACCTCGGCCGGCTGGTCGAGGTGATCGCCAAGCAATCCACCGAGCCGCTGCACCTGGAGCCGATCTACGAAACCGACATGGCCGAGGGCCTGAAGGCGATGGCGATCGAAGGCCATGGCCTGGCCTTCCTGCCCGCCACGTCGGTGAAGAAGGAGCTCAAGGGCAAGCGGCTGGTGCGCGCGGCGCCGGCCGGCAAGCACGAGCTCGAGATCGACATCCGCATCTACCGAGAGCGCCCCGAAGTGGCGCGTCACACCAAGCCCGGCGCGCTCGCGCTGTGGGATTTCCTCGCGTCGACGAGCCCGGCGCCCACGCCGAAGGCCTGACCCGCCGCTCCCGCAAAAACCAGGGTTTGCCCGCATCCGGTATGCGCGGCATGCATGGGTGCGCGGAGATTCAGCATTGGCGAGTCTTTCGAGTCGCCCCTACAGTTCGCGCCTGCGCCATTTCCAGCTCGGGCTCACAGACCAACGACTACACCGCAGAGAGAGACATCCCATGAAAAAGCGCTTGCCGCCCGCGGCCTGGATCCTGATTGCGATGGTGCTCGGCATCATCATCGGCTACATGATCTTCACGAACTATCCGGACAAGAAGGCGGCCAGCCAGATTGCCGGCTACATCTCGATCATGTCGGACGTGTTCCTGCGCCTGATCAAGATGATCATCGCGCCGCTGGTGTTCTCGACGTTGGTCGTCGGCATCGCGCACATGGGGGACGCGAAGTCGGTCGGTCGCGTGTTCTTCAAGGCGCTGGGCTGGTTCGTGACCGCCTCGCTGGTCTCGCTGGTGCTCGGTCTGATCCTGGCGAACATCCTGGAGCCGGGCAAGAACCTCGGCCTGCCGCTGCCGGACATCGGCGCCTCGGCGAATCTGGCGACGAGCAAGTTCACGCTGAAGGACTTCGTGAGCCACCTGGTGCCGAAGTCGGTCGCCGAGGCGATGGCGACGAACGAAATCCTGCAGATCGTCGTGTTCTCGATGTTCTTCGGCGTCGCGCTGGCGTCGCTGGGCGAGCGCGCGAAGACGCTGGTGGCGATGATCGACGAGCTCTCGCACGCGATGCTCAAGATCACCGGCTACGTGATGAAGCTCGCGCCGCTGGCCGTGATGGCCGCGATGGCCGCGACGGTGGCGGTCAACGGCCTGGAGATCCTCGCGAAGTTCGCGATCTTCATGGGCGACTTCTACCTCGGCCTGTTCGTGCTGTGGGCGTGCCTGATCGGCGCCGGCTTCCTGTTCCTCGGCCCGCGCGTGATGAAGCTGCTGGTGCTGATCAAGGAGGCGTTCCTGCTGTCGTTCGCCACCGCCAGCTCGGAGGCCGCGTACCCGAAGATCCTCGACGCGCTCGACCGTTTCGGCGTGAAGCGCAAGATCTCCAGCTTCGTGATGCCGATGGGGTACTCCTTCAACCTCGACGGCTCGATGATGTACTGCACCTTCGCGACGCTGTTCATCGCGCAGGCCTACGGCATCCACCTGCCGATGGGCACGCAGATCACGATGCTGCTGATCCTGATGCTGACCTCCAAGGGCATGGCCGGCGTGCCGCGCGCCTCGCTGGTCGTGATCGCCGCGACGCTGAACCAGTTCAACATCCCCGAAGCCGGGCTGCTGCTGATCCTGGGGGTCGACACCTTCCTCGACATGGGCCGCTCGGCGACGAACGCGGTCGGCAACTCGATCGCCACCGCGGTCGTCGCGAAGTGGGAGGGCGAGCTGATGCCCGAGGCCGAGGCCGACGCGAACGCGAAGATGCTCGACGCTGCGCTGCCGGTGCCGCACGGCGCCCACGCCTGAGGTGCGCGCGATGAACCCTCGTCGCAGCGGCAGGGCGTGGCGTCGCTCGCTCGCCGCGCTGGCCCTGCTCGCGGCCAGCGCATGGGCCGCGGCGCAAAGCCCCGATCCGGCGCAGCTCAGCGGCACGCTGAAGAAGGTGCGCGAGACCGGCACGATCACGATCGGGCATCGCGAGTCGTCGATCCCGTTCTCGTACCTCTCGGCGCGCGGCGAGCCGATCGGCTATTCGATCGACCTGTGCAAATTGCTGGTCGAGGCGATCGGCGACGAAGTCGGCCGCACGCTCGCGATCAAGTGGGTGCCGGTGACCTCCGAGTCGCGCATCCCCGCGGTTGTCAACGGCCAGGTCGATCTCGAATGCGGTTCGACGACGAACAACCTGGAGCGCCAGAAGCAGGTCGCGTTCTCGCCGACGATGTTCGTCTCCGGCACCAAGCTGATGGTGAAGAAGGGCTCGCCGGTGAAGTCGTTCCGCGACCTCGCGGGCAAGAAGGTGGTGGTGACGGCCGGCACGACGAACGAGAAGACGATGCGCGAGCTCGCCGTCAGGTTCAAGGTCGACATGGCGATCAGCGTCGCGGCCGACCACGCGGCCTCGTTTGCGCAGCTGCAGAGCGGCCAGGTCGATGCATTCGCGACCGACGACGTGCTGCTGTACGGCCTGCTGGCGCAGAACAAGGCCCAGAGCGAGTACGTCGTCATCGGCGACTTCCTGTCGTACGACCCGTACGGCGTGATGTACCGCAAGGGCGAGCCGCAACTCGCGCGGCTGGTCAACGACACCTTCCACAACCTCGCCGAGGACCGCGAGATCGAGCGTCGCTACACGCGCTGGTTCCTGCGCAAGCTGCCGTCGGGCGTGAGCCTGGACCTGCCGATGAGCGCGCAGCTCGAGACCATCATCCAGACCATGGTCGCGCGCACCGAGTAGGTCGCCCCGGCCCTCTTCCGCATCGTTCCGCAGGGGGCCGGCAGCGGCTCCCGCGGGCCGCTGTCGCCTGAATTCCAACGAGAGAGACAAGACCCATGTTCAAACCCCAGACCCTGATCCGCGGCGTCGTCGCGCTCGCCCTCGCCGCCTCGCTCGGCGCCTATGCCCAGACCAAGGCCAACGTGGTCGTGCTCGCCACCGGCGGCACGATCGCCGGCGCCGGCGCCAGCGCCGCCAACAGCGCGACCTACCAGGCCGCGAAGGTGCCGGTGGACAAGCTGATCGCCGGCATCCCCGAGCTCGCCGACATCGCCAACGTGAAGGGCGAGCAGGTGTTCCAGATCGCCTCGGAAAGCTTCACCAACGACAAGCTGATCACGCTGGCCAAGCGCGTCGCCGCACTCGCGAAGGACCCGGCGGTCGACGGCATCGTCATCACCCACGGCACCGACACGCTGGAGGAGACCTCGTACTTCCTGACGTTGACGGTGCATACCGACAAGCCGATCGTCGTGGTCGGTTCGATGCGCCCGGGCACCGCGATGTCGGCCGACGGCACGCTGAACCTGTACGACGCGGTCGCGGTCGCCGCCGACAAGGAGTCGCGCGGCAAGGGCGCGCTGATCGTGATGAACGACGACATCCTCACCGGCCGCGATTCGGGCAAGCGCGTCAACATCAAGACCAGCGCGTTCGGCAGCCAGTGGGGCGCGCTCGGCTCGATCGTCGAGGGCAAGACCTACTGGTTCCGCGCACCGGTCAAGCGCCACACGATGAACAGCGAGTTCGACATCGACAAGATCGATGCGCTGCCGATGGTCTCGATCGTCTACGGCTCGGGTGAAATGGGCACCTACATGGCCGAGGCTGCGGGCAAGGCCGGCGCGAAGGCGATCATCCACGCCGGCACCGGCAACGGGTCGGTGCCGAACTACGAGGTCGACGCGCTGAAGAGCCTGCGCGGCCAGGGCATCCAGATCATCCGCTCGGCACGCGTGCCCGACGGCTTCGTGCTGCGCAACTCCGAACAACCCGACGACAAGTACGACTGGGTGGTGGCGCATGATCTGAACCCGCAGAAGGCCAAGATCCTGGCCGCGCTGGCGCTGACGAAGACCAGCGACACCAAAGAACTGCAGCGCATCTTCTGGACCTATTGACTTCGGAGACCCTCGATGAACACCGCCGCCACACGACGCGAACACGACTTTCTCGGCGAACTCGAGATCCCCGCGAATGCCTACTGGGGCGTGCACACCGCGCGCGCGGTCGACAACTTCCCGATCACGGGGCAGACGGTCGCGCAGATGCCCGACCTGGTGCGCGCGCTGGCCTCGGTGAAGAAGGCGGCGGCGCAGGCCAACGCCGAACTCGGCGTGATCACGACGATGCAGGCCACCGCGATCGTGCAGGCCTGCGACGACGTGCTTGGCGGCGCGCTGCACGAGGAGTTCGTCGTCGACGTGATCCAGGGCGGGGCGGGCACGTCGACCAACATGAACGCCAACGAAGTCATCGCCAACCGCGCGCTCGAGCACCTGGGCTATGCCAAGGGCCGCTACGACATGCTGCACCCGAACGACCACGTCAACGCGTCGCAGAGCACGAACGACGTGTACCCGACCGCGCTGCGCGTGGCGGCCTGGTTCGGCATCGAGTCGCTGCTCGGGGCGATGGCGTCGCTGCGCGGTGCGTTCGAGGCCAAGGCGGCGGAGTTCGCCAGTGTGATGAAGATCGGCCGCACGCAGTTGCAGGACGCGGTGCCGATGACGCTCGGCCAGGAATTCCTCGCGTTCGCGATCATGATCGGCGAGGACGAGGCGCGGCTGCGCGAGGCGCGCGCGCTGATCGTCGAGGTGAACCTCGGCGCGACTGCGATCGGGACCGGCATCAACGCGCCGATGGGCTACCACGACATGGTCGTGCCGCTGCTCGCCAAGGCCAGCGGCGTGCCGGTCGTGAAGGCCGAGAACCTCGTCGAGGCAACCCAGGACACGGGCTCCTTCGTGCAGCTCTCCGGCGTGCTCAAGCGCGTCGCCTGCAAGCTGAGCAAGGTCTGCAACGACCTGCGGCTGCTCGCCAGCGGTCCGCAGGCCGGCTTCGGCGACATCAAGCTGCCGGCGCGTCAAGCCGGTTCGTCGATCATGCCGGGCAAGGTCAATCCGGTGATCCCGGAAGTGATGAACCAGGTCGCGTTCGAGGTGATCGGCAACGACGTGACGATCACGATGGCCTCCGAGGCCGGACAACTCCAGCTCAATGCGTTCGAGCCGATCATGGGCTATGCGATCCACAAGAGCGTCACGCACCTCACCAACGCCTGCCGGACGCTGCAGGTGAACTGCATCGAAGGCATCCAGCCGAACCACGCGGTGCTGGCCAAACGCGTCGCCGAGTCGGTGACGCTGGTGACCGCGCTGAATCCGATCATCGGCTACGAGAAGGCGGCGCTGATCGCGAAGACCGCGCTGGCCAGTGGCGGAACCATCGCCGAAGTCGCCGAGTCGCTGGGCATCATGAGCCGCGCGGAGATGAACGCGCTGCTCGTGCCGGAGAAGCTCACGCAGCCGGTGCGCCTCGTCGGCTGATCGACGGCGGCGTGGCATGCGGCTTGCAACCCCGGCAAAACCCTAGCTTCGCGGGCAAACACGCGGCTGCGTGTCGTCCGCCGTCCCTAGAATTTCGTTCTTGTCGCATTTAACCCCCCAGTAGGAGCTCGTATGAAGAAATCGATGATCGCCAACACCGTGGTGGCTGCCGCCGCTCTGCTTGCGATCGGTGTCGCTCACGCCCAGGCGAACGACACGCTGAAGAAGATCAAGGACACGGGCTCGGCGACGATGGGCGTGCGCGAGTCCTCGGGTGCGCTGGCCTACACGCTGGGCGACGGCAAGTACACGGGCTTTCACTACGATGTCTGCCAGCACATCTTCGCCGACATCCAGAAGCAGCTCGGCCTGGCCAAGCTCGACATCAAGTACCAGCCGGTGACGTCGCAGAACCGCATTCCGCTGGTGCAGAACGGCACCGTCGATCTCGAGTGCGGCTCGACCACCAACAATGCGACGCGCCAGAAGGACGTCGCGTTCGCGCCGACGCTGTACGTCGAGGAAGTGCGCATCGCGGTGAAGGCCAATTCCGGCATCACGTCGATCGCGCAACTGAAGGACAAGACCGTCGCGACGACCACCGGGACGACCTCGGTGCAGCTGCTGCGCAAGCATGAGCGCGCCAACAACGTCGACTTCAAGGAACTGTTCGGCAAGGACCACGCCGACAGCTTCCTGCTGCTCGAATCGGGCCGCGCCGATGCGTTCGTGATGGATGGCCAGATCCTGGCCGGCAGCATCTCGAAGGCGAAGAATCCCGCCGACTACAAGATCGTCGGCGAAGTGCTCAGCGTCGAGCCGATCGGCATCATGATGCGCAAGGACGATCCGGCCTTCAAGAAGGCGGTCGACGACAGCGTCAAGGCGATGATCAAGAGCGGCGAAGTGGCCAAGCTGTACGACAAGTGGTTCATGCAGCCGATCCCTCCGACCAACACGAAGCTGAACATGCCGGCGTCGGAAGCGACCAAGGCCGCGTGGGCGACCCCGAGCGACAAGCCGCTCGAGGACTACGCGAAGAAGTGACCGGTCTCGTTTGATCGGTTGCGACTGAGGTAAGTCCTAGCGCCTGTGGGCGCAAAGTTTGCTTACAGTGGATGAGCGCGGCGTGGAGCCTTCTGCGTCGCGCTTTTCTTTTGCCGGGAGCATGCATTGGGTAAATGGGATTGGCAGGTATTCCTGCAAGACACAGGGGGAGGGCGGACCTACCTCGAATGGCTGATGTCGGCCTGGGGCTGGACGCTGTCGGTGGCGGTCCTGTCGTTGCTGGTGGCGCTGATCGTCGGCTCGCTGATGGGCATCCTGCGCACCACGCCGAACAAGTGGCTGGTGCTGATCGGCGAATGCTGGACCGAGCTGTTCCGCAACATCCCGCTGCTGGTCCAGATCTTCCTCTGGTACCACGTGATCCCGTCGATCTTCCTCGTGCTGCGCGGCTTGCCCAGTCTCGTGCTGGTGGTGTTCGCGCTCGGCTTCTTCACCTCGGCGCGCATCTCCGAGCAGATCAAGGCGGGCATCCAGGCGTTGCCCAAGGGGCAGCGCTACGCGGGCCTGGCGATGGGCCTGACGCTGCCGCAGACCTACCGCTACGTGCTGCTGCCGATGGCGTTTCGGATCGTCATACCGCCCCTGACAAGCGAGTCGATGAACATCGTCAAGAACTCGTCGGTGGCGTTCGCGGTGTCGATCGCCGAGCTGACGATGTTCGCGATGCAGGCGCAGGAAGAGACCTCGCGCGGCATCGAGATCTACCTCGCCGTCACGGGGCTGTACTTCATCTCCGCCTTCGCGATCAACCGCCTGGCGCTGTTCATCGAGAACCGCGTGCAGGTGCCCGGCATGATCGGGGGTGGCAAATGATGACCGCGCTGGACTTCTCGTTCCTGAACTGGAACGTCGTCTCCAACTTCATCCTCAAGGGCCTGATCTTCTCGATCGAGCTGACGGTCATCGCGATGCTCGGCGGGATCGCGATCGGCACGATCCTCGCGCTGATGCGGCTGTCGGGCAAGAAGTGGCTGGTGATGCCGGCGGCGTTCTACGTCAACACGCTGCGCTCGATCCCGCTGGTGATGGTGATCCTGTGGTTCTTCCTGCTGATCCCGCTGCTGATCGGGCGCCCGATGGGCGCGGAGCTCTCGGCGATCATCACCTTCACGATCTTCGAGGCCGCGTACTACTCGGAGATCATGCGCGCGGGCATCCAGAGCGTGCCCAAGGGGCAGGTGTACGCGGGCTACGCGGTGGGCATGACCTACAAGCAGTGCATGCAGCTGATCGTGCTGCCGCAGGCCTTTCGCAACATGCTGCCGGTGCTGCTGACCCAGACCATCATCCTGTTCCAGGACACCTCGCTGGTCTACGCGATCGGCGCCTACGACCTGCTCAAGGGCTTCGAGGTCGCGGGCAAGAACTTCAACCGCCCGGTCGAGACCTATCTCACCGCCGCGGTGGTCTACTTCATCATCTGCTTCTCGCTGTCGATGCTCGTGCGTCGGCTGCAGAAGAAGATCGCCATCATTCGTTGAAGAGGGGTTGCCCCAAATGATCGACATCAAGAACGTCTCCAAGTGGTACGGCAGCTTCCAGGTGCTGACCGACAACACGACCTCCATCAAGAAGGGCGAGGTTGTCGTCGTCTGCGGCCCGTCGGGCTCGGGCAAGTCCACGCTGATCAAGACGGTGAACGCGCTCGAGCCGTTCCAGAAGGGCGACATCGTGGTCGACGGCATCTCCATCGCCGACCCAAAGACCGATCTGCCCAAGCTGCGCGCGCGCGTGGGCATGGTGTTCCAGCACTTCGAGCTGTTTCCGCACCTGACGGTGACGGAGAACCTGACGCTGGCGCAGATCAAGGTGCTCAACCGCAACGACGCCGATGCGAAGACGCGCGGGCTGAAGATGCTCGACCGCGTCGGGCTGCTGGCGCACAAGGACAAGTTCCCGGGTCAGCTTTCGGGCGGTCAGCAGCAGCGCGTGGCGATCGCCCGTGCGCTGAGCATGGACCCGATCGTGATGCTGTTCGACGAGCCGACCTCGGCGCTGGACCCGGAGATGGTGGGCGAGGTGCTGGACGTGATGGTCCAGCTCGCGCAGGAAGGCATGACGATGATGTGCGTCACGCACGAGATGGGCTTCGCGAAGAAGGTCAGCCACCGGGTGATCTTCATGGACGCGGGCAAGATCGTCGAGGACTGCACCAGCCAGGAGTTCTTCGGCAACCCGGACGCGCGATCCCCGCGCGCCAAGGACTTCCTCTCCAAGATCCTGCAGCACTGAGCAGGTCGCAAGCGGTCGGGCGCGGTGCGAAAATCGCCGCATGACCGACACGCTGACGATCACCCGCCCCGACGACTGGCATCTGCACCTGCGCGACGGCGCGGCGCTGCGCGCGGTGCTGCCGGACACTGCGCGCCAGTTCGGCCGCGCGATCGTGATGCCCAACCTGAAGCCGCCGGTCACGACGGCGGCGATGGCGGTCCAGTATCGCGACCGCATCCGCGCGGCGTTGCCGCCCGGCGCGGACTTTCAGCCGTTGATGACGCTGTACCTCACCGACCGCACGCCGCCCGAGGAGATCGCCCGGGCCCAGGCCGCCGGCGTCGTCGCGCTGAAGCTGTATCCGGCCGGCGCGACGACCAACAGCGACGCCGGTGTCACCGACATCCGCAAGACCTATCCGACGCTCGAGGCCATGCAGCGCTCGGGTCTGCTGCTGCTGGTCCACGGCGAGGTCACCGATCCCGAGGTCGACGTGTTCGACCGCGAGGCGGTCTTCATCGAGCGCGTGATGACGCCGCTGCGGCGCGACTTCCCGGAACTGAAGGTCGTGTTCGAGCACGTCACGACGCGCGAGGCCGCGCTCTACGTCGAGGAGGCCGATGCCTACACGGCCGCGACGCTCACGGCGCACCACCTGCTGTACAACCGCAACGCGCTGTTCATGGGCGGCCTGCGTCCGCACTACTACTGCCTGCCGGTGCTCAAGCGCGAGGTGCATCGGCTCGCGCTGCTGCATGCGGCGACATCGGGCCACCCGCGCTTCTTCCTCGGCACCGACAGCGCCCCCCATGCCGCGCAGTTGAAGGAGCAGTCGGTGTGCGGCGCCGGCTGCTACACCGCGATGGCGGCGCTCGAGCTGTATGCCGAGGCGTTCGATGCGGCCAATGCGCTCGACAAGCTCGAGGCGTTCGCCAGCTTCAACGGCGCGGCGTTCTACGGCTTGCCGCGCAACCGAGGCAGCGTGACGCTGAAACGCGAACACTGGACGCTGCCCGAGTCGCTGCCGTTCGGCGACGCCGAACTCAAGCCGCTGCGCGGTGGCGAAGGCGTGGCCTGGAAGCTGGTCGAGGAAGCGGTCCACGCCTGAACGACCGAGCGGGGCCGCCAATGAAAACAGCGGCCCGCGGGCCGCTGTTTTCGATCGGAAGCGCCCGCCAGGGGCGCGTCGCGATGCTTACTTCTTCGGGGCGCCCGGGCCTTCGCCGGCCGGGGTGGTCTGGCCCGCCTTGACGGCGGCCTTCGTGTCGGCCTTGACGTCGGCGCGCGCAGCGGCCGGGCCCGAAGCCGCAGCAGCTGCCGGGCTGGCTTCACCGGCCGGGGTCAGCTCTTTCTTCTTCGCGGCGGCTTGCGTCTCGGCCTTGCGCTCGGCGCGGGTCTTGGTCGACTTGGCCGACGACTTCTCGGTCGGCGCAGCGCCTTCGCCCGCCGGGGTCAGCTTGCCAGCCTTTTCAGCGGCCTTGGTTTCGGCCTTGACATCGGCGCGCGACGGGGCCGAGGCTTGGGCGAACGTGGCTTGGGCGAACATGGCGGCGGCAACAGCGGCCACGATGGTGAGGGCGTTCTTCATTTGCATGTCTATCTCCTGTTGGAAACGAGGGGTAAGGGCTATCCACTTCAGCTACGCACTTTCTCGAGCGACTTGCCCTAGCGCGGCACGTATTAGAACGCGGGATGACTTCTTCGGTTGACGAAAGTCGTCGTTTAGAGCGTGGCGATGGGCCCGCGCCCCTGGAATTGTTGCGTCGACGCCTCAGCCGGCCGCCTGCGCGCCGATAATCCGTCCCGTGAAGCAAGCCAGGCCGCCGCTGGTGCGAGACCCGAAAGGGTGCACTGGAGGAAGGTCCGGACTGCGCAGGGCGGCGTAGCAGCTAACGGCTGTCCACCGCGAGGTGAGGATCAGAGCAACAGAGACGAGTCGACGGGGTCATCGAAAGGTGGCTCCGGCGGGTGAAACGGGCAATCTCTACGCGCAGCAACACCAAATAGGCCAGCGTTGATGTGGCTCCGCGGAGCTGGCGGGTAGGTGGCATCGAGCCGTCGCAGTGATGCACGGCCCAGAGGAATGGCGGTCACGGCCGACGCGTCGCAAGGCGCCCGGTCGCACAGAATCCGGCCTATCGGCTTGCTTCACACTTAATCGGTCGATGCCGTGCGCGGCATAAACTCGCCCGCTCGCATGATGAATCCCGACGCCCACACGATCTGGCGCGCCCCGCGCTGGGCCCTTGCGGTCCTGCTCGCCTGCCTGGGGATGCTCGGGCCGTTCTCGATCGACACCTACCTGCCGGCGTTCACCGGCATCGCGCAGGCGATCGGCGCGACGCCGGTGGAGATGCAGCAGACGCTGTCGGCGTACCTGTTCGGCTTCGCGATCATGAACCTGTTCCACGGCGCGCTGTCGGACAGCTTCGGGCGCCGCCCGGTGGTGCTGTGGGGGCTGGTTGTCTTCACGCTCGCATCGGTCGGCTGCGCGCTCGCGCAGCACATCGGCGTGCTGGTGTTCTTCCGCACGCTGCAGGGCATGTCGGCGGGTGCCGGCATCGTCGTCTCGCGCGCGGTGATCCGCGACATGTTCCCGCCCGCCGACGCGCAGCGCGTGATGTCGCAGGTGACGATCTACTTCGGCATCGCGCCGGCGATCGCGCCGATGATCGGCGGCTTCCTGTTCGTCAACGTCGGCTGGCATTCGATCTTCTGGTTTCTCACCGCGGTGGGCGTCGTGCTGCTGGTCGCGAACTACAAGCTCCTGCCCGAGACGCTGCACGACACCCACCGCCAGCCTTTCAATGTCGCCAACCTGATGCGCGGCTATTGGGAGATGGGCTCGAACCCGCGGTTCATGATGCTCGCGTTGGCCAGCGGCATTCCGTTCAACGGCATGTTCCTGTATGTGCTGTCGGCGCCGGTGTTCCTCGGTGACCACCTGCATCTGTCGCCGGGGCAGTTCTTCTGGTTCTTCCTGATGACGATCGCCGGCATCATGGGCGGCGCGCACTTTTCGGGCCGATTGGCCGGGCGCATCAAGCCGCATCACCAGATCCGCCACGGGTTTCTGATCATGCTGCTGGTATCGATCGCGAACTTCGTGCTGAACCTGCTGTTCACGCCCGCGCCCTGGTGGGCGATCGCGCCGCTGGCGATCTACGCGTTCGGCTGGGCGTTGATGGTGCCGGTCGTGACACTGATGGTGCTCGATCTGGTGCCCGAGCGGCGCGGCATGGCCTCGTCGTTCCAGGCGTGCGTCGGCAGCCTCGCAAACGGCCTGGTCGCGGGCTTGATCGCGCCACTCGTGATGCATTCGACGGTCGCGCTCGCGACGGCCTCGCTGCTGATGATGGGCGTCGGGCTGCTGGCGTGGATCTGGGTCAAGCCCAGGGTCACCTGAGGGCGCATTCTGGGGCTGTCTCTCAAGTCGAACGGCGATCGGGTCGATATGGCCGGGAGGGCGCGAACTTCCCGCGCCGGAGACACTCGCATGCCCGCTCCTCTGTCGTTGTCGCGTTTGCCGATCATCGTTGCCCTGATGGCCTTGGCGGCCGCTGCGACCTCCGCCCTTGCCAGCGAGCATGCGGCGCCCACCCCGAGCGTGGCCAAATCGACCAGCGACGCCAAGCCCGCCAGCGAGACCAAACCCGCCGGCGACGCGAAGCCCGCCGCACGCGGCGTGCAGGACCCGATGGACATGCTGCGCGAGAAGCTCGCGCAAAAGCTCGGCGCACGCAACGCCAGCGCCGAGAACCCGAACGTGGTGCGGGTCGTCTCCAAGGCGAGCGTCGCGCCGGCCGTCGACGAACACGCGGCCGCGCCGCCGCGCGCGCCGCGGCGCAAAGCTGCACCATCGCCGGTCGAGGCCGTCGAGCCTGCCCACCCGCAGCACTGGGACTACGCCGGCAGCGGCGGCCCGGCTGCGTGGGGCCAGATGAAGCCCGAGTTCGCGAAATGCTCGAGCGGCACGCGCCAGAGCCCGATCGACATCCGCGACGGCATCAAGGTGGCGCTCGATCCGGTGCAGTTCAGCTACCAGGCGAGCGGCTTTCGGGTGATCGACAACGGTCACACGATCCAGGTCAACGTCGCGAGCGGCAACTCGATCGAGGTCATGGGTCGCCGCTACGAGCTGGTGCAGTTCCACTTCCACCGGCCTTCCGAGGAGCGCATCGACGGGCGTCAGTTCGACATGGTCGCGCACCTCGTGCACAAGGACATCGACGGCCGCCTTGCGGTCGTCGCGGTGCTGCTGGACCGCGGCAGCGTGCAGCCGATCGTGCAGAGCGTCTGGAACAACCTGCCGCTCGAGAAGGGCGAAGAACTCGCCGCGCGCGGCACGATCAACCTGAACGACCTGCTGCCGCCCGAACGCAGCTACTTCACCTACATGGGCTCCCTGACGACGCCGCCGTGCAGCGAAGGCGTGTTGTGGATGGTGATGAAGCAGCCGGTGCAGATCTCGGGCGAACAGATCGGCATCTTCGCGCGGCTGTACCCGATGAACGCGCGGCCGATCCAGTCGGCGGCCGGCCGGCTGATCAAGGAATCGAACTGATGAGCCGTTGACCAGACCCTACACTGCGCGCTTCTCGGCACGAGGAGCGCACGATGGGTCTGTTGATCGCCGGTCTGGTCATCTTTCTGGGCGTCCATTCGGTCGGCATCGTCGCACCCGCCTGGCGCGAGGCGCAGATCGCGCGGCGTGGCGAGCGCCCGTGGAAGGGGCTGTATTCGGTCGTGTCGATCATCGGCTTCGCGCTGCTGGTCTACGGCTACGGGGTTGCGCGCCACGCACCGGTCGTGTTGTATGCGCCGCCGGCGTTCCTGCGCCACGTCGCCCTGTTGTTGCTGGTGCCGGTGTTCCCGCTGTTGCTGGCGGCCTATCTGCCGGGCCGGATCAAGGCCGCGGTGCAGCATCCGATGCTGCTGTCGGTCAAGCTGTGGGCGACCGCGCATTTGCTCGCCAATGGCACGGTGCACGACGTGGTGCTGTTCGGCGCGTTTCTCGCCTGGGCCGTGCTCGACCTGATCGCCGCGAAGCGGCGTGCTGTGCCGCGCGCGATTCCGGGTGCGCCGCCGTCGCCGCGCAACGACGTGATCGCGATCGTCGCCGGGCTGGCGTTGTATGCGGCGTTCGTGCTCGCTGTGCATCAATGGCTGATCGGCGTGTCGCCGCTGCGCTGACGCGCGATCTTCCGCTGTCCGACCCGTCCTACAGGCATTGCGCTGCGTGCCCGACAGACCGCGTCCGGTCGCTTCGGCAGAGTGTGGTTCCCCCAGTCATCATCATCACTGCGAAGGAATCACGATGAACAAGGATCAAGTCAAGGGCCGCATGGAGCAGGCCAAAGGCGCCGTCAAGGAAACCACCGGCAAGGTGGTGGGCAACAAGAAGCTCGAGACCGAGGGTCAGCTCGACAAGGTCGGCGGCAAGGCCCAGGCCGATTTCGGCGACCTGAAGGAAGACGTCAAGGACGCGGTGAAGGATGCGCAGAAGAATCCGCCGTTCGATCCGTCGCGCCGCTGAGCCGCGACGTCTTCACTGCCACATCGCCCGGGCGCGCAACGACAGATCGATGTCCGCCCGCGGCGGGGGCATCTCGGCGCGGCCGACGGTCATCGTCGGCCGCGTGTCCGTCTGATCGAACCATGGCAGCAACGGCGCGGGGATGAAGCGCGTCAGCGAACCGTACAGGTGCTTGTCGCCGTACTCGCGTTGCTGGGTCACATAGAAGCGTTGCGGCACCAGCAGGTGCAGGTGATAGCGGGCGCGCGTCATCGCGACATAGAGCAGGCGCCGTTCCTCCTCGATCTCCGCGGCCGCGCCGGTGGCCATGTCGGACGGTATGCAGCCGTCGACGACGTTGAGCACGTAGACCGCTTTCCATTCCTGTCCTTTGGCGGAGTGGATCGTCGACAGGATCAGGTAGTCCTCGTCGCGGTGCGGCGCGCCGGATTCGTCGCTCGTGGCCTCGGGCGGGTCCAGGGTCAGCTCGGTGAGGAACGCCTCGCGGGACGCGTAGCCGCCCGCCAAGCGTGCGAGTTGCGCGAGATCGGCGTCGCGTATCGCCGCATCGTCATGCAGCCGCGTCAGGTGCGGTCGGTACCAGTCATGGACCGCGTCGAGTTCATCGGGCCAGCGCGTCGTCGGCGCATTCAGCCGCTCCATCAACGCGACCAGCGCCGGCCAGTCGCCTGCGGCGGCCGGCGGCGACTTGAACGCCCGCAACGCGGCGAGCGGCGCGGGCGCGCCGCCCATCGCGTCCAGCAGCCGCTTCGCGCTCGCGGTGCCGATGCCTGGCACCAGTTGCGTCACGCGCAGTCCGGCCATCCGGTGGCGCGGGTTCTGTGCCCAGCGCAGCACCGACAGCACGTCCTTCACGTGCGCGGCCTCGAGAAACTTCAGTCCGCCGAACTTGACGAACGGAATGCCGCGTCGCGTCAGTTCGAGCTCCAGCGGCGCGCTGTGGTGCGATGCGCGGAACAGCACCGCCTGGCCGGTCAGTGCGAACCCTTCCTCGCGGTGGCGCAGGACCTGGTCGGCGACCCACGCGGCCTGCGCCGCCTCGTCCGCGACGGTGACGAGCGACGGCTTGTGCACCGACGCCCGATCGCTCCACAGCGTCTTGGCGTGGCGCTGTGCCGCCAGCGCGATCACCGCATTGGAGGCGTCCAGGATGGGCCGCGTCGAGCGGTAGTTCTGCTCCAGCGCGATCACGCGCGCCGGCGGGTCGAACTGCGCCGCGAAGCCGAGGATGTTGCGCACCTCCGCGGCGCGGAACGAATAGATCGCCTGGGCATCGTCGCCCACCACCGTGAGGCCGCAACCGTCGGGGCGCAGCGCGCGCAGCACCGCGGCCTGCAGGCGGTTGGTGTCCTGGTACTCGTCGACGAGGACATGGTCGAAGCGCGCCGAGACGTGCTGCGCGAGCGTCGCGTCGTCGAGCATCTGCGCCCAGTACAGCAGCAGATCGTCGTAGTCGAGCACGCAGTGCTCCTGCTTCGCGGCGACATAGGCGCCGAACAGACGCTTCAACTCGGGCTCCCACGCGGCGCACCACGGATAGACGTCGCGCAGCACCGCGGCGAGCGGCGCGCGGCTGTTCAACGCGCGCGAATAGATCGCCAGACAGGTGCCCTTGAGCGGGAAGCGGTTCTTCGTCGTCGCGAGTTGCAGCTCGTGGCGCACCAGGCCCATCAGGTCTTCGGAATCGGCACGGTCCTGGATCGTGAAGTTCGGCGCCAGACCGATCGTGCCCGCGTACTCGCGCAACAGCCGCGCGCCGATGGCGTGGAACGTGCCGGCCCAGTGCAAGGTCGGCGCCTGTTGGGTCGATGCGAAGCCGAGTGCGCGGTGCAGCATCCGCCCGACGCGGCGCTGCATCTCGAGCGCGGCGCGACGGGAAAACGTCAGCATCAGGATGCGCTGCGGATCGGCCCCGCGCATCACGAGGTGCGCCACGCGCGCCGCCAGCGTCATCGTCTTGCCCGAGCCGGCGCCGGCGATCACGAGCAGCGGCCCGTCGCCGTGCTCGACCGCGCTGCGCTGCGCGTCGTTCAACAGCGGGTCGCGGGGCGAGGGAGAATCACCGACCATCCGCGTACTGTAATTGCATCCAGCCCATGCCTCTGCTCGTCGGCACCGCCTCCTGGACGGACAAGACCCTGATCGCCTGCGGACGCTTCTATCCGCCCGAGGCGTCGTCGGCGGAGAAGCGGTTGCGCTACTACGCCTCGCAGTTCCCGCTCGTCGAGGTCGATTCGAGCTACTACGCGATGCCGTCGCCGGATGTGGCGCAACTCTGGGTCGAACGCACGCCGAACGACTTCGTGATGAACGTCAAGGCATTCCGCATCTTCACCGGCCATCAGACGTCGCCGACCGTGCTGCACAAGGACATCCGAGAAGCGCTCGGGCCGGCCGTGAAGCCGACGCTGTTCTACCGCGACCTGCCGGTCGAGATCCGGGACGAGCTCTGGCGCCGCTTCGCCGAGGCGCTGGCGCCGCTGCGGCTCGCCGGCAAGCTCGGGCTGGTGCACTTCCAGTTTCCGCCCTGGGTGATGCGCAATCCGGCCGGGCATGCGCAGGTCGCGCATTGCGTCGAACGCATGGCGGGGCACCGGGTGTCGGTCGAGTTCCGGCACCGGAGCTGGTTCGCGCCGTCTCATGCGGACGCGACGCTGGCGTTCGAGCGTGAACTGGGCGTGGTGCACACGATCGTCGACGGACCGCAAGGTTTCGACAACAGCGTGCCGGCGATCTGGGAGGTCACCCATCCGGACTATGCGTTGCTGCGCCTGCATGGTCGCAACACCGCGACCTGGAACGTGAAGGGCGCGACCGCGGCCTCGGATCGCTTCAACTACGACTACCCCGAGGACGAACTCGCGGAGCTCGCGCGCGGCGTCCTGCGCATCGCTGGCGGTGTGCTCAACACCCACGTCGTCTTCAACAACAACCAGGAAGACCAAGGCCAGCGCAATGCCCGCACGCTGATGCGTCTGCTGCAGGCCTGAGCCAGGGGCCGCGCTGCGGTATCGTGGCGTTTTTCGGAGCAGCGACGATGGCGATCCGTGTCGTGAGACTGGGCACTGCACGTGCCGCCGCGGAGGGCACGCGCATCGGCACGGTGCGGCGGCCGCCGCGCGGCGTGCCCAAGGCGGAGTTCTCGACGCAGGATTGGTACGACGTCTGGTTCCCGAACCTCGCCCCGAGCGCCGAGACGATGAAGCTCGGGCAGGAGGCGACGACCCCGGCGCAATGGAGCGCGTTCGCAAAGAAGTACGCGGCGGAGATGAATGCGCCGCAGGCCAAGCACGCGCTCGAGCTGCTCGCGGTGATGTCGCATCGCGCCGACTTCTCGGTCGGCTGCTACTGCGAGAACGAGGCACACTGTCATCGTTCGATCCTGCGCGCGCTGCTCGCCGAGCGCGGGGCCAAGATCATCGGGTGACACGACGAGGAACGCTTCATGGTCAAGATCCTGCTGCCGATCGACGGATCCGAAGGCGCACTCGGTGCGGTGCGGCACGCGCTGCACCTGGTGCACAACGGGCTGCACGCGAGCTTCGTGCTGGCCAACGTGCAGGAGCCGGCATCGCTGTACGAAGTCGTCGTCGCGCATGACGCGAAGGTGCTGGAGGATGTGAGCGCTGGTGCCGCCGAGTACGCGCTCGAAGCGGCGCAAGCGCTGATGCGCGTGGCCGGTGCGAGCCACGAGACCGAGGTCGCGCAGGGCGATCCGGGCCACATGCTGCTCGAGATCGCCGAGCGCTATGGCTGCGAGTTGATCGTGATGGGTGCGCACGGCATCGGCGGGGCGCTGCGCGGTTCGCGCTTCGGCTCGGTCGCAAATGCGGTGCTGCATCGGGCCACGGTGCCGGTCACGCTGGTCCGCGAAGACGATTGAGGGCCGCTCGGCGACGTCGTCGCCGATCGAGCGTCGACCGCACCTGCTCGCGTCACTTATGCCGATGACTACGACCTGACTTAAGTCCGAACCGTCTAAGTCGTTGATTTACGGGATCCTCGTAAACCCGTACGACTAAAGACGACGCAAGTCGATTCCATATTGAGAAAGCAACCAAATGCTTCAACTACAGAAGACTTAAGCGGCGATCGCACACACCCTAATCAGGCCGGCCTGATCGATCCGGCTGGAATCCCTCGCCGGCTAACCTGAGGATCTTCAGCAAGTCATTGTCCTCCAAACAGGGTGCGGTGGAACGAGTGCAGAGGCGCATTTCCCGAGCCGTGAGTTGCGCGATTCCAACGGCCCAGGCCAGGAGGCAGAGGCGCTGGGAGGTCCAACGGTCCTTGGCAAACCCGTACGCCATGGCCCCTCGGAGCATGAGCGCGCGAAGTGCGTCGATCGCCTCGATGGGCAATGAGTCTTCAAAAAGTGGTTCGATCACTTGGATGTCGGGCGGCGCACCCCGGTTGCGCCCAGGAGTCGGATTCGAGGTTGGATTCCGACCCAACTCGTCCAGCCAATGTGTCATCACGGGAAGCGAGACATCGAAGCGCTTCACCAGCTTGTGCTTCCAATCAGAGGAGTCAGCGGTCTGCTCCAAGGCTTTGAGAAGGCGTAGCCTCGCGGCTTCCTTAGGGTGGGGTCCATCTACCGATTGAGTGAATCGCACCCTTCGCCCGGCGGGCAGGGACTCGGCGCTGAGCATTTGCGCAATCGTCCTCGGCCCAGGCCAACTACGGAGGATGCGGAGCACGCGCTCTCGATGATGAAGCGGCCGGCCGTCGGAAGAACCGTACCTCAACGGTTGCCGCAAGGGCGGTGTCAAGCGACATCAGGAACTGACCCCTTGGCGACATCCAGAAGTGACCCCCTGTTGCTGATCAATCGGGTTGAGTTGCGATGTTTGCGCTGGCCTGGTTAACCAGGCCAGCGCGGCGCTT
>Ga0209023_10001772_pt1 | contig 28225 bp, 27 predicted proteins | sample LakOneMetagenome_FD_187468 | JGI IMG/M metagenome (GOLD analysis project Ga0209023, IMG submission 187468) | Freshwater and sediment microbial communities from Lake Erie, Canada (SPAdes) (version 2) | ecosystem: Environmental > Aquatic > Freshwater > Lentic | place: Lake Erie, Canada...
GATCTAGCTGTCCTTGTTTTCTCCGATCTCAGGTGATGATGTAACGCATATGCATAGGCGGGAATGACCTTTCTGAAAAAAAGCCGCAACTCATTATCTTCTTTTGATAAAATGACTGAAAGCTTCATGGCAAGGTTGCGGCTGTTGTTTACCAGGCCGCCCCAGAGTTTGCGCCCTTCCCACCACCTGTCGTATGCAGTATTGGTACGGAATACCAGCAACATTGATATGGCAAAACCAAGCAGGTTATGCATGACGGGTATATTGCGTACAAAACTTTTGTCTGTTATGGGGAATATTTCTGTTTCAATAAATGCAACGAGCCAGGAATACATACAAATGCCTATCAGGAGCGGGAGTAATTTCCTGAATGTATCTGCTTTGTGAAAACGGAATATGAATGTGAACCAGTCTTTGGGGTTATAGCTGATCATGTATAGGAAATTTTTTCAATTAACCACTGAGTTAAAGAGAGTTTATCTCAGAGTTACACAGAATAACTCCTTTTACTCTGCAAAATAACTCAATTTTACTCTGTGGTTAAAAATTAATCACATCTGGTCGCATAGCCATATAAGTTCTCACCGGGCAATCGTCTGTAATTCCTTCGCCAATAAATTTCATCCCGATCTTTTGTAATACATTTTGAGAAGCAATGTTTTCAATATGAGCCCTGCCTGTTATTACTTCAAGTTCAAGTTCTTTAAAACCAAAATTCAGGGTTTTCCTTGCTGCTTCTGTTGCATAACCATTGCCCCATGAACTTTTCTTAAAACGGTAACCAAGATCTATTTCATCCAGGTCGGCCCGGTATTTTAACCCACACCATCCTATGAATTCATTGTTTTCTTTTGTATGAATAGCCCAACGGCCTAAATTATTTTCGTATTGTGGAAATATGACCGTTCTCAAAATAGTCAGAGAATGTTCTTCGTCTTCCAATAAAGGTTCGTGGAGGTATCTCAGTACTTCAGGATCACTGTTTAATGATAATAGCAATCCTGCATCTGCTTCTGTAAAGCGGCGAAGTATAAGCCGGTCTGTTTGAAAAATTATTTCCATGTTTATATTAACCACAGAGTTTCACAAAGTTTTTTTTCACAGAGTAAAAGGAGTTCGCTGTGTAATGCTTTGAAAACACTCCTTTAAATTTATTATAAAAACTCATCTCGGTCTGACGGCTTTGCCGTGCCGACCGATTTATTCTGGTCGGTACCGCGATAGCGGTCAGACCGGGAAGTTATGTAACCACAGAGTTTTTTCACAGCGTAAAAGGAGTTCTCTGTACAACTCTGTGAAAACACTCCCTAAACCCTGTGGTAAAATTTACAATAAACTTTTTACCACTGTTATCACTTCTTTCAACTTGCTGGTATCCTGTCCTCCGGCTGTTGCCAGGGACGGCTGCCCACCACCACCGCCACTGATCAGTTTGCTTACATGTTCTTTAATGATCTTGCCTGCATCTAATTTTTTTGCAGCAACAACGGTGTCACTTATACTGATAGCAATATTCGCCTTGCCTCCAATATTTGCACAAAGCACAACAACATGATCGTGCAGGTGGTTCTTAAAATCAAAACACAATTTTTTAAGCGCATCTGCATTGGGCACTTCAATGATCTCACCAATAAAACTTACGTTGTTAATGATCTCATCTTTCTGCATGAGTTCATTCCGTATGCCAACTAGTTGCCTTGCTTCCAATGATTCTATGCGTTTATTCAATGCTGCATTGTCTGACAAAAGATTTTCAATCGACTTATTAATGTCTTTTGGGTTTTTTAATGTCTCACGAATAACACGAACAGCTTCAAACTGTTCATTGATGAGGTCTTCAGCAGCTTTTCCACAAACAGCTTCGATCCTTCTAACACCGGCAGCCACAGCACTTTCATGCTTTATTTTAAAATAACCAAGTTCGCCGGTATTGCCAACATGCGTACCACCACATAATTCAATTGAATAGTCCGGGTCCATGATAACAACCCTTACCGTATCAGAATATTTCTCACCAAACAAAGCCATGGCACCCATTGCAATCGCTTCATCCTTTCCCATTGATTTAATTACTACCGGAATATTTTCACGGATCTTTTCATTTACAGTCTGTTCAACAGCAGCCAATTCCTGCTCATTCATTTTTGCAAAATGAGAAAAATCAAAACGGGTATGTTCTTCATTTACGAGGCTTCCTTTTTGTGCTACGTGTTTTCCCAACACCGTACGCAATGCTGCATGCATTAAATGTGTAACACTGTGGTGAACACTTACCGTTTTTCTGCGATGCTTATTTACGGATGCAATTACTTCACCTGATAAATTGTCTGCTATCTTATCGGCAAAATGAATGATAAGGTCGTTCTCTTTTTTAGTATCTACAATGTGAATGGTGGAATTTTTTATTGTCAGTACACCGGTATCACCAACTTGTCCGCCACTTTCCGCATAGAATGGCGTTGTTTCCAGGATGATCTGGTATAATTCCTTTCCTTTTCCTGTTACTTTTCTGTAACGCAGAATTTTTGTTTTTAATTCCAGCTGATCATAGCCAACAAAACTATTTGAGTTTCCTTCATTCACGATCTGCCAGTCTTCTGTATCCAATGCAGTTGCGGCACGGCTGCGGTCTTTCTGCTGTTTCATTTCAGCTTCAAACCCAGCTTCATCAACGGAGAAATTATTTTCTGATGCGATCAGTCTTGTAAGGTCGATAGGGAAACCGAAAGTATCCAGTAGTTCAAACGCATCTGCACCACTGATCGTTGAAGTAGATGAACTGATAATTGTATCTATCTTTTTTAAACCTTTATCAAGCGTTCTTAAAAAAGCTTCTTCTTCCTCTTTAATTACTTTGCCAACAAAATCCTGTTGCTGCATCAATTCAGGAAAAACATTTTCGAACTGGGTTGCAATTACCGGGAGCAAGCGGAACATCAATGGTTGTTTGTAATCCAGGTATGAATAATAATAACGCACTGCCCTTCTTAATATGCGCCTGATAACATAACCGGCACCGGTATTCGAAGGAAGCTGACCATCTGCAATGGTAAATGAAATGGCACGTATATGATCTGCCAATACACGAAAAGCTATTGATTCTTTGTCATCAGCAGCTGTATATTTTTTATTGGTGATCCTTTCTGTTGCTTCAATGGTTCCTGTAAAAATATCTGTATCGTAATTGCTTTGTTTATTTTGCAGTACACGTACAAGCCTTTCAAATCCCATTCCAGTATCAACGTGTTTTGCCGGAAGATTTTCAAGCTTTGTAAATTCTACTATTTTTTGAGCCCTGTCTTCTTTTTCTGCAGATGGGTTATTTGTTGTCCATTCATCGAAGGCTTTTTTATTTGACCATACCCTGTTAAATTGAATAAATACATTGTTCCATATTTCTATCACCTGTGGATGGTCATTGTTTACCAATGATGCACCGCTTACCAGTTTTTTTTCTTCATCTGTTCTGCAGTCGGCATGTATCTCTGTACAAGGGCCGCAAGGACCGGTATCGCCCATTTCCCAGAAATTATCTTTTTTATTGCCAAGCAGGATATGGTCTTCCGGCACATATTTCTTCCATTCATTCCAGGCTTCCTCATCCTTTGGCAAGCCCTCTTTATCATCCCCTTCAAAAATGGTGACATATAAAAGTTCCTTTGGTATCTTATAGATATCTGTGAGCAGTTCCCAGCTCCAGGCAATGGCTTCTTTTTTAAAATAATCTCCAAAACTCCAGTTTCCGAGCATTTCAAACATGGTATGATGATAAGTATCCACGCCAACTTCTTCCAGGTCGTTGTGTTTACCGCTTACCCTCAGGCATTTCTGTGTATCTGCGATCCGGGGAGAAGGGGCTGTTTTATTGCCCAAAAAATAATCCTTGAATTGGTTCATACCCGCATTGGTGAACAGGAGGGTAGGGTCATTTTTTACTACTATCGGGGCTGAAGGAACGATCGTATGTTGCTTCGATTTAAAAAAATCCAGGAAGGCCTGCCTTATTGCTGCGCTTTGCATCATATACCAAAAAGTATTGTTGTGTTGATTTTTGTAATTTAACAGTCTATATTTGTGCGCTTTGTAAAGCGTGCGCCAAAGGTAATAAAACTGCTGCTATTTGCTATGAGAACAACCTGCTTCATAATGTGGCAGGGTACCGCTAATAATTAAAAACGGGTTCTTTAGTTTTTGAGCATGAAAAAAATAAAATACTTCTATAATACACATACACTGCGGTATGAAAAACTCGTAACCCCGTTGCGGGTCAAGCTCCTGCGCTTTTTCGGTTTTTTATCAGCCCTGATCGTTAGTTCTGCCATTGTCATTTACTTATACAACCGTTTCTTTCCAAAGCCCACAGACCTTGAAGCAAGAAAAAAATACGAGGCACTAAAGGATGATTATACTGTTATTAATGGAAAAGTAAAGACACTGCAGGAGCAACTGGCGGCATTGGAAAAAAGAGACAATGAAGTGTACAGGTCCATATTTGAAGCAAGTCCTTTACCGGACAGCGCCCGTGCGAAGGCCATTGAACAAAAGAAAGAGATCGATAAGATCAATGTGATGAACGATGATGTTATTGGTAAAGACATTGCTGGCCAATTAAATAATATCACAGCAAGGATCGCTTACCAGTTCGATAGTTATGATGCGATTGCAAAACTGATCAAGAACCAGGACGTGAAACTTGCCAGCATACCTGCCATTCAACCCGTTAGCAATAAACAACTTACCCGTATTGCCAGCGGTTTTGGCATGAGGATCGATCCGGTGTACGGAACGCCGAAGATGCACAAGGGGCTTGATTTTACGGCGCCCCAGGGCACACCTATCTATGCAACCGGCGATGGAGTTGCAGAAGTGCCGGGTTATTCTGAAAGTGGTTTTGGTAACCATGTTATCATTAATCATGGCTATGGTTATGAAACATTGTATGGCCATATGATCAGGGTAAAAGCAAGAAACGGTCAGCGGGTAAAAAGGGGAGAAGTGATCGGTTATGTAGGAAGCACCGGAAAAAGCACAGGTCCGCATTGCCATTATGAAGTACACATCAATGGACAGGCCGTTGACCCCGTTTACTTTTTTTATAATGACCTGAATGCCGAGCAATACGACAGGCTCTTAAAAATTGCCGCAACTGGCAGTGCAAAAAGTTTTGATTAACTTTATTATAAGTTTAAAAGCAGACCGGTTAATAAGTTGAAAAGGATGAAAATCCAGTAGCTGTAACCTGAAACTTTTAAATGCCTAAACGTTAAACGAATAACAATGCCACTCAAACAATCATCTTTTAATTTTGATTTTTTTGCAGAAGAGCCTCGTGAAGAAGTGTCGGTAATGCAGGAGCCTGCAGTTGTAACAGAAGTACAGGAATTACCTGTAGTTGCCGTAATAGAGAAGAGGCCTGTTGTAAACAACGAACCGGTTAAAAAATCTTCCAGGGGCAGGATGAAACTCAGTGAAATGGATGCGGTTGTTGATCAGCCGGAAATACCCGATGATGACATCCTTTTTGAAAAAAGGTATTACAGCATCGGTGCAGTTTCTGAAATGTTTAAAGTGAACCAGTCACTCATCCGCTATTGGGAAAATGAATTTGATATATTAAAGCCTAAAAAGAATGGCAAGGGCGACAGGTTATTCCGTCCGGAAGATATCAAGAACCTGAAAATGATCTATCACTTATTAAGGGAAAGAAAATACACCATTGAAGGTGCTAAAGATTTCCTCAGGAAAAATAAAAAAGCAGACCAGAAATTCCAGGCGATCGAATCACTCAAGAACCTGAAATCGTTTCTATATGAACTAAAAGCAAACCTTTGAGTTTATATTTGCGAGTTATTGGTCATGTGAGTTGTTGGTCAGGCGAATTGTTGGTCAGGCGACCAACAACGGCGGTCAATAATAACCGCAGTCACTTGCAACGGGATTCATCAAAACAGCATTCACCAACAATAATAAGTCGCCACTGTTGGTCGCCTGACCAACAGTTATAAAATCCACATTTCATTTTTTAAAAATTTATACATGTCTTTTAGCCGAATAATTTTTATTGGAATCTTTCTCTTGTCATTAGCTACTTTATTACATGCACAAACTCCTTATACCGTTTCCAAAGATGAAAAGCACCCGGAAGTAACTGTGTTAAACGGAATCGTAACCAAGTATGCATTGCAGAACAATGATGAATTCAATAAATGGTATCCTGCAAACCAGGGCTATTATACTCCTGCAACTGAAATAGTAAATGCCATGGAAAATGCAAAAGGGAAAGTCCAGTTTGTGATTTTCGGAGGAACCTGGTGCGAAGACACGCAATTCATCCTGCCCAAGTTTTTCAAACTCCAGGAACAGGCAGGCTTTCCCGATAGTGCCATCAGTTTCTTTGCGGTAACACGTGCAAAACAAACGATCGGTAACATTACCGCTGCATTTAAGATCACAAATGTGCCCACGATCATTGTTATGAAAGAAGGAAAGGAAGTTGGTCGTGTTGTGGAATATGGAAAGGAAGGAAAGTGGGATGCAGAGCTTGCAGAAATTCTGAAACCAAACAACCCGTAACTCTCAACCCGTAACTGTGAATCATATAATAGGCTGATTTTTTGCTGCACCGGCATTAGGGTCGCCACTGAAAATATTGATATCGCTTCCTGCAGATGCAAGATCGAGCTTAAGGTCTTCAATTAATTTTTTTACCGAGATATTAAATGACTGTTTCAACTGGTTAAACTCAGTCATGGAAATGTGAATGGTAAAAAATTCAATGGTTACTGTTATCCCGTTCTTATTAAAATCAGAAAAGAAAACCGAAGATTTGACGATCTGTTCTGTATTCCGGGAAAATATTTTCTTTACTTCTTCTATCAGGTTTTCAATAGATGCTGTTGATGATTTGGCATCAAAATCCAGTTTGATCTCTGCCCTTCGCTGGCTTCTCATGCTGAGATTGTCTACCACGCTGTCAACCATTTGCTTATTGGGAACAGTTACCAGTGTTTTATCAACCGTTCTGATTCTTGTACTTCTGAGGCCGATGTGTTCAACAGTTCCTGTAACATTGTTCACTTTCAACGTATCACCTGTAAAAAATGGTTTGTCGAAAAAGATGATGAATGATGCAATGAGGTTTTCCAGGCTTTCTTTTGCAGCAAGGGCCATGGCTGCACCAACAATGCTCAGGCCGGTAAGAACGGTACTTACATCCTGGTTAAATACAACTTTTATCAGGAGCAGTATACCGAGAATGGTAAATATCACTTTCAAAAAATCGCGGAAGAAAACAATGATCTGGTCATCACTTTTATCTTTTGTAGCCAATGCTTTCTGTTCCAGTATCAATGCAATGAAGTCAATGAGACTAAGGATGAGCCAGATAAAATAGATGATGATTAGGCAGGTTCCGATCTTGTCCAATATTTCATCTGTGGGATGCCCGTATATTTTAAAATACCATGCTGCCGGAAATGTAAGTTTGTCAATTGCAAATACGGAAATGGAAACGGTCAGGAACCAGCTAAGTGGTTTCATGATCAGTGCAATGAAATCTTTTTTCTGGATGGTTTTCCAGTTATTCTTAACAAACAGGAATAACAATGAAGCAACAGAATGTGATAATAGCCTTTTGATAAGCAATACAAAAAGGATCGTTCCCAAAACGATCAGGTAGCTTTGCACTGTATTGTCAAGAAAAACTGTTTCCAGGAATTTCATCATCGTTTACAAATTATTGAACACTGTAAATTTCAATGCCATCTTTTTTTAACAGGTAAACCTTTCCGTTCACAGCTTTGATGGCGTTATAATCTTTAAAGAAAGCCGGAAGCTGGTATGTTTTCAGGTTGAATGAATTTACTTGGTAGCTGAATAGTTTATTTTCTGAAAAGCCCATCATCCTGTTTCCTGAGATAGCAACATCAGTCCAGTTTAAGAATGGAAGTGTGTTTTTCAATGCGCCATAATAATCAAAAATGTAAAATCCTTTTTTGTCATCATACAGGTAAACAAAATTATCACTGTCAATGATCTGCAACGGTGAAGGAACAGAATCTGTAAGCTGGCGCATATCCGAGCTTTCCTGTAATATTTCACCATCTTCACTTATCTTTTTCAGTTTATAATCCTGTTCATCAAATACCCAGATATTATTATCGTAGGATGTTGCAATGGCGTTTACGCTGAATATACTTTGTTTACGAAGGTTGATGGTATTTCTTTGCGTGAGCAGCCTGTCTAGTATTACTACGGTAGAGTAATTTTTATAATACACCAGTATCTTCAAAGGGTTGTTTACATCAATATAAGACGGGTTGCCATACTTTTTTACATCATTGAATACGGCAACAGAATCACCGTTGCTGCTGAATTTTTTTAACTGGTTTCCCGCGGTGATGAGATAAATATTATCAAGCATATCAACATTCACATAAATGAAATCACCGGGGATGAACTTTATGAATTTAAAAGCAGAATCAGAACCTGCTATTGAAGTGATCTTTTTATCAGCAACCTTTTTGGTTTGAGAAAAACCAATGACTGTTGTGAATGCGAATATAAAAGTGATATATAAAAAACGTAGTTTCAAGATATTTATTTACCGTAATATTTTAAGGTCATTTCATTGCCGTCGAATACTGCGTAGCTGTTGTATTTGATCCAGTCGCCAAGATTGATATAGCGGCTTTTATCGTTCAGTTTGATATCCAGCGGCAGGTGACGGTGCCCGAAAATAAAATAATCATACTGTTCTTTCTGCAAAATTTCTTTGCTGTATATAACGAGCCATTCTTTATCTTCTCCTAAAAAAACTTCATCTGTCTGCCCTGTCTGTGCCCTGCTTTTCCTGCTGAAATAACCGGCAATACCCATACCAATATAGGGAGGAAGTATTCCAAAGAACCATTGACAAACTTTGTTGCGGAATATTTTTTTAATGAATTTATATCCATGATCACCGGGACCTAACCCATCGCCATGCCCGATCAAAAATCTTTTACCACTGTAAACAAATTCTTTGGGCTCAAAAAATACAGGAATGTTCAGTTCTTTTTGAAAATAATCATTCATCCACATATCATGATTGCCAACAAAAAAATACAAAGGAATATTGCTGTCTGAAAGTTCGGCAAGTTTGCCAAGTATCCTTACGTATCCTTTTGGGACAACTTTTTTATATTCATACCAGAAATCAAAAAGATCACCGAGGATAAATATTTCGGCAGCATCCTTTTTAATTTCATCCAGGAACTGAATGATCTTTTTTTCACGCACAAGGCTTGAAGCGGCATCCGGTGCACCTAAATGAAAGTCGGAAAGAAAATATATTTTTTTCGATGGCTCCATCATTGAAATATATTTAGGGCCTGTTTTTTTCCTGTAAATATTTCAATACATCGCCTGTTTCAATTTCTTTCATGCCTTCAATACTTCCGTTGAACCAATAGACCCACGCCTTTGACGCAATACCTTCACGAAAAACTGTTGTAAGTTCCCTTTTATACATAGGTGTTTCACCTGCTTCAACATTCAATCCTTCATAATCGTCTAATTGCTCGATGGCCCATTTGAATTCATCAGGATTATTCAGGAGGTATAACTCGCCTGTGATAAATGCATCTTCAGTTGTGTGAATGGCTACAGGGTATGAGCCGTTATCATAAAATTTACCCTGAACAATTGCTTCGCCTACCAAATGAAAATACCTGGTAAGATATTCATAAGCAGGGTTGCGAAAGCCGCTTCTTAAAGAGCCGTAAACAAATAATTGATATGTTGTTGTTTCCATTAATTTTTGTTTTGAGTGAGGGACAAACGTTTTATGCTTCAACCAAAAAACAATATACTTCTTTTGGTCCATGTACACCGGTTACAAGTGTTTTTTCTATATCGGCAGTACGGCTGGGCCCGCTGGCAAAAGTGATCAGCGAAGGCATATTGCCATTGTATTTTTCTTTCAAATAGAATAATGCGTCTTTTATATCATACATCATCTGGTTGCTGTAAGCAATGCAGATATGTATGGGTGCATACACACTTGTTGTTCTCCCGCTTTTTTGTGCGGCACTCATTACAATGGTACCCGTACGTGCTACCAGACATTCACAACCGGTAATGGAAATATCACAGGAAGCCAGGTCGTTGAAAGATACGCTGCTGAACAATGAGGCTATCTTATCTTCTTTAAAATAGATCTTCGTCCAGTTTCTTTCTACCAGCAATTCCTGTAATTGTTTTTTCAGGTCTGCTTCATCGGCACAAAATGCAAACTTGCCCTGCAATTTTGTGAATTCCTGCGCAAAGATGATCGCACTGTCGTCGTTGGCTGCAGTAAATACAGACTGGGCGCCTTCACTGTGAGGAAAAGGCAAAGGCACCGGATTACTCAGTGCCTGCCGTATTTTTTTTAGTATATTTTCTTTAGCCGGTGTTACAGCCATTGTTGGTATTTAAAATTGTGGCGGATTTTTTAATTCCTCCGGGATATTTGTTGATGGTTCATTGCTAACGGCATCTTCCGGGGCAACATCAATGATTTTCTTTTCTTCATAAGGACGTTTGCCGATCAGTGCCTCTACATCACTTTTGAACAATACTTCTTTAACCAATAATTCTTTTGCCAGTTTTTCAACATCAGATCTTTTTTCTATCAAAAGATTTTTAGTTTTTACATAAGCGTCATCGATCAGTTTTCTTACTTCCTGGTCGATCATCTTACCGGTTTCTTCACTGAATGGTTTTGTGAAAACATTTTCCTGGTTTGGATCGTAATAACTGATGTTGCCCACTTTGTCATTCATACCATAAATGGTGATCATGCTGTAAGCGATCTTTGTTATCTGCTGCAGGTCATTACTTGCACCTGTGCTGATCTTTCCAAAGAAAATTTCCTCACTTGCCCTACCGCCCAACGTCATACATATCTGGTCTGTCAGCTGATCTGTATTGTAGAGGTACTGTTCTTTCGGAGTATACTGTGCATATCCAAGAGCGGCAGTTCCCCTTGGAACGATGGTTACTTTCAGTAACGGATAAGCGTGTTCAAGATACCAGCCGCAAATAGCGTGGCCTGCTTCATGATAAGCAATGATCTCTTTTTCCTCCGGAGAAATGATCTTGTTCTTTTTCTCCAACCCGCCGATGACCCTGTCAATCGCATCCTGGAAATCACTCATGTCAACAGCATCTTTATTTTTTCTTGCTGCTATCAATGCGGCCTCATTGCAAACATTGGCAATATCAGCACCTGCAAAGCCCGGTGTTTGTTCAGCCAGTTTATGTATATCTAATTTTTGAGAAACTTTAATTGGAATAAGGTGCACTTTAAAGATCGCTTCACGACCAACAAGATCCGGGCGGTCGATAGTGATCTGCCTGTCGAAACGACCCGGCCTCAGCAATGCATTGTCCAGTACATCCGGCCTGTTGGTTGCTGCGAGTATGATGATGCCGAGGTCAGTTCCGAAACCATCCATTTCTACCAGTAACTGGTTAAGGGTGTTTTCTCTCTCATCATTGCTCATCATCATATTCTTTCCCCTTGCACGGCCAATGGCATCGATCTCATCAATAAAGATGATACAAGGTGCTTTTTCACGGGCCTGTTTGAACAGGTCTCTTACACGGCTGGCACCCACACCAACGAACATTTCAACAAAATCACTGCCACTAAGACTAAAGAACGGAACCTGCGCTTCACCTGCAACGGCCTTGGCTAAAAGCGTTTTACCTGTACCGGGAGGTCCAACCAGTAATGCACCTTTTGGTATCTTTCCACCAAGTGCTGTATATTTTTTGGGATTTTTCAGGAAGTCAACGATCTCCATTACTTCAACCTTGGCTTCATCAAGTCCGGCTACATCACCAAAATTGATATTAACCTTTGTTCCTTTTTCAAACAATGTTGCTTTCGACTTGCCAATGTTGAAGATACCACCTGGCCCGCCACCACCGCCGGGACCGCCAACCTTGCGCATCATCAGTACAAATAAGAAACCGATCAGTAAGATTGGCAACAGGGTGCTGATGATCTGGCCAAACAATTCTCCTTCATCATCGGGAGAATCTGATACCTGCGGAATTCCCGGGTTGTTCTTATAGAATTCCCCCATCTGGGTTGCAAATGTTTTATCATCAATGATACTGAAGAATAATTGTGGCTGGTTTGATTTTACAGCAACATCATATTTTTTATTGTCTTCCTTGTCATTCAATATGGAACGGTAAAAATTTGCCTTGGCAACAAGGCTGTCTTTGTTTACAAAAATGCGGACCAGTTTCTTGTTACGGATGGTCTTCATTTTTTCAACATCACCCTGTTTTACCATGGTATAAAACTTCTGTTGATCTGTTTCAATACCAGAACTGCTTACACCACGTACAAGGTTGTACGCAACTATTGATATAAAGATGATACCATATATCCAGTATATATTGAATTTGTTTTTTTTCTTCGATGGATCTTCTCCGGTTGGAGGTATATTATCCGGGGTCATTTTCCTTTTATTGTTTGGTTGATTCATATCTTGTTGTGCCATTTCTTAAACAGGGTACTGGTTTTTAATATTAATTATCTAGGTGTTCAATGGAAGGGGCATCGCTCCATAATTCTTCCAGCTGATAGAATTTTCTTGGTTCTGGCAGCATCACATGCACCACTACGTTTACGAAGTCTATCAATATCCATTGTTCGGCCTGCCTTCCTTCATGTTTGTAGGGCCTTTCACCACATCCGTTTAACACTTCTTCTTCAATATTATCGGCAATCGCCTTTAACTGGTTGTTGTTATTTGCCTGGCAAATGATAAAAAAATCTGCAACTGCTTCAGGTATTTTCCGCAGGTCAAGGCTTACGATATTTTCGCCTTTTTTCTCCTGTATAGCGTGAATGATTGTTTTGAAAATTTTACTGTTTCTTGTTAATCTCGTCAGGCTGCTTTTTTTGCGGCTGTTTAATGCGTCAAGGTTGTTCAAATGTCTTTCTTTTTATTAATAATGTTTGCATGGTGCTCCCATACGGGCTAAGCCAAATTAGTGTAGCTTGCAACTTTCGTCAAAAGTACTATTTCTTTGTCATTTGATTATTTTGAAATCGACAGAATTGTTTAGCATTTTAGATTCCGTGGATAGTACCAACAACTATGCCATGGCAAAGATTCATGCTGGAATGGCGAAGCATGGAATGGCCTGGTTTGCCAACGACCAAACTGTGGGCAGGGGGCAACAAGGAAAAAGCTGGCTGAGCAGCCCGGGGCAAAACATTGCTTTAAGCGTTGCCATTGAGCCACCGGCTGTTTTTTCACGGAACCAATTCTATTTTAATGCACTTATTGCCAATACCTGTTACAGGCTGTTTGAAAAATATGCTGGAACGGAAACATCTGTAAAATGGCCCAATGATATCTACTGGCGTGACAGAAAGGCAGGGGGAATACTTATTGAGAATAAGTTGATGGGCACAAAATGGAAATGGGCAGTTGTAGGGATCGGGATCAATATAAACCAGGTTGAATTTGGGGATGGACTTCAAAACGCAGTTTCACTGAAACAAATTACCGGCAGAACACATGATCCTGTGGCTATCGCAAAGGAATTACACCAAATGATCTTATCGGCTATTAACGAAGTGGCTGAGGAGGATTTTCCGCAAATAATCACCCGATACAATGAAAATCTTTTCAAAAAAGATCAATTGGTTCGATTGAAAAAGGATGGGGCGGTATTTGAAACCTGTATTAAGGGTGTGAATGAATATGGTCAACTACTCACCAAGGATGTTATTGCCAGGGAATTCAGGCACGGTGAAGTGGAGTGGTTGATTTGAAATTTGAAAAATAGTAAACCCCGAAATGTAAAAAATATCTATTCAAAACTTCCCATTAGCTATTTCCCACTTGCCATTTCCCAGGCTGCTAAAATTTCTTCTGTGTGTTTTTTACTTTTTGGTTTTAAAAATATTTTTTTGATGATGCCCTTTTCATCTATTAAAAAAGTGGTGCGGTGTAATCCCATATAATTTCTTCCCCACAATTGTTTTTCACCCCATACGCCATATTTATCAATGATCTTATGATCAGGATCGGCAATTAATGTAAATGGAAGGCTGTATTTTGTTTCAAACTTTTTATGCTTCTTTACTTCATCCGGGCTAACACCGATAACATTGATCCCTTTTGCTTTCAGCAAACCAAAATTATCACGCAGGTTACATGCCTGGTCAGTGCAGGTTGGTGTATCATCTTCAGGGTAAAAATAAAGTACTGTTTTTGTTCCTTTGAGATCAGCCAAAGAAATTGCTTTTCCATTTTGATCAAGCCCTTTAAATGCAGGCGCTTTTTGTCCGTCTGTTAGTGTGGTCATCTCGTAAAATGATATTTTTTTTCTGTTTTATTTCCAACCTGGTCTTCGGCAATAACGATCAGTTCATGTTCACCTGCAGTGCAGTGCTCATCAAAATTATAAATAAAGTTACGGCCTTTATCATTGCTGAAACGTAGCCAGTTGCCGTCGAGTAATGCAGTGAAATTTTTTATTTCTTCTGTATTATCGGTAACAGCAAAAATTATCCTGCCGGTTCTGGAAGCATTCATCCCGTCTTTAAAACCAATGGGAACAACTGATGGGGGAATGCTGTCGATCAGTAACTGAAAATTTCCAAACTCACGGAATGCAGACCTGTACCAGCCATTTTCATAAAAAGCTTTTTTATAATCTTCCTTATTGCCCGATGATCTTTTCATTACAATTCTTCCTGTGTCTTTTGTTGCAAAACCGGCCCTGATCTTTACAGGAAAATAAGTCTGTAAAGGAACGGATGTATTGTGTAACTGATAGATCATGCTTCCATTTGCTGCCCTGATTTCATTGTATTTAAAATGAAACGAATCATAAATACAATTCTCAGGAAGGTAAAGCCCTACATTGGCATTTTCAAATACATTTAAATACCCCGGGCGAAAAAAATCACTATTGTTTGCAACTAAATTATTTGTAGAAATTCCATTATTTTTTACTGCAAATTCAAGTGTGCTGCTGTTACCGTTTGCATCGGTAACAATTACTTTGATCTGATGTGCACTGTCATTTTTCAACGAAACAACACCATCCGTTTGCGTTGCTTTATAGATCCCGTTATTATAGCCTGGCAGCCTTGACAAATGCTCAAGAAACGGTCCGCCTGTACTTCTTGTTTTGTAATCAATATGCGCATTTAAATACCTTGTTTCATCATAGCTGATGCTGTCCATTTCAAACCCGGAAATGGCATTTCCATCATCATATAATACTGCTTCGTAAATACCATTCTGGTTAGTAGAACCGGTATAGCGGTCATACGCAGTTATGGCAAAACTTACTTTATCCGTATTCACAGAAATAATACCGGTCGAAGTTTTAAAAACGCCGTTCACTTTTTTTAAAGGATAGATTTTGGGTGCCTGTTCATAAGTACTGAACCTCCTGTCATAAACGGCAAGCCTTAAAATGGTGGGTTCAATATTATCAGGAATGGGGAAATCGAAAAGCAGTGGGTTCAAAACCTTTTCAGTTTTTGTATCCCTTATTTCAAAATGCATGTGTGGCCCCTGGGACCCTCCTGTGTTTCCGCTATAAGCAATAAAATCCCCTTTGTTTACATTAAACAATTTTTCCGGTAACATAACGGTAATATCCCAACGCTGTTGGCGGTACTGTTCTTCTTTTATGTATTTTTCCAGTGCAGGATAAAAATCATTCAGGTGTGCATACAATGTAGAGATGCCGTTTGGATGATTGATCATGATACTTCTTCCAAAACCGGAGGGCTCAATTTTAACCCTTGCAATATACCCGGCAGCTGCAGCATACACAGGCAGGTTTACTTTCTGGTCTGTCTTGCAATCAAGTCCCATATGATAATGGTTTGGCCGCAGCTCCCCAAAATTGGCGGCAATTCCAACTTTTGCGCCTACCGGCCACTGGAAATATTTTTGAGGATAATTTTTGGGAGGAAACAATTGGGCACTTGCTGTATTCCCCAATAAAAGACTACAAAACGAGTAAAAAGAAATTTTTAGCAACCTCCGCATATTTATAATAATAGTAAATTAATTTAATAACTTTAGAAGCCTAAAAATAATCCAAACATTAATCCAAAACTAATACTCATGAAACAGTTATTGTTTTTCATATTAAGTTTATCATTCTGCAGTAAAGAATTATGGGCTCAGGAGAAAGCGTGTGAAGTTAAAATGGAAACCATTATGGGGGTATATACGGGAGAGTGTTCTGGAGGTAATGCCAATGGCGAAGGAAAATCGGTAGGAACGGATACTTATGAAGGAACTTTTAAGAACGGGCTGCCGAATGGCATGGGAAAATACATATGGAAAAATGGGGATTATTATTGGGGCGAATGGAAAAAAGGAATGAAAGATGGGAAAGGTGAAATTCATAAAACTGTTGATGGGAAAGAAACTGTTACAAAAGGATATTGGAAAAAAGATATATATAAAGGGCAAAGCCTTAAACCATATCTTATTCATGATGCAACTACTGAAATAGGCAGGGTTGAAGTAAATAAGATCAGGAATGACGGCAATACCATCAGCATTGATGTGCAGAGCATGTCGGGTGGGCAATACAGCACAGTTGCATCAGGCGATGGAGCACATCCAGGAACCGAGGACGTAAGCAGATCAACGAATATTTCCATAACAGAAATCAGGATACAAGCTGGTAGTTTCGATTCCAGGTCAACCAATATGCTTACGCAAAAAGAAGTAACCGTTCTTAAAAATGTAGTATTCCCTTTCAGGGCAACCTTTGTTTTGGGTTCAAATGCTTCTGTGGATATAGAAATATTTGATGAAGGAACCTGGAACATTTCTATTCCGGTACAGAAATAATTTTTAAAACATACATGTTCCACAGGCCCATCCTGACAGAATTTTTAATTTAATTTTCAAACTGATATACTATCTAAGCGTCTCAAATTTGGGACGCTTATTTTTTACAATTACTTTTGCACGCCACCCAAGGCAATTTACTTATGCCAAAAGACAATTCCATAACATCAGTTTTAATAATCGGCTCCGGCCCAATCATCATTGGCCAGGCTTGTGAATTCGACTATAGCGGCACGCAGGCTGCAAGAAGCCTCAGGGAAGAAGGGGTTAAAGTGATCCTTATCAACAGCAACCCGGCTACAATTATGACAGACCCGATGATGGCAGACAAGGTGTACCTGCTTCCATTAACGGTTGAAAGCATTGAACAGATATTAGAAGAAAATAAAATAGATGCGGTTTTGCCAACAATGGGCGGACAAACAGCCCTCAATCTTTGTAAAGAAGTAGATGAACTGGGAATATGGGAAAAATTCAATGTAAGACTGATTGGTGTTGATATCAAAGCAATAGACAAAGCAGAAGACAGGGAAAAATTCCGCAACTGGATGATCGAAATGGGCATTCCGGTTTGCCCGGCAAAAATTGCCAACTCATTTTTAGAAGGAAAAGAATTTGCACAGGAAATCGGATTTCCATTAGTACTTAGGCCATCATTTACCTTGGGAGGAACAGGCGGAAGCATTGTTTTTAGTAAGGATGAACTGGACGAAGCATTGAACAGCGGGTTGATCGCTAGCCCGATCCATGAAGTGCTCGTAGAAAAAGCTGTGTTGGGCTGGAAAGAATTTGAACTGGAACTTTTAAGGGATAATAATGATAATGTAGTGATCATTTGCGGCGTGGAAAATTTTGACCCGATGGGTGTGCATACAGGTGATTCTATCACAGTGGCGCCGATCATGACGCTCAGTGATACCGCCTACCAGCTCATGCGTAATACAGCAATATCCATGATGAGGGCATTGGGAAATTTTGCAGGTGGTTGCAATGTGCAGTTTGCATTGAACCCGCAAACAGAAGAGATCATTGTGGTGGAAATAAACCCAAGGGTTAGCCGCTCTTCTGCACTGGCCAGTAAGGCAACGGGCTATCCTATTGCAAAGATCGCTGCAAAACTGGCGATCGGGTATAACCTCGATGAATTAAAGAACCAGATCACGCAATCCACCTCTGCTTATTTTGAACCTGCACTGGATTATGTAATTGTAAAAATACCACGCTGGAATTTTGATAAGTTCAAAAATGCAAATGATACATTGGGTTTCTCCATGAAAAGTGTTGGTGAAGTGATGGGCATCGGAAGAAGCTTTGCAGAAGCAGTGCAGAAAGCCTGTCAGAGCCTGGAAAATGAAGCAGTCGGGCTTGGCTATTACGGTAAAAGCCTCATGCGTGCAGATGAACTGATAGAATATATCAAGATACCAAAGTGGGACAGGATCTTCCGTATCAAAGATGCATTGATGGCAGGTGCCAGTGTGAAACGTATTTGTGAAAGCACCAAGATCGACCGTTGGTTCATTTACCAGATACAAAAGATATGCGATTGCGAAAGAGAGATCGGCAAATATGATTTTAAAACATTGCCTGGTGAATTGTTGAAAGAAGCAAAAGGCCTCGGCTTTAGTGATGAACAGATCTGCAGGATCATGAAAGACGGAACAGATGATGAATTGTATGAACGCAGGAAAGCAATGGGATTGACAAGGGTATTTAAAATGGTTGATACCTGCAGTGCAGAATTTGAAGCAAAGACACCTTATTTCTATTCAACATTCGAGAATAATAATACTGAAGGAAATACTTTTTCAGGTAATGAAAGCAAAAGCTCAGGCAAAAAGAAAATAATCGTTTTGGGAAGTGGCCCCAACAGGATCGGCCAGGGCATTGAGTTTGATTATTGTTGTGTACATGGTTTGCTTGCGATCAAAGAATGTGGTTATGAAGCCATCATGATCAATTGCAATCCTGAAACGGTGAGTACCGATTTTGACATAGCCGATAAATTATATTTTGAACCCGTATTCTGGGAACATCTCTGGGAGATCATTGAACATGAAAAACCCGAAGGTGTTATTGTACAGTTGGGCGGACAAACTGCTTTGAAACTTGCACGCCGCCTGCACCAGAAAGGAATAAAAATAATCGGTACTTCTTTCGATAACATGGATATTGCCGAAGACCGCGGCCGTTTCAGTGACATGCTGAAATCACTCGACATTCCTTATCCAAAATATGGAACTGCATACAATACTGATGAAGCCATTGAAGTTGCACGGGAAGTTGGTTACCCGGTTCTGATACGGCCAAGTTATGTATTGGGTGGGCAACGCATGCGTATCGTACTCAATGATGAAGAACTGGAGAAGGGCGTATTAAGCCTTATCAAGCATTTACCAGGAAATAAGATCTTAATTGATAACTTTTTGGATCGTTGCCAGGAAGCAGAGATCGATGCCATTTTTGATGGCGAAGATTTTCATGTGATGGGCGTGATGGAACATATTGAACCTGCGGGTATCCATAGTGGTGATAGCAACGCCGTTTTACCGCAATTTAATTTGTCTCCGCTGATCGTTCACACCATGGAAGAATATGCAGAAAAAATTGCAAGGGCGCTGAATATAAAAGGATTGATCAATATCCAGTTTGCCATAAAAGACGGCAATGTGTTCGTGATAGAAGCAAATCCACGTGCATCAAGAACTACACCATTCATTGCAAAAGCCTACCAGATACCTTACCTGAACATTGCAACCAAGGTTATGCTCGGCGCTGCTAAGATCAAAGATTTTGTTTACGAGAAAAAACTGGTTGGTTTTGCCATCAAAGAACCTGTTTTCTCTTTCAGTAAATTTCCTGGTGTTAATAAAGAACTTGGCCCCGAAATGAAGAGCACCGGTGAAGCCATCCGTTTTATCAAAGACCTTCGTGACCCGTATTTCCGGCAATTATATAAAGAAAGAAGCATGCATTTAAGTAAATAACTTTTATTAATTCATACAATGAAAACATATCAATTACTTTATTTTATTTTCATAATAATATTTTTTGGCTCATGTGGCAAGTCAGATAAAAATGTCCAGCCAACTCCTATTGATGTTTCAGCCCAATGGGTAGTTGATCCTTCGGGGCTGCCTATATCCGGCCCCCTGGATGGGCAATGGCAGGCAAAAGTATTTACAGCACAGGAGCAGGATCTTTTTACCAGTCTTGATACAGCAAATTTAACAGGCACCATGAAGCCTGATTCAGTGTTTGATAAACCCAACACTTACAATTATACCTATCCCAATCCTTTTTACCAGGGATATGGTCCCCATCTTGGATTTAGGTTCACAAACGGGTTTGCCGGCCAGATGATATATAAATGTGTGATCGTTGACAGCCTGATGAATGCCCGTTTTAAAGCGGCAGCAAGGATACAGGCAACATTCAATCCACTGGATCCTTCACATGTATCAACCACAAACCTTGCATTACTTCCAAATCTTCCTGTGGGAAGATTCAGGATTTATTTTACTCTGAGTTCTCAATCAAATGAACATTTTTATAAAAGCTGGGGAAATGTGCAGGTTCTGCAATAAAAATTTATAAGCACAGTGTGAACAGTAAAAATCTTTTTGGTTAAGGATAGATCCAATATTTATCAGGCCCGAATAATTACCAGATGTCAGCAAACGAACATTTATTTCATTCCTTGTTAAACGAAGAAGTTTACCACTCGGGGCAGATCAATGTTTTTTCAGCAGGCACTGTTATTCAGAATATTCATTCTTATATCAAATCAATTCCAATTGTGCTTTCAGGCAGCATCAAAGTAATACAAACGGATGATGATGGCCAGGAGATATTGCTCTATTATATAAAACCGGGCGAAAGCTGCATTATGTCTTTTCTTGCCGGTATACACAACGATACAAGTAAGATAAAAGCGATCGTTGAAGAAGATGCGGAAATATTATTGATACCTGTTGAAAAGGCCGGGGAATGGATCAGGAAATTCCCTGAATGGACTGATTTTATTTTCAACCTCTATCAAAAACGTTTTGAAGAATTACTCAACGTTGTAAATGCAGTTGCTTTTCAAAAGATGGATGTGCGCCTGATGCAGCTGCTCAATCAAAAATCGGAATTATATAGATCCAAAGATATTTCCATAACACACCAGCAACTGGCCGATGAGCTGGGCACCACCCGTGAAGCCGTAAGCCGGGTGTTAAAGCAAATGGAGAACGCTAAATTGGTTATACTTTCCCGCAATAAAATAACCCTTTCCTGATATTTATCATTTTCTTCTGTAACATTTATCACTAACATTGGATGTTGTGCTTTGTAGTTTTGTTCTTCGGATGAACAAATAAACAACGCCAATTGTAAACAGTGAATGGCGTTGCTGTAAAGAACATTAAAATTATCATTATGAAAAAAAACATGGGTTCTGCAGATAAGATTTTCCGGTTAATAGTGGCAGCAGTGCTGGTGATCCTTTATTTTACAAATACAATTTCCGGCACCATAGGAATTATTGCATTGGTAATTGCAGCTGTATTTGTATTAACGAGTGTTGTTAGTTTTTGCCCGTTATATACACTTTTAGGTATCAATACCTGTAAAACAAAAACAAAATAATCATGGCGCAGCATGAAATTGAAACCCAGTGGATGGGTAAAATGCAGTTTAATTCATTGGTGAATGGCCACACAATTGTAATGGATGCCCCGGAACGTGTGGGTGGTGAAGATAACGGGCCGATACCAAAGCCATTTGTGCTTACAGCACTTTCGGGTTGTACAGGGATGGACATTGTTGCGATATTGCGAAAAGCACAAAAGGAAATAAAAGACCTGAACATTAAAGTAACAGGAGAGCTGAGCAAACAGCAGCCCATTGAATATATTTCTATTCATGTAAGCTATGATTTTACCGGTGACGAATCTAATAAAGATGCGGCCCTGGATGCAGTGATGGTTTCACAGGAAAAATATTGTGGCGTAAGCCATATGCTAAGAAAAGCACTGCCCGTAACATGGGAAATACATTATAACGGCGTACAGATATTTTCAAATAAAAACGCCGAAAAGGAACTTGTAAAAGAATAATATCAATGGCCATTTTCCTGAAAAGAAACAAGCTTGCTTTGCTGGGTATTTTATTTGGATCGGCTGCCGGTTATTTTTACTGGCAACAGGTTGGGTGTTCTTCCGGAACCTGTGCAATTACATCAAGCCCGGTATGGTCAACATTGTATGGTGCTTTATTGGGAGGATTGATATTCAGTATTTTTAAAAAGGGACAAAATAAAAAAATATGATCACTACAATCAAGAATTTATTTGGAATGGGTGTGAAGACTGATTATGCACAACTTGTTAAAGATGGAGCCATTATTTTAGATGTACGCAGCAGGGGCGAATTTGAAACAGGGCATATCCGCGGTTCTGTGAATATTCCTGTTGACCAGCTTCGCAGTAACCTCAATAAATTGAAAGATAAGAACAGGCCGATCATTACCTGTTGTGCTTCTGGTATGAGAAGCGCCTCGGCAAAAACACTGCTTAAAGCAAGTGGATATGCTGAAGTATATAACGGGGGAGGATGGAGCAGCCTGCAAAATAAATTATAGGAACGAGCGCAGTATTTGTTAAGTGTAAAAAGCTGGTGTCATTTTTTGATGCCGGCTTTTTAATGTAATAAAGCTGATGAAAATCTCTTTTGTTCCCGGGTATTTCATCAGTTGCTTTTTTCGATTTTAGATGAAGGCTGGTTTATATTAGCCCATGCATCCGTACCACATTCCCATTTGGAAAACTGCACCCTTTTGCAGGTTGTTATTGCCACTGATAGCAGGAATAATATTGCAATGGTATCTTCCGTTTTCATTCATGTTTATCCTTTTATTCCTCTTTCTTTCCTTACTTATTTTTTCCTTACTGCATGTTTTTTCATTGGCTCTCCGTTTTAAACTACGTTTTTTTACAGGCCTCTTGTTGAATGGTATCATTGCAGGGTTGGCAATGTTGCTTACCTGGCAACATGATATAAGACATGAAAAAAAATGGTTCGGCCATTATTACCACGATAGTGAAGCATTGCTAATTCGTTTGGTAGAACCACTTACAGCGAAATCAAGGTCATATAAATGTGAGGGAATTATAGAAGCAGTTTATGATAATGGCAAAGCGATCCCGGCTGTTGGAAAAATACTGATATATCTTTCAAAAGATTCAATTTCCTCATCATTGAATTATGGGGATGAAATAATTATCAACCAACCAATTCAGAAGATCAGGAATTCAGGGAATCCCGGGGCCTTTAATTATGAACGTTATGCTGCCTTTCAACAGGTATTTCACAATGTCTTTTTAAAAGGGGATGAAGTTGTTTTGCTGAAACAAAAAAATATCAATCTTTTTTGGAAGATCATTTTTTCATCACAGAAATATATCATTGATGTATTACAAAAAAATCTGCCTGCCGACAAGAATATAACCGGAATTGCAGAAGCATTGCTGATCGGCTATAAAGAAGATTTGGATAAAGATCTTGTGCAGGCATACAGCAATACCGGTGTTGTGCACATCATTGCCATTTCGGGTTTACATCTTGGATTGATATATATAATGCTCGTCTGGATATTTGGCCGATTACCGTTTATTAAGCGGTCCCGTTTCTTAAAAGTATTGCTCATTCTTGGAAGCCTCTGGTTCTTCTCATTACTTACAGGAGCTTCTGCATCTGTATTACGAAGTGCTGTCATGTTCACCTGCATAGTGATCGGTAAAAATTATTTTACTCAAACTTCGATATATAATTCGCTGGCTGCATCGGCTTTTTTATTGCTTGCTTATAATCCATATTTTTTGTGGGATGTAGGATTTCAACTGAGCTACCTGGCTGTTATAGGTATTGTTTGGCTGCAACAGCCGATCTATCGGTCTCTTTATATAAAGAATAAACAGCTTGATAAATTGTGGAACATGATCGCTGTTACACTGGCGGCACAGGTAATAACTTTTCCAATATGCATTTATTATTTTCACCAGTTCCCGAATTTATTTTTAATAACAAACCTGTTGGCAGTTCCCTTATCAACTGTTATTTTATTTGCCGAAATATTGCTGATCGCATGTTCGTGGGTAAATATCATTGCTGTGTATGCTGGTAAATTAGTGAGCCTGCTAGTGTGGTTGATGAACATTATTATCCAAACCTGCGACCAGTTTTCTTTTTCAACAATCGATAATATTTATGCAGATATCCTGAGTACATGGTTCTTGTATGCAATTGTTATCGGCTGCTGTTATTGGCTGATCTATAACCATAAAGGAATGTTTCGTTTTATGATCATTAGCATGTTCGCCTTTACAATGTTCATGGCATTTACAAAATTCAGCTCATATCAACAGAAAAAGATCATTGTGTATAATGTATCTAAACACAAAGCCATCGATTTTATTTCCGGCAATAAATATTTTTTCTGCGGAGATACTGTTCTTCAAAAAGACGGCATGCTTCAGAATTTTCACCTGAAACCCGCCCGCGTTTCAATGGGCCTTGATAAAACCAACCAATTGCTTCCGGGGCTCATCGGAAAAAGTAATTACTGGTCTTTCTTTGATAAAAAAATACTGATCATTGATTCCGCTGTGATATATGAACCAACAGATAAAAAACTGGCCGTGGATATCCTGCTCATTTCAAACAATCCTGCGCTGAAAATATCCGGATTGATCACTGCTGTCCGGCCTTCCATCATCATATTCGATTCTTCTAACAGTTTGTGGAAAATTGCCAACTGGAAAAAAGAATGCATAGCATTAGCTTTGCCCTGCTTTTCAATACCCGAACAAGGCGCTTTTGTTTTGGATATTAAAGAGTGACCACTGATCAGTTCATCAACTTCTAAAACAAACCGGCAACAGCTAACTGGTATCATGAAAAAGATTCAATCTGCACTTATCTCTGTTTTTTATAAAGATGGCCTTGAAAATATTGTAAAGCAACTGCACAGCCTTGGTGTAACAATTTACAGTACAGGGGGAACACAAAAATTTATTGAAGATCTGATAGTGCCTTGTATACCTGTTGAATCATTGACAACGTATCCATCCATTTTGGGTGGCCGGGTTAAAACACTGCACCCGTCTGTGTTCGGTGGCATATTAGGAAGAAGGGATAATGAAACAGACCTTAAGGAAATGAAGGAATTTCACATTCCTGAAATTGATCTTGTGATCGTTGATCTGTATCCTTTTGAAGAAACACTGCGGTCAACAAGTGAAGAAAAACTGATCATTGAGAAGATCGATATTGGCGGCCCATCCATGATCAGGGCTGCGGCAAAGAATTTCAATGACCTGCTCGTTGTTGCGGCAAAGAAGGATTATGGCATGCTGGAGAATTTATTGACAGAGCAAAAAGGCGAAACTTCTATTGAGCAAAGAAAATATTTTGCGGCAAAGGCTTTTGAAATTGTTGCGCACTATGATGTGGTGATCGCTAAATATTTCAACAAGACAGAACCATTGTATTTTTTAGAATCGGTTACAAATCCTGTTTCAATGCGTTATGGCGAAAACCCTCAACAGCACGGCGTTTTCTATGGTGACCTGTCGGCATTGTTTGATCAGCTGAATGGTAAAACACTTTCTTATAATAATTTGGTAGATGTTGATGCCGCTGTGGCATTGATCAAAGAATTTGATAATACTCAGACAACTTTTGCAATCATCAAGCATACAAATGTGTGTGGTATCGGCAGCAGGAAAACTGTTAAGGATAGCTGGGATACGGCGCTTGCCGGCGATCCCGAAAGTGCCTTTGGTGGTGTATTGGTTTGTAATGGAACAATAGACAAAGTCACAGCTGATGCCATCAATGAAATATTTTTTGAAGTGTTGATCGCACCAGACTTTGATGCAGCTGCATTGGAAGTGCTGAAAACAAAAAAGAACCGCATCATTTTGCAATTGAAAGCGCAGCCACAAAACCATGAACAATATAAATCTGTTTTGAACGGGGTGCTGGCACAAGGCCTTGATGAAGGCAATTATGCTGAGTGGAAAGAATCTGGCGGAAGGGAAACAACAGCAGCAGAAAAAGAGGATCTTGTTTTTGCAAATATCGTCTGCAAGCATCTTAAGAGCAATGCGATCGCATTGGTAAAAAATAAACAACTTATTGGCAAAGGTTGCGGACAAACAAGCCGCATAGATGCATTGCGCCACGCCATTGAAAAAGCAAAGCAGTTTAATTTTGACCTGGCTGCTGCTGCACTGGCAAGTGATGCATTTTTTCCTTTCGATGATTGTGTAAAGATCGCTCACCAGGCGGGCATCACTTCATTTATTCAGCCGGGCGGCTCTATCAGGGATGCAGATTCAATAACATACTGTAAAGAAAATAACCTTCCCATGGTACTTACAGGCATGAGGCATTTCAGGCATTGATAACTGCGATCTGTTATAAAAAACAATCTGATATAGGCTAATTGTATAAATCTGAATCTGTTTTTTATTCAAAAAATGTTCAAATTTTGCCTTTTCATTAATGTTAACGGCATAAAATAATTATCAGTTTGTCAATGCAGGGTATAAAAAAATTAGACGGGAAAGGGAAAGGATACCTTGCACTGTTAATTACCAGTACAGTCTGGGGAACAACCTGGGTTGCCAGTAAAATTGGAGTGAATGAAATCCCCGCCTTGCAAATGGCGTATATCCGCCAGTTCATCGCAGGTATTTGCCTGGTTGCTTTTTTTATGTTGTATAAAAAATTCCCACTCCCTACATTCAGGCAATTTCGTTGGATCATCGTGATGTCTGTATTGATGTTTGTATTTGCAAACGGCCTCAGCACCTGGAGTTTGAAATATATACCAACCGGCCTCAGTGCTTTGATAGGGGCACTATATCCTTTAAGTGTCGTGATCATTGAACGTATTTTTTTCAAGAGTGCAAAAATGACCTTACTTACATTCCTTGGATTGTTTCTTGGTATAACCGGTGTAGGTATCGTATTTTATGAGAATGCTTTTAACAATAACAGTACTTCATTTGGTTTTGGTGTTGCATTGTCGCTCATCGCAATGTTGTCGTGGAGTTTTGGTACCATCTTTATTACCAGGAATAAAGAGAAAATAAATCCATATTACGGTACGGGTTGGCAGATGCTGATCAGTTCATTTATTTTACTCATCCTGGCAGAAACAACACAGCCAACAGTTCCTGTTTATGAAATTTCTGTAAAGGTGTGGCTGGTGATCCTGTACCTTGTTATTTTCGGTTCAATTATAAGTTTCGTAGCATTTATTTATTCGATGAAAAAATTACCTGCGGCTATCGCTTCATTGTATGCTTATATAAACCCACTGGTTGCCATGGTTGTAGCAGCGCTGGTGTTAAATGAAAAACTTACGATTAATATTTTGTGGGGGGCAATTGTAACCCTGATCGGGGTGTATTTGGTAAATTATAGTATAAAGAAAAGCAGGAAAATTATAGTAGAGCCTGAGCAATAAGGGCTTTAAGCCCCTCTCTTTTAGGAGAGGGGTTGGGGTGAGGTTTATTGAACCTGAGCAATAAACTTCATGTACATTTCCTTCCATCCTGCAAACTGTTTATCAGTTCCCAGGAAATTATTGTGAAAGATGCTGATAAAATTTCCTTTCACTTTTTTACAGGCTTCCTGGTAATGAATGATCTCATCATAAGATTCTTCAGCATTTTGTTTTTGTTCATAAAAACTATTGGCATCCATGAAACAGAAAGGATGAAGCCTCAGGTGCGTCATCTTCTCTGTTTTTAAATTATACCAGTAATAAGAAGATGCAACAGAAGCCCTGAAACCGTTGATGCTGCCATATCCCATGCTGTAATCATTTTCAATACCGGCTTCGATCAATTTATCAAAGGTATCCGGCAGTGACAATTTTATATAATGCTGCCTGGAATTTGTTACCTGCATACCTGCTGCTGTTTCAAGTACTTTTTTTTCCCGGTTTAGAATAGACTGATTTTTATTGCTTCTCCAGGAAGGATGTAAACCAATATTGTATTTTTTTGCATGGCGTTTTATCAATTGCCACATCGCATTTGAATATGGTGAAATATTTTTGTCATACAAACTACCTGTTGTGGCTACCAGGAAAAAATAAACAGGGTTGAGTTTATTCTTGCTATGTAGTTCATCCATGAATTCATAGCTGTCGAATGGGTCTTTTTTTAAATTTGATAACACAGTGAGCCTCTCCAACGAAGGTGATTTGATAAAGCCTCCAAGGTTTCGAAGTATTCCTTTGTGTTTAAATGAATAAGCAATATCAATATCATATGT
>Ga0209023_10001773_pt1 | contig 28217 bp, 19 predicted proteins | sample LakOneMetagenome_FD_187468 | JGI IMG/M metagenome (GOLD analysis project Ga0209023, IMG submission 187468) | Freshwater and sediment microbial communities from Lake Erie, Canada (SPAdes) (version 2) | ecosystem: Environmental > Aquatic > Freshwater > Lentic | place: Lake Erie, Canada...
ACGCGCTCACGCCCGCCCAGATCACGGCCAAGTTCGCGCCCTATTTCGTCAACGTGGCCAGCGGCCACCTGATCAACCCGCAGGCGGACCAGACCACGCCCCTGCCCGCGGCGCCTCCGGCGGCTTCTTCCCCAACGTCCACAACGCCTACGTGCGGACGGCGATCAACCGCCACTTCGGCAAGGTCGCCGTCTTCCGGGGCAAGCTGCCGACCTCGCCGACCACCCTGCACGGCGACTCGCGGATGGGCGGCGGGCAGGTCCGCTACACGAGCTTCTGCATGAACGAGGCGCCGGAGAGCACCCGGGTCACCGACTGCGCCTTCGACGAGCAGATCCCGGTGAACGACAAGGGCACGTACACGATCGTCGTCAGCCGCTCCGGCGACCGCCCGCCCACGGCCCGCTACGCCTGCGGCAAGGCCTGGGTCCGCTGGAGCAAGACCGGCGACGGCTACCTCGACCACGACTTCGGCTGGTTCCAGATCCGCAACATGCTCCCCTCACGGAGCTTCAAGCACGCGATCCAGCTGACCTCGACCCCCGGTGACGAGGCCGACGTGATCGGCCCCTATCTCCCGAAGCTGAAGTACTACGCCAACGCATCCGAGTTCCAGCACTCGAGCGCCGGCAGCTGCACCTCCTCGCGCTGAGCCGGCCGCTCAGCGCTCGTAGGCGCCGATGTCGGCATCGTCGCGTGCCACGCCGCGCTGATCGGTCGCCAGCGGTGCCGGCCCGTCGGCCTCGTCGATCGCCGGGCTGCTTGCCCTGAGCGCGACCGTCTTCGTCGGGCCGCCGTTGGCGGCGAGGCTCTTGATGTCGGCATCGGGGGCGACGATGTCCTGGGCGTGGTCGAAGAAGGTGCAGCCGCCCGCCTCCGTCATCACCATGTTGCCGCCGAGGGAGTCAATCCCGACCGGAGCTGGAGCGTCGCAGTCGTTCAGCTCGCCCTCGTCGAGCCAGTTCTCGGCCAGTAGCGAGTTGGCGATCTCGACCACGTCGGTGCCTCCGTCGGCGAAGATCCCGCCGCCCGTGTCGCCACCGCCGGTCCCGTCCGCGTCGGCGACGTTGCTGGCAATCGTCGCGCCGTTGACGCCGGTTTCGGAGTCGGGCGCCGAGTAGATCGCGCCGCCGCGCCCGTCGGCCGAGTTCTCGGCGAGGGTGGAGTTCTCGATCAGGCCCTTGGTGGAGCGGGTGTAGATCGCGCCCCCGTCGTCGGTCGCCGTGTTGCCCGAGAGGGTCGAGCGGATGATCCGCGTCGAGTCCTGGAAGGGGCCGGTCTCGATCCAGAGCGCCCCACCGGCGTCGGCGCGGTTGCGACCGAGGGTGGACTCGACGACGTCGGCGTAGGCGTCCTCGCCGACGAACAGGCCGCCGCCGGCGCCCGCCTCGTTGCGGCGGATCCGCGACTGATCGAGCAGCAGGACTCCGGTGTGGACGAAGATGCCGCCGCCGACGTCGGGCGCCTCGTTGGCCGAGACCACCGAGTCGTGCAGGGTCGCGAAGCCGCGGAGGTTGATGCCGCCGCCCGACTGCTCGCCTTGTTCGGCGATCCCGCCGGTGAGCTTCACCCGCCGCAGGTCGATGTTGCCGACGACCTCGATCACGCGGTCGCCGGTCGCCGTCGCGTCGACGGTCGCCCGGCCGGTGCCCGGGTGGACGATCTTGGTCATGTTGCCGGGGCCCATCGCGACGCCGACGTCGAGATCGCCCGACTCGCCGTCGGGACCGGCAGCCGGTTCCCGCTTCAGCCTGTAGGGGCCCGCGCTCGGCAGCTTGACCTTGTCGTTCGAAGGTTTCGCCGTTGCTCGGATCACGGCCTCGCGAAGCGTGCAGTCCGACGCGTCGCACTTGCCGGGGACGTGGTCGCCGCGCTTGTTGACGGTGAACGTCTTGGCAGCCGCCGTGCCCGCGGTCGCGACGAGGAGCGCGACGGCGAGCAGGCTCGCGACGACGATGGACATGGGGCGGGTATGGGTGGCTTGGCTGTGCATGCGGCCCAGTGTCGGGCCCGCAGGTCGGTGCGGCCACCCCCTCGCGGTGTGGACGTTCTCACCCCCGATCGCCAGATGAGAAATTCATCATCGAGCCCTGAAGCTCGGGTTAGCTTCGCCGGACAACCTCCCCGGCCATGTCTCCCTCCCCCACCGCGCCGACGGCATCAACGGCACCTTCGCGATGAGCAGGCTTCGGAACTGGGCCTCCGGCTCGAAGATCCGCACCGGCCTGCTGATCGTCGTCGGACTCTTCGTCCTCATCCAATTCGTCCCCTACGGCCACGCTCACGACAACCCGCCGGTCACGCAGGCACTCAAGTTCGACAGCCCGCAGACCGAGCAGCTCTTCACCGACGCCTGCGGCGCGTGCCACTCCAACCTGACCAACTGGCCCGCCGACAGCTACGTGGCGCCGTCCTCGTGGCTGGTCCAGAACGACGTCGACGGCGGGCGCGGCATCTTCAACGCCTCCGAGTGGGATCGCTCGAACCAGCCGGCCGTCGACGAGATCGCCGAGAAGATCACCGGCGGCGAGATGCCGCCGCTCCAGTACAAGGTCATGCACCCGAGCGCCCGGCTCTCCGACACCGAGAAGCAGCAGCTGGCCGACGGGCTGACCCGGTCGATCGAGCAGGACCCGCCCGGTCCGTAGGGGATTGCGGCCCGTTCCCTACTCGGTCCACCACTGCGGGTCGACCTCGCCGTCGCCGTCGTAGCGCGGGCCGAATGCGAGCACCTCGATGCCCTCGGAGCCGGGCGTGAAGCTGCGCCACGCTTGCGGGTCGACGCGGATCGCGTCGAGCGAGCCGATCTCGATGATCTCGTCCCCGATCTTCATCCGGCCCGACCCCGAGATGACCACGTAGATCTCCTCGGCCTCCTCGTGACGATGGCCGAAGCCGGGCGGCGTGCCGGGCGCAACCCGATGGTAGGTGAAGCCGGTCTGCTCGCAGTCGAGCGCGTCCTTTGCGAAGCGCAGCTCGGCCACCTCACCGAAGCCGAACTCCGGTGCCGAGTCGTGCACGTCCTTGAGGTTGCGGTGGGTGTAGTCGCTCATGGATCTCCTTCGTTGGTTTGCTCTTCGACGATATGACCCCCGCGGCGGCCGAACTTCATCGGTGAGTTGGGCGGCCTCACTCCCATCGAGTGACCCGTGAAGTCCTCGGTGCGGGCGCGCTCCGGGGCCGGCTACTTGCCGACCTTGACCTTGAACTTCTGGGCGGCGGCGTCGTTGCCGGCCTGATCGGCGGCGTCGACCGTGACGGTCGCTGTCGACGGCTTCTTCCTGAAGGACTTCTTCAGCGCCTTCTGAGCCTTCCTGCCCTTGATCTTGAGAGTCAGGGCGGTCGTCGAGTTCGCCCCGGCGCCGTCGCGGCTCGCGCCGCCGAGCGCATAGGTCTTCTTCCCCTTCGCCTTCTTGCCCTTGACCTTGGGGATCGAGATCGAGCCGGTCGCCGCCAGGTCGCAGATCTCGTTGCAGCTGGCCTCGACGACGACCTGCTTGGTGCTCTTCTGCTTGGTGTCGCCGTCGACGGTGAGCTCCGGCGGGGTCGTGTCGACGACGGTGAAGTTGCGGGTGACGGTGGTGCCGGGGTTGCCGGCGGCGTCGGTGGCACGGACCTGGAACGTGTGGGCGCCGAGGGTCGGGGCGTCGAGCGTCTTCGGCGAGGTGCACGGCGCGAACGAACCGGCGTCGAGCTTGCACTCGAAGGTCAGCGGGTGCTCGTCGCCGCCGAAGCCGAAGACCGCCTCGTCCGCCTCCACCGACGAACCTTCGGCCGGGCCTGAGGTGATCACGGTCGTCGGCGCCACGGTGTCGGTCCCGAGGAAGAGCTCGTTGCCGTGGGAGCTGTCGGCGGCGCTGAAGAAGACCGAGCCCGCGGGGCCGGGCGCGAAGTAGCCCGGGGAGCCGTTGCCCGTCGGGTTGACGTTCGCGACCATCCTGGTGCCCGCTGCGGTCCCGTCGCTTACCCAGGGCTCAGTCCCGTTCGTGCCGTCGTCCGCCGACATGTAGAGGTACCCGTCGACGGCCGTCAGCGAGGTTGGCGAGCTGTCTCCACTCGGGTGGATGTCCTTGACGAGCTGGGTTCCGGCCGCCGTCCCGTTCGTGCGCCAGAGCTCGAGGCCGTCGGTGCCGTCGTCGGCGTTGAAGAAGACCTCGTCGCCGACGGCCGCCATCTCCGAGGTGGTGAACTGAGGCAGCGAATCGTCGCCCCCGGTGGGGTTGACGTCCTTGATCAGGGTCGCGGTCTGGCCGTCGCTCTTGAACGGCTCGATCCCGTGGGTTCCGTCGTCGGCGATCGTGATCGCTGACCCGTTCAGGGCGACGATCTTCTGCGGATTCGACGGCGCGGTGCCGGGGTTGATGTCCATCGTGTGGATCGTCGAGCCGTCGGTCGAGAACAGCTCCCAACCGGTGCTGGGCGTTTGCGCCGCGAAGAAGGCCGTCCCGCCCACATCCGTGATCAATTCGGGGTAACTGCTGCCGCCGTTGACGCCCGTGTCGGTGTTGAGGTCTCCGACCATCGTCGTCCCCGCATCGGTCCCGTTGCTCTTCCAGAGTTCGTACCCGTGGGTGCCGTCATCAGCCGAGAAGTACGCCTCCCCGCCGACGTCGGTGATGTGATCGGGGGAGGCGTTGCCGGGCACGTTGATGTTCTTGACGAGGGTCGTCCCGAGCTCCGTCCCGTTGCTCTTCCAGAGCTCGCTGCCGTTCGTCGCGTCGTACGCCTGGAAGTAGGCGACGCCACCGACGTTCGTGATGTCGGCGGGGCTGCTCGATTCGAGTCCGGGCCGGACGTCGATCAGTTTCGTGTTCGCCGGGTTCCCGTCGGTCACCCCGAGCTCGAGACCGTGGTTGTTACCGGAGAAGGCATCGGCGGCCCGGTAGAAGATCTTGTCCCCGACCTTCGTCACGTCGGTGACGGCGACGGCGTACGTCGGAGTGACCGGATACGTGCCGTCGGCGGTCCCGTCGCTCCGCCACAGCCGGTAGTCCATGCCGATGCGAGCGGCGAAGTAGACGACGCCCCCCATCGAGACCATCTCCGACGGATCGCCGTTCCCGGCTTCGTCGATGTCCTTGACCATCGCCGCCGTGTCGGCCGGGCCGGCGAGGGCCTGGGGCGAGACGATCGCGGCGACCGCCGAGGTCGCGACCAGGAGCGCGAGTGCCGCCGTCAGTTTCCTGAGTCCCATATACGGGCTCACGTTAACCACCCCGGCGAGATTGTTCAACAATCTGCGGGAGCGGCTATCGCCTGAGGCCCTGCCAGAAGCCGATCGTCGCCGGCCGTCCGTGCTTGATCGGGTTGCCGAAATAATCGGTGGTCGCGGACCTCGGGATCGGGGCGCCGGCGCCGATGGCGGGGGAGGTGGACTTGAGCGCCAGGAACCCCACGGTCGCCGGGTAGAAAGGGCCCTTCGAGCGGAACCGCGGCGAGCCGGTGATCGCGTCGGTGCCCGCCGGGGGCAGGTTCGAGAAGAGGTTGTCGTGGCAGTCCGGCTCGCAGGTGAATCCGCGGCCCGCATCGCCGGTCGCGGCGAGGATGTTGTTGAAGAACGTCAGGCTCGGTGGGCCGTACAGCTGCGTGTTCGGGTAGCCGAGGATCGCGACGCCCGGATCGGGCCCGACGATCGTGTTGTTGTAGATCCGGATGCCGTCGTAGGTGCCGGCCGGGCGGCTGCACGGCGAGCTGTTGAACGAGTAGCCGTCGTCGATGCTGACGTTGAACCGGACGTCCGCTGTTCGCGGTTGGTCGTCGGTGCAGAGGAGCATGAAGCCGCCCTCGTTCTTGAAGCTCGTGTTGCCCTGTACGACTGTGCCGTCCTGGTCGTAGTCGATGTCGTAGCCCGAGCCGTCGCAGCCGTTGAACTCCATCCGGGAGACGCCGTTGTGCTCGATGACGGTGTTGTTCGCGTGGAAGGCCCAGATGCCCGCGTTGCAGATCATTCCCTGCGGGTCGCCGAGCGGCCGGCCGGCGAGGTTGCCGTGATTGACGCTGTTGTGGCGGATCAGCGCGCCGTCGGTCCCGAGCGTGACGATCCCGTCGCCCGCAACGTCGTGGACGTGATTGCGGCGGATCCGCACCCCCGACGACGCCTCCGGCCAAAGCTCGCTCGCCCGCGGCCGCTCGCCGCCCGCGACGCCGACGACGAAGATCCCGCTCCGGCTGACGTTGCCGATCCGGTTGTCGGCGATCACGAGGCGCTGGAAGCGGCCCAACCCTTCCCCCTCCGAGTCGACCTGGATGCCCCCGCTCCCGCCCCCGTCCTTGTCGAGGTTGCCGTCGACGTCGTGGATCCGGTTGTCGCTGACCGTGACTCCGGTGACCGTCTCCCCGACGGCCAGCAGATGGATGCCGCGCTTCCTCGCCGCGTGGTCGCCGGGGTTGGTGATCGCAAGCCGCTCGAGCGTCGTGTAGTCGGTGTTGAAGAGCCGGATCCCGTCCTCGTCCGTGCCGACGATCAGCGGCCGCGGCCCCTTCTCGTAGCTGGTGACGAGCGCCGGGTGGGACTTCGACCCGTGTCCCGCCAGATCGAGCGTCCCCTCGCACTCGGTCCCCGAGCGCAGCAGCAGCTTCGACCCCGGTTTGAGGTGAACCGACGAGGCGTCGGCGAGCGTGGTCCACGGGTGGGCCCTGGAGCCGTCGGCACCGGTCGGCGAGGCCTGGCAGTCGACGTAGTCGACCGGGGCCGCGGTCGCCGACGCGGCCGCGACGGCGAGCACAGCGAGGGCCGCCGCGAGCGCGGCCGAGAGGAGGTGTGGTCTACGGCCCGCCATCGCGGGCGGATGCTATTCCGGCGAGGTGCGGCGAGCGCCGGTTCTAAACGCCCTTGGTCGCGGCCAGCCCGACGACCTGCTTCTCCGGCACGTCGATCGAGCCCTCGTCGGCGCCGAGCGTTCCCTTGGCGACATCGACCTCCTTGACCGAGCGGACACGTGCCAGCTCGTCGGACCGCGGCACGTCGCCGAGGTGGTCGTCCTCGAGCTCGAACCAGGGGTAGCCGTAGGACGTGTAGAGGTCGGCGTTCACCGGGGTCGGCGGAGCCGGCTCGCCGGTCACCTGCTCGTAGGTGGCCGGATCGGCGAGATGGATGTGGACCTCGCCGCTCCTGCTCGGATCCCAGGTCTCCACCCCGTGCGGATCGGGATAGATCTTCTGGACCATGCGACCGCCGGCGCCGAGCCCCATCGACGAGTCGACGTCGGAGAGGCAGCAAACCGCCATCTCGTCGTTGAGGAGGTGGGAGCCGGGGGGTGGCGCAGGCGCCTCGTCCGGGAAGCACCCCGGCTTCGGCTCGAAGACGCGCAGCTGGATCCCGCCGAACTCGGCCGCGCCGGTGATCTGCTCCTCGACCGTGTAGCCGAGGCCGAGCGGCGTCGCCACGAACTGGCGGATGAACCCGTTACCGGAGTTGAAGCCGTCGAGCCAGGGCTGATCCGGGCAGACGAGGTAGTCGGGGTCCTCGGAATCGCCGGTGAGCTCGGGGCTCCATTCCTCACCGGAGACGGCGTTGATCCGGCCGGCGCCGACCTTCACGGCACAGGCGCGATGGCCCGGCACGCTGAAGCTGAGCCAGAGCGCATCGCGAACGTGCAACGGGATGAAGACGCCGCCGTGCTTGCGCCAGAGTGCCGGCGCTGTCTCGAGGTAGTCCTCTACGCGACGGACGGGCAGGCGACCCAGGCCGGGTGGCAGCGGGTAGTCGTTGCCATCGTCGGGGATCCTCAGCGTTCGCTGGAACGAGACCTCGAAATGGGGGCCGATGCGAATCGTCTCGTGGCCCGTCTCGACCTCGAGCGACCTCTGCTTGCGCTTGCCGGACATATCTCCTCCAGTTTTCGTTGGGACTGGGGAGAAGGTCGCGGCGGCGCAGTTATTCCTGACTGTCCCTGTCGGTGTGGGGCGCGAAGCCGGCCTTGAACGTTTTGACGACGGACCGCGGCGTCAGCACCGTGACGCTCTGATCGGGCTTGGTGGCGACCGGAGCCCCGTAGCCGGCGAAGCTCCACCGATACATCCGCCCCGAATCGAGCAGGTGCGGCGCCTCACTCGACTCCGGCACCACCATCACGCCATCGGGCAGGCCGGAGATCTTCACCTTCCCGGTCTTCCTGACGCCGTCGGCGCCGATGCGCTCGCGCTGCAGCATCGCGTCCATCATCGGCAGCCGGACGTGCGAGCCGTCCGCGTTCAGGTTCGTCGCCGCCCAGGCATCCCGGAACTCGACCGCCCGCTCGCGCATGCATTCCATGCAAGGCCGATGTCCCGCGGCGAACGCCGTCGCCTCGTCGAGGAAGAACAGCTCCGTGTACTGACCGGGCTGCATCAGCTCCCGCTTCCGATCCTTGAACTCGAGCTCGCAGAAGATCCACCGATTCCCTTTGTGAAACTTGGTGATCTCCCCCTCGTCGTTGTGCAGGGCCCCGCGATTGCCCATCAACGACCCGCGCGCCGGATCGGCGACGAGGCTTCCGAAGGGGTCAACCCGGTTCTGGCGTGGGCCTGCGAGGTACTTAGCGATGGGGTGACGGTAGAGAGTTCTCTGCGATTCCTGCCGGCCGGCGCCCAGTGGGACTGCGATCTCGGGTAAAACATCTCCCTGGAGAGCGAGTCGACGTGAGCACACAATTAGTTCAGGGCACGTTCCTATGAGCGAATACAACCTCGACAGTCTGGGCTGGTACCAGTTCGAGCGTCTATGCCAAACGCTTCTGAAGAGCGAGGTTGGCGTTGGAGTCGAGGCTTGGGGAGGGCGCGGCGACTACGGCCGAGACGCCTACTGCGAGGAAGCTCTTAACTTTCCGGACCGGCAGTTCGAATCGAACGGCCCATTCATCTTCCAAGCGAAGTTCGTAGAACGCGCCAACGCGGCCGGAGCTGATTATTTCGACAATCTGCGATCCGGGGTGCGAGCAGAGTTGAGACAAATCGATGTCCGTCGAGATGCTGAGCTGTGGGAAGAACCGGCCCAGTACGTTCTCTTAACAAACGCTCCCGTTAACGCCGACCAGAGGGGAGAAATTGCCCGGATCCTGGAAGAGGACCTCCCAGACAGCAACGCCACAGTCCTCGGTGCTGCGGACTTCGACGCGATGCTCGATGCGTCCCCCCGAATCCGATTGTCTTACCCGCAGCTCCTCGGAGTGCGTGACCTGGAAGGTCTTCTCGACCGCGTCGTTCATGCAGATCTGCGAACGCGGTCGGGCCTGACCCTGCAGCGAGCGCAAGAGATAGCGGAAACCTTCGTGGCCACTTCTGCCTACCAACGTACTCTCACAGTCGCCGGCCACCATGGCTTCGCAATCCTGACCGGTCCACCCGAGATGGGAAAGAGCACGATCGCTCGGATGATCGGACTAGCGCGTCATTCCGAGGGCTGGGATTACTACGAGTGCCGCAAGCCAGAGGAGCTCCTGTCTGCTTATGACAAGGACGAAAGGCAAGTGTTTATTGCAGATGACGCCTTTGGCAGCACTGAGTATCGACCCGAGCGAGCAAGTGAGTGGGCAGAGGAACTTGCCGAGATACTGAGGGCCGTCGACAGCGGTCATTGGCTCCTACTGACGTCCCGGCCAGCACCCCTCACTGAGGCCCTCAAGCGATTACGTTTTCAGGACGAGGCGGGTCGGTTTCCAGACCCCGGACAAGTACAGGTAAACGCATCCCACCTGAGCATCCAGGAGAAGGCGCAGATGGTTTACCGACACGCCAAAGCTGCCGCCGACGATGATGGTCGGGATCTGATTCGCCGTGTCGCAAGGGAGCTAGTCGGGCATTCCGCCTTTACGCCATTGCGCATAGCGAATTTTGTGAGGACGACTCTGCCTACTCTCACCGTTGCTGCACCTGATGAGCGTTTTGAGCTTGCCAAGACGGCGGTCGCTGTCGAAATGGCTGAACCAACCCGAGACCTCAAAGCAAGCTTTAACGCGCTATCGGCTAGTCAGCAACGCCTACTGGTCAGCATGCTCGACGCACCCGACCGGGGAGCATCCGCCGACCAGCTGGATCAGGCCTTCCGACGACATTGCGTTGGTCTCCCACCCGAGCCTGCGGAGAGCATCGCGCAGGACCTCAATGGCCATTTCTTGGAGATTGAGGACGGTACGGAGTTGTGAGGACAGAGTGGGTGCATCCGAGCATTCGTGACCTCGTAATTGACCACGTAGCCGTAAGCCCGGCCCTTCGCGCCTCCTTTCTGCAGAACGCTGGGGTCGACGGAATCAAGCTGGGCCTCTCACGCGCGGGCGGCTCAGTCGGTGAACGGGAGCTCCCATTCCTCCAGACTGACGAAGATTGGCTGGCGCTCTCTAGTCGAATGGCGGAGTTAATTCACGACGGCAGCAGCGACGTCGCTAGCGCGCTTCTTGCGGAGTTAGTGGGGCTGGCTGAGTTAGCTGAAAACAATCCAACGGGAGGGGCAACGCCGAGCGTTCGCACTCTCATATCTGGGGCGTTGCGCGAGCTAGCAATGCGATGGAACACGGCCGCAGTGCCAATTCCGATCACAGAATTGGAAGCCTACTGCCAAACCTCTTTAGCCACTTCTCCACCATCCCCGCTGCCCGCTCTCGACGCGACCTGGGCCCAAGCGGTTGCTAACCTGGCGTCCGGCGACGACCTCGGCGACTCGATAGAGTTGTTCCAGCGACTTGTGATTCTTTGCAAAGAGAACGAACCTCGTTTTCTTACGCAGGTTGAATGGCCCGATGCCTTTTCCGAGATGCTGGGACAGGTGATTGAGTACGCCAGGACGGAGATCGGACAAGAAAGCCACTTCGTGGAACCCGACGATCCCGAAGACTTGCCCGGTGAGAACCCAGTCGAGGGATGGCTTCCATCACTAAATGCTGCTCTCGTCTCATTAGAAGGTGTGGTACCCGACGAAACATGGCCGCAAATCGAAGGTCTCACCGAGGATGGTTACGCGCTCGAAGCATCCTGGGACGAATACGACGCAATACGGCAAGACGACGAGGTCGGATGGGAAGGGTACGGGGATACGGAGCCGTCTGAAGTCTTTGATCTGGACGAATTCTTCGCGGATCTGTAGATGGTCCACTAAGGAGGTCCGCAGGTGGCGAGTTCCTTACTGATTCCTCGACGGGAAGCTGCCCGTACTTGGTCCAGGCGCGAAGTGCCTGCACCCTGATCAGCTGCGGTACGCAACGGATCTGTCGAGTCTTCACCTTGCTCCATAAGTCCATTGGTGGCCATTACGCGACGGCCATTGTCGTGCTTGATGAAGTTGCTGGCTTCCTCGAGCACCGCCAGTTCCAGCTTGGATGCGCGCCAGACAGTCAAGGCCTCGTCGAAGAGCACGATGATCGCCGCCTCAAATCCCATGAGCGGAAGGGTGAAAGCTGCCGCTCACCAGCATTCCTCGGGTCGGTGACAAAGCGTGACTTGACCTGGATTCGCTCACCTTCCGCGCTGCGCACGTCCCAGCTTTTTGCGAATTCGGAGCCAGCTCGCCTCCCGTGGATTGGGCCACCAGCCACTCCGTGTAGTCACCGATAGGAGCATCGCCGGTGCGGATCACTCGGCGGTCCCTCATCTCGGGCAAGATCCTGCGATAGAGGCGGCCGAGCTCCGTGACCGAGGCGTTTGTTAGATCTAGCTCGTCCATCGGCGTCCGAGAAATGTGGCGTCCCGGGTGAGTCTCACCGGAAAGGACCGTATCGCCCTGCGGTTTGACGGCCTAGACCTCTAGTCGTTCTCGAAGCCGCTTTGCTCGAACTTGAGCGTAGCCGCATTCTCAGAGACCGTTCGAACCTTCGCGTCCTCGAAACCGTTCGGCGCGCTGGCCTCCACCTCGATCGTGACCGTCAACTCCACGTCCGGTGTTGCCGTAAGCGGGGCGAGGACCTCGTCGGCGATCTTCTTGAACTCGGAGGCGTAGCGGTCGGCTTGCAGCTGCTTGCTGCCGAAGTAGCGTCGTTTGGCGTCCGATTCCTTTGGGGGCTGCGGCGGCTCCGGCGGGGGCTCGCCGTTGCCAGGTTGCCCCTGCCCGCCAAGCTCGGGCTCATCGGACTCGCGTTGAGCAAGCGCCAGCCCCGGCTTCACGATGATCGTCGCATCAGTCACTGACACTGTCGACGCGTCCATCGGCAAGACCAGTCCGCGGTATCGGGCTGTCTCTTCATCGAAGCCGTCCGCGAGCGCGAATCCCTCTTGCTCCCAGAGCAGCTGAGGTCCGGTAAGGCCGGCCTCCAGAACGGCGCGATCTCGTAGGCGCGGCATGTACGGGTACTCCGAGTACAACCGCCAGAGCTCGCCCACGCTCACGTGGCCGCTCTCCCACAGCTTTTTGGCTGCCGAATTGAGCTGATGGCGGATCGCAGCCGCGGCATGCTGCACCGCGAGCGCGCCGTCGTTGCCCAACCGACGGCTAACACGCTCGGCCAACGAGGTGGCCTGGCCCTCGACCTTGGACTCGCCGATCTCGATCGGCTGGCCGGCCGGGACCAGGGCCCACTGATAGGCGCCGAGCAGCCGGGCGTCCGTTGTCTCGCTGGCCTTCTTCTGACGCTCGGTCGCCTGGTTGCGCTGGCTCGTGGTCAGGTCGAGGTCGTCTTCTCTCGCGAGGATCTCCGACCATCCCAGGAACTCGCGCACCGAGCGTTCGAGCTCCTCCATCCGGTCCTGATCGCCTGCGAGGTAGACCAGCATGTTGCGATACGTGCGGTTCGCTGTGCCGCGATGCTCCGTCGCCTGCTTGGCGAACAAGATCGCCTCGGAATCGCTGACCCGGCGCTTGTGCGTCTGTTTGGGGTGCAGGATCACAAGCCGCGCCTCGTCGGTGTCAGGGATGTCGGCGGCATCCTCAGGGCAGACGTGGACACCCGCGAAGGCACCGCGTTCCCTCGCCTGTCTCTCCAGGCGACGCGCAATCTCTGCGTACACATCCTCTGCATGGAGGCGCTCGGCGAGATCCTTCGCTCGACGCGAGATGTTCGCCTGCAGGTCATACCAGTAGCGACCGCCAGCGCTGTAGAAGTACGTCGCGCGGTCCGAGAGTGCGGCAAGCGCGGAGTGGAAGTTCCCGGGCACATCACCCGGCGTCGAAGTCCCAAGAAACACCCGCTGGGTCTCAAGACCTTTGTGCGCCGAACCTATCGTCGGCGCTGCCCCGAAGAAGACGGTGCGCGCGAGGCGCCTGGTCAGCGAGCGCTGGCCAAAGAGGGGCTTGGCGGCATCGATTCTGACCGGCTCTGAGTTGGGGCCGTCGACGTCTGAGTCGATCACGGCTTTCCACGAATCCTGCAGGTACTGGGTGAGCTCGGAGTTCACTGCAGCGGTCCCGAGCGGAATCGAGGCAGGCATGATCAACGGCGACTGATCCTCACCCACCCAAAGAGCGTGGATGACCGTGTTCATCAGACGCAGAACACCTCGCGTGCGTTGAAAGCGCTCCAGGCTCGACCAGTCCTCATAGAGACGATCGAACAGCTCGGGGTGGATCGGGTAGGTCTGCTTGATTCGATCCTCGTAGCCGCCACCGCGCGCTTCTTGGGGAAAGTCGTCGGGATAGCGGTGATACATCTCCACGAATCCGCGTGCCGTTGCGTTGATCGATGCGATCGCATTGGCATCGGGTGCAACGAACAAGCGCTGGCGGACGATGTGGTACGCCTCGTTCGGAGACGCTGGCCGCCACTGGTCGGCGACACGGCGGACTACGTTCTGCAGCCGCTTCAGCGCCTCGAGCCCGTGTGCTCCACCGACCTCCTCGGCGTTGCCCGTCACCGGCTGCGAATCGTCGCCGCTCTCCGACGCCGGAATCGAGATCGCGAGCAGGACGCCGGGCGTGCCCTTGACGGCCTCGGTCAGAGCCTGCGCGAACGTGAACTGGTCGTCGAAGGTGCCTGCCGCGAGATCATCACGTGCCACGAGGCTACGTGCATACGCGACCCACTCGTCAATCAGGATTACGGCCGGAGAATAGGCGGCAAGAAGGTCGTGGAGGGCCTTCCCGGGAGGCGTTCGGTCGGCATCCGCGGTCGCGACCGTCGCGAATGAGTCCTTCCCACCGAGCTGCCATGCCAGCTCACCCCAGATCGTGTTCACCTGCGTCCCGTCAGCCTTCACCGAGCCGGAGGGCGAGAGGTGATTGCCGACAAGCGCAACCCGGTGCACGCCGCCTTCGAGTGCGCCGAATTCAGTCTCAGCGAGAACCTCCTGCAAGTCCTGCGGGTAGTCGCCGGGTGCTGTGCCCGATGCCAGGTGCCACAGCGCCAGCATTGAGTGCGTCTTGCCGCCGCCGAAGTTCGTCTGCAGGTTGATCACCGGCGAGGCGTTTTGATCGCCTCCCAGGCGCCGCACTGCGCGATCGATCAGATCGCGCAGGCCCTCGGTTAGGTACGTCCGTTCAAAGAACTGGACCGGCTCGGCGTAGTCCTTGCCCGCATCGTCGGTGGCGGCGACTTTGTAGAGATCGGCAGCGAACTCCGCGGCCTGGAAGTTGCCTGTGGCCACATCCTCATGCGGCGCCAGCACTTCGCGCCACGGCCGGAGGCCGGCGGATTCGGGCGTAACCGCAGCCGACTTCAGGACCTTCCGATCATCCTTGTCCGACGTGATGCGTCGGAGCCCAAGGCGGATTCCCTTTACCTCGTCAGCGGCTTCCGCCGCTCCAATCGCGAGCAGGAGCCGCTCGCCGGTGTCCAGGTAGCGGTAGGCGTCGTCGTCGGAGAACGACTTGTTGTGTGCCCACTGGTTCCGAGCCTCGCGCAGCTCCTTTGAGTAACCCTGCCCAACGCGGCCGATCGCGTCGTCAAACGGGTACCACCCAGGCTTCAAGTTGTGAGGGACGTTCTCGGTCAGCATCCGCAGCTGAACCTGCGGGTCGAGGTGCCCATACTCACGGCCCTCGATATCGATTCCCTTCTTCTTGTCCTTCATCGCCACCAGCGTTGTCCAAGAACCGCCTTCAGGAAGCTCCGGCGCGACCGAGCGCGATATGAAGTCGTCAAGCGCTGGGGCCAGCAGCTCGAACATCTTGCCTATCCGTTCTCGGTTGGAAGTCGCCATCGACTAATCCTCCTCGAAGTCGAGCGCCGCCTGCTCCCCGGCAGTTGATTGCGTCGAACGGGCAGCCTGGACGATGTCGGGCCAGGCTGTGGCGACGGTATTGAAGGCAAGAGCGTCCTTAGTCCAGCCGTTCTTCTGGGCTATCGAGAAGAGCAGGAACGCAAGCTCCTTGACAAGCTCGATGTCGACGTTGTCATCAGTACGCTGCTCGGCGCTCGCCAGGAACGAACCGGCGGCTGGCAGACCCCCGAGCTCTAGGTTCGCGATCAGGTGATGGAGGACCTCCCAGGCACTGACGCGGTCATCTGCGATGACGTCATACTCGTCGGGCATCGCCGCCGGCTCGAGCAACGTGACCTTGCCAGCCGCGCTGGTGAGGATGCCATCGCGAGCCATGCCCTCGACCGCGGTGTTGCGGGCACGGGCGAGGTCGTCGGCGACGCCGAACTTGCCCGTCTCGTAGCCGTGCTGCCGGTACCAGGCGATCGCGAAGCGGGTCGTCGCGTCAAAGTCACCCTCCTGCTCGTTCAGAACCTGGTCGAGGATCTCGTTGATCCGCGCGAGCGCCGAACGCACGCTCATCGGCGAGCCGTCGTTTTCGATCACCTTGGAGTAGCGGGAGAACACGGCCATGCCCGGGCCGATCGCCGCCTGCGGAAGGTCGACCGGGGCGATCGCTCCCTGCTGAAGCTTTCGCAAGGCATCAGGGAGTTCGTCTTGGAGGACGGTGATCAGGCCACGGCGGTCGATAGTCGGTGCGGCATCGGGGCGTGGGCGCAGGGCAAGAACAATTGAGGACGCGAGGGCATTTGAGCCGAGACTCCTCAACCGATTCGCCAGCTCACTGCGCACAGGCCAGGTTGCCGTGATCGCCCACCCCGACCGAATCATGCCATCAAGCAACGTTTCCCAACCCCTGGAACTGGTCCCCTCGCTACCTGCCTCGGATTGTTTGAAGGCGTAGTAGACGGTAATCGGATAGCTGGACAGCGCGTTTTTCCGCGCGTGTGCAAAGACGCGCACGAAGCCGTCCTCAAAGAATTCCTTCGCGCCTTCCTTGCCGTTGCGGCGAAAGGGGTCGGCAACAAGTTCCTCCGCCTTTGGAACAAGCATCGTGTCTAGGAGGGCCGGGTGAATGTCACGCAGCGACCGACGCAGCCAGACATAGAAGAAGTCAGACAGGTCCGCAAATGGAACGTTGTCGTAATACGGAGGATCGGTCGAAATTAACTGTCCAGACAAACTGGAGGACGCGGCATCCGCCTGGACCGCCTGGGCTGCCCTCTTTGTATTAGTGGGAAGTCGTTCGAGGACACGCGCAATCCAGTCGAGGTCTTCCAAGTAGCTGCCCGACGAACTGCCAAATACATTCGCCTCCGCGAAATCCCAGGCCATTGGGATTGCCTGCCGTGCGAAGAGGCCGCGGACGGCCTCCATCTTTGGACTGCTGTCCCACGAACAAATCGAAGTCGACTTGTTCAGGGTGCGGGAAATAGCCGCGCCCAAGTACGTCGCTACGGCATCGGCATACGCCTCAGCCTCGCTTCCACTGGCTTCGAGGCGAGCGCCGGCGACCATGTCCGCAGCCAAAGCATCACGAAGAACCCGCTGACGAGCCTCCACCACGAGGTCACTAAGGGTCGTCAGGACCAGAAGCTGACGATTTGTAAACAGATCGGCCCATTGCGTTAGCCCGTAGTTCTGAACTCGGAACCCCAGTGCCTGATCGGGAAGGCTAGCCTCGGGCGCGGTATCTGGACGCTCAACCATGGATGCACGCCGCTGTTCATCGTCAGCCGCCAGATAGGTTCGCTTGCGGTAACCCGCACCCACCACAGCCATCAGGCGGGCTCCAAGTCCGTCCCGGCGACTCGTAACCCGCACGTAATCAAGGGTCACGGCTGACCCACAAGAAATGCAGGTTGCCCCATTGCGGCCAACCGTCCCATCCCCAGCTTTGCTCGGCGCCCCAGCCAGTCCCCGCCTGATCTCAAAAGACACGGTCTTGCCGCCCGGTTGGTCAGGAGCGGGGGCGACGATCGGCTGCACCCAGGCCTCCTTGCCCTTTTTCTTGCCTAGCCACCACGAATGCACTAGAGGCATCTCAATCCCGCAAGCTGGGTTAGGACATATGATGGTTCGGGCCCAGATCCAGGCGATTGGCGTCACTTCCTTTCCACCTTCTAGCTTGGCTTTCGGGAAGTGATGGCCAATTCGCTTTTCGGCCTCACCTAGCATCCACTTCCCGTACTCCCGAACGTCAGATGCCAGCCCAGCAGCGCCCTCCCAGCTGATTCGTTCCTCGGCTGACTCAGGAAAGACAGGGCGTTGAGCGGCGAACCTTGGAGGGATCTCGATCAGCGCCTTGTTGATCAAGACGGCAACGGGGTTTAGGTCGGAGGCGTGGGCTTCAAGACCAAGGCGTTGCGCCTCAAGCGGGATTGTGCCACCGCCCGCGAAAGGGTCGAGGATCGGTGGTGGATTACCGTTAGTGGAGCTAAGAATCGCCTCGTAGGCCTCGGCCATAAGGTCTTCATCACGGGTGTTCTCCCAGACGACGAGGCGTTCAATAATCCCATGCAGCCGCTCGCGTTCGGTTCGCTGCTCCTCCTCGGTTTGGAACCGGTCGGGATGTGATGAGGGGTCGTCGACAAGTTGGGCGAAGAGAACCGCTCGCGCGGCGGCGAGCGGGCGCCGCGCCCACCACAGATGCAAAGTCGACGGATGACCATGCCGGATTGACTTCTCACGCGCTGACTCTCTATTAATTGCTTCGAGTGGCAGCGCAACTTCGATCAGCTTGCGCAGCGGAACTGCCGACCCTCCTTTGAATTCATTAACCACCATCTAGAAAGGTTCCTTGCCCTTGGTCCACGTCGCCCCCCACTTACCGCGGTGGCCGGTCACAGCAAAGTCTCCGGCATCGAAGCCCGCGAACGGGTTTTCTAGGTAGCGAACCTCGTCGTGCTCAGGACCGCGCGGGTCAACCCGAACCAGCGCCAGCCGATAGCGGGGAGCACTGTTCATGGCAGTCAACACCTCGTTGTGGGTCACAAAAAAGTCCTGTGCCCCGTCAATGCGCGCCTTTACCTCGATCCTGATCGGATCCTCGCCTTGACGCTGAGAGAGAACGTCGAACCCGGGATTGTTGAATGCCTGCTCGACGGGATGGCGGCCGAGGTCACGCTCTGCTGCGAGCACAAGATCCACGCCTCGGCGCTCAACCTCTTTGGTCTCGACCGCGTGCATCGGTGCGTCCCTTGGGAAGCCTTCCTCGACGGCCGAGAGCGGCAGCACAAGGGCCGCAGTCACAACCCGCGGCGGGGTGGCTTGCATTTCAAGTTGCCGCGCGAGCAGCGTCAGCCGGCTGTCTCGGCGGGCGTCAAGATCGGCTGACTTCTGCATCAGACTGGAATGACTCTCGCGAGGCTTCTTGCCAATCTGCTCCCTCTCCTGCGCGACCATTGCTTCCAGCACAAGTCGCTCGCTTTCCTTGTGGAGCCGTTCGCCAACCTGCTCGCGGACCCGCTCAAGCTCCGCGACGCGGCGCGTCTTCACCTCCTCCAGAAACGCTGGCAACTGATTCGCGACGATCCAACTCGTCGCGCGATCTTCGGCCTCGGCGAGCCACGGCAGCTCACGCATAGCATCGGCCTGATCGGTTGTCGGCGCGGCAACGCAGTCCAGATACGGGGCTGGCCCGGCCGCATCCACCGAGCCGTTCTCGTCGATGAAGGCGTAGCCGAAGCGGCGCGCGACCGAGGCCTCCGTCCCGTCGACGACCTCCTCGACCACGCCGACAAGTAGGCGAGGCTCGGAGACTTCAGGAGAAACCAGCAGGGTTCCACGCTCGAGCGTCTGCTGAAATCGGGCGATGATCGCCTCGGCGACAACGTCGTGCAGGGGATGCCCAGGCGCGAGCAGCTCGGCGCGGGCGGCGCCCTCTTCGAGCACGTTGTCGATTTCGAAGGTGACCCGCTCATAGCGCGTGGCAATCGGGCCGTGGGCCATCGTGCGCAGCTCGGCCGGGACATGGGTGATCTCAAAGCGCCCTGCCTCACGCCGTCGGATCTTTCCGCCAAGGCGCTTGAAGGCCGCACGGAATGCCCCCTCAATGTAGTGAGGTTGCAGGCGCCGCGCCCGAGCCTCATCCATCAATACCCGCAACTCGGCAATGTCGGCGGCCTGGACGGAGTCTGTGGCCAGGGCTCGCTCAGCTACGAGCTCCTCGATGCCGTGAGCCACACCGGCGTCGATCACTTCCTCCATCTTCGCCTGCGTCTCAGGCAGCTCGCCGTAGCGGATCGCCTCGATCAGGAGATCTCGCAGCGGCCGATCCCCGAACGATTTGCCAAGCACATCGAAGACCTTGCCGCCGTAGGCTTTGCGCTGCTCCTCGATCTTCGCGAGCAGGCGTGAGAAAACGTCACCCTCACGCGTTCCTTCGGCGACTAGGTTCCATAAGCGGCAGACATCCTTCTGGCCGATGCGATGGATGCGGCCGAAGCGCTGCTCGATCCGGTTCGGGTTCCAGGGCAAGTCGTAGTTGACCATCAAGTGAGCCGCTTGCAGGTTGAGGCCTTCACCCGCTGCGTCGGTGGCAACCAGAACCTGGCAGGCAGGGTTGTGCATGAACTCTTCGGTGATCCGGCGCCGGTCGCGGCGACGAACGCCACCGTGGATCGCCTGCACCGCCTCGGGTCGTCCCAGGAGCGAGCCGATCCGCCGAGTCAGGTAATCGAGCGTGTCGCGGTGCTCGGTGAACACGATCAGCTTGCGTCGTTCCTCCCCCGTCGACCTCTCGAGCGTGTTGTCTTCGAGGATCGTCCGCAATTCCGACCACTTGCGGTCGGTCTCTACCGCCCGGACGCTCGCGGCGGCTCGCACCAGGTCACGCAGCTCGACGAGCTCGGCATCAAGCTCCTCGACCGTCCGAGCAGCGGTCGCCGCGTCTACCAGCTCTTCCTCGATCTCCTCGAGCTCCTCGGCCGAGAACTCCTCGTCGTCGAAGTCGCTGTGTTCGTCAATTACATCGGCGGCCGCCGGCTCAATAACGGCAGTACCAGCAAGCACGAGTTGCTTGCGGCGCTCGAGCCGGGCAACGCGACGCTCCAGCGAGCGATAGATCGCCTCGGGGCTTGAAGCCAGACGCCGCTGCAAGACGGTCAGAGCGAAGCCGACAGTGTTCCGGCGTTTGCCGTCGAGCTTGGCGGCACGGTTCATTCCCTCACGAACGTAATTCGTCACCTGCTCGTAAAGGTCTCGCTCGAGCTCGGTCAACTCGTAGGGGACCGTCTCCGCGATCCGCTCAGGGAAGAGCGGCTTACCGTCGAACGTCAGCAGATCCTCTTTGACCATCCGGCGCATCACGCCGGATGTGTCGGAGCTATGGACGCCTTGCTGGTACTTGCCCTCGAAGCGATCGCGGTCGAGCAGCGTCAGGAAGAGCTGAAAGTCCTCCTCCTTGCCGCTGTGGGGCGTGGCGGTCATCAAGAGCAGGTGGCGGGCGATGCCACCGAGGAGCTCGCCAAGCTGGAAGCGCTTGGTCTTCTCGAGCTTGCCGGAGAAGTAATGCGCGCCCATTCGGTGTGCCTCGTCGACGACTACCAGGTCCCACTCAGTGCCTCCGAGCTCGGTGAGCAGATCGTCGTTGCGGGCAAGCTGATCCATGCGGGCGATCAGGTGCGGATGTTGCTCGAAGGCGGAGGCGCCGAACACTGTCTCACCGAGTTGCGGCGTAAAGATCTCGAAGGCGAGTCCGAACTTCAGGTAGAGCTCGTCCTGCCACTGCTCAACCAGGCCGCCGGGAGCAACGATCAAGCAACGCTTGACATCCTCGCGCAGGATCAGCTCCTTGATGAAGAGCCCGGCCATGATCGTCTTGCCGGCGCCCGGATCATCAGCAAGCAGGAACCGAAGCGGCGTGCGGGGCAGCAGCTCGCCGTAGACGGCGCGAAGCTGGTGAGGGAGTGGCTGGATGTCCGACGTTGTCACCGCCAACATCGGGTCGGCGAGACCCGCGAGCTTGATTCTCTGACACTCGGCGACGAGTTTGAACTCGGCGGCACCGGCGTCGAGCGGACGCGCCTCGGCAGCCACTATCGCGAGGTTAATCTCGGCATCACGACCCAGGACCCGCTGGCCAAGGTCACCCTCGGCCGTCCGATACACGAGCTCGACCGCGTCGGGACCATGCGGGGTTACGGCGATCGCAATAACCCCCTTGCCGGGAATCACGCCTTCTAGACGTTGGCCTGTTTGAAGTTGCTCGAGAGTCGTCATGGGCGGGTGGCGACCGAGCCTACTGGGCATCCTCGGCGGACCCAAGGGAGATTCCTTCGCCCTGCCCCAGCCCCCACCCTGATCTCATTCAGTCGCCCACCTCACGAGGGCGCTAGCTACTGAGCAGCGTGCATGATTGATGAGTGTTAAGGCACTGCACGATACCGCTAGCGGAGAATGCTGAGAAGGCCCAACCAATAGGGATTCAATCTCTCACTTGCCTGCATCACTTCCGGACTACGGAAGTCGGCTCCCTGCCGCAGAAGCTCTTCACACCGGGCCAGAGTTTGAATCTGTCCCAACGGGGAGGGAAATGCAGGCATCGGATCCATCCTCGTGCAGGGGTTGACTTCGGCATTGATCATCGCCTCAGCCTGGCCCCTGTCCGGATCGAGGATGTGCATCGAAATTGATTGGTGCCAATACGGACCCGGCTGCACTGACAATTCCGTAGCGATTAGTTCTGCCATAAAGGAGAACTCAAAGAGGTTGTACGGCAGGAGGCGCGTAGCGTTGTTCGAGCGCATAATGACTGTAGTTAGTAAGCGCTCATCACGGACGTGGCAAACGAACGCCATAGCGCATGGAATGTCGACCGAACGCCGCTTAGCGTCCTCTGGCTGCCAGATGGTCATCGCGGCCCTTCTGGTCGCACCATCTTCGCTAAGTCGGTCGATCAGGCCTTCGAGCTGATTGACCTGCGATCCAGCCCGACCCAGGATCCTGGCACCCGTATTCGAGCCAGCCAGCGTCAACCCATCATCTGAGTACTTCTCTGCCCTAGGTTCGTAATAAGCAATCGACTCAAGGTCGCTCCGGCCTGAGAGGTGCCATAGCGTTCGTGCGAGCGCCGTTCGTAGGCTAAAGGTGCTTTGAGAGTTCGCCGGGATCCGAGAGCGGATATCTGTTAACACAGACGCCTGGTTGAGAACCTCCAAGAAGGGCGGCTGCCCAGCAACGGTTTGGCCCTGGTCCAAGACCTCCCGCAGCACTCCCGCTATGACCTCATCGCTGTTCTCGCCCGACACAACCGACCCATACAGATGCTTGAAGGGCGGGCCTGCCGAGGTGGCGCTTTGTTTGGTGACGTGCAGCTGCTCGCGGACGACCATCTCGTCGCATCGTACGCGACACCGATGACATCCAAGGCGAGCCGCACGGGCAGTGTGATCTGTCCGATCTTGGCCTTACGTTCGCCGACATGACGCTGCTCGCTCAGCACCAAATCTTGGCTCGGCTCACCGCCGGCGAGATCTTCGCTCGAGGGACCTTCCGCGAAGCAAACATTCGGGGCGCCGGATACGACCTTCGCGTAGCCGATGATCTATTGACCGTAAAAGACAGGTCGGTGCCGGAAGGTACGAGCTTCGGCGACGAGCTACGACTGCCAAAGGGCGAAGTGGCATGGGTTTCGGTGGTCGAGCGGTTCAGGATGCCTTGGGACATGGCTGCCAACATCGGCGTGCGATTCCGCTTCGCCCAGAAAGGTTTGCTGGTCTTTACCGGGCTACTCGTTGACCCCGGCTTTGGCCAGCAGAAGGACCAAGCCGGCAACTGGGACCCCCAGAGCTCGGAGCGGCTGCAGCTCTTTATCGCGAACATCGGTGACCAGGACCCGATAGCCATTCGGTTGGGAGAGGAGGGGGACAGAGTTCTGTCTCTCCAGTTCTTTGAGATCGACGAACCAGAGATTAAGCGGAAAGCCGGTGGTCCGCCGCGGGAGCAGATTCCCGATGAAAAGCTCGCGGTATTTTCTCAAGTGCGGGAGCTCGAGCAGCTCGAGTCTAAGCATTATGAGGAGTCCCAAGCTCTATTTCGCGACCTGCGACAAGACCTCCTTGCAAACCGACGCGAAATCGATACGGCCACTCAGACGAGCGACAAGATCGTGGTTTTCGGAGTGTTTCTTGTCGTAATCACTCTGATCGGCGTAATTGTCACGATTCTCTTGCAAGCGGTGTCCTCGAAGGACTCCCGAGCCATTTCCCAGTTCATCAATGACGTTGACGTTGACGGCCTCGACGCCACCGTCGTGATCGTCGCAGCGTTGCTAGCAACCTCCGGGCTGATCGCCTTCATCGCGTTTACGATAGGACAGTGCATCACGGCGAGAATGAACAAAGACCGTACACTCCTTGACGACTCGGATGAATGAATTTGAGCCGTCAATTCCAGAACTGAAGAATCAGGCCATTGACCGCCTGATCATTAGTCATCTCGCCGACAACCGTCAAGCGCCCCAGACGGAATTGATCGCAATCGCGAGATCCCGCGGATTTGATTCTGCATTGGTTGAATCGCGCCTAGCGGAAGCGGCTGAGGACGGCTTCATCGAGACAGTGCTCGGCGACGAGTCGGGTACAGAGTGGCGCCTCGTAGCGAGGTAGTCGGCTAAATCGGCATCGTGACAAGGGCTGGCCCCATTGGGGACCGTGCAAGAGGATTGGCCTCCTGAGGAATGTCTTTTCGATAGGCGATCCACCCCCTGAAGTTTCCCGACCAGTCTGTTGCGGAGGTCCGGAGCACGTCTGACGGGATCGGCCTCGCGACATGCTCAAATGGAGACATATGACCACCGTCGATCAACCTGTCGTGTAGCTGGACATCTGCGAGGTGATCCCGAAGACCGCTGTGGGTGAGATAGCTAACCCGAGCACAGCGGCCCACGCAAACCTTGCGCAGGAAGTCGCCATCGTGCCCCAGGGCCTCCTTCTCGTCGTCGTCGACAAGAGGCATATGCCAGCCATCCGCGTCAATCGTCGATGGGGTGCTTGCCAGCCATTGCGCCTTCATTAGTCGCGCCAGACGACGAATTTCCGGCTGGGCATCCGGATGGGTCCTGAGGTTCCAGAAGTTGTCCCATTCCGTGGCGGTGACGATCACTGTGTGCCACATGAACGGCTCAAGAAGCCTGTTCGTAATTTGCTTATGCACATTAGGCCAGGTTTCAGGGATCTCGTGGTTCTTTGCGAGCGTTCCCACCAACTCAGTCGCAGCTAGTGGCCCGCTCGATTCAGCAAGTTCGAGGACTTCTGGGCCACCAATGAGCGCAAGTGCCCGCAGAACAGCTTCATCGCGGGCAAGCAGCCATTGCTCCTGGGCGAGTTCGTGTCGATCGCCGCTTAGGCGTTCACCTGCTTGCATACCGGGCCGATTTGCTCCGAACTCCGCGGGCACAAACGGATCTTTGATCACCCGCTCAAGCTGTTTCGCCACGGGTATCGCCCGAGAGCTAGCCGAGTTCCTTGAGAAGACCCTGTGAGTATTGAACTCAGCCAGTACCAGTCGAGGGAATGTAGCTTCCATCGTGACCAACCGGTATCCGCTGGTTGACACCGAGTCGGCAAGGATCGCTGCGTTGAAGCCCATGACGGCACTTAATCGGATCTGGCGGACAGAATGCGTCCCGCTTCGAGGCTACCCGCTGGAGGAGCCACCACTTTGGGGTCTTAGCTCCAGATTCGTGATCGCCCAGATTCAGGAGCCGACCGCGCTCGCCAATCCAAACGGCACCACAGCCACTACCCCGCTCCTTCGCAGCTGTCGGCCGACCTCGGTCATCGTCCACTTCGAGTCAACCGTGTCGTCGATCAGAAGGACGGGGCCGTTCAGGCACTTCCCGCGGTCGACCGCGAACGCTCCCTGAACGTTCAAGTACTGCTGGCGGGAGTTCTCGAGCTTGCTCTGCTCCTGGACCTTCTTGGCGACGCCGACCGCCTGGCTGAACTGCAGGTCGATCGCCTTGGCGAGTCGCTCGGCGAAGTCCGGCACCAGCTCGGGGTGGCGTAGCGAGGGCACAGTCGTTACCCACTCGGGGGCTGGGGTCGGACCCCAATTCTTGATCAGGGCAGCGGCGACATCGACGAGCTCGTCGGCGAAGTGCTCGTCCTTCCACTTGCCTTGGACGACGAGGCGGCCCCAGGCGGCGTCGTTGAGGAGGGAGAGGGCGCGGCCGGGCTCGATGAGCTCCTGGCGGAGCACCTTCTTGAAGCCACCGACGGCGGTGGGGGTGGATTTGCGGGGCTCGATCTCGATCGGCCGCTCTCGCAGCATGTCGATGGCCTGGAGGGAGAGGCTTCGGTCGAGCTCGCCGTCGAACTTCGGCTCGGTGCAGATGGAGCAGCGGCCGCAGGGTTCGGCGCCGGGGTCGTCGAGCTCGATTCTGAGGGCCTCCATGAGGCAGCGGCCGTCGGTGCCGTAGACCTCCATGGCCTTCTGCTCGGCTCGTCTTGCGGCGGTGACGGCGGTGATCCGCTCCTCGTCGTAGACCCACTCGCGGCGGCTGCGCTCCCAGCCTCCCCGGACCTTGTTGAGCGCGCCCTCGACCTCGAGCTGCTTGAGCATCAGCTCCATGCGGCCCTTGCCGAGGTTGATCTCGTTCATCAGGGCACCGACCGAGAGCGGGCCGTCGGCCTCGTCGAAGAGGCCCATGACCTGAGCGACCTGCTCGGCCGGCGGGAAGGCGCTCTTGATGAAGAAGTCCTGGACGTCGCGGTCCTCGGTGCCACGGAGGAGGACGGCGTCGGCCTCCTTCAGCCCGCGGCCGGCGCGGCCGACCTGCTGGTAGTAGGCGATCGGGGAGCCGGGGCCCTGGAAGTGGACGACGAAGCCGAGGTCGGGCTTGTCGTAGCCCATGCCGAGGGCGCTGGTCGCGACAACGCACTTGATCTCGTTGCGGAGCAGCATGCCCTCGATCCGGATCCGGTCGTCGGATTCGACCTTGCCGGAGTAGGCCTCGGCCTTGATCCCGTTCTGGTCGAGCCAGTTGGTGACGTTGTTGGTGTCGCGGACGGTCAGGCAATAGACGATGCCGCTGCCCTGGAGCTGCGGGATATAGGTGGCGAGCCAGGCCATGCGCTCGGCCTGGCTGGGCATGTCGCAGACCTCGAGCCGCAGTGACGGCCGGTCCAGGGTGCCGCGGATCGTGATCAGGTCCTCGCCGGCGCCGAGCTGCTCGGTGACGTCGGCGATGACGCGGTCGTTGGCCGTCGCTGTCGTGCAGAGGACGGCGGCGGTCTCGGGAAGGCGCTTGACGAGGCCGGCGATCCGCCGGTAGTCGGGGCGGAAGTCGTGGCCCCAGTCGGAGATGCAGTGGGCTTCATCGATGACGAGCAGGCCGGAGGTCCGGATCAGCTCCGGGAGGACGTTGCGGCGGAAGTGGGGGTTGGCGAGGCGCTCGGGGCTGAGCAGCAAGAGATCAACTTCTCCATCCTCGATCTTGTCGAACGTCTCCTGCCAGTCCTCGCGGTTGGAGGAGTTGACCGAAGCGGCGTGGATCCCGAGTGACTCGGCCGCCTCGAGCTGGTTGCGCATCAGCGCGATCAGCGGCGAGACGAGGATCGTCGGCCCGGCGCCCTGCTCGCGCAGCATCGCGGTGGCGACGAAGTAGACGGCGCTCTTCCCCCACCCCGTCCGCTGGACGCAGAGGACCCGGCCGCGGCGCTCGACGATCTGGTCGATCGCCTCCAACTGCCCGTCGCGGAATTTGGCGCGACGGTTCTTGGTCAGGCGGCGGAGGAAGTCGACGGCCGGGGTCGGGACTGCAGGTGGCTTCGGCTTGGCCTTCTTACGAGGCTTGCGGGGTTTCGTGGCGGGAGGCATGAACAAGTCACTCTAGGTGGGCGGCCTAAACACACTGAGCCCATGCGGGCAATCGGCGCCCCGGCCAGGCGTCGCGTTTTGGGCCGCGCACCTAAAGGACCCGGGGATCCCGGCCGAGAATGTCCTCATGCCCGGGGGACCCGAAGAGCAGCCGGAATCGGCCGGCCCCGGCGCCGGGGCGCGGCGTCAGTACGACAAGCGCCGCGCGAACCGCGAGGCGCGGATCCAGGCGATGTATCCGCGAACGGCTCGGTTACGTCTCGCCCTAGGTGCTGCGCCTCAGCATGAGACGAGCTGGAAGCAGGGCGCGGAGGGTGAGGAGCTGGTCGCCGAGAGCCTCGAACGTCGCTGCGGAAACCTCTGTCAGTTCCTGCACGACCGTCGCATCCCGGACAGCCGGGCCAACATCGACCACATCGCGATCTCGCCGTCGGGCGTCTGGGTGATCGACGCGAAGAACATCAAGGGCAAGATCAAGGTGCAGACCACCCGCAAGCATGGCGAGCGGCTGTTCATCAGCGGTCGAAACCGCACCAACCTGGTCGACGGGCTGGACCGCCAGGTGGGGCTGATCCGCCAGGCGATGGCCGAGATCGACCCCGACGTCCCCGTCCGCGGCGCCTTCTGCTTCATCGACACCGACATGCCCGTGTTCCGCCAGCTCAGCGTCCGCGGCTACCCGCTGCGCTGGCGCAAGGGCATGGCGAAGCTGCTCGAGCACGACGGCCCGGTTCTGCCCGAGCACATCGCCTGGCTCACGCGAGAGCTCGGCGCCCGCTTCCCCGCCTACTGACAGCACGCGACGCCGCGGGTAGGATCGACCGCGATGGGGATCTTCAGCCACAAGGACGAGAACGATCCGGCGCACGCTGACCTCGCGGATGAAGTCGGCGACATCGGGGAGGCGAGCGTCGATCCGACGGGCATCGTCGATCCGCTCGCGCCGAAGGCCGGCGGCGGCGTGCCCGGTTCCTTCGGCACCTACGACCCGAGCGATCCGATGGCCGCCATGCGGATGGCGCAGGAGGCGATCGCCAATTCGCCGTTCGGGCACGGGCCCCTGAGCCACACGCCGATGGCCGAGGACATACAGGCGCGGCTCGCGCAGGCGACTCAGCAGATCCAGGGGAACCTCCAGAACATGGAGCAGTTCGGCGGCGTCTCCGGTGCGATGGCGGCCGGTGCGGCGATGGGAGCCACCAACCCGGCGGCCTCCTCGCCGGCCGGGAACGACGCGATCTCCCAGCTCGAGCGGCTCGCCGCCCTGCGCAACTCCGGCGCCCTCACCGAAGAGGAGT
>Ga0209023_10001774_pt1 | contig 28213 bp, 29 predicted proteins | sample LakOneMetagenome_FD_187468 | JGI IMG/M metagenome (GOLD analysis project Ga0209023, IMG submission 187468) | Freshwater and sediment microbial communities from Lake Erie, Canada (SPAdes) (version 2) | ecosystem: Environmental > Aquatic > Freshwater > Lentic | place: Lake Erie, Canada...
AACGGCATCGTGCAGGTGATGATGCTGCTCGCGCCGTTCCTGCGCGACGCGGAGCGGGTCCACCTCAACGGCCTCACCCGCGCATATCTGGATTGACGGCTCCTGCGGGAGCGACGGAAGTCGCGACGGCGCGCGGCTCGGTCATGCGAAACCGGTTCCGATCAGCATTCCCGCGATAGCCGGTCGCGCTCGAGAGCGCTCCTGCAACAGCAAGATCAGCGCGTGCGACGCGCCACCCGGCGCCGCGGTTTGTTCGCCAGTTTTTCCTGCGCGGTCAGCCACGCGCCGCGGGCGATGTCGCGGGCATCCGCGCCGCCGGCGCGGACGAGCTCGCCGACCTGCCGGGCGCGGCCGTGGACCATGCACAGGCCCGACGCCAGGCCGCGACGGGCGAGACCCGTGCTGCCGATCAGGGCCAGCCAGAGGTGGCGCGGGGTGACTTCGAGGGTGGATTGCGCGGTGTTCGCCATGATGGGCTCCGGAACCAATGCGACGCGAGCGTCGCGATGTCGCCAGCCTGCACGCGGCCGGTCGAGCAATCACACTAGCGCGCCCGTCGCGCTTGCCAGTCGCGCGGTGCCGCGGGATGCTGGGCATCCCCAGCCGGAGCCGACCATGGCCGCGAAATCTTCCAGCAAGTGGGCGCCCTTCCCGCTCGACGCGAAACCCCATGCCTATGCCGGCGATGCGCTGAAGAAGGCCTGGCCGAAGCTGCACGCCGGCGATTGCGAACCGTTCCCCGATGCGAAGCACGCCGCGGCGTTGCTGAAAGCCGCGGGCAAGGCCGCGCCCAAACTCGATGCCGAATCGCTCGCGTCCGCGCTGCAGGATGCGTGGCGGAAATTCCACCACGGCGATTTCCAGGCCGCGTTCGAAGCCGGCGAAAAACTCGGCCCGGTCGGCGCTTCGGTCGCGGTCAAGGCGCTGGGCATCCACGCCACGCACCTGGTCGACGACGATGCGGAAAAGCTCAAGCGTTTCGAGCAGGCGTCGAAGCTGGCCGAAGCCGCGGTCAAGGCGCTGCCGGGCGAAGCCAACAGCCATTACCGCCATGCCTTCGCGCTGGGCCGCTACAGCCAGGGCCTGTCGATTGCGAAAGCGCTGAAACAGGGCATCGCCGGCAAGGTGCGCGATTCGCTGGACACCGCGCTGGAACTCGCGCCCAGGCACGCCGAGGCGCATACCGCGATGGCGCTGTACCACGGCGAGATCATCGGCAAGATCGGCGCGATGATCGGCGGCCTCACCTACGGCGCGAAGGCGAGCGAGGCGGAAAAGCACATCAAGGCCGCGCTCAAGCTCACCCCGGATTCGCCGATCGCGCACATCGAGCACGGCAACCTGTTGCTGCTCCTGCACGGCGACAAGCGCGAGGACGATGCCGCCGCGGCTTACGAGAAGGCGGCGAAGCTCAAGCCCGTCGATGCGATGGAAGCGCTGGACGCGGCCTATGCCAAGGCGCAGTTGGAATAGAAAACAACCCGCATTTGTGGGAAGGGCTTTAGCCCCGACATGGCAACACCGCAAGATTCGTGGCTCCGGAAGTCGCGACGGGGTGTGCGGGGCGAGATGCGACGCGGTTCCAATCGACGTTCACGCGATAACCGATCGCGCCCTGAAGGGCGCTCCTACAACCGCGCATCCGCGACGCCCGCCGCCAAAACGCCCTTCACGTCGAACACCACGCCCGGATCGCGGGCGAACGCCGCGACACCACCCGGGAGGTCGAGGAAACGAGTGTGCGCGACCGCGAGTACCACCGCGTCATAAGCCCCCGCTTCCGGCTTCGCCACCAGGTCGAGGCCAAGCTCGCGCCTCGCCTCTTCCGCATCTGCCCACGGATCGTGGATATCGACCTGCGCGTTCGAAGCCTGCAGTTCGCGCACGATGTCCACCACCCGCGTGTTGCGCAGGTCGGCGCAGTCTTCCTTGAAGGTCAGTCCGAGCACCAGCACGCGCGAACCGACCACGTGGATGCGCTTCCGTGCCATCAGGCGCATCACCTGGTGCGCGACGTGCAGGCCCATCCGACTGTTGATGCGCCGCGCGGCGAGGATCAGTTCCGGGTGGTAGCCCAGCACCGTCGCCTTGTGCGTCAGGTAGTACGGATCCACGCCGATGCAATGGCCGCCGACCAGGCCCGGCTTGAACGGCAGGAAATTCCACTTGGTACCGGCCGCAGCGAGCACATCGTGGGTATCGATGCCCATCGCATCGAAGATCATCGCCAGTTCGTTCACCAGCGCGATGTTGACATCGCGCTGGGTGTTCTCGATCACCTTCGCGGCCTCGGCCACCTTGATGCTCGGCGCCTTGTGCGTTCCGGCCGCGACGATGCGCCGGTACAGCGCATCGACGAACTCCGCGGTCTCCGGCGTCGATCCGGACGTAACCTTCGGAATCGTGGTCAGTCGGCGCTGTTTGTCGCCGGGGTTGATCCGCTCCGGACTGTAGCCGCAGGAGAAATCGACGTTGAACTCCAACCCGGACGTCCGCTCCAGTACCGGCACGCAGACTTCCTCGGTGGTGCCCGGGTACACCGTGCTTTCGTAGACCACCACGTCGCCGCGCCTGAGCGAGCGACCGATGGTTTCGCTGGCCTTTTCCAGCGGCGCCAGGTCCGGGCGGTTCGCCTCGTCGACAGGCGTTGGCACGGTGACGATGTACACGTTGCATTCGCGCAACGCCGCCGCGTCGGTTGTCATGCGCAGTCGCGTCGCCGCCGCGAGTTCCATGGGGTCGGTTTCACCGGTGCGGTCATGGCCCTTGCCGAGTTCGGCCACGCGCGCGGGATCGATGTCGAACCCCAGCGTGTCGAACTGCTTGCCGAATTCCACCGCCAGCGGCAGGCCGACGTAGCCCAGGCCGATGACGGCGATGCGCGCGGATTCGATGTCGAAAGTTGTCGTGCTCATGCGTGCCTGGGGATGGCGGTGGCGTCGGGGTAGAACTCGCGGTGCCAGCGGGCGAACGCGGCCACGCCCTCCTCGATCGACACTCGCGGCGCGTAACCGGTCGCGGCGATGAGTTCGGAAGTATCGGCTTCGGTGTCGGGCACGTCGCCGGGTTGCAACGGCAGCATTTCCATCACCGCCTTGCGCTCGAACGCCTGTTCCAGCAACTCGATGAAATGCAGCAGCTGCACCGGGCGTTCGTGTCCGATGTTGTAGATGCGGTACGGCGCTTGGCTCGTCGCGGGATCGGGATCCGCGCCGTTCCACTCCGGATTCGGCTGCGCGAGACGGTCGAGCGTGCGCACGACGCCTTCGACGATGTCGTCGATGTAGGTGAAGCTGCGGCTGTGGCGACCGTGGTTGAACACCTTGATGGTTTCGCCGTTGCGGATGGCGCGCGCGAACAGCATCGGCGCCATGTCCGGCCTGCCCCACGGCCCGTACACGGTGAAGAAACGCAGGCCGGTGGCGGGAATGCCGTAGAGGTGCGCATAGCTGTGCGCCATCATCTCGTTGGCCTTCTTGGTCGCGGCGTAGAAGGTCAACGGATGCGCGGTGCCGGCGTGTTCGGAGAACGGCACCGCGGTGTTCGCGCCGTAGACCGAACTGGTGGACGCGAACACGAGGTGTTCGACGCCGTGGTGGCGGCAGCCTTCGAGGATGTGCAGGAAGCCGACCAGGTTGCTGGCGGCGTAGGCGTGCGGGTTCTTCGCGGCATAGCGCACCCCGGCCTGTGCGGCGAGGTTGACCACGCGCCGGGGCTTGAAGGATGCGAAGGCAGCTTCGACCGCGGCGCGGTCGCCGAGGTCGGCCAGGACGTGGGTGTAGCCTGGGTGCGCGAGCAGTGGCTGCAGCCGCGCCTGCTTCAGCGAGACATCGTAGTAGTCGTTGAGGTTGTCGATGCCGAGCACGCGGTCGCCGCGCTCGACCAGGCGCATGGCCACGGCCGAGCCGATGAAACCTGCGGTACCTGTGACGAGGACGTCCATGGCCGCATTGTAGGGGCGAAGCCATCGGGATTTGCCGGTCGCGGGGCTTCCGCTATACTGCGCGGCCCCGGGCGGTTAGCTCAGCGGTAGAGCATTGCCTTCACACGGCAAGGGTCGCAGGTTCGAACCCTGCACCGCCCACCAGGTTCCCCCGAAGCCGGCCTTGTGCCGGCTTTTGCGTTCCGGCGCCGCCGTCGCTCAGTACGACTTCGAATCCCGCAGCGAATGCACCGCATCCGGCGCGGCGAAGCTGTCGCTGCGCGCGCCCTGCCAGTATTCGCGGAACACCGAATGCTTCGGCACGGCGTCGAGCAATTCGCCCGGCGCGAGCGCGGGATACAACTCGCGCAGCGAACGGATTTCGGTCGGCGAGACGCGGCGCAGGATGTGTTCCGGCCCGACTTGTTCCGGATGCGTCAACCCGGCCGCGCACAACAGGTCGCGCAAGGCCTTCAGCGTGTTGTCGTGGAAGTTCGCCACGCGCGTGCCCTTGTCCGGGACATCGAGCTTGCGCCAGCGACTCGGGTCCTGGGTCGCGATGCCGGTCGGGCAGCGATCGGTGTGGCAACTCAACGACTGGATGCAACCGAGCGCGAACATGAAACCGCGCGCGGCATTGCACCAGTCCGCGCCCAGCGCGAAGGTGCGCAGCATGTCGAACGCGCCGACGATCTGTCCCGCCGCGCCGAGGTGCACGCGCTCGCGCAGGCCGAGCCCGACCAGGGTGTTGTGCACCAGCATCAGGCCTTCGTGCATCGGCACGCCGACGTGGTCGATGAATTCCGCCGGCGCCGCGCCGGTACCGCCCTCGGCACCATCGACCACGATGAAATCCGGCAGCAGGCCGGTCTCGTGCATGGCCTTGGCGATGCCGAACCACTCCCACGGGTGGCCGATGGCGAGCTTGAATCCCGCGGGCTTCCCGCCCGACATCTCGCGCATCTTCGCGATGAACTGCAGCAGCTCGACCGGCGTGGAGAACACCGTGTGCCGCGCAGGCGAAACGCAATCGCGGCCCATGGGCACGCCGCGCGTTTCGGCGATTTCGCGGCTCACCTTCGCCGCCGGCAACACGCCGCCGTGGCCGGGCTTGGCGCCCTGCGACAGCTTGAGTTCCACCATCTTCACTTCCGGTTCGCGCGCGACCGCCGTGAACCGCTCCTCGCTGAAGCTGCCGTCGTCGTTGCGGCAACCGAAGTAGCCCGAACCGATTTCCCAGACGATGTCGCCGCCGTATTCGCGGTGGTACACCGACAGCGAGCCTTCGCCGGTGTCGTGGTAGAAATTGCCGAGCCTGGCGCCCTTGTTGAGCGCGCGGATCGCGTTGGCCGACAGCGAACCGAAGCTCATCGCCGAGATGTTGAAGACGCTGGCCGAATACGGTTGGGCGCAGCCCGCGCCGATGGTGACGCGGTAATCGTGGTGGTGGAACTCGGCCGGCGCCACCGAATGGTTGATCCATTCGTATTGCGTGCCGTAGACGTTCAACTCGCTGCCGAACGGCACCACGTCCATCACGTTCTTCGAACGCTGGTAGACCAGCGCGCGCTCTTCGCGCGAAAACGGGGCTTTCTCGATGTCGGCCTGGATGAAGTACTGGCGGATTTCCGGCCCGATCGATTCCAGCAGATAACGCAGGTGCGCGAGGATCGGATAGTTGCGGCGCAACGTGCTCCTGCGCTGGAGCAGGTCCCAACTCCCCAACGCCACGAGAACCCCGGCACACACCGCGACCCACCACCATCCCCGGTGCCCGCGCAGCACCAGCCACGCGGCAATGGCCGCCATCGCGATGCTGGACGCATACCCGGCGTAACGGTTCATGCCGGTATCCCATCGCAGCCGCGGCAACAGCTTCAGGCGTGCTTTCACCGGATGCGCGTCCTCGAATGGCGTGGATCGCATGCTATCGCCGCGGCGATGGAGGCACTGTCAATCGCGGATTCGGGAATCGACATCATGTCCTTCTGGTGCCTGGGGTGGGAATCGAACCCACAATTCCTTGCGGAAGGGGGATTTTAAGTCCCCTGCGTCTACCGGTTTCGCCACCCAGGCCTGTGCCCAGCTTACGCGATCCGCAGGAGCGCCCTCGAGCGCGACGACGTCCCGTGGAGCGGATGGAACGGCGATTCGGCTGTCGAACGCGACAGCGCGGCGGATTTCGCGCGATGCCGGGACGGAAGACCCTCGCACGCACGCGCAGCCAAGAAAAAACCCCGCCGAAGCGGGGCTTGTCTTTGGAGGCCGAGGTCGGAATTGAACCGGCGTACGCGGATTTGCAGTCCGCTGCATAACCACTCTGCCACCCGGCCGGATGACGGCTTCGCGAAACGATTCTTCCATATCCGCCCCACGATGGCGAACCGGAAAAACGAAACCCCGGCGAACCGGGGCTTCGGCAACCTGGAGCGGGAAACGAGACTCGAACTCGCGACCCCGACCTTGGCAAGGTCGTGCTCTACCAACTGAGCTATTCCCGCGTGGGAGGCGGCATTTTACCGGCCGCGGGAAGGGTGTCAACCGCGGCGCCCTCGCCGGCCCGCAGCATCGGCCACGCCGCGCGCAGGTATTCGAGGCCGGACCACAGCGTCAGCAGCGCGGCCACCGCCAGCAACCAGTCGCCGACGTGGAACACGAAACTCGCCTGCCACGGCCCCGCCTGCACCGGCTTGCCCGGCGAAATCGCGTAGAGCAGGCAGCAGATCGCGACCATCTGCACCACGGTCTTGAACTTGCCGAGCGTGGCCACCTTCACTTTCGAACGCTGGCCGAGCCCGGCCATCCATTCACGCAAGGCGGACACCGCGATCTCGCGGCCGACGATGACCGCGGCCCACAGCGCCATCCACGCGCTCGGGTGGCCCTGCACGATCAGGAACAGCGCGGCGGCCACCATCAGCTTGTCCGCGACCGGATCGAGGAAGGCGCCGAACGCCGAATACTGGTTGTAACGGCGCGCGATCCAGCCATCCAGCCAGTCGGTGACCGAAGCCAGCGCGAACACCGCGGTGGCGGCGACGCTGGTCCATTTCCACGGCAGGTAGAACACCGCCGCCAGGACCGGGATCAACAGGATCCGCAGCAGGGTCAGCCAGGTCGGGATGGTCAGCTTCATGCCTTTCCGCTCGTTTGTTGCGTCGGGTCCAATCCATGCAGCGCGGCATAGATGCGCGCGGCGAGTGCCGCGTTCACGCCTTCCACGCCGGCGATTTCCTCGATTCCCGCGGACTTGAGCCCGGCCAGGCCACCGAAATGCCGCAACAGGTTAGCGCGTCGGCGCGGGCCGATGCCGGGAATGTCTTCCAGCCGGCTGGTCACGCGGGTCTTCTGCCGACGCCCGCGATGGCCGGTGATGGCGAAACGGTGGGCCTCGTCGCGCACCTGCTGCACCAGCTGCAATCCCGGCGAATCCGGGCCCGGGCGCAATTCGCGGCCGTCCGGGAGGAGCAAGGCCTCATGGCCGGCGCGGCGCTCCTCGCCCTTGGCCACGCCGACGACCGCGACCCCGGATACGCCAAGGTCGCCGAGCACCGCATTCGCCTGCGCCACCTGCCCCGCGCCGCCATCGATCAGCAGCAGGTCCGGCAACACGCCGTCTTCCTCGACCGCGCGACGGAAACGCCGCTCCAGTGCCTGGTGCATGGCCGCGAAATCGTCGCCCGGTGTGATGCCGGCGATGTTGAAGCGCCGGTACTGGCCGCGGATCGCGCCCTCCGGCCCGAACACTACGCACGAGGCCACGGTCGCCTCGCCCATGGTGTGGCTGATGTCGAAGCATTCGATCCGCTGCGGCACCGAATCCAGCCCCAGCAACGTACGCAAGGATTCCATGCGCATGGCCTGCGCCGCCTGGCTGTCGAGGTGGCCGTCGAGCGCGATGGTCGCGTTGTTGCGCGCGAGATCGAGGTAACCGGCGCGTTCGCCGCGCACGCTGGACTTGATCTGCACGCGCCGCCCGGCTCCTTCCGACAGCGCCTGTTCGATCAGCCCGGCATCGTCGAGTTCGCGGTCGAGGACGATCTCGCGCGGCGGCGGCTGTTCGGCGTAGTACTGCGAAACGAAGGCGGACAACACTTCGGCCGCGCTTTCCTCGCCGTTCGTGCGCGGGAAGAACGCGCGGGTGCCGAGGTTGCGGCCGTCGCGGAAGGCGAGCAACAGCACGCACGCGGTGCTGCCGCGCATCGCCACCGCGAGCACGTCGAGGTCGGCGGCCTTGCCGTCGACGTACTGCCGCGCCTGGATCCGGCGCAGCGTCGCGACCATGTCGCGCAACCGCGCCGCCTGTTCGAATTGCAATCTTTCCGCCGCGGTTTCCATTTCGCGCGCGAGTTCGGCGTTGAGCTCGTCGCTGCGGCCTTCGAGGAACAGCGTCGCGCGCCGCACCGCGTCGGCGTAATCGGTTTCGTTCACCAATCCGACGCAAGGCGCGCTGCAACGCCCGATCTGGTATTGCAGGCAGGGGCGCGAGCGGTTGCGGAACACGCTGTCCTCGCAACTGCGCAGGCGGAACAGCTTGTGCATGGCGCCCAGGGTTTCGCGCACGGCCCACGCGCTCGGATACGGCCCGAACAGCCGGCCCGGCACGCCGAGCGCACCGCGATGGAACGCCAGCCGCGGCCATCGCTCGGCGGTGAGCAGCACGTACGGATAGCTCTTGTCGTCGCGCAGCATCACGTTGTAGCGCGGGCGATGCGCCTTGATCAGCTGGTTTTCCAGCAGCAGCGCCTCGCCCTCGGTGCGCGTCACCGTCACTTCCATGGACGCGACCTGCGCCAGCATCGCCAGCGTGCGCGGCGACTTGGGCGCGTTGTTGAAATAGCTGGCGACGCGCTTCCTCAGCGCGCCGGCCTTGCCGACGTAGAGCATGCTGCCGTCGGCCGCGAGCATGCGGTACACGCCGGGCGCGGTGCTCAGGCGGGCGACGAAGGCCTTCCCGTCGAATGCCGGCGTCGTCGGCTTCGCAGTCATGCGCGGCCATCGCGGATGCGTTCGACGATGCGCGCCGCGGCATCGTCCACCAATGCCCAGGCGCGGGCGAAATCGCGCGGACCGCCTTCGTACGGATCCGGCACTTCGCGGCGCACGCGACGCCCGGCCCATTCCAGCAGCAGTACCGGGCGACCATGGCTGGTGATGGGCTTGCGCGCCTGCGCCTGCGCGAGGTTGTCGCGGTCGGCGCACAGGATCCAGTCGAAACGCTCGAAATCCCCGGCGAGCAGCTTGCGCGCGCGCAGGCCCGCGATGTCGATGCCGTGCGCCGCGGCAGTCGCCACCGCGCGCGCATCGGGCGGTTCGCCCGCGTGCCAGCCGCCGGTGCCGGCCGAATCGACTTCCACGTCGCCCGCCAAGCCGGCGACGTGCAGGCGGGCGCGCAGCGCGCCCTCGGCCATGGGCGAACGGCAGATGTTGCCCATGCAGAGCATCAGCAGGCGCAGCGGTTCAGCCATTGGCTTTCGCGAGCCACGCTTCGGCGCGCGCCAGGTCCTCGGGCGTGTCGATGCCCGGCGGGAATGGTTCCGGCGCCAGCGCGACCGCGATGCGATGGCCGTTCTCCAGCGCGCGCAGCTGTTCCAGCGATTCGATCCGTTCCAGCGTCGAAGGCGCCAGCGCAGCGAACGCACGCAGGAAACCGACGCGATACGCATAGATGCCGATGTGGCGCAGCCACCGGCTGCCCGCCGGCAATGCATCGCGGTTCGCTGCAAAGGCGTCTCGCGCCCATGGAATCGGCGCACGGCTGAAATACAGCGCATCGCCGTTGTTCGCACGCACCAGCTTGACCGCGTTCGGATCGAACAGGGTGGCCGCGTCCCCGACCGGCGTCGCCAGCGTCGCCATCGGCGCACCGCTGGTGGCCAGCGCGTTCGCGACCGCGCGGATGCCGCTGGCGGGCGCGAACGGCTCGTCGCCCTGCAGGTTGACCACGATGTCCTCGTCGCTCCAGCCGGCGATGCGCGCGCATTCGGCGAGCCGGTCGCTGCCCGACGCATGCGCGGGATCGGTCATCGCCACCTTCGCGCCGCTGTTCGCGACCGCGTCGGCGATGCGCGCGTCGTCGGTCGCGATCCAGACCTCGCGCGCACCGGCGGCCTGCGCGCGGCGCACGACATGCGCGACCACCGGCTCGCCGCCGAGCAAACGCAGCGGCTTGCCCGGAAGGCGCGAGGCGCCGAAGCGCGCGGGAATCGCGACGATGAATCCTTCAGCCATGCCCTGCTCCCGTGCGCGGCGGCAACTTGTCCAGCAACGCGATCCAGAAGGCTTCCGGCAACCGCGCCTGCGCCGGCACGCTCCAGCAACGCTCGTCGGCGAAAGGCGCGCATTTCACTGCGTCCTTTTCGGTCATCAGCACCGGCAGGTCGTTGCCGAAGCGCAGTTCCTCCACCGTGTACCGATGATGGTCCGGGAACGCATGCGGCACCACCGCGATGCCGAGCGCACGCAGCATGGCGAAGAATCGCTCGGGATCGCCGATGCCGGCGACCGCGTGCACGCGCCTGCCCGCGAAGTCGGCCAAGGGCCGCGAACGACCGCCGCGCATCGGCACGGCGAGGTCGGCATCGAGCCGCATCGGCCATTCGCCGAAACCGGCTTCGCCGCCGTTGACCACGCGGAAATCGCAGCGCGCGCCGCGCTCGGCCGGTTCGCGCAGCGGTCCCGCCGGGAGCAGCAGGCCGTTGCCGTAGCGACGGCGGCCGTCGATGACTTCGATTTCGATATCGCGATGCAGGCGCCGATGCTGCAGGCCGTCGTCGCAGACCACGATGTCGCAACCCGCGTCGATGAGCGCGCGTGCCGCGGCGACACGGTCGCGGTCGGCACGTACCCTCGCGCCGGTCAGGCGCGCGAGCAACACCGGTTCGTCGCCGCCGAGCGCGGGATCGGTGCCCGCCTCGACCCACAGCGGTTCGTCCCCGTGCTCGCGCCCGTAACCGCGCGTCGCGATCCCCGGCGCCCAGCCCTGTCGGCGCAGGCGTTCGACCAGGGCGATGGCGAGCGGCGTCTTGCCGCTGCCGCCGGCGATGAGGTTGCCGACCACGACGACCGGCTTCGCGATGCGTTGCGGGCGCGGAAACCCGAACCGCTCGCGTACCGCCAGCGCGCCGCCGTACAGCGCGGACATCGCGCGCGCACTCCACGGCGGCGCTTGGTTGCCGTACCAATATGCGGGCGGACGACGTCGGCCTGCGCTCACGCTGCGCCCGGGTCGTGCATCGGTTCGCGGAACTGCACCCGATGCAGGTGCGCGTACAGGCCGTTCCTCGCCATCAGTTCGGCGTGCGTGCCCTGCTCCACCAGCCTGCCCTCGTCCAGCACCAGCACCTGGTCGGCGTGTTCGATGGTCGAAAGCCGGTGCGCGATCACCAGCGTGGTGCGGTCGGGCATCAGGTGGTCGAGCGCATCCTGGACCAGGCGTTCGGATTCGTTGTCGAGCGCGGCGGTGGCCTCGTCGAGGATCAGGACCGGCGCGTCCTTGAGGATGGCGCGCGCGATGGCGATGCGCTGGCGCTGCCCGCCGGACAAACGCCCGCCACGGTTGCCGACCGGGGAATCCGCGCCCTCCGGCATGCGATCGACGAATTCGGCCGCGTTCGCCGCCGCAATCGCGCGACGCAAGGCTTCCGCATCCGCGCCTTCGAGTTCGCCGTAGGCGATGTTCGCGGCGACGCTGCCGTCGAACAGCACCACCTGCTGCCCGACCAGCGCGATCTGCCGGCGCAGGTCGGCGAGCGGGTAATCGCGCAGCGGATGGCCGTCGAGCAGGATCTGGCCGGATTCGGGTTCGTAGAAACGCGGGATCAGCTTCACCAGCGTGGATTTCCCGCCACCGGAACGCCCGACGATCGCAGTGACCGTGCCGGGGCGCGCGACGAAGCTGACGTGTTCGAGCGCCGCCTGCGCCTGCCCCGGATAACGCGCGACCACATCGCGGAATTCGACCAGGCCCCGGGCGCGTTCCAGCGGAACACGACCGGCATCGGGCTCGTCCTCGGCGTCGAGGACGTGGAACAGCCGGTCCGAGGAGGCGAGCCCGCGCTGCAGCATGTTCTGCACGTTGGTCAGCTGCTTCAGCGCCGGGATCACCGCCATCATCGAGGTCATCAAGGTGACGAAACCCCCGGCATCCAGCCGCCCGGCGAGGGCTTCGCGGCCGGCGAGGAACAGCAGCATCGCCAGCCCGACCGCGCCCATCAGCTGCACCAGCGCCGAGGAGATCGAACGCGTCGATTCCACCTTCAGGCTCAGCCTGAGGTGCGTATCGGCCTGCGCCGAATAGCGCGCGAACTCGCTTCGCTGCGCGCCATAGACCTTCACTTCCTGTTGCCCGGACAAGGCCTGGTCGGCGGCCTGCATCAGCTTGCCGCTGCTTTCCTGGATGCGGTGGCTGATGCGGCGGTAGCGCTTGCCGACGCGATCCATCACGAACGCGAGCGGCGGCGCCAGCAGCAGGATCGCCAGGGTCACCTGCCAGCTGGTGTAGAGCATCGCGGCCAGCATCGCCACCACCTGCAGCGACTGCTGCAGCATCACCTTGCCGGCGTCGATCGCGGCCTGCGCGACCTGGTCGCTGTCGGACCCGAGCCGCACCAGCATCTGCGGCACCGGTTCGGAATCGAAACGCAATCCCGGCAGGCGCAGGAATTTCGCGAACGCCTGCACGCGCATGTCGCGGGCGATGCCGCGGCCGGCGCGCGCGCCGCTCATGTCGGTGACGTAGCCGGCGATGCCGCGCACCACGAACAGTCCGACGATGGCCAGCGGCAGCAGCAGGCTGACCTGCGAATTCCGCGCGATGAAAGTCTGGTTGATGATCGGCTTCATCATCAGGGTGAAGCCGGCGCCGGCCGCGGCCTCCACGCCCATTGCCAGCAAGCCGGCCAGCAACAGCCACCGATACGGCTTCGCCAGCGTCATCAACCGCCGGTAGCCCTGGCGCGTCGGCGTTGTCGCCGCGGGGTCCATCATTCCTTGCCCGGCCGAACGCCGGACTGCGGCGGCTCTGGCGCCGTCGCGATCGCGATGTGGCGGAAACCCAGCTGGCCCAGTGCATCGAGTGCGGTCACGACGGCCTGGTGCTGGGTGCGTGCGTCCGCGCGCAGCAACACGCTGCGGTCGCGGTCCGGGCCGGCGACCGCGACGATCGTGCGCTTGAGCGAATCCACGTCGCCGCGCAGGGACTCGCGGTCCTGGACGAAGTAGCGGCCATCCGCATTCACCAACACGCTCAGCGCGTTCGACTGCGCTTCGTTCGGCTTCCCGTCCGCGCGCGGCAGCTCCAGCCGCAGCACCGAGCGTGCGTCGAAGGTCGTCGTGACCACGAAGAAGATGATCAGGCACAGCACCACGTCGATCAGCGGGATCAGGTTGATCTCCGGGCTGTCGTCGGCGCGGAAGTCGCGGATGCGCATCAGGCGGCGTCGATGGACGGGGTGATGCCGCGCGTACCGGACGCGGCCTGCGATGCCGCCGGATGCGGGGCGTTGCCGTTGGCATCGAGCGCGTCGAGCAACTGGATCGCCTCGTGTTCCATGTCGACGATGTAGCCGGCGATGCGGCCGCGGAAATAGCGATGGAACATCAGTGCCGGGATCGCCACGACCATGCCGGTCGCGGTGCAGACCAGCGCCTTGCCGATGCCGCCGGCGAGCTGGTTCACGTCGCCGATGCCATGGTCGAGGATGCCGAGGAACATCTGGATCATGCCGACAACGGTGCCGAACAGGCCCAGCAGCGGCCCCGCGGCGGCGATGGTGCCGAGGCTGTTGAGGAAGCGCTCCATGCGGTGCACGAGGTGGCGGCCGACGTCCTCGATGCGTTCCCGGATCTGGTCGCTGGGGCGATGGCGCACGTCGAGCGCGGCCGCGAGCAAGGCACCCAGCGGCGAGGTGCGGCGCAGCGATTCGATGTGCGCCGATTCGGGGTTGGGATCGCGCGCGACCCAGGCGCGGACCTCGTCGCCGAGGCCCGGGGGCAGCACCGCATCGCGGCGCAGGCTCCAGAACCGTTCGACGATGATCGCCACGCTCGCCACCGCCAGCAGCAGCAGTGGAATCATCGGCCAACCGCCGGCCCGGACCAGTTCCAGCACGCGCGCCTCCAAAGGCGTTCAATCGGACCGATAGGATAGCCCAGCGGCCCTTGCGCGCCGCCGCGACGCGTCCCACGGCCGCGGATGGCGCTGGCGCTCGTTTTCCGGTTCCGGCCCGCCCTGGCGCAGGCGAATCCGCAAGGCGCCGAGATCCTGCGTGTCCTCGACCTCGGCACCGGCCTCGTGCCAGCGCTCGACCACTTCCGCCAGCGGGTGGTGGAAACGGTTGCCGAACCCGGACGAAACCAGCGCCAGCTTCGCACCGGTGGCGGCGATGAAGCCCGGATCCGATGACCCGCCGCTGCCGTGGTGCGCGACCAGCACCACGTCCGCGCGCAGCATCGACGGCTGTTCGCGCAGCAGCTTGCGTTCGATCACCTCGCCGATATCCCCGGTCAGCAGCGCCGCGCCATGCGCGCCGGATACGCGCAGCACGCAACTGGATTCGTTGTCGAGGTAGGGAAAGCCGGCGGCGGGATGCAGCACGCGGAACTCCACGCCGTCCCAGCGCCAGTGCGCGCCGGCCAGGCAGGGCTTCGTGTCCTGCACCGGGCTGCCTGCGGGACTGAGCGACAGTCCCGGGGGGAACGCGCGCTTCACCGCCGTGAATCCGCCGGCATGGTCGTTGTCGCCGTGGCTGACCATCGCCACGTCGATCTCCTGCACGCCCAGCGCGTGCAAGGTCGGCACGACCACGCGTTCGCCGGCATCGAACCCGTCCGGCACCGCGGGACCCATGTCGTACAGCAATGCGTGGTGCCGCGTCCGCACCAGCACCGACAAACCCTGACCCACGTCGACAACGGTGAGTTCGGCATCGCCGGATGCCGGTGCGTGCAATGCGGGCAACAGCAAGGGCAGCCACAGCAGCGCCGCCAGCGGTTTTCCCGGCACGCCGCGCGGCAGCAACAGCCAGAACGCGGACACCAACGCCAGCGGCACCGCGAACCAGCGCGATTCCGGCAACCACCACAACGCCAGCGGCGACGATGCCATCCACGCGAACAGGCGCCACGACCATTCGAACACGTGCCCGGCCAGCCACCACGGCCAGGTTCCCGCGCCGGGATGCAAGGCTTCGAGGCCCGTGCCAACCAGCGTCAACGGCACCACGACCAGGCTCCACCACGGTACCGCGAGCAGGTTGGCCAACGGCCCGGCGAGCGAGGCCTGGCCGAAGAACAGCGCGGTCAGCGGCAGCAGCCCCAGCGTGGCCACGCCCTGCGCCGCGAAGAAACCGCGTACCGGTCGCGTTTCCACGCCCGGCAGGCACCACAGCAGCCATGCCACGCCGAGGAAGCTCAACCAGAAGCCCGGCGACAACGGCGACAGCGCATCCGCAAGCAGCATCGCGATCGCGGCAAGCGCCAGCGCATCGCCCGCGCGCGTCGCACGCCGCAGCACGCGCGCCAGCACCACGACCGCGATCATCAGCAGCGTGCGCAGCGTCGGCAGCGAGGATCCGGCGATGAAGGCGTAGCCCGTGGCTGCGGCCAGCGCGGCGATGCCGCAGGCGACCTGGCGCGGGCAGCGTCGCGCGAGCAACGGGAACAGCCACCACAGCGCGCGCGCCAGCAAGGCGCCGAAGCCGGCGACGAGACCGACGTGGAAGCCGGAAATCGCGATGAGATGGGTCAATCCGCCGGCGCGCAGGGTTTCCCAATCCTGGTCGCCGAGGCCGCCGGTATCGCCCAGCGCGAACGCGCGCAGGAATCGCGATGAATCCGGTGGCGCTTCACGCGCGATGCGCGCGGACATCGCTTCGCGCCAGGCATCCAGCCCACGCGCGGCGCCGGGGCGATGTGCGTTCCCGGCACCGGCGACATAGCCGGTGGCGGCGATGCCCTGCGCCAATGCATTGCGTTCGGCATCAAAACCGCCGGGATTGCGCAGGCCGCGTGGTGCGCGCAGTTTCGCTTCGAGTCTCCAGCGCTCACCGGCATGCACCGGCATCGGCGGAACGATGCCCTCGGCCAGCTGCGCGCGGTCGTCGTACCAGGCCAGTTGCAGGGTCTTTCCGCGCAGCGCGGCTGGCGATTCGCCATCGACCTCGAAGCGGAAACGCGTGCGCCTGGGTTCGCGCACCGGAAGTTCGACCACGCGGCCGGTGATCTCGACCACCTTGCCTTCCATCGCCGGCGGCAGTTGCGCATCCAGCGCGCGATCGGCCTGCAGCGCGCACAGCCCCAACCCCAGCAGCAGGGTTCCCGCGATCCGGACGATTCCAGCGACGTACCAGCCGCCGAATCCGAGCGCGATGGCCAGTGCTGCGCACCAGATCGGCGCGAACGCCGGCAGCAACAGGCTGGCAACGCAACCCGCGAGCAGAGCCAGCGCGGTCGCTGGCCCGAACGGTAGCGGCTGCCAGCGCGTGTTGGCGGCCCGCAAGGACGGCAGCGAGAATTGCGGATTGGGAATCGCGATCGCCATGCCGGTAGCGTGCCGGCAGGCATCGACGGGTTGGATCAGCGGGTGGTGCGGCGGCGGGTCGGAGTTGTCCGAGATACGGGCGCGACGTGCAATTCGATGCCGAGTGCGCGCACGAGCCGGAATACGGTGTCGTATCGCGGTTTCGCGCCCGGGGCGACGGCCTTGTACAGGCTTTCGCGGCCGAGCCCGGCGTCGCGGGCCAATTGGCTCATGCCGCGCGCCTTCGCCACGTCGGCGATGGCTTGCAGGAATACGTCCGGGTTCTCGTCTTCCAGCGCGGCGTTGAGGTATTCCGCGATGACGGCATCGTTGTCGAGGTAGTCGGCGGCATCGAAGTCGGCAATACGCTTCATGTCTGGTTCCCCAATCGCCGGAAGATGGCCTTGGCCTGGTCGATGTCGCGTTGCTGCGAGGCTTTGTCGCCGCCGCACAGCAGCAGGTAAACGGCTTCACCTCGGCGGCAGTAGTACAGGCGATAACCGGGACCGACGTGGATGCGCATCTCGGACACGCTCTCGCCGACCGGCCTGCAATCGCCGAAATTCCCCGCCTCCGCGGAACGAATGCGTGCGATCACGCGACCTGTTGCGACCGGATCCCGCAACGCCTTCAGCCATGCATCGAATTCCGGCGTCCGCAGGAATCGGTTCACGACGAAATGTATCCGTTCGGATACGTCGTGTCAAGGTCGAAGAATCGGCCGTCCATGCCGGCAGCGTGCCGGATGGCGATGACGGAATGGATCAGCGGGTGATGCGATTTCGGGTCGGAGTTGTCCGATTACAGAGACGCATCACGGAAGGCGCGCAGGACTGCGTTGATCCGGGTCTGGTAACCGGGACCTTGCGCCTTGAACCACTCAAGCACATCTTCCTCGTATATACATTCCGCAGGACGGGCAAGCGGAATGTGAGCGCGGCATGTGCTGAGGAATATCAGCCGGTTGCGCCTGCGCGGGTCGGAGTCGTCCGGCTAACGCGGGATGACATTGACGGCTTCGATTCGCGACTTGTGCCGTGCCAGCAGGTAATCGACGAAGTCGCCAATGATCAGGTTGGGCTTGTTACCGCTGCGGGTCACGATGCGGGCCAGGAGGATGTTGGTATCGGCCAGCCACTGCACGTTGATCGCGCCCCGCCGATCTGGTTGCGTGCTGTGGATCTTGGCCCATCCCCTCGGCCGGTCGGACCGTCGCTCCTCGGTCACCTTGAGCGAGTGCTTGTGCAGCTTCGCATCCTTGACGATCTTCTCCCGCAAGCTGGGCCCTTTCTTGCAGATGACTTGGATCAGGATTTGCATGGCGCTCCTTCACTGCCCTCATTGCACCGCGAATCAAACCTGCCCTGCCGCCAGCTCCCGCAACTTGCCCTCGTGCAGTTCCATCACCCGATCCAGCCGCCGCGCGAGGCTGCGGTCGTGGGTCACGAGCACCAGGCTGGTCTTCTGCGCGCGGTTCAGTTCCAGCATCAGCGCGAACACCCCGGCCGCGGTCTTCTCGTCGAGATTTCCGGTCGGCTCGTCGCCGAGCACGCAGGCTGGCTTGTTCACCAGCGCGCGCGCCACCGCCGCGCGTTGGCGTTCGCCGCCGGAAAGCTCGCCCGGCTTGTGCGCGAGCCGGTGGCCGAGGCCCACAGCTTCGAGCAATTCCTTCGCGCGTGAATTCGCTTCGTTGACGTCCGTGTCGCCGAGCAGCACCGGCAGCATCACGTTTTCCAGCGCGGTGAATTCCGGCAGCATGTGGTGGAACTGGTACACGAAGCCCAGCGCCTTGTTGCGCAACTGGCCGCGCGCGGCGTTCGACAGCGCACTCATCTTCTGCCCGGCGACGTAGACCTCGCCCGACGTCGGCGTATCGAGACCGCCGAGCAGGTGCAGCAGCGTGCTCTTGCCGGCGCCGGAAACGCCGAGGATCGCCACGGTTTCGCCCGGCGCGACCGCGAAATCGAGGCCGTCGAACACCGGCGTGTGCAGCTTGCCCTCGGCATAGGTCTTGCCGAGCTTGTCGGCGCGTATCACGGCATCCATGTGCTCACTCATATCTGAGCGCCTCCGCCGGTGCGGTGCGCGAAGCGCTCCAGGCCGGATACAGCGTGGCCAGGAATGCCATCGCCAGCGCGACGATGGCGATGATGGTCACGTCGCTGGCTTCCAGTTGCGTCGGCAGGCCGGTGATGTAGTACACGTCCTCGGGCATCAGTTGTACGCCGAGCACGCGTTCGATCAGGCGCAGGATGTGCTCGAGGTTGAGCGTGAGCAGGATGCCGCCGACCACGCCGAGCACCGTACCCATCACGCCGATCAGCGTGCCCTGCACCATGAACACCTTCATCACCCCGCCCGGCGTCAACCCGAGCGTGCGCAGGATCGCGATGTCCGCCTGCTTGTCGGTCACCAGCATCACCTGCGAGGACACGAGGTTGAACGCGCCCATGGCGATGATCAGCGACAGCAGGATCGCCATCATCGTCTTCTCCAGCTTCAGCGCGCGGAACATGTTGGCGTTGTCCTGCTGCCAGTCGGTGACGCGGTACGGGCCTTTCAGGCGCAGCGCGAGGTCGCGCGCGACCGCAAAGGACTGGTCCATGTCGTGCAGGCGCAGGCGCACGCCGGTGGCGGCATCGCCGATGCGCAGCAGGCGCTGCATGTCCTGCATGTTCGCCACCGCCAGGCCCTTGTCGTATTCCTGGTAACCGGCCTCGAAGATGCCGCTGACCTTGAAGCGCTTGAGTTGCGGCACCGCGCCCATCGGCGTGGCCTGGAAATCGGTGGTGACGATCACGCTGTCGCCCACGCCGACGCCGAGCCAGATCGCGAGTTCGCTGCCGAGCACGATGTTGAAGCTGCCCGGCGTGAGTTGGTCGAGCCGGCCCTGGGTCATCTTCTGCGCCAGCACCGAAACCTTGCCTTCCTCGGCCGGGATCACGCCGCGGACGATCGCCGGCTGGCGCTGCGGCCCGGTGAGCAATGCTTCGGCTTCGACGTAGGGCGCGGCGCCGGCCACGCGCGGATCGCGATAGGCCTCCTGCACCGCCTGCCGCCAGTTCTGCATCGCCGCGCCATCGGCGCTGATGGTCGCGTGCGCGGCCATCTCCAGCATGCGGTCGCGGATCTCGCGCTGGAACCCGCTCATCACCGCCAGCGTGGTGATCAGCGCGGCGACGCCGAGCGCGATGCCGAGGATCGACGCGAGCGAGATGAAGGAAATGAAGCCGTTGCGGCGCTTGGCTCGCAGGTAGCGCAGGCCGATGGCGACTGGAATGGGTTTGAACATGCGCGGCCCTTGCGAGTTGGCCGCTATGGTGCCATCCGTGCGCGTGAATGCGCAGCATCGGCTGCCGCCGCAGCCAGCCGCAGTTCACGGCGTTGCGCTTGCGGGAGCGTGTCCGGCCACCAGGCGAGGCGATGGCGGATCCCCTTCGCATCGTTCCAGGCGAGGAACGCGAGGGGCCCGCGCCACTGCAGTTCCGCCGCCTCAACGCGTTCGCCCGCTACCAGCAGGGCGCCGTCCGCGCGCCAGCGGACGGAAAGCCGTTCGCGGCGCGATTCGCACCTCGCCAGCCATGCACCCCACCCCGCCGCGGCCAAGGCCGCCGGCCATGCGATCGCAGACGGCAGGTCTGAGGCCAGCAGGGACAATCCCCCGAGCAGGCCGAGCGCGATCAGGGCGCCACGGAGAACCGCGGACGGCTTCCAGTCAGGGCGGAAGCTCGCGGATGCGTTGGACGAGTGCGGCGAGTTCGGCATCGGGCGGGGCCTCGTAACCCAGGAACCATCGCCACAGCCTGTCGTCTTCGCTGTCCAGGAGCTGTAGGAAAACGCCGCGTTCGCGCTCGGAAGCCGCCGCATATCCGCGATCCAGCCAGCGTTCGAGCAGCTGGTCGAGCTCCTTCATGCCGCGCCGGCAACGCCAGCGGAGCTTCTTGAGTTCCGGGTCTTCGCTCACGCGATCAGCAATCGGAAACCCAGCCACGCCCACAGCGCCCAAAGCACGACATTGCTGGCGAGGAACGCGTAGAAACGATGCTTGACGCGGTTGTAGCCGCAGTGGATCGCGCTGTGGACGAAACGCAGGGCGACGTAGGTCCAGGCCAGGCCAAGCGACAGCGGCGTCACCAGTCCCGCGATCGCCGCGACCAGCAACGCCAGGTAGAACAGCACCGGCATTTCGAACAGGTTGCGGTAGTTGTCCGCCGCGCGGGTATCGGCGAAACGCGCGGCCATCTGCGAGCCACTGGGGATGTCCGCGAAGCGGATCCGTTCGGAACGCATCTGCCGCAAGCGCTCGAAGAACATGGCGAAGGTGACGACGATGGTCAGCGCGACCATCGCGAACGCCGGCGCGAAGATGCGGGCGTCGATCACGCTCAGGCCCGCCGCGCGAGCATCAGCTTCTTGATTTCCGCGATCGCCTTCGCCGGATTCAGGCCCTTCGGGCAGGTCCGCGTGCAGTTCATGATCGTGTGGCAGCGATAGAGCTTGAACGGATCCTCGAGGTCGTCCAGGCGCGCGCCGGTGTCCTCGTCGCGGCTGTCGACGATCCAGCGGTAGGCCTGCAGCAGGATCGCCGGGCCGAGGTAGCGTTCGCCGTTCCACCAGTAGCTCGGGCATGCGGTGGAGCAGCAGGCGCACAGGATGCATTCGTACAGGCCGTCGAGTTGCTTGCGGTCGGCCGGGGACTGCAGCCGCTCGCGCGTCGGCGCCGGCGATTGCGTGCGGATCCAGGGCTTGATCGAAGCGTACTGTGCGTAGAAATGGGTCAGGTCGGGGACGAGGTCCTTGACCACCGGCATGTGCGGCAACGGGTAGATCGGGACCTCGGCCTTGCCGCAGTCCTCGATGGCCTTGGTGCAGGCCAGGGTGTTGGTGCCGTCGATGTTCATCGCGCAGGAACCGCAGATGCCCTCGCGGCAGGAACGGCGGAACGTCAGCGTCGGGTCGATCTCGTTCTTGATCTTGATCAGCGCGTCCAGGACCATCGGCCCGCACTTGTCGAGATCGACTTCATAGCTGTCCGTGGTCGGGTTGCGGCCGTCCTCGGGATTCCAGCGATAGACCTTGAACGTGCGCACGCGTTTCGCGCCCGTTGCCGGGAACTTGCGGCCGGGCTGGATCTGCGAGTTCTTCGGGAGGGTGAATTCGGCCATCTCAGTAGACCCTCGCCTTCGGCGGAACGACTTCGACGTCGTCGTCGAGCGTGTACAGGTGCACCGGCCGGTAACCGATGTTCGTCGATCCGTCGTCGTCGACCCAGCACAGGCTGTGCTTCATCCACTCGTCGTCGTTGCGGTCGGGGAAATCCTCGCGCGCGTGCGCGCCGCGCGATTCGGTGCGGTTCTCCGCGGAGACGATCGTCGCCAGCGCCTGCCCGAGCAGGTTGTCGAGCTCGAAGGTCTCGACCAGGTCGGAATTCCACACCAGCGAACGGTCGCTGACGCGCACGTCGGCGAACGAGGCATGGATGTCGCGGATCTTCTTCACGCCTTCGGCCAGCGTTTCGCCAGTACGGAACACCGCGGCATCGGCCTGCATGGTGCGCTGCATCCTGTCGCGGATCTGCGCGGTCGACTGGCTGCCGTTGGCATTGCGCAGTCGATCGAGCCGCGAAAGCGCCTTGTCGCAGGCATCGCCCGCGAGCGGCGCGTGCAGCTGGCCGGGCTTGAGCGTGTCCGCGGCGCGATTGGCGACCGCGCGTCCGAACACGACCAGGTCGAGCAGCGAATTGGAACCGAGCCGGTTGGCGCCATGCACGGAGACGCAGGCGGCCTCGCCGATGGCGTACAGGCCGGGCACGACCGCGTCGGGATCGCCATTGCGCAACTGCACCACTTCGCCGTGGTAGTTGGTCGGGATGCCGCCCATGTTGTAGTGCACGGTCGGGATCACCGGGATCGGCTGCCTGGTCACGTCCACGCCGGCGAAGATGCGCGCGCTCTCGGCGATGCCGGGCAGCTTCTCGTGGATATCGGCCGGGTTGAGGTGGGTCAGGTCGAGGTTGATGTGGTCCTTGTGCTCGCCGACGCCGCGGCCTTCGCGGATCTCGATGGTCATCGAGCGCGACACCACGTCGCGCGAGGCCAGGTCCTTGGCGTTCGGCGCATAGCGTTCCATGAAGCGCTCGCCGTTCGAATTGCGCAGGATGCCGCCTTCGCCGCGCACGCCTTCGGTGATGAGGCAGCCGGCGCCGTAGATGCCGGTCGGGTGGAACTGCACGAATTCCATGTCCTGCAGGCCGAGGCCGGCGCGCAGCGCCATGCCGCCGCCGTCGCCGGTGCAGGTATGCGCCGAGGTGCAGCTGAAATAGGCGCGGCCGTAGCCGCCGGTGGCGAGCACCGTGCCTTGGGCGCGGAACAGGTGCAGCGTGCCTTCGCTCATGTCCAGCGCGAGCACGCCTCGGCATGCGCCGTTCGCGTCCATGATCAGGTCGAGCGCGAAGTATTCGATGAAGAATTCCGCCTCGTGCGCCAGCGACTGCTGGTACAGCGTGTGCAGGATCGCGTGGCCGGTGCGGTCGGCGGCGGCGCAGGTGCGCTGCGCGGTCCCCTTGCCGTAGTCGATGGTCATGCCGCCGAACGGGCGCTGGTAGATCTTGCCTTCCTCGGTGCGGGAGAACGGCACGCCCTGGTGCTCGAGCTCGATCACCGCCGGGATCGCCTCGCGGCACATGTATTCGATCGCGTCCTGGTCGCCCAGCCAGTCCGACCCCTTGATGGTGTCGTAGTAGTGGAAGCGCCAGTCGTCCGGGCCCATGTTGGCGAGCGCGGCGGAAATCCCGCCCTGCGCCGCGACGGTGTGCGAGCGGGTCGGGAACACCTTGGTGATGCAGGCGGTCTTCAGTCCCTTCTGGGCGAGGCCGAAGGTCGCGCGCAGGCCGGCGCCACCGGCGCCGACCACGACCATGTCGTACTTGTGCTCCGTGATCTTGTAGGCGGTCATGTTCGAATCAGGCTCCCAGCGCGACGCGGACGACCGCGAGGACGCCGGCGATGGCCGCCAGCGCACAGAAGAAGATATTGGCGAGGTGGGCGATGCCCGCGAGCAAGGGCGTATGCACGTAGTCCTCGATCACCACCTGCAGGCCGAGCTTGGCGTGCCAGCAGGCCGCGACCAGGAACGCGACCAGCACCGTCGCGTTGAGCGGATCGGCGACCATCATCCGGGCATGCGCGTAATCGGCGCTGGCCAGCGACAACAGGAGGCCGATCAGCCAGGCGCCGGCCAGTACCAGGGCGATGGCGGTCACGCGCTGCCACAGGAAATGCCCGGTACCGTCCTTCGCGGATCCCAATCCGCGCGCCTGCTTCAGCGGCGTGCGGAATTCGTCGCGACCGGCGTTCATGCGTGTCCCCAATGCGCCAGCACGACGCCCCAGGCCAGCGCCACCAGCACGAAGCTGCCGATGATCGAAAGCCAGCTGCTGCGCACGAATTCGGGAATCGCGTAGCCGTGGCCCGCGTCCTGCACCAGGTGGCGGATGCCGTTGACGAGGTGATAGGCCAGCGCCCAGCTGAAGCCGAGCAGGACCAGCTTGCCGAACGGCGATCCCGCGCAGGCGGTGAAGGCGGCCCAGCGTTCCGGCCCGGCGGCCAGCGCCAGCAGGCCCCACACGAGCCCGACCATGCCGGCGGCGAGGACGATGCCGGTCGCGCGATGCAGGATGGAAGTGACCATCTGCACCTGCCAGCGGTAGACCTGCAGGTGCGGTGACAGGGGACGTTCTCGGGTCGCCATGCGGGTATTGCCTCCAGTCAAGCGACGTTGGAACTCAGAAGTCGATGCATCGGCCGTCCTTCTCCCAATCGCCGTAGCGAACGGGATCGAGCCCGCCGCGCCCGCCGATTTCCGGCGCCTGCGGCGCATCCGGCGCGGGATCGCGCGGTTCCGCGGGCGTGGCCGGCTTGGGGTCTTGGCCTATCATCGGGGTCTCCACGGCCATTCAAGTTTACGTCCTGCCGCCAATGCCGGACAACCTGCAGCCCACGACGATCCGGGAATTCCCGCTGCCCGGCCACGATGTCCTGGCGGTCACCGGCCGCGACGCGGTGAAGTTCGCGCACGCGCAATTCATGAGCGACGTGGCCGCGCTTGCGCCCGGACATTGGCAGTGGAGCGGCTGGCTGACGCCGAAAGGCCGCGTGATCGCGCTCTTCGCCCTGTTGAAGCTCGACCACGAAACCCTGTGGTTGCTGCTCCCGGACTTCGATGCCGGAGAGTTCACCGCACGGCTGCAACGCTTCGTGTTCCGCAGCAAGGTCGAATTGATGCCCCGCGGCGATTTGCATGCGAACGGCGCGTTCGCCGAACCCGGGCAGGCGAAGGGCGCGGCGTTCGCCGCCATCGACGGCGCCATCGAACTCGACATGGGCGGCGACGGCGGCCCGCGCAGCCTGCGCATCGATGCACGGCCCGTTGTCGACGACGCGAAATCGCAAGCAGAATGGTTCGCCTTCGACCTTGCCCACGGCATGCCGCGTTTGCCGGAATCGCAGCGCGAACAATGGACGCCGCAGCAGCTTTCGCTGGAGCGCCTGCGCGCCTTCAGCGTGAAGAAGGGCTGCTATCCCGGGCAGGAAATCGTCGCGCGCACGCATTTCCTCGGCCAGGCCAAGCGCGGCCTCGTGGCGCTATGCGCGGCCGCGGCGATCCCGGTCGGCGCAGATGTCGAACTCGATGGCGCGGCCATCGGCAAGATCGTCTCGGCATCGCCAGCCGAACCTTGTTTCGCACTGGCCGTTTTGCCGATCGAACGCGGATCGGGCGCACTCGCCGCAGCCGGGCTCGGCCTCAACGACATCGGCCTGCGCGACGGCCTCGCGCGATGAAACCCGCCACGCCGGGAGCGGTCGAACGCACGGTGCAGCAGCGTTCGCCGGAAGGCCCGCGCGAACGCCGCGACGCCGTCGCCAGCGAAATGCCGGTCGCCCTGCACTACAACGGCGCGCCGTTCGCGGTGTTGATGGCCACGCCTTGCGACCTCGCCGACCTCGCGCTCGGGTTTTCGCTCGGCGAAGCCATCGTTCGATCGCCCGGCGAAGTGCGCATCGAGGCGATCGAGGAATCGGTGGATGGCATCGCCATCCGCATCGCGATTCCGGCAACACGCGCGGAATCCCTGGCGGAGCGCGGTCGCAACCTGCCTGGCTACGGTGGTTGCGGCGTCTGCGGCAGCGCAAGCATCGAAGCGGTGCTGCGTCCGCCGCCGGCCATCGCCGGCGATGCGCGCTTCGACGAAGACGCATTGCATCGCGCGCTAGCGCAGTTGCACGAGCGCCAGCCATTGAACGCCGCGACCGGCGCGACCCACGCGGCGGGATTCGCGGACGAAAATGGCGAATTGCTGCTGGTGCGCGAGGACGTGGGCCGGCACAACGCGCTGGACAAGCTGATCGGCGCAATGGCGTCCACGAACATCGACGCAGCCGGCGGCTTCGCCGTCGTCACCAGCCGCGCAAGCTACGAACTTGCGATGAAGGCGGCGCAGGCCGGCATTCCCCTGCTCGCGGCGATTTCGGCGCCGACCTCGCTGGCGATCGCACTCGCGGAATCGGCGAACCTTTGCCTCGTCGGTTTCGCCCGCGATGGCCACTGCGGCGTGTACGCGCACGCCGGGCGTTTGACGCGGTAATTCCCCTCTCCCGGCGCTACGCGCCACCCTCTCCCACAACGGGGAGAAGGGGAAAGAAGTGTCAGCCGGCGAGTTCGTTCGCCGCGGCGACGATGTCCTCGTCCTTCGGGATCACCAGGAACGCGGCGCCGGCCAGCGGCGTGTAGGTGTCGGCGCCGACCACGCGCCGGAATGGACGCCCGCCGTAGCCGCCCTCCGCGATCGCGGTGACCACGCCCTCGCCCACGCCGGCGCTGTGGCGGCCCTCGTCGACGATCAGGATGCGCTTCGCCGACTTCGCCTGTTCGACGATGTATGCCTCGTTCAACGGCACCAGCCAGCGCAGGTCGACCACGCGAACCTTCCAGCCATGCCGTTTTTCGATCTCGCGCGCCGCACGCAGGCTCATCGGCATGCCGTTGCCGTAGCTGAAGATGACGAGGTCGTCGCCCTCGCCATAGACGCGGCCTTCGCCCAGCGGCATCGCCTCGCCTGGCGGCGGATAGCCGGTGAGCCACTGGCCGTCGCCGGCTTCGTACAAATCCTTCGTCATGTACAACGCGATCGGCTCCAGGAACACGCTGACGCGGCCGTCCACTTTCGACAACGCCGTCAGCGTGCGCAGCATCGTCGCCGCGTCGTCGCCGCGCGACGGACAACCGACCACGAGGCCGGGAATGTCGCGCAAGGCGGTGATCGAGTTGTCGTTGTGGAAATGCCCGCCGAAGCCGCGCTGGTAACCCAGCCCGGCGATGCGCACGACCATCGGGTTGGCGAACTGGTTGTTGCTGAAGAACTGCAGCGATGCCGCCTCGCCGCGGATCTGGTCGCAGGCGTTGTGGAAATACGCGAGGTACTGGATCTCCGGGATGGGCAGCATGCCCATGTTGGCGAAACCCTGGGCCATGCCCAGGATCGTGGTTTCGTCGAGCAGCGTGTTGAACACCCGCCGCGCGCCGAAGGCCTTCTGCAGGCCCTTGGTGACGGTGTAGACCCCGCCCTTCTGCGCCACGTCCTCGCCGAACAGCAGCGTGTCCGGGTACTTGGCGAAGATGTCGTGCAGCGCGTTGTTGATCTGGATCGCCATGTGCCGCGGCGCCTGCTTTTCCGGCAGTTTTTCCTCGCTGCCGAAGGCCTTGACCCGCGCGTCGTGTTCCGGGGCACGCGTGGCTTCCTTCGCGACCTTGTCCGGCGTGTACGGCGCCAGCGGCGCAATCACCTGCGCCAGCGTCTCGATGCGGGGGCGCCGGTCCGCGTCTTCCGCGGCGGCGAAGCATTTCTTCCTCGTGTCCTCGTACAGCGCGAGGATTTCGTCCCTGGACATCAGGCCCGATTCCAGCGCGATCTGCGCCGATCGCAGCAGCGGGTCGCCGGCTTCGACGTTCACCAGCTCCTCGATCGAACGCCATTCGATCTCGAAGTCGGTGCCGGCGTGGCCCATGATCCGCATCGTGCGCAGGTGCAGGAAGGTCGGCCTGCGCGTGCGCCGGCAATGCTCGACCGCGCGCGAAACGTCGCCGTAACCCGCGGCCAGGTCGAGGCCGTCGGCGAAGAAATAGTCGAGGTCGGGGCGGTTGCGGAAGGATTCGGCGATCCAGCCGCTCGGCGTCTTCACCGAAATGCCGATGCCGTTGTCCTCGCAGACATAGAGCACCGGCGCCGGCAGTTTCTGGTACGCGGTCCACGAGGCGGCGTTGAACGCGGTCTGCGCGGTGGCGTGGTTCGCGGACGCGTCGCCGAACGAACAGATCGCGATGCTGTCGTCCGGTACCGGAAGCTGGTGCCCGATGCGCTTCGCCGCCTCGATCGCGATCGCGGTGCCCAGCGCCTTCGGCAAATGCGAAGCGATGGTCGAGGTCTGCGGCAATACCCACAACGGCTTGCTGCCCCAGACCTTGTGGCGGCCTCCCGAGGCGGGATCTTCCGCGCTCGCGGCGAACGAGAGCGCCGAGTCCATGATCGGATCCATGCCGGGGATCTTGCGGAAGCGTTCGGCCATGAAGCCGCCGCTGCGGTAATGGAGGAAGGCCGGATCGGTATGGCGCGTGGCGCGCGCGACCATCGCGTTGCCCTCGTGGCCGGAACTTCCGATCGTGTAGAAGACCTTGTTCTGCACGCGCAGCACCCGCGCCATCAGGTCGAGGTGGCG